>Ga0315910_10000598_pt1 | contig 35529 bp, 26 predicted proteins | sample EdamamesoilMG_FD_204470 | JGI IMG/M metagenome (GOLD analysis project Ga0315910, IMG submission 204470) | Garden soil microbial communities collected in Santa Monica, California, United States - Edamame soil | ecosystem: Environmental > Terrestrial > Soil > Garden | place: USA: California...
GTCGGGGACGGGACATGTCCACCTCCTCGGACACTGCCAAACGCCGTTGCCAATAAATCAACCTGGGACGGGAAAAAGGGAAAAAGGGGGGGTCAAGCGGGTGTTATGCATCCACACGCCGCCGCTACTTCGTCTCGGTATGCGCTCCAAGCCCGCAAAGTTTGCTCCATGGCCTCCACGACTCGCGGGCGCGCCCCGAGCGGCACCTGCTCCAAGATCACGCTCCAGGCGCTCGCGCGGTGGGCACCTTCGACTTGCCGGTGCGCCTTGGTGAGAGCCAAGTCATCGAGAGGTAGTCCATAGTGCTTCACCAAGGGGTGCTCTTCGAGAGCGGGCTCCGGCCGCTTGGGCGCGGCGGCGTCCACCTCACCGCGTTCGTAGGGGGTCCCCTCCAAGAACAGTGTCGTCACTGCGGCCCCCACCTCCCAACCACGGCGCTGCACACAATCATCGAGCAAGCCCCGGTAAGCGCGTGCAGCGGGCAACAGCTCCACGCGATTGAATCGCGACAAGTCCATACCCAATCCACGCGGATACTGAAGGAAGAGTTCAGGATGGGGTCGACCAGCCACCAATCCACCAGTCTCCTCCTCGTAGAGATTCTCCGCGAGCTGTCGCCGCGCAGCGGCGATGGGGCAAGACACGTAGACCCAACCGAGCAGTACGGGAAAGTCGCGCACGTAGGTCTCGTATTCTTGCTCGAAGTGCACGTGGAGGAGTGCTTTTGCTACTCGACCTGATGTGAACTCGGGCCACGCCCAGTGCAGCTTGCGCTCCATCACGCTCAGCAGTCGCTCCAGAAATTCAGCCTGATCCACAGAGCATAGTGTGACCGAGAGTTTCGTCCGCGAAAAGCCCAGCGACTCAAGGCATCCCCCTGCGGTAGTTACGCCGCCCACACCCAGCCACGGGTTTGTCCGCCGCGCCCGCAACTGATAGAAGGGGGCTCATGAGCCTGGGCGCCGAAATCAAAAAAGCCATGTTTGCCGCGATGAAAGCCAAGAACGACGTCGAAAAAGAGATTTTTCGCGTCGCCTTGGGTGAGATCGACACCGCAGCATCCCGTTCTGAAAGTGACCAACTGAGCGACGCGGAGATCCAGGCCATCATCAAGAAGCTCATCAAGTCCAATCGCGAGGCGCACGACGCCACGTCGAACCAAGCGACCCGGGACAAACTTCTGCTCGAGAGCGCCGCCCTCGAGCGTTTTTTGCCCAAGGCGCTCAGCCTGGAGCAAATTGTCGCGCTGCTTTCGCCCGTCGCTGCCCAGATCAAAGCAGCGCCGAGCCAGGGTCCGGCCATGGGCATCGCTATGAAGGTACTCAAATCCAGCGGCGCAGAGGTCAATACCCCTGACGTGACGCAGGCAGTCGCGCAGATTCGTGCCTGAAGCACAACTCCCCAGCTCGATGATTGCCTGCTAGCGAAGCAGGAGTTCCGCCAAGAATTGTTGTCCGTAGCGGCTCAACTTGGTGGGGCCCACGCCAGAGATGCGCGCGAGCTCCCCCAAACTCGTAGGGCGCAGCGCGGCCATCTCGGCCAACGTGGCATCGCTAAACACCACGTAGGCCGGAACCTGTCGCTCCTCAGCAAGGTGGCGACGTAACGCCCGCAGGCGATCGAACAACTGCGCGTCCACGTCGACACCCCCCGAACGGAGAGCCCCCTGCGCCTGCGGACGCGGACTGTCACGCCGACTACTCCGCTTGTCGGTCTTGCTGTGGGCGCGCGCCGTGGAGACCACGTCCCAGCCTGCACATCGATCGCAGCTTTGCTCACATTTGGGCAGCTCTTCGCCAAAGTAACCGACCAAGTTTTGATGCCGACACACAGTGGACTGCGCCAGGGAGAACATCTCGCGCACCTGATCCCGCGACCGCTGCGCCGCTTGATCGTCGGCCATCTCATCAAAAAATCGGTCGTAAGTGCGGACTTCGCTCCACGAGTAGAACAGCACACATTCCGAAGGCAACCCATCGCGCCCGGCCCGACCTACTTCTTGATAGTAACCCTCTATCGAACGTGGCATGTCCGCGTGGATGACGTAACGGACGTTGCTCTTGTCGATGCCCATGCCAAAGGCAATTGTCGCGGTCACAACGTCGATGTCGTCGTTGCGGAACGCATCCTGTACGCGATTGCGTTCCTCGACGCTCAGGCCCGCGTGATAGGCCTCAGCGCGCAGACCGTGTTCTTTGAGAAACTGCGCAAGCTCCTCGGTTTTCTTGCGGCTCAAACAATAGACGATGCCGCTCTGCCCCACACGCACGCGCGCCAGGTTGAGCGTAGCCTGGCGCACCGACACGCCCACGCCCTCTCCCTTTTGGTAGGCGGACAGCCGCAAATTCTTCCGAAAAAAGCTACCGCGCAACACCTCTGGCTCAAACATGGCCAGCTGGGCGCGGATGTCCTCCGTCACCTGGTCCGTAGCCGTCGCGGTCAGCGCCAACACTGGCACGTGAAAACGCTGTTTGAGTCCACGCAACTTGCGATAGGCCGGGCGAAAATCATGTCCCCATTGACTGATGCAGTGCGCCTCGTCCACCGCAATCATCCTCAACTTAATCGCGTGGAGGATCTGGCCGACACTGGCCTCGATGCCCTCAGGGGCAGCGTAAAGCAGTTCATACTTGCCGGCAGCCAGTTGACGCAGGCGCAGGGCTCTCTCCTCTGGGTCCAAGGTCGAGTTGAGGTAGGTAGCTGAAATCCCGACCTCGGATAGCGCGTCCACTTGGTCTTTCATCAGAGCAATGAGGGGAGAAACCACCAACGTGGTGCCGCCCAAAATGCGCGCCGGAATTTGATAGGTGATGGATTTGCCCGCACCCGTCGGCATGATGCCAATCGTATCTCTGCCGGACAAGACGCTCTCAATCAGTTCCCTCTGACCTGGGCGAAAAGAGCTGTAGCCAAATGTTTCCTTCAGCACCGAAAGCGCCAACAGCTGTCCGTCCTCCGCGCTGCGCTGCGCCCGACGCTGAATTTCAGCGGCAATCTCACGCAGTCGTCCGATACTTGCCTCGTCAAAAAATTGACGGTGACTGCGAAAGAGCGAGCGCAAACGGCTGAGTTCTTGTTGCGCCTCACGCACCACGCCCAAGCTGCTTGCCTCATCGATGAGTCTCGCCAACGCAGCAATGCGCACTGCAACGCCCGACGGGCTCGCTGACGGCAAAGTTGGGGGAGGAGAGACAAGACCCGTCATCGACCAGCGTGACTTAGCGCTCAGCGCGCGCGCGACAAGGGAACGAGGTTTGGGGCTGCTTTTCCTCGCCAAGCGCGAGCAAGCTTGATAACAGTCCCCGGGTGGCGAGGTGGACGCGAAGACGGCGCAAACTCTATGTCCTGAGTTTTTGGAACGCGGTCACTTTCGCCTGGGGTGCCTTCGCCTGTGCGCCAAGTGCGCTGCCCGCCGGGCACAGCCTTGGCTCTGGACCGCCCAGCTCTGGACCGCCCGAGCGGACCACGCCCCCCCCGGGTCCCGAGACCTCGGCCCGCCGCGCTCCTTCACCCGACGCCGCGACAACCGAGGCCACGGCTGCCTTCGGCGACGATGCCACACAAGCTGAGCCGGTGCTCTTCGTTCCTCCTGAAGGCAGAGAGTACGGACCGAAGGGTCCCGTCGCGCTAGAGAGTCTGAGTTCAAAGGGGCACTGGCTGGCCTACTGCCAACCGACGTCGGACGTTGGTCAGACATCCAGCCCTCCCTCGACCGACGCTGGCAGCACCCTTGCCACCAATGTACCGCGCGTCGTGCTCGTGTTGGCCTGGGCTGAGCGCTCGCAGACCGTCGATGCGCTGCTGCGTGCGGATGATCAGGGCCGATATGTGGTCGTGCTCATCCAAGACAAGGCGTGGCTGCTAGACACGGTGGAAGACGCCCGTTGGGATTTAAGCGCATTTGACCCGGATCTGCGCTCTGACGGGCTGAGTGAACATCGCAGTTTCGCATTCACAGAACACTCACTTTTGATTCTCACGAACCACACAAGCCCTAGCGTCGTTCAGGCTATCGACCTTGTGACGTTGAAAAAAGATCACGCCCCACGGTCCTCAACGCTCCGCGTAGCCAACGATGACGTCGTGTATCGCTTGGAAACCAATGGCCCGCATGCTCATACCGTGGCGCTGCCTCCGGGGAGTACCACGCGCTATTGGCCCGCGGGGACGCATAAACTTCCTCCACAGCGCTGCGTCAACCGCGGCCAACGGTTTGACGCATTTGGCCGCCTCAGCGCGCTTCGGCCCGACCCCTTCATCTCCCACCACTTTCTCTATCTTCCGGGACCGGCGGCACGAGAAACGTCAGCCAAGAATGCCCCCACGAGCTCTGCTTTTGAACCCGCCCCGGGCTTCGTCTTTGGCTTTCAAGACGGGTGGGTGCGCAGACTCGACGACGGTCGGTTGATGCTGGTGCGCGGCAAGACCCAAAAACAGATCACCAGCGCGCGGTGCGGCGGACGCATCCTGCACGCTGACGAGGCCAGCGGTCGCTTTGTCGTCGCCTGTGAGGAGTATCAGCCGTCGGCACCAGTGGAGCCACCGCGCAAGACCGCCGCCAACAAGCGGCCCCCACCGCCTCCAAAGTATCGTTTCGAACTCTACGCCCTAAAACCGGGCCACGTCGTCAACTTGCATGCCGACATCGGGCGAACCGGCGTCGACGTGCATGGCAGAAACGTAGCTCGGTTCTTACCCCTGCGGCCAGGGGCAGCAGCCGCGCTCGTCGATCTCAAGCAAGCCCGCCTGCACGTGCTTGAAGGTGAGGCAAAGATACTTGGACAAGGCCATGCTGGGGTGCTCATCCGGCGCGGGAACGCGCTCACACTATGGCCCGGCCCCACTCAGCCGGAGTTACCACTGGAACACCGCGCGGAGACTTGGGCGCAAGTCTTGGAAAACGGAGCGATCGTGGCGGTCGCAGGACGGATGTTCGACTTGAACATACCCCACCGCACGTGGACCGTGCCCGAGCCTCCCTTGGCCATCACGGAGACTGGTCACGCGCTGTACGCTCGCCGCGCACCCCAGTGGGGAGTATGGGCAGACGGTCCGTTCATCTTGATCCCGCCGCCGTAGTTTTTAGAGGGGCAGGGCCCCTCTCGTCGTCGGAACTAATTCCGCCTCCTCACTCCCACCTTCCGCCTGCGCTCCGGGGCCTCCCACTTGGTCGGCCGCGGTGCTCGCGTCTCGTCGCTACGCGACATCGTGCTGGCGCGCTCGCGGGGGTGCGGTGGGGCCTGTCGCGATAGGTTGTCGGAATCGGCGGCGACGCCGCAGGCGTGCGTAGCGCGCCGAGGACCGGCGAGCGGGCTCCGGGCCCCGCGAGCCAATCAGGCACAACGGAGCGAAGCAGACGTATTGCGACCAAGGGCAGTCACCCACCCTCACCTTGTGACGGGGTGGGTGACGAGGCCAGTTCCAGACTGGCGAACGAAGTGACCCCGCGTCTCGTCGCTGCGCGACATCGTGCTGGCTTGTTTGCTGGGGTTGGGTGGGCTTGTGCGAGTGATCCAGCGGAGCGACCCTTGCGTGATGGTGCGCTCCGCGGCAGAGAGCGCAGCGTGCTGCCCCCGTTTAGCTCAGGATCCGGACGTACTGCCTCCGCTTCCCTGCACGCCACCCTGCGCGTGTACTACTTTGTCGCCTACAGCGCGCTCGGTTTGTACTTGCCGCTTTTCCCCAGTTGGCTGAAGGAGCGCGGCTTCTCCGGGCTGCACATGGCCGCGCTGGTCCTCTTGATGCCCATCTGTCAGCTCCTGGCTCCGGTCATGGTCGGAGGGCTGTCGGACCGCTGGCAGTTGCGGGGCCGTATGATGACCTTCTGCGCCGCCGTCACTGCCACGGGGATGAGCGTCTTGGCCTGGACCAGTCACGTCGCGCCACAACTACCATTTTTGCTCACCTGGCCGTGTCTATTCCTGTTTGCGGCACTGCGTGGTCCGTCGGTCGGTCTGGCGGATGTCCTGGCCATGGAGAGCCAGCACGACTACGGCCGCTTGCGTGTCTTCGGGTCGCTAGGCTTCATGTGCACGGCGTTCTTTGGCGCATCGCTCATCAACGTCAAACATCCGGCGCTGTTGCCCAGCGTGATCGCGGTCACGCTGTGGGTCTTGGTCTTGGTCAGTCGCGCGCTGCCAAAAACCACCAGCTTGCCACCCCGCCCGGTCCTGAGCGACGCGTGGGAATTGCTCACTCAAGCCCGCTATCGCCAGCTGCTGACGACGATGCTGCTCATCTTCACCGCCAGCAGTGCCTATGACCTGTGTGTCACCATGTTCTTGACGCAGCGCGGCGCAAACGGCGCTTACGTGGGGAAGTTCTGGGCGGTGGCTGTCCTTGCTGAAGTGGCCGTCATGTCCTTGCTTGCCCCTGCGGTGCAGCGTCTGGGGCCGGGCAGGGTACTGGTACTCTCGTGCGCGGTAGCCGCCGGGCGATGGCTGTTCATCGCCAACACCTCGTCGTTGCCCTGGCTCTTGGCGCTTCAACCCCTGCATGCCGTCTCGTTTGGCTTGATGTGGATCGCGGCCATCAGCATGCTGCGGCACGAACTCGGCGACAAAGGAACTGCCACTGCGCATGGTCTCTTTTCCTCAGCCATCGCGGTCGGCAATGCGCTCGGGCTGCTTGCCTGGAGCGTCATGTTTGAAAAGCAGGGTGGCCTAGTAGTCTTCACTTGGGCGGGAATGCTAGCTGCCCTAGGGGCGCTCAGTGCCGTGCGCCTAATCCGCCCCAATCCGGCACCGTTTGAGCCCGAAATCGCTCAGGGCCAGACCCAAGAGGTCTGACCCTGAGTGGCACGTCACGCGCCCTTTGCGGTTAGGGGACTGACGGCGGGAAAATCCCGGCGTCACGCGCAGCCGTGCAGCCCCGTTTGACACCCGTCAAGCTGTCCTCCGTCTTGACCACCTTGAAGTCCACGCGCCGATTCTTTTCCCAAGCCGCGTAGGAGCTGCCCGTGTCGACTGGACAATACTCCCCGTAACCTTGGGAGACGAGACGGCTATTGCCAATCCCTCGCTCGTTGAGCGCCCGGCGGACCGAAGCCGCACGTTTCTTGGTGAGTTCGAGATTGTAGTCATCCTCGCCGCGTTCGTCGGCATGACCAGCGACTTCAATCACGAGGAACTCAGGATGTCCTTTGAGGGTGGCGGCCACTGCATCCAAGATCCCGTACGAGCCCGGCAAGATGCGGTCACTGCCCGTATCGAAGTTGATCTTCTCCAAGATCACGATGTTGCTGCCATCGATGATGACCTTGCCCTTGTCGGGGCAACCATCTTCGTCCTGATGTCCGTTGTAGGTCTCAGGATCGTTGGGGCACTTGTCCACCTTGTCCAGAATGTGATCCTTGTCGTTGTCGTCTTCGGGACAACCGTCCTTGTCCTCAAATCCATCGAAGTCCTCAGGATTGTCGGGGCACTCGTCTTGTTTGTCCGGAATGCCATCTTTGTCATTGTCGGGGTCCGGGCAACCATCCTCGTCCTCAAACCCGTCACGATCCTCGGGTTGGTCGGGACATTTGTCGACGTCGTCGAAGATCCCGTCTCCATCGCGATCAGAGCGTTTTTCCCCTTCAGGACAACCGTCGAGGTCCTGGTTGCCGTCCTTGTCTTCCGGCACGTTGGGGCAACGATCTTTCACGTCCAGGATACCGTCATTGTCATTGTCGGGATCGGGACAGCCGTCGGCGTCTTCGAAATGGTCAAAATCTTCCGGCTCATCCGGACAGCCGTCGACGTCGTCCTTGTAGCCATCATGGTCGCGGTCGCCGATGGTGGGCTCATACACGAAGCCCAACACTACGCGCGCATCAGCCGCCTCGAACCCGGTAAAATTGGCCCGCGAACCACCCGCTGCCATCAGGTAGCTATTTTCTTCGATGAACAACTTGGCTCCGCCAAGGTATTCACCGCTGAGCCGCTGACCTGAATCGTTGCCCGACTGAGTCAGGTAAGTCCCGTAGTGCTCCGCGACCAAATCCAGGCGCTTGATGACACGCCATGACAGGCCGACACCATAGGTCACCAGATCGCCGTAGTTGAGCACGCCTTCTTTGAGCTGAGGCTCCCCACTGGCATCCAGGCCAAAACTCGACGTTTTACCGCCGTTTCCGCGGTAGCCCGCTTCGAGGCCAATCTTGAATTTGCCGTCGAAAAACCGCTTCTCGCCAACGAGCCGCGGCCAGTACCAAACCTTCGGATCTGCAGCGAGATCGTAAGCAGACTTACCAAAAGGAATGCCACCTTGAACGATGAAGGACAAACCAAACCCGCGTTCGACCCGGAGCATGCGCACCTTGACGTGCGGAATGATGCCGGTGACTCTTTGCACGCCGTGCTGCGCCGTGTTGTAGGTCTCGCCCGTGGGACCAACGCCAAACGCAGGGTCGCCGATCATGATGCTGATCGGCACGCTGAGCCCAACGACCACCACGCTCTTGATGCCGTAGCTTGCGCTCAAGGTGCCCGTGAACGAGTCAGCTATCAGCGTTTTCGTGCCCGATCCTCCACCAGTTGGGACACACTCGTCTTCATTGTCGCACAGTCCTTCGGAGTCGATCCCCTCCGGACCCTGGCCGGTGGGCGCGTCAGGATCACGCGTGCGGAGCAAGGTGTGTCCCCAGTCGAGGGTCATGCCAAAGCTGAAATCATTGTGACCAATGATGTCGGTGCCGTTTACGTGGAAAAAACCTTTTGAATCGACAGCGGGGCGATACAGATGCGTGTCCATACCATCCCCGTTGCTGCCATCTGTAGGGATGCGACTGTCCGACGCTTGAGCATTTGCGTACGAAGAGACCACCAACACAGAAAATGAAAAGATACCGGCGATGTACTTCGCCAGACTGCGGGGCCACACGCTCATCCTTATCTCCACGGAAACCAAGTGGTCGCGGGCACGCGCTCGGCGCACCACAACCCTCGGAGGGATCAATTTCCCCCCCGCACGCTATCACCCGCCAAATTTTCCTGTCAACGAAATCAGGCCTGCTCGCGCCGCTATCGACCTGAACCCGTGAGAAATTACTCAAAGCTACACATTGTGAACGCGGCCGGTTCAGGTTTAGCCTGGGCACGTTCAAGCTGGGCATCCTCGGACCTGCACCCTTGCATGCAACCCCTTCACTCCCTCGCCCTGTGTTCGGTTCGCTTCCCCAAGTGCAGTTGGGTGCGACGGGGACGCGCCCCACAATGGGCTCATTCACGCGGTGGACGCGTGCAACGGCTCAACCCTCCGCTCTTCATCCTGCTCTTCCTGTTTGCAGCGCTGGCGCATGCTGACAGTCTTGACGGAACATGGAAGGCGAGTGCGCTGCGGGTGTCCTGGTCCGTGGGTGACTGGGGGAGCGACTGCGGACCACCTCCCAGCGGCGGAGGAGAACCTGCCGGCACTGCGACCATCACGACTACAGCCTCTGGCTTTACCTTGTCAGGCTGGGGACGGACATATTCGAGCAGCCAGTGCTGGGAACAAATGCCTGGGCTGACTCCACGCAGCCGCTCCGCAGGTGGCTCGGTCATGCAGACCACGTGCACGATGCCGCCTGGAGATCCGCGCCACGCCACGGTCACGACGAGTTGGTATCCAGCGGGCGACAAGATCCAGTTCGATGAGGTGGGACAGTATCGATATGTGATTGCAGGCAGCACTTGCACTGCCAGTGTCCGACGCACCCGCACATTGACCCGCATCGCCCGACTGCCGTCCACCTCTCCGACCCCAGCGTCGAAGAAACCCGCTCCAGCACCCACGGAGACATCAAGTCCACTCGCTGGCTATTTACGTACCAGCCTGAGTGATCTCCCACCGCCACCTGAGCGCGCACCCGTCTGCGCTCAATTGGGACCACCCGTGCGCCTGGAAGTGGTGCCGCGCACCAAGCTCATGCGTCCGGGTGAACATTTTCGCTTTGTCGCCACGGCACGTGACGCCAAAGGGTGTCGCGTCCCCGTCGCTACCTCCTGGAAACTCACGCGTGGCTCCGACGAGGTCACCCTGAGCCCAAACGGCGAATTGCAGGTCCTCTCGCACGCGCGCAGCGCAAAAGTCGAGATCGAAGCGTCGGTGGGCGCTCAAGCCGTCAAGGTTTTCGCCCGGGTCGTGAGCCCGCAGGAGTTTGAACAGCTGCTCGCCGGTGGCACTTATGGAACGCTGGGCGAGTCCCTTGATGCGGCTGAACTCACCTTAGCGACTGGACATGTTGAGCTCGACAAACCAGCCGCAGCTCCAAAACATGAACCGAGGGTGGTGCTTTGGCTACTTGGCCTGCTGTCGGTGGTGGTTGCAGGGGCCACGGTGCTGCTCGTTCGTCGTCGGAACCAGCATCGTCACGAGATAGTAGCCGAAACTGAGCGCAATTCCGCTGTTATTGAAGCGCCTCCCGCGCCTGAGGCGCGGCCAACATCACCGCCCCCCGGCTCGAGTCTCCCTCGTCGAACATGCCCGGTGTGCGGCAAACGTTATGAGGAGGGAACCATGTATTGTCCGGACGACGGAGCGCGATTGATGCGCGCCAACTGAGTCGCGTCGGCAATGTGGACACAGCAGACGGCAATGGAGTCCAAACTGCGTAAGGTACGCAAACTTGCCACACGTAGCCTGTATTTGGCCAAACTGAGAATTTGAGGAAGAATTAAAGCAGGGTGACGCTTAGGTCCCCCGTTTTTGATAAGGTCGACGAGCAGGCGCGCGGGATCGTGCCGACGATTACGACAAGCAGAAAAGGACACGTCGAGGAACAATGAAAATTACCTGCAGCTCCTGTGGCTCAAAGTACACCATCGCGGACGCGAAGGTTCAGGGCAAGAAAGTCAAAGTTCGTTGCAAGAGCTGCAAGGAGAGCATCCTGGTAGATGGAACCGACGTGAGCAGCACCGGCTCCGACGACAGCGATGACGATGCGGAGGACGTAGATTCTCCGGCTTTGGGGGCGAACACGGCGAAGGGCAAAGATGTGTGGTCTGTGAACCTTTCTGATGATGATTCGCGTGAGATGACGCTGGAAGAACTGCTTGCAGCATGGAAGAGCGGGCTTTTGACCAGCGACGCCTACGTGTGGAAAGACGGCATGAGCGATTGGAAACCCATCTTGGAGGTGGGTGAGCTCAAGCTGAAGCTGGGGCCCGCACCCGCGCGCGGCGTCACGTCTTCGGCCGGCAAGGCAATGCCCAAAGCAAAGGCCAATGATCTGTTCGGCGCACTCGAAGCGGGACCCGCTCCGGGCGCTGGTCCAAAGGCGCAAGAGGCCAAACCGACCGGAGCGCGCAACGACAGCTCCGTACTTTTTTCATTGGACTCATTGAACTCTCCCGGCGGCGCGTCCGGTTCTTCGAACGTCTCGGCCAACATCTTTGGGGACCTCGCCATGGCGCCCCCCACGCTCACCACGGAGACCGATCTGCTCATGGCACCACCCAAGGCGCCACCCGCGGCTCCGGTAGGCGCCCGCGCCGTGAGCCTCCCGGCAGCACCACCGCGCAAGAGCGGCAAGGGCCTGTTGATCGGGGCCATCGTCGGCGGGCTCTTGGTGGCCGGTGGCGCGGTGTTTGCTCTGTCGGGTAGCAGCAAGGGCGACGCAGACGCGAGCGCTCAGGCAACGCAGGCTACCCAAGAGGCAGAGCAGGCCAAAGCTGAGCTCGAGCGCGCCAAGAAGATGCAGGAAGAGGCAGAGAAGCTGAAAGCCGATCTCGAACGCGCCAAGAAGGAAGCCGAAGAGGCAGAGAAACAAAAAGCCGCGGCAGCAGCCAGCGCCGATCCGAAAGCCGGTGAACCAAAACCAGCCGACGACAAGGCCAAGCCTAGCGAAGAAGGCGCCAAGACCGCCGGCGGCACCGCGGCCCCAGCTGGGTCGCCCAGTCCAAGTCCAAGCCCCGCCCCTTCCGGTGGCGGAGCTTTCAACGTGGAGGCAGCTAAGGGCGCGCTCTCTGCTGCGGCGGCCCAGGCTGCCGCTTGTGCAAAGCCTGGCGGGCCAACGGGTTCAGGCAAGGTGCAGGTCACCTTCTCCACCAGCGGGCGTGTAACGAGCGCCAACGTCGTGAGCGGTCCGTTTGGTGGGACATCAGTGGGCGGCTGCGTGGCATCGACATTCCGTCGCGCTCGCGTCCCGGCATTCAGCGGCGGCCCCAAGACGGTATCCAAGAGCTTCAGCATTCGCTGAGCAAGCCCGGCATCGCTGCTAGTTGGGCGCCTGCATTTGCCGCTGCAACCGCTCAGCTAGGCCAGTCGCGCGTACTTCACGGCGCGTCTCAGAGAGCGCGAGCGAAAGCGCACGCTCGTCGGTCACCACCACGCACAAGCGCTTGGCGCGTGTGACCGCCGTGTACAGGAGGTTGCGCGACAACATCAAGAAGTGTGACTTCAAAAGGACCACAATCACGGCTGGGTATTCACTACCCTGACTTTTGTGCACGCTGAGGCAATAGGCCAAGTTCAACTGCGCCAAGTGAGCACGTTCATATCTGACGGATCGCGGCCCGTCCTCAGCCACGAAAGACACGTCCAAGCACTGTCCCTCCACATCCAGGGCTTCAATTTCCCCGACATCTCCGTTGAACACCTGACGGTCGTAGTCATTTTTGAGCTGAATGACTTTGTCTCCCAAGAAAAACTCCGTGTCCCCCACCAAAAGACCAGGTTGATTGGGATTGAGCGCCCGCTGCAGCATGTGATTGATTTGTGTTGTTCCTACCGGCCCCCGATGCATGGGACACAGCACCTGGATATCGCGGACCGGGTGAAAGCCGAATCGCTGCGTAATTCGCCGGCTCACTAGTTCTTCTACGGTGGAAAGACAGCGTTCATTGGACGCCGTGCGAATCACGAAGAAGTCCCCCTGCTGTTTGGTCACAGGCGGGTCGCCGGCCAAAATCCGATGCGAGTTCTCCACGATCCCGCTTTCTCCCGCCTGTCGAAATACCTCATTCAAGCGCGCCACGGGCAAAACTCCACTTTGTATCAGCTCCAAGAGCACCGCACCCGGGCCCACCGACGGCAGCTGATCGGCATCCCCAACCAGCACCACTCGCGAAGCGCTAGGCACAGCCTGCAGCAAAGCGTCCGCCAACTCAAGATCGATCATGCTGCTTTCGTCGACCACCAACACATCACATTCAAGCGGCTGCTGTGCATTGCGCGAAAATTTCTGCCCGCCATGCCCCACCTCCAGCAGACGGTGCAGCGTGACCGCAGGTTGCCCGGTGGACTCACTCAAGCGTTGGGCGGCGCGGCCAGTGGGAGCGGCCAGTTTGATGCGCACGCCGCGCCCGCTCAAGACCGCAAGCAAAGCCTTGACCAGAGTCGTCTTGCCCACACCAGGTCCACCCGTAACGACAGTGACTTTGTTCTCGCAGACGGCTTGAACAGCGCGCCTTTGAGCATCAGCCAGCTGCAGCTGCGCTTTGCTTTCGAACTCATGGAGGCGGCTTTGAAAGTCCACTGGGCTCACGCAAGGCTCGTTCAGCAGACTCGATATCCTGGTCACGACGCGCTTGAGCGCGGAGTGCAGGGCGTCCAAGAACACGTTTTGCTCTTCGATCACGATGCGCCCAGATGCCCACAGTTGATCGAGACCGGGCTCGACATGACAAAGGTCGATGCCAAGCATGTCGGCCGTCCTTTCCAGAAGCAGATCGCGGTCACAGTAACAATGGCCCTGGTCGCGGGCAGCCAACAGTTGATGGATGAGCCCAGCTTGGGCGCGCTCTGGGTCGGTCATTGAAAGGCCACTAGTGCGCGCGATTTGGTCTGCCGTTTTGAACCCGATACCGCTCACCTGCAGCGCCAAACGGTACGGATGTCGCTCGACGATCTCGGCGGAGCGGTCCCCAAACTGCTCCACGATCTTCTTCGACAGGTATCCAGAGATGCCGTGCCCTTTGAGCAACAACAAGAGGTTGCTGGTCAACTTGTGCTCCGCCCAACTCTGCCGAACCTGCTCCACCTTCTTCTTGCCCAGGCCCGGCACCTCACTGAGTCGGTGCGACTCGTCATCGAGCACGCGCAGCGTGTCCAAACCAAAATACTTGACGAGGCGTTTTGCCAAACCTTCGCCGATGCCAGAAAGCACTCCGCTGGCCAGAAATTTCTCGAGGCCCGCCAAGGTATCAGGCGCAATGATGATCACGCTCTGCACGACGAAACGCAGGCCATGCTTGGTGTGCTGCTCGAGCCGACCTGCCGCGCGCACGGTGGTCCCGGCCCCGAGCGGGGGCATGGTTCCCACCAGCGTGAGCTGGCGATGCTCGGGCAGCCCACTCACCTGACCAAGACGCACCACCCGAAAGCCAGTTTCCTCGTTTTCGTAGCTGATCTTTTCGACCTCGCCCTGCACGGTGAGCGTCATCCGGCTCAGCTTACGCGGAATTTGGGCGAGTAATAGTGCGCTTGGGTGCACGGGACGCTCTGTACGGGTTGCCCGCAAGCCATCGCCCAAGGTATCGAGGGGCCCATGACGATCGAGTCATCGCTTTTTGGTCTTGGACAGCGGCTGCATGAGGGGTGTGGGGGCCCGGGTCCGGGCCGCTTCAAATGGGGGAGCACCAGCCGCAAGTACGAGCGAAGTCGCGAGTTCGTGGTGGTGCATCTAGCGCTCGATCTCGATCTCGATTTCAAGGAGCACACAGTCAGTGGCAGCGCTCGCTTGGATTTTGCGCGGCGCTCGGCGCGCGGCAAGCTGCTTACCCTAGATGCACTGGGACATGTCATTGAGCGCGTCGAGCTATCCACTGACTCTGGAGCGGCTCGCAAGCTGCACGAGTCCGAGTACAGCTACGACGGTGATCACCTGTGTATTCCCATCGATGAGTCAGTCGATCACGGTCAGCTCACGGTCACCTACCGCGCGACTCCACGACTTGGTCTGTACTTTCTGGAACCGGACAAGGAGGTGCCGGACCGCCCGCTCCAAGTGTGGAGTCAGTGCCAGGATGAAGATGGAAAGCACTGGTTTCCGTGTCAGGACAAGCCTCACGTCAAGATGACCTATGAGCTCACGGTGCGCGTGCCAAACAGCATGACTGCGGTGAGTGGCGGTCGCTTGATTGAGCAGAAAAAACTGGGCAATCGCACGCAATTTCACTATCGGCTGGACGAACCGACGCCAGCCTATTTGGTCACGCTGGTCGCCGGTCAGTTCGATAGCTGGGAGGAATCCGTGACGCTCCCATCGGGTAGGACAGTGGCCCTGCGCTACCTGGTACCGCCGGGGCGAGTGGACGACGGCAAGCGAGCGTTTTCGAGCACCGCCGACGCCATTCGCTTGTTTTCGGACAAGACGGGGGTGGAGTATCCCTTTGAAAGTTACACGCAGCTGGTCGTGAGTGACTTCATCTTTGGTGGGATGGAGAACACGACGGCGACCACGATGTATGAGCACATCTTGCTCGACAAACACGCTGCGCTCGACATGGACTCTCACGACTTGGTGGCGCACGAGCTAGCGCACCACTGGTTTGGTGACTTGGTCACATGCCGCGATTGGTCGCACGCCTGGCTCAACGAGGGATTCGCTACCTATTTCGAGCATATCGAGCGCGAGCGACGTTTGGGCAACGACGAATATGAACATCACGTCACCGTCGACCTCAACGTCTACTTGGGTGAGGCCAAGAGCTCCTATGAACGTCCCATCGTCTGTCGTGACTACGACGAGCCCATCGACCTATTTGACCGCCACCTGTATCAGAAGGGCGGATTGGTCCTCCACATGTTGCGGCGTCGCCTGGGTGATGAAGCGTTCTTTTCAGGCATTCATAACTACTTGACCGCCCATCGCGGCTCGATAGTGGAGACGAACAATCTCGTGCGCGCGCTCGAGGAGACCTCCGGGATCAGCCTCGAGCGGTTCTTTGATGAATGGGTCTACCGCCCAGGACATCCGGCCCTCAAGGTGACCGTCGCGTTCGAAGGAGAGTTGCTGACCGTCGACGTGGAACAGACGCAAAAAGAGGGTGAAACCGCCGTCTTTGAGCTGCCTTTTGCCATAGACATCGGGGTTGGCGAGGCAGTTGAGCGTCATGAACGCTTGATGAACGAACGCAAATCGAGCCTCGTGGTACGCCTCAGCAAGCGCCCCACTTGGGTCAGCGTCGATCCCGACTACTTGCTCACCGCGCCCATTCACCTGAGCGCTCCGGCGGACCTGCTGTTTGGGCTGCTCAAGCACGGGCCCAAAGCGCGCGGCCGCCGCATGGCCGCGCTAGCCCTCGGGCGGCGCCAAGATGAAAAAACCGTCAAGGCGTTGGGTGAATCCGTCCACAATGAGACGGAAGCCTGGATGGTGCGCGCCAAGTCGGCTGAGTCGCTGGGCAAGATCGGAGGACTCGACGCAGAGCAGCTGCTGATCGCAGGCCTTACCACCCAGGAACTCAAGGTACAGCGCGCGGTGGTCGAGGCCTTGGGAGAGTTTCGCACTTTGGCCAGCGAAAAGGCCCTGCTCCCACTCACGCGTTCCAAGAGCTATCTGGTCTCGGCGGCTGCTGCGCGCTCTTTGGGCAAAATGCGCTCCACTCAGGTGGTGAAGGTGCTGCACCAGTTGCTCAATCGCCCGTCGTGGGCAGAGGTCATCCGTGCCAGTGCCCTGTCGGCCATTAGCCGTGAGCCAAGCCCCGAAGTGATCGATTTGCTGCTGGAGTGGTCCCGCTACGGCAAGCCGCTGCGCGCACGGCGGGCAGCCCTTGCAGCCCTGGCCGAAGTGGGTGAGGGGAACAAGGTGCGCCTCCATTTGGAAGAACAGCTCACTGATCGCGACCCGCACATCCGCGGCGCTGTACTCAATGCCTTGGGCGCCTTGGGTGATGCTCGGTCAGAAACCGCCGTCTCCGATCTGTTGGCTCGCGAACTGGACGGCGGAGTCAAGAGTAAGGCTCAACGCGTGATCGCTGGCTTTGCAAAAGAAACGAACGCTGGCGTGCGTGAGCTCAAAGAAGAAAACACCAAGCTCAAGCAAGAACTACAGGCGCTGGGGCGCCGCTTGTCCAAGTTGGAACAGCGCGGCAGCTCTCCGCACAAAAGCGACGCTCCCAAACCAGCGCAGCCAACGAGAAAAGCAGAAAGGCTCAAAAAGTCCGCCAAATCTGCCGTAGAAAGAGCGCCCGCAAGGAAGCAGGCGGCCTCCAAGGACGCGCGGGCCAAGAAAGCCGGGAAACGCAAGAACTAACACCTCGAGCGCACCCGAACTCACCGCGACCAGCACATGTCTCACTTCGCTTTCGATGAAAAATTCGCCTGGGGCGTCGCCACCGCGTCGTATCAGATCGAAGGGGCCGCAGCACAAGACGGGCGCGGCCCAAGCAACTGGGATGAGTTCGCCCAGCGACCCGGCGCCATCTACTCTGGACATCATGCGCAGGTGGCCTGTGATCACTACGGACACCTCTCGCAAGATCTCGACCTACTCAAAGACCTCGGCGTAACCGCCTACCGCTTTAGCGTGGCTTGGTCCCGCGTGGTGCCCGAAGGTGTCGGCGCCATCAACCACGCCGGAGTCGCGTTTTACGACCGGCTCATCGACGGTCTGCTAGGGCGCGGCATTACGCCGTACTTGACCCTGTATCACTGGGACCTTCCCGCAGCGCTGGAGCACGCGGGGGGCTTTCTCAACCCGCAGGCCCCCGCTTGGTTTGAAGCATGGGCGCGCGTCGTAGCTGAGCGCTTTGGCGACCGGGTAAAGCACTACTTCACTCTCAACGAGCCCCACGCCTTCATTGAGGGTGGCCTGCGCCATGGACGGCACGCGCCGGGCCACCAGCTCCCGCTCAGTTTAGTACTCCAAGCGGGCCACCACGCACTTTTGGCCCATGGACGCGCGGTACAGGCCCTGCGCGCACTGGTCGCTGACAGTTGGGTCGCTATGGCACCTGTTCTGATTTGTGCCACGCCAGAAAGTGAGGCGCCCGCTGATTTGGAAGCCGCGCGCAGCTGGACGTTCAGCATGAACGCGCCCGAGCTGCGTTGCACGAGCTGGTGGATGGACCCCATCTATGGGCGCGGCTATCCGAGCGATGGTCTACGACTTTTTGGGGCCGATGCACCGCGATTTACCAGCGCCGAGCTCGACTTGATCGCGCAACCGCTCGATGCGGTCGCCTTCAACCTCTACGACGCAGCTGTGGTGCGCGCTGGCCCCGAAGGCCAAGCCGAGGTGTGCCAGCTACCGCCAGGCGGGGCGCGCACGGCATTCAATTGGCCGGTGTCTGCCCAAGCCCACCATTATGGTCCGCTGTTTGCTCAACAGCGTTACGGCGGCCCCATTGTGATCGCTGAGAATGGACTGTCCTGCCGTGATTGGATCCATTTGGACGGTTGCGTGCATGACGCTGAACGGGTCGATTTCTTGCTGCGTCACCTGACGGAGCTCGCGCACGCGCAGCAACGAGGCGTGCGGATCGCTGGCTATTTCCACTGGTCGCTACTCGACAACTTCGAATGGAACCACGGCTATAGAGAACGGTTTGGCCTCGTCTACGTGGATTATCAAACCCTACGCCGGACAAAGAAGGACTCGTTTTATGCGTACCGCGATGTCATTGCGCAAAGTCGACGTCACGCTGCTGGCTCGCCTAGCAGTCCGCTTCAAGACGATGCGCTCGGTCCGCTCGCTCACTCATAACTCGATGATCGCGCCCTCGCGCGCCACAGTCGCGCCGCGCCATTGCTGCCGCGCCTGCGCGGCAACCTGATCCATGAACGCATCGTCGTGCTCGGGATCGTGATGAAAAATGGACAGCTGTTTTACCTTGGCTGCGGTACACAGCGCGACGGCCTCTTGCCAGGTGGAGTGCCCCCAGCCCACCTTGGCCGGAAACTCGTCCTCCGTGTACGTCGAGTCATAGATCACTAAGTCCGCTCCCTCGATGAGGCCAAGGACGTTTTGATCGGGCCGCCCAGGAACGTGTTCCGTATCGGTGACGTAGCATAGGGATTTACCGCCAAACTCAACGCGGTAGCCCGTCGCCCCATTGGGATGATTGAGGGGCGCGGTGACAATGGTCACGTCCGGCCCAATCTTGAACGACTCCCCGGCCTTGAAGTCCTCGAACGTCAGGCTGGCCTGCATCGCCTCGAGGGGAACGGGAAAGGTGGGCGTCATCATCTGGCCAGCCAACACTTCATGGATGGAGTCGTGATGCAAATGCCCAGCCATCACCTTGAACTCGTACCCCTTCTTGAAGCCCGGACCGAAGAACGGAAACCCATTGATGTGGTCCCAATGACTGTGGGTCAAAAGTAAGTGAGCGGAGGTGAGACCTCGATCCAAAATCGAATGCCCCAGTGAGCGGATCCCTGTCCCTGCATCCAAAATGATGGTGTGCTCACCCGCCGTCACCTCGAGGCAACTGGTATTGCCCCCATAGCGCACATGCGTGGGTGATGGGCACGCGATGCTCCCGCGCACTCCCCAGAACCGGACGGCTAGACTCACTGGACGTCGTCCTTCCCTATTGTGTGTCGCTGTAAATCGACCATTTTCGTTCATATATGTCAGGCGATTCCAAGCCTGCTGTCAACGCGGGACGTGCGATTTATGAAGCTGATTCTCAGACAAATGCACAACACCCGGGCAGCGACGCGCGCAGTTTGATAACCTCGCGAGCCGCGGATGGAATCCTTGACACCCACCCCCAACGAAAGTCGATACGAACTTCTACACAGAATTGGGGTGGCCCTCAGTGCGGAGCGTAACCGCGATCGACTTCTCGATCTCATTCTCTCCGCCGCACAGGGCTTGTGCGAAGCAGATGGCGGGACGCTTTATCTCCGCAACGACAACGACGAGCTGGAGTTCGCGATCGTCAAGAATCGTTCGCTGGGGATCGACCTGGGCGGGATCTCGGGCCTACCTGTTTCCTTCCCCCCGCTACCCTTGTTCAAAAACACCGCGTCCGGTCGCGTACCCAATCGCTCGAACGTGGCCACGTTTGCGGTTCATGAACGGCGGCTCGTCCACATCCCCGATGCGTACGACGCACATCGCTTCGATTTCTCAGGCACCAAGGCCTTCGATCAACGAAGTGGTTACAGAAGCACGAGTTTTCTGACCATCCCTCTCGTCAACGCGGAGGACCTAGTCATTGGTGTGCTGCAACTGCTCAACGCACAAGACCACAGCGGAAATCTCATCCCTTTTCCCGTCGAACACCAGGAGATCGTGCGAGCGCTGGCCTCACAGGCCGCTGTCACTCTCGACAACAAACTGCTCATGGAAGCGCAGAAGAATCTGCTCGAGAGCTTCATCAAGATGATGGCTGCCGCCATCGACGCCAAAAGCCCCTACACCGGGCAGCATTGCGCACGAGTACCCGTTATCTGTGAGATGTTGGTTGACGCAGCCTGTGGCGCATCCAGCGGCCCATTTGCCGATTTCTCCATGACCGACGATGAACGCTATGAGTTGCACATTGCCGCCTGGTTGCACGACTGCGGGAAGGTGACCACGCCCACACACGTGATGGACAAAGCGACCAAGCTGGAGACCATCACCGATCGAATCAGCGAGGTGCGCGCTCGGTTCGAGATCCTCAAACGCGACGCCCACATCCATTTCCTCGAGGCAGTCGCAGCTGGTGCAGATCGGACGGCCGAAAAACGACATTTTGACGAGCAATGTGCGCAGTTGGATGACGACCTACAATTCTTGGAGACAGCGAACGTCGGGGGCGAGTTTCTGTCGAGCGAGGCCCAACTGCGTCTCAAACAAATTGCCGAACGGAGCTACACCCACGCCGGCAATCGTGTGCAGCTCCTCAGCGCCGATGAACTACTGAACCTTTCGGTCACTCGCGGCACTCTGACCGAAGAAGAGCGCTACGTGATCAATGGACACATGGTGCACACCAAACGCATGCTCGACGCCCTGCCATTTCCACGCCATCTGCGCCGCGTTCCAGAGTATGCAGTCAGCCATCACGAGAAGTTGGACGGGACGGGCTATCCCCAGGGAATTTTTGCAGGCGATCTGTCCATTCCCGCGCGGGCGATGGCCATCGCCGACGTTTTCGAAGCCTTGACCGCCAGTGATCGCCCCTACAAACCGGCCAAAAAATTGAGCGAAACGATGCGTATCATGGGTTTCATGAAGCGCGACAATCACCTGGACCCACAGCTGTTCGATCTGTTCGTGACAGAACAGGTGTATCGACGCTTTGCAGAACTCTACCTCGATCCGGATTTGATCGACGACGTGGATGAAGACGCGCTGTTGTCCATCACACCTAAGCCATTTGCTCTCCCACCTCCGGAGCAACGCGCCGACAGGATCGCTCACTTTCTGCCCAGCTATGAAAAGCGATTCCCTCTGCGACCCGAAGGACAGTCGCAGTTCGACGTGTTTCAGCCTGATTCGTGGCGCTCCGCACCTTCGGATCGCAACACAGAGCGTTAGCGATGTCGGTGCGCGCACCGCACGCATGGGCCTTTACGGCATTGTGGATTGCAGGGCTCACTGCCTACCTGAGCTGGGCACTGTCCCCTGCCCCTAGCCTGATCGACCCAGGTCGACCGAAAACGCACCAGTCCCAGGGCTACGTCGGCTCCGCCGAATGCAAGGCCTGTCATCCCGGCGCCTACGCCACGTGGAGTCGAACGTATCACAAGACGATGACGCGGAGCGCGGAGTTCTTGCTCGACGAGCCTGCGCAAGGTCCAGTGTTCCCGGTGTCACTCGAACTCGACGGGGTAACGTTTACGCTGCGCAAGGAAGGCGGTCACGTCACGGTGCATGGTCCCGACCTGCACTCCATCGCAAGAGAGCTGGCGCAGATCCGCTCCATACAAGACGCGAGCGCGACTTGGCGTCGCACCAAAGTAGCGTCGGCCTGGTCCAATGCGCCCCTGGTCAGCCGCAACATCGTGTTGGTCACGGGCTCGCATCACTACCTAGCCTTCTGGGTGAGCGGCGGAGAGGGCAGCGCCTTGCGCCAACTGCCCCACGTGTACTTCCTGGACGAGCGGCGCTGGATCCCCCGTCGCGAGGCGTTCCTCCAGCCGCCCGATGCCGCGCCCCACATTGCCAACTTCAACTCCAACTGCATTCAGTGCCACACCGTCGCGGGGCGTCCGCGCCAGTCGGAGGGCACAGACCAAGTCACTTTCGCCTTCTGGGAGCGCTATGCCTCCGATGCGGCGGATCTCGGCATCGCGTGTGAGGCGTGCCATGGCCCCGGTCAAGCCCATGCAGCGCATTTTCGTTCGCCCTGGGCACGTTACAGCGCAGAGCGTCGAGCTGACCCCAAAAAAGCCAGGCAGGCGCAGGACTTGTTCGTTCCGGACCCGGAGCACGCACCAAGTAGCAACGCCGCGTGTGGGCAATGCCACAGCTACTTCGTCCCGCGCGACCCGAATCAATGGTGGGACAGCGGCTTCTCTGAAGCGTTCAGCGCCGGTGATGATCTCCATGCATCACGCATGGTCCTTCGGGCCGCCGCGCTCAATCAGCAAGAGCAGAGCGCCCTGTCTCTGGTCGACGCCGAGCAACAGAGCCTGTTTTGGGGAGACGGGAGCATCATGGTGGGTGGGCGTGAGTACAATGGGCTCACGCAAAGCCCCTGCTACAGCCATGGCCGACAGAGCCAAATGCTCAGCTGCGTCTCCTGTCATTCCATGCATCAAGGCAGCCAATCTGGCCAAATCTCCACGAAATTCTTGGGGGAGCACGCCAACGAACTGTGCACGCAATGCCACAGTACCCCTTCCACGCACAGCCACCATCAGCCTGACTCGCCCGGGGCATTGTGTGTCAACTGTCATATGCCCAAGACCAGCTACGCTCTGCTGTCTGCCACGCGCTCACACCAAATCTCGAGTCCTCGTCCGATTCAATTGGGCGATCACCAGCCGCCGCAAGCCTGCGCGCTGTGCCACACAGATCGCTCGCGCAGTTGGCTCAATGAGGAACTCGCCCGCTTCGGGGGAAGTGAGCCAGCTGAACGGCACGCCTCGGTTCGTCCCACTGAGGCCATACCGTGGGCCATCCAGCAAGCCCTCAGCGGACACGCCGCGACGCGCGCGATCTTCACGGCCGCCCTGTCCAGTCCTGAGAGCCTAGAGACCGCCGGTAGCGCACCCTTGGACGCGGTGCTCCAGAGCCTGCTGCGCGACGAATACGCCGCTATTGCCCACATGGCCCGCCGCGCACGGACGCGCCTCACCCAAACCATTGACCCCCGCGCGCCCCGTGCCAGAGCGCCGTTTCGTCAGCTTTCTGCTAGGGATTTACGCGACCTGGAGCTAGCACGCGATCGTCGGCCTATCATCGTCAGCGAATGAATGCATCGGCGCACACTCCCCCGCCCTCCGAGTCCACTTTGTGTGATCGTTGGGCACGCCGCCACCTGCTCCAAGGCTGGGGCAGTTTGTTGCTCTTCGCCTTTTTGGGCGTCGTGCTTGAATGCATGCTTGCGTTCAAGGTCAGTTTCTACGTGCGGGCGGACCATGAAGCGCTGCGCCTCTTGTGGCGACTTGCGCATGCACATGGGACGCTGCTCGGACTTGTGCACTTGGCGTTTTCCTTCACCTTGCCCAAGCTCCCAGCTGCGGCCTTCCCGCAGCCGAGCGGAACGATTTCTGGCTGTTTGACCGCGGCGAGCGTGCTCATCCCGGGGGGATTTTTCCTCGGCGGGTGGGGCAGCGGCGAAGCCGACCCCAGCCTAGCGATCGTCTTGGTACCATGTGGTGCGGCGCTGCTACTGTTCGCGCTGGGGGCCCTCGCACTACAGCTTGTGCGAAGCAAGTGACTCAGGCATCGAGATCCCAGTGCACGAGGGGCTCCCGCGTGGCATCCAAGAAGTACTTTCCCCTCTCGTCGCGGGCCAGACGTCCCGCGGCAAAGTGCGACTCGTGGGTAAAGAGCAGCCAACTTCCCACGCCCAGCGCCTCATAAAGTGCCACCTTTTCGTCGATGAGCAGCTCTGGATAACGGTCGTATCCCATGGTGACAGGCACATGGACCCAAGGCGCGCCGGGGATCAGATCGGCACAAAATGTGGCGCTGTGCGTGTGCCCCATGAAGGTCGTGAGCAACATGCCCGGGGTGTGCCCGTGGCTCGTAAACAACCTCGCGCGCTCACCCAGCAGGGGATGTGAAGTCTGTCCCTCCGCGATCAGCTGCAGCCGGTCGCTCTCTCGCAAAAGAGACACCAATTCCGGCACGAAGCTGGCACGGTCGCGCGGGTGAGGGGCGCACGCGCGCTCATAGGCGACGGAGCCCACCAAGAACTGCGCCTTGGGAAACAACAGCCGCGGCGCTTGTCCCTGTTCAAATGCACTCAAAATACCTCCGGCGTGATCGAAATGCAGGTGACTGAGCACGACGACGTCAATCTGTTCGTGCGTCACTCCCAGTTCTTCCAAACTGATGAGCAGTTGGTGATGCGGCTCGACAACGCCATAACGCTCAGCCAAATGCGGCGGAAAGAAAGCGCCCACCCCAGCCTCAACCAAGATGGTCTTATCATCGTCTTGCACGAGAAACGCACGACATGCGAGCTCGATACGACCAAGCTCATCAGCTGGACACCAACGCTGCCACAACGCGCGTGGGACATTGCCAAACATGGCTCCACCATCGAGGCTCTGTCGATTTCCGAGCACTGAACTCACAGCTAACATTTGCACCTCACCTCAATTGAATCAGTTGGCTTGAGCTAGGATGTTCCTACCATTTCTTGCACTGAACGTCTGATCGGACCCTTGCGACTTCTTTAAGCGTCGCGTGGGGTGCAGAGCTCATCCAATTTCACAATTTTCAACACTTTCCGTAAGTTGTTCATGACCCAACACAACTATCTCACACTGTGACCGAAGCTAACCAAACAACCCAGCAAACGTCCGTGATGATGATGAATTCAGTTGGGTCACTCTAGCAATGGGAATGAATAACAGTCAGCCTTGTGACGATGGCGGTCTGGGGGGAGCGCTTTCAAAAACAAATAGGTCATATAAACCCCATGCGCGGAAGCGACGCGATCACCCCCCTCCCTCAGAGCCCCCACGTTGAACGTAATGGGATGCGCTTACATTCTGCATTCCAGCCCATCATCAGCGTGGTCCACTCCAAGATCGTTGGCCATGAGGCACTGCTCCGCGGACACTCCCAGGATGCAGTTCCCATGCACCCTGCAGAGATGTTCCCCCGTCTTGCCGAGCGCTGCACACCCGAGGAGATTCACGAGTTGTGTTCACGCCTGCATTTGCAGACGTTCTCCTATCTGAACAACGACGGCTGGCTGTTTCTGAACGTAAATCCCGATTCAATCGTCAATCGACGTCACGTGCGCGACAACTTTGGACGCTGGCTGAGAGAGTCAGGGCTCACCCCGTCCCGCGTGGTGGTCGAGATCATCGAGACGCGCGCGTGTGACGCTCGAACACTGACGGAGGCGGTGGAAGGGTTTCGTGATCTCGGTTGCTTGGTCGCCATCGACGACTTTGGTGCGGGCGAGTCAAACTTTGAGCGCGTGTGGAGTTTGCAACCAGACATCGTCAAGTTGGACCGCGCCATGATCACCGAAGCGGTCACCAATCCGCTGGTCAACCGCATCTTGCCTGGGCTCGTTAGCTTGGTACATGAGGTCGGTTGCCTCGTCGTCATGGAGGGTATTGAAACCGAGCATCAAGCCATGATCGCCGTGGAAAGCGACGTGGACTTCGTGCAAGGCTACTATTTTTCGCGCCCCGAGGTGCAGCCTGGTGACGGCGCGCACATCGTGGACGTGTTTGACGCCCTATCTGCAGCGATGGAGGTCAATGAGGCCGAACGCAACGCCAACAGCCGCAGTTACATCTCGCACTACGTGGAGCGCTTCTACGCCTGCATCGATGCGCTCATGCTGGGTGACTCCCTCGAAACCGGCTGCTGGGATTTTGTGCATCTCGAAGGCATCCAGCGCATCTACGAGCTCAATGAACAGGGCTTCCAAATTGGGCGTAACTTGGAGTCCAAGGCGCGCACCATCCAGGACGAGCGCTACCGCCCCTGCGCGGACGGGCGCGGAGCAAATTGGTCCCGCCGGCCGTATTTCAAACGCGCCGTGGCGACCCCCGGCCGCGTTCAAGTGTCGCGCCCCTATCTGTCCATCGCCGACGCGCGCTCGTGTGTTACCATCAGCATGGCGTTTCAGGAGAAGGGCAAACTCCGAGTTTTGTGCGCCGACATCGACCATCCTGCGAGCCATTCCAATCTGGAATCCGGCGCTCGATTTTCGGCGATCGTTCGGCGATAAACAGCGCATGCCAAGGGCAGCTCTGTTTGACATGGACAACACGTTGATCCGCATCAACTCGGCGCGGCTGTTTACGAAATACCGGCGAGACCGCGGCGAGATCGGCTTTGACCACACGCTGCGCGTGTCCTGGTGGCTCTTGCGCTATTGGCTCGGCAACTTGGATGCGGAGGTGGTCGCAAAGAAGGCCCTAGGCGACTACCGCGGAACCAAAGAGCTCGACATGATCGCTATGTGTGACGAGTGGTTCAACGGCTACGTCAAACAACACATCACGCAAGCGGCCCGCGCCGCGGTGCGCGCTCACCGAGCCCGCGGGGATACCTTGGTCATCGCCTCATCTGCAACCCCGTACGTCGCCGGCCCGCTCGCACGAGAACTCGAGATCGACCATCTGGTGTGCTCCGACCTGGTCGTTGTCGACGGTGTGCTCACCGGAGATGTGCTCAATCCTATCTGCTACGGCCAGGGCAAGCTCAAAAAGGTGCAGGAATTCCTGGGGCATCGCGAGCTGACACTCCAGAGTGCCACCTTCTATTCGGACAGCATCACTGACTTGCCCTTGCTCGACGCGGTAGGCACTGCGGTAGTCGTCAACCCGGATGCTCGGCTGTGGCTCAAGGCGCGGGATCGCGGCTGGCGTATCGAGCGCTGGACGAAGTGACGCACTCGGCCTGCCCGGGACGCGCGCCCTAGTCGCGCGTGACCCTACGCACGGTGAGCGCAGTGAGCACCACGCGGCGCACCATCTTCATGGGGTCGCGCACTGAATCAAAGTAACTGAGCCGCTCGGCTTCGGGCGGATAGATCACGTTACAAGGCACGTGAACGATGGGCATTCCCCGTCGCGCCGCGCGCAGCACCACATCTGATTCGAACGCGTAGCCATTTTCCGGTGCGTCCAAGGAGAGCGTGGCCGCAACTGGGTAGCGCCTGAGACCACACTGCGTGTCCAACAAGGTCTGCCCACCAAACAGCGACAAAACCCGATTGGAGAAACGATTGGACCACTGGTTCGCGCGGGGGGCACCCGCTTTGGCCAAGTCGCGCACCGCCAAGACCAAGCAGTCTTCACTCGCAGCATGAAACAACAAGGTCAGGGCTTCATCTGCTGGGTGCTGTCCATCTGCGTCCATGGTCACCGCATGGGTAAATCCATGTTCCTGTGCCCAACGAAGACCGGTTTTGAGAGCCGCGCCTTTCCCCTGGTTCTTGTCATGACGCAAGATGATGACGCCACGCTCGATGAGTCCCTGCATCGACGCATCAGTCGATCCATCATCGACCACCACGATGACAACGCGCACGTTCCGCGCGTCGAGCAAGGAGCGCAGGTCATCGACCACTTTACCGAGACGGTCACCGGCGTTGTAGGACGGGATCAAGATGATCGTTTTCTTGTGATCCATATGCTCAGTGACTTTGCGCATTTCCTACCCAAAATGGACGCTCTTCAATCTCTACCTGGTTGAGGATCGTCAACTTACCTGTCGCTTGATCGCGGAAAAAAAACGCCACATCTTGGCTGTCTTGGTTGGCGACGATCAACAAGTCATCGCCGAGTAAGCAGAAATTGCGGGGTGTGCGGCCACGCGTGGGCACGTGTTCGATGCATTCCACCTGGTCGCCGTTGCGAGCAAACACGGCGATGCTGTCATGACCACGCACGGACATGTAAATGAATCGGCCATCCTCACTCACATGCACATCAGCACCGCTATCTTGGGGAAGTTGTGGGCGCGGAAGCGCTGGGACGCACGCTCCTGATGTCAAAGGTCTCTCTCCGGATTTTCGATGCACGACCATGAGCGAGCAATCATTTTCGTTGGCGAGATAGAGCTGCGTACAGTCAGGCGCCATGACGATGTGGCGCGGACCGCTGCCAAACGGGGCGTCCAAGCGCATGAGTTCGCTCACTTCCCCCGTGATTGCGCTAAAATTGCCGACAAATACCGTGTCCGTTCCCTTGCTGGGCACATAGACCAGACCAAGTTCCGCATCCAACCAAGCGCAGTGGCTGTACTTCCCGGTGTCCGTGCAGCTTGCGCAGGGCCCCAGTAGCCCCTCACTCGTGATAGGAAACACCCGCAGCTCACCGCTGCCGTAGCTCGCCACGAGCACCCAACGCTCGTCAGCACTCAGCGAAATGTACGCAGGCCCACCCGGACATGCTTGGCGAGAGCTCGGCCGGAGGGCGCCGTGCTCGTCCAACTCGAGACTGACGATCGCGTCGGCTCCTTCCACGAGTGCAACCGCCCAGGGCCGCTGCTTGGAAAATGCCATGAACGAGGGCATGGCTCCCACGTCCAGTGCACCCAATCGCTCAAGGACAATCGGCTGTCCCGCCCCTTGCTTCAGTCGCCACCAGCTGAGGCTGCGTTCGCTTCCCAAGTAAAGTACCGTCATGGCGGCCGACGATAGCAGTTGCGTCCCGCAGGCAAATATCCATAGAAATAGCCCATGACCAAATCCCCACCGCACTGGCCCGCGCCCGGCGCGCTCCCCGATCTCGACGAGGAGACGCTGCGGCTCATGACCGGGCGGGCCAAGATCCAGATCCGCAAACGTATGAAGAGCTTGCGCTCGGGGTTCAGTCGGGCGGCGCTTGCGGCGCGGAGTGCTGCAATCGTACAGCGCATCATGGCAGAGCCTGAGTTTGAGCGGGCACAGGCAGTCGCGCTGTTTTGGCCGATGCTCGAGCGCGGGGAAGTTGACCTGCGCGCCCTCGACCAGACGCTGCGCAGCCGCGGGGCCCGCGTCTACTATCCGTTCATGAACAAGACGGGCCCAGGGAGCTTCGTCACGGGTTTTGAACTCACTCAGTCAATCGACGATTTGGTCGAGTCCCCCCAGGGGTTTGCCCAGCCCAAGGGCGAACATCCAGCAAAGCCCGGCGACATCGATCTCGTGCTGGTCCCCGCACTCGCCGCGGACGCGGTCGGGCATCGCGTGGGGTACGGGGCGGGGTTTTACGATGCGACGCTGGGCGATGTGCGACCGCCCAGCCGTGCCTGGATCGTGGCGTATCACTTTCAGCTGCTGGCCGAGCTGCCTCATGAGCCGCATGACCAAGCCTGCGACGCCATCATCACGGATGAAACGACGCATTGGGCAGTTGCCACCGCCCCTTAGCCGCCCAGGCCCGGTTATGGTCGGGGTGGACGCTCGCGCTGGCGCTGCTTGCAGGCCAAAAGATCGCGGCAATGCCCGTAAAGCTCGTGCTTATGATGGGTGATGACAAAGCCGTGCTGGTTGGCGATGCGTTCTTGAAGCTCCTCGATCAGGGGCTCTTCAAACTCCACGATGTTGCCGCATTCCTGGCAGATGAGATGGTCGTGGTGAGCATCGTCGTCCGCGACCTCGTAACGTGTCGCGCCATCGCCGAAGTGCAGCTCATTGGCCATGCCGCCTTCTGACAGCATTTTCATGGTGCGATAGACCGTGGCGTAGCCGACACGGGAGTCGACCTGCCGGACGCGATGCAGGATCTCTTCGATCGTTGCGTGCGCCTCCGTCTCGAAGAAGACAGACACGATGAGCTTGCGCTGCTCCGTCGTGCGCAGACCTTTCTTGGTCATGTAGTCGTCGAGGTGCTGCCTCAAACGGTCCAAACTTGGAGTTTTGGGTGCACCCCCCACCGGGATCGGAGAATCACTCACATTTGATGTGTGCCACAACCGTGCAAGGGGGAAAACCCCAAAATTGTTTCACGATCCATTCACGCTCTCAGCCCGGCAAATTCGCTGATTTTCGAGCGAGATAGCTGCCGACTTTTACACCGATCAAGCCCAGGATCGGTGCCATGAACAGGGGCGCGAGCTGACTGACCACCAAAGCTGACCCCAAAGTGCCGAGCAACAGCCAACACGCGAGGAATACCTGAAGGTTGTTGCGAGCTTGTTTGGCGATGAGCAGAGCGCTAGTCGCGTCAATGACCCGATCGCCCGCGAGACCAATGCCGCGCTCGTGTCCGTGCGGAGAATCCGAGCGCACCATGGCAGCGCCCTCCAAGATGATCGGAACCGATGCGGCGCCCAGCGCCACATCATCACGAGGACTGTTGCCCACAACCGCAACGACGAGCCCAGAATCGATCAGGCTGCGTACCTCTCGAGCGCGGGCGAGCGCGGGCACTTCGGGTCGGACGTGTTCGCAGCCAAGCGAGCGAGCCACGGCCTCAGTCGTAGCGCGAGCGTCACCGGACAAAAGGATGGGCTCCAACTTGTGATCGAGAAGCAGCTGAAAGGCCGCCCGTGCCCCAGCGCGCAAAGTGTCTTGTAACCCGAGCACCCCAATCAAACGTCCGTCTACGGCCACGAGCAGTGTCGAGTTTCCACGCGCCTCCAGCATCCGCAGCTTCTCCTCCGCGATGGCCACACTGATGCGTTCGCGCAAGAGTAGCTCACGACTCCCGACGACGACCGCCCGACCTTCACTCGATGAACAGGTTACACCGAGACCCGCGCTGACATGGTGTCCGCGACAAGCGTCGACGGAGACCTGACGATGATGCGCTGCACGAATCGTGGCCGACGCGATGGGATGATGTACAGCCGACTCAGCACCCGCGGCAATGGCCAGCACCTTCTCCTCCGTTGCCCCACGCCACACGTGGATTTCTGCGACGTCGGGTTCGCCCGACAGCACGCTGCCTCGCGCGCAAAATACGGCTGAATTCACTTGGCCGGCACGTTCGAAGACCTGTGCGTCACAGTAGGCAATGCCACGCTCGGCCGCCTCTGCCCATGAGCGCCTCAAGATGCCGTGGGCGCGGCGAAGCGCACCTGGCAAGACAAACGTGGCGCACACGCTCATGCCAGCAGCGACACAGGCAACCCAAGTCAGGCCCTGCAGACGCAGCAACAAGCAGCTCACCAGTCCTAGGCTCGGCCCCCAAACCCAACTTGCCCAGCCAGCCATCTTGAATTGTCCATGATCACGAACAAACGCCTCGGACACGTGAAACGCTCGTTCGGCACCGGTCTTGGTGGCCACGATGACTAGCTCTCCCGATACCACACGGGCCCCCGCGACCATGCGACGTCCACTCACGACCGATTCCGTGTGCTTAGCGCCGTGCCAAGGCACGACAATCGCTCCGCCCACTGTGATCACCCCGTCGACGGGTACAATTTCGCCCTGACCCACCACCACTTCTTCGCCCGATCGCAGCTCGGACGAGGGCTTGACGACATGGCTGCTCGGACGAGCCACCCGCACGGGGAATTCCGCGGCGCTCGACAAGAGTGGGGGAAAGTCACCCAGCAGCTTGTCCTGTCTATTGTGCATGTCGACCAACTGCGCCAGCGTAAGCACACAGATGGCCGTCAATTGGGCCCAAAAAGCCTGCTCTTGCGCGACCGCAAGCAAAGTCGTTCCGCCAAGCACCACGATAGGTCCAAAGGCCGCCCACGCGAGCGGGGATGGTCGAGGCGGGGGCAGCGACGGGCCGTCGTGGACCTGCTCGACCGATGACTGAGCGGGGTCCTCCGCGACAGGCTGGGCGCTCTGAGCTACGGCGCCCGCGCCCAGCGCCACTGGCCACGTGCCGACCGCTGCATCCGTCACGCTGGTCACCGGCTGCGGCGTGTCCGGTCCGATGGGGTCGACCCGCATACCCGCGGCAGCGACATCCACGACGACCTTCGGTGGTGACGGGGGCACCACGTCCAAGGCTTGGGCCAGTTCCCCATTGCGAAAGCCCGACCAAGAAAACCCGTCTGCATGCTCGGGACTACAAAAGTAGAGCTGCTGCTCCGCAGAAAAGCGCACCCGCGCGGCGCGTGACGGATCCAGCGCCGTCCCGCAGTGAGCGCAGAGCACTTTACCCGGCAAAAGACCATCCCGAGTCAACGAGATCACTGCTTTACGTCAAACGCCCAAAGCAGCAAGGCTTTGGCCGTATGCAGGCGAGCTTCAGCCTCGTCCCAAACTCGACTCTGCGGCCCTTCGAGCACCTCCTCGGTGATCTCCTCGCCGCGGTGCGCAGGCAAACAATGCAGCACAATGGCGCTCCGTTGCGCGTGCGCAAGCAGCTCCTTGTTCACCTGAAACCCTGCGAACGCTGCATGACGCGCGTCAGCCTGGGTTTCCTGTCCCATGCTCGCAAACACGTCAGTCGAGATCACATGGGCGCCCTGCGCCGCTTCCTTGGGGGAACGCACGACTGCCACGTCAGCGCCGCGCGCTCGGGCCGCCTCGAGCCATGCCGGGTCCGGGTCATACCCAGAAGGACACGCCAAGCGCAGCTTGAGTCGGCACATCCCGGCCGCCTCAATCCATGACTGGGCCATGTTGTTGCCATCACCGATCCAAGCGTAGGCCAAGCCCTCCAGGCGCCCAAACTCCGCGCGCACCGTCTGCAGGTCCGCGAGCAGTTGCATCGGATGACTCTGATCGGTGAGCGCATTGAGCACGGGTACTTTGGCGTACTTACTCATGGCCAAAAGGCGACTCTCGTCCGACGTCCGAAAGGCGATGGCGTGCGCCATGCGTCCGAGTACCCGAGCCGTGTCGGCGATGGGTTCGCCCCGGCCCATCTGGGAGCCGCTGCTCGACAGCACAATCGGACTTCCTCCCAGTTCACTCACGGCGACCTCCAAGGAGACACGTGTACGGGTCGAAGCCTTCTCGAACACCAAAGCCACCTGCTTGCCGGCCAAGGGACGCTCGCTCTTGTTGCCCCGGGTTGCTTTGAGATGGTCCGCCGCGTCGAGAATTTGGCTGATCCCAGCGGCACCCAAACTGGCTAAATTGTGAAACAATTTGCTCATGAATACTTCCCCAATACGTTGTCGATGAGACCAAGTCCTAGCTCAAGCTCGTTTTCTGTAATCACTAGCGGTGGCGTAATGCGCAGGGCAGTTCCACCAGCAAATGTCAAAAGTACCCCAGCATCCCGCAAGTCGGCCAGGATCGCTGGACCTTGGCTGCCGTCACGCAACACCAAGGCCTGGAGCAGGCCGCGCCCACGCCGCTCTGTGATGCAGGAATGTTTGCTGACCAAAGCATCCAGGCCTCGCTCGAGGAAAGCTGTGGTGGCCTGAATCTGGTCCATGAGCCCATGTTCGGTCAGCTCCATCACCACGGCCAATGCTGCGGCGCTCGCCAGTGGGTTACCGCCGAAAGTCGTACCGTGACTCCCCGGAACAAGCGTCCTGGCGAGTCGTTCCTTGCACAACATCGCGCCAATGGGCACGCCGCCGCCCAGCCCTTTGGCCAAGCTGACGATGTCGGGAACGACATCCTCGTGCTGACAACCCAAGAATTTGCCAGTCCGGCCCGTTCCGGTTTGGATCTCGTCGACAATCAACAGCGCTCCTGATTCATCACAGAGCTCACGCAGCCCCGCAAAAAATCCGCGTGGAGGTACGATAACGCCACCCTCGCCCTGCACCGGCTCCACGATGATGGCAGCAACGCGTTCATCCATAGCGGCCCGCGTCGCTTGCAAATCTCCGTAAGGAACATGGCGCACCTCTGGAAGCGGTCCAAAGCCGGTGCGGTACTTAGCCTGACCGGTCACGGCAAGAGCGCCCATGGTGCGGCCATGAAACGAGTTCTCGAAGGCAATGATCACGTGGCGGTCGGGCTGCCCCTGATCGTAGAAATAACGGCGCGCGAGCTTCAATGCGGCCTCATTGGCCTCGGTACCGGAGTTGCAAAAAAATGCGCGGTCCATGCCGCAGAGTTCACACAACAGCGGCGTAAGCCGCGCATTGGGCTCGTTGTAGAAGTAGTTGGACAGATGGATCAGCTTCCCCGCCTGCTGGCTGATGGCGCGCACCAACGCCGGGTGATTGTGCCCCAAAGAACTGACCGCGATGCCCGCAAACAAGTCGATGTAACGCTTGCCCGACAGATCATAGAGACGCGCACCACTTCCATGATCCATCACAAAGCCTGGCTGGGCGTAGTTGGGATAAAGATGCGCGCCTAGCCCGCCCAAGAGCTGCGGTTCAAATGGCGACTGCGCAGCGGAGCCCGACGGCTCGTCCACCGCCATGACCATGGCGTCCGGCTCAGAACTCTGGTCCGTCATTTCGTCCGCGACTATCGCGCTTTCGTCGAGGTTTTCAACATACAAGGTGGGATTGTGTGGCGCTTTCATGAGCTCCTCAGCTGAACGACATGGTCTGCAAACTGACAAAACCCAGAGCTTTTCGGCAGCGAAGTTTTGTACTTGGGGAGAAGGCTGAACTGTCCGCTGAGGTTGGCCACGGCGCAGGTGGCGGAAAACGTCGCGAACGCGGACGCATCATTTTGGCTATCGCCGATGAACGCGAATTTGCTGCGAACGCTGGTCGCGTCGTAACCAAGGTGCGTGAGCAAGGCGATGGCCCCGCTGCCCTTGTCCATCCGATCAAAGGTCAAATGCAAGTGAACGCTCGATTGCGTGGTGCGTGCACCGTGTCTGTGAGCCACGTCAATCGCCCGCTGGATAAAAACCGCAGAAGGACGCTGTGTTTCACCGATGTCGAAGGTGTAGTCCGTGAGCCGGCCCAGCGCGTCATTGGCCGGAGTCAGTTCTGGCACTTCCTTACGAACCTGCTCAACCAGGCGCCCGAGCTGCGCACGACGCGCGGCTCGGTGTGCACCCGATGCCGGATCCAAGAGTACGGGCACGCGATCTTGCAAGGTGTAGGCGACGGCGCCGTTTTCGGCGATGGCAGCAGCCACAGGCCACATACGCACGATCATCTCCGCCCAGGAGGCTGGTCGCCCGGTAAGAACAATTGGACATAGCCCTACCTCACGCAACGAGAACAGCGCGCTGTAGGCAGCCGACGTGAGCTGCGTGTGCTCCAAGAACGTGTCGTCCAAGTCAAATAGTACACCCGACAGAGACTGCGCTTCTTGTTTGCTGAGCGAGGTGATGTCTTTCATGTTCGCGATAAAGCAACGGCTGTGGTGGCTCAAAAGGAAAAACCCCGGGCACTTTTGGCGCCGGGGTCTCCTTGAGTCCTAACAACTCTCTCTTTTATCCGACTCTCTGAATCAGACCAGGTCCTTGAGGGCCTTGAGGGGGGTTGCGCGGATCTTCTTGGTGGCCGGCTTGGCCGGAATGGTCATGGGCTCTTTGGTGAAGGGGTTGATGCCCTGACGCTCTTTGGTTGCTGCTTTCTTTACAACGCGGAGCTTAACGAGACCGGGAACAACGAATTCCCCGGGACCGCGTGCACCAAGCTGCTTTTTGATAAGGCCAAAGAGTTCCTCAAACAAACGGTTAACCGTCTTCTTGTCGAGGTCCGTCGAATTTGCGAGCTCGGTGATGATCTGTGCTTTGGTCAGTCGCTTGCCTGCCATGAGT
>Ga0315910_10000599_pt1 | contig 35494 bp, 23 predicted proteins | sample EdamamesoilMG_FD_204470 | JGI IMG/M metagenome (GOLD analysis project Ga0315910, IMG submission 204470) | Garden soil microbial communities collected in Santa Monica, California, United States - Edamame soil | ecosystem: Environmental > Terrestrial > Soil > Garden | place: USA: California...
CCCGGCGCCAAGACTACGACGACCCCGCGTGCGGGTGCGACGAACTCGGCGACACCTTCTGCGTAGCCCGACGCCACCGCACTTGCTCGAACCTCGCCGGCTGGGAAGAAGAGCCTGAAGCTTCCTTCGTTGTCGGAGATGCCACGGGCCAAAACGTCGGGCGCGGAGGGCGAGGAGAGGGCGACGAAGGCTCCAGCGATGGGGCCGCCCTTGGCATCGACCGTGGTGCCTTCGACAGCGACGCCGCCGGGTTCCAGCACCAAGTGGAGCGGCTTGCCGACGTCGTCCGGGAGCTCGAGGACGCGGCGTTCCGGCAGGTGCCCTGGGGCGCTCGCCGAGACCACGTGCGATCCCGATTCGAACGCGGGAAGTTCGAACCTACCGCCGCGATCGGTGGCGACGCACGGCGCTGCCTCTCCAGTAGCCAGCGGCGCCGTGACGCAGACGACGGCCGCGAGCGGCGTCCCCGAACGTGACGCGACACGCCCGCGCAGGACCGGGGGTTCTGCTGCGCCATTGGAGGCGCGCGTGCGGAAGCTCGCGGGTGTCGAGACGGGCTCGGCCGGTGGCTGCGCTTTCGAACGCGGCTCGTCTCCAGGCGCCGCGGCGGCGTAGAATCTCCAGCCGACGATCGCGACCAAGAGCGCCGCTGCCAGCGCTGCCAGGCTCAGCCAATGCCCGCCGGCGGAGGGCGACGATTGGCCCCGCATTCAGCCACCCACCGCGCCGGGACCCATGATCGCGGCCTCGACACGCGCGTTCAGCAGGTCGCGGTAGCGCGTGAAGCTCGCGCGGCCGAGCAGCTGCTCGAGCTTCGTGAACGCGGCTGCCATCAGGGCCTCACGCGCATCCGGCCGCGTGCTCTTCTCGAAATCGTTTGCGAGCTCCTCGTGAAGGGCGACGAAGCGCTCCAACGTGTCGTCGGGGAGGGCAAGGTTCTGCTTCAGGGCATCGGGGAGTGCGCGACAGAAGCGCGCGAGTGCGCCCGGTTCCGTGGTTCGCACCAGCCTGCCGAGCTCTGCACTGGCCGGATTCGGGAGCTCGAAGCGGATGGGCGCCTCCGCCGGGAGATCCTCCGGGTTCAGGCGCTTGGCGATGAGAAAGGTGGAGTCGCTCACGATCGGAGCTACCGTGATCGCGCCTTCGGCAAGCTCGGCGAAACCTGGCAACGCGCCCACGGGTTCACGCCCCTCGGACCAATGCTCGGGGTCGCGACAGCAGAAGTTCTCTTGGAATCGCGCGAGCTGGTGCGGATCGCGCTGGAGCTTCCTGGCGATCGACTCCGCCCGCTGCCCCACCGAGCGCTGCGAATCGGCGCGCGCTGCCGGGGCGTTTGGATCGAAGGCGAGGCGGATCACGGACGCCGCGTAGCGCTGTCTCGGCTGAATCGGGTCACGGATCAGAATCTCGAACCCCAGATACGTGTCGATCGGCTCGGAGACGGCTCCCACGTCGAGCGCGCCGAGCGTCATGAGCTCGAAGGGCAAGCTCGTCGGTTCGCGGTTCGACCACACGCCGAGATCGCCGCCGCGCGCCGCGTCGCTGAGTTCGGAGTGCTCGCGCACGAACTCGTCGAAGCGCGCTGGCTCTCGGCGTAGTGCAGTCGAGAGATCGCGTGCGATCCGCTCGGCATCAGCGCGTGTGCGTTTCGGCAGGGCCTTGCCAGGGCGCAGGCTGAAGCCGAGCCAAGGCGCTTTCTCGTAGCCAACCACGAGACGCCGCCCCGCGAGCTCCGTCGCCGCCGGCGGTAGCTCCCGGCGCAGAATGTGGAAGCCGAACTCGGTCTCGACGACCGTCGACACAGCACCGGGGGGGATCGCCCCGAGCGCATCCAGCAGGACCGGCCACTGGGAGATGTAGAAGGCCGACAGCGCGCCGAGCCTTCCGCCGAAGCGTCGGGTGCGCAGATCGTCCGACTGCTCCCGTGCCACGCGCTCGAAGCGCTCCGGGTGGGCGCTGAGTTCGCTCGCCAGGCGTTGCGCAAGGGCGAGCGCTTCCTCCGGGCTGCGTTCTGGGCCTCGACCGAGGGGGTGCCACGTGGCGAGCGTGAGCGGTGCCTGAGTTTCCGACTCGCGATGTCGAATCAAGACATGCGACATCCAGAGCATGCTGCGTTCCAGCTCTCGTGCGGACGCGAGCCGCCAGCGGCCCGGCGGATAGGGACTTGGCTGAACGGCGCGCGGCGCCGTCGTCGAACTCGCGGCTGCGACAGCACGGCTCGGCGTCGTCCCGTAGCTCAGCCAGCCGAGCAGCGCGAGTATTGTCAGCGCCCCGAGCGAACCTACCAGGATCGTCCCTTTGCGGGTCGATGCACGCCATCCTGCCTGGCGTGGAACGAACGACGGTTCCACGTGCGGCTCGCCCTCGCCACCCGGTCCCTGCATGGCTGCGGCCGTAGGCAACTAGTATGCCCGCAGCGTGCGTATCGAGTTCGCGAGGGATTTGGTGGGATTACTTCGCGAGAGAGCGTGCCCGCACGGCACGGTGCGGTGCGCGCACCGTCACGAGCGGCTGACCCCAAGCCCGACCTCGAGCCTGCAGCTAGCTAAGCGCGCAGTTCAGTTCTCGTATGATGTTCTCATTTTCGTTAGAGCTCGCCGACTTCTTCCACCAGATCGATCTGAACCTTTCTGGAACCAAGATCCACCAGCCCTTGCCGCAAGACGCCGTGCGAGTTCGCCTTGAGGGTGATGCTCCGCTCGGCGAGCGTCGAGACGATGTTGAAGCCGTCGTCGTTGGGCGTCATGTCGTACGACACCTTGGAAGCCGCGATAGGATCCACCGATGGCGTGTATTCCCATTGGTCGAACTTGGCTGGTTTCCCCGCGCGCGCGAGAGCCTTGAACTTGCGTTCGACAGCGTAGCGCGTCGTGACCGGCTGCTTCGACTTGAAGCTGCCCGTTACTTTCTTGCCCTCGATCGTGCCCACGTAGTCGTATCCGGTCTTGCTACGGCTCACGTCGATCTCGATCTCGAGCTGGCCATTGCCGAGGGATAGATACTTGCCGCTGATGAGGGCGCCGTCCTTGTCACATGTGACGATGTCTGCCTTGTCTTGGAAGGACATCTCGCCGGGAGCGCTCGTGATGAAGCGCGCGCTCAGGCTGAGTCTGCGCACCTTGCCATCTTCGAGTTGGTAGGTCGTGTCGCGCGAAAAGCCAGCGGGCGTGCCGTCGAGCGTCATCGCCCAGAGCTCTCCGCGCTGCGGTGACGGTTGCTCGCTCTCGAATCGGAAACTCTTCGCGAACTCGGTGCTGACGCGCTGAAAACTCTTCGCGTAGCCTGGCCCGTCGTGCGTGCACAGCACGGGGTGCTCGGATCGCGGCATCGCCATCAACTTGAAATCGCCCGCGAGCAACGTGCCGTCGCGCTCGACGTGATACAGGCCGCGGATCCCGAGCATCGGCTCGAGGGTGTGGTGGTCGAGGAAGTACGGTCCCACGGACTTGAACTTCACCGCTTTCGCCGCCGCTTCCAAGAGCGCATGCGAGGCCCCACCGGCGTCGATCGGCTGGGTGTAGACGTAACACTGCACCTCCGCATCCCAACCTAGATCGACGCTGACGGTGACTACCTGGCCCGCTTGTTTGAGCTTCGGCGGGGATTTGGCCTCGATGTACGCGGTGAACGTGCCGTCGACTTTGACCAGCTGCTTTGCGATCGGCTCCGACTCTCGCGCGAACTGAGCTGCTACGCTCTCTGGACTCTGCGCGGGCTCCGTACCCTGCGTAGCGTTCGCGGTTTCCGTAGCATTCGCGGGTTTGGTAGCGTCTGCGGGTGGCGACTGCGCTCCGCCGCAGCCAGTGGCTTCGATGAGCGAGATCAGAGCGATGGCGCGAGGAAGTTCAAGAAGGCGGAAGCGGGCAGCGACGGCGTACATCCGGCGATGGTACCATCGAGCTCTCTTTTTTTCGCCTGCGAGCGGCTCTTGCAAGCAAGCTGGAACCGGCCCCCGGTACGCGTGACCAGGGCTGTCAGTCGGTGATGTCTGGCGACGGCCCGTACAGGGTGGGCCGCCAAGTGGCGTATCCGAAGCGGTTCATGCCGCCGGGCCCGGTGATCTCCACGAGCAGGGTACCCTCAGGATCGATCTCGTGAATGATGCCGTCGTTGGAGAAGTCGACCAACGTATTGCCGTTTGACAAGCGCTGGACGTCCCCCAGATTTTGGCTGCGATCGCCGCTGTCGTAGCGCCCGATTTCGTTCCCCGACAGATCGTACTCGATCATGGCAGAGGCGTTCTGTCCGCCGGAGTTCGCGAAGATCACGATGCTATCGGCCAACAAGTGATGGCCGTGATTGACGCCGCCCCAGGTGTTGACGCCGCCGGCCACGTCCGCCAGGCTCCACAGCACCGCGCCGCTGCGGTCGACCTGGACGATGTCCGTGCCCACCTCGGAGTAGGTGTAGACGTCTTCGGTTTCGGAGTAGCGTAGGGCGTTGCCGTGGCACGTCTGCCCGAACGTGTCCGCGGCGGTGAACGCGGTTTCCGTCGCACCGCTCGGATCGATCTCGGTGATGTCGTTGCAGCTCACGCTGTAGTCGAGGTACGCCATCAGATCGCCGCTGACGGCGGTGATATCGTGCGACCCACTCGTCGAGTCGTATACCTGCATTTCGAGGCCATCCATGCCGACCCGTCGCAGCGGCTCGCCCTGATTGCTCGCGGAGATCGCCCACATGTCGTGCCCCGTGTAGCTCATGCTAGCGCGTGCGATTCCGCCGCTCATCCCAAAGTCGTAGGCCCAGACGATGTCCCCGTCGGCGTCCAGAATGAACGCGACCGAGCTGCCCGTACCGCCCCAATACGACAGCACGATGAAGCCACCCGCGCGACCCTCGGCCTGGACCACGTTGAAGTTGCCGATACTCACTGCGTTCGTGGCTGCGCCGGTCTCGATCGTGTAGTCGTCGCTCGCATAAGTCGCGGTACCGTCCGAAGCCACGATGCGAAAGTGGTAGACGCTCTCCGGCTTCATTCCCAAAAGCAGCGTGCGGAAGTCGGCCTCGGCTAGGTCCACCGGTGCCTCCATGCCGTAGGTCGTGTCGAGTCCGAACTCGATGTGGGCAGTGGTCGGGGTGAGCGAAGTCATCGACCACGTGACGATCCCCACGGTGGTGGGTGCGGCGGGCTCGACATCGCTCGCGAGTTCGGAGGTCACCGTGAATAGCGAGCCGTCGACCACTGGGTCGCCGGATGTTCCCGTGGTGCCGGTGGTACTCGCGCCGCCCGCCGCTGTAGTCGAGCTCGTCCCGGTCGTGTCGGTGGTTGCACTCCCCGTGGTACCCGTGGACGTAGTGGAACCGCTGGTGCTGGTCGACGTCGGCATTGACGTGGTGCCGGAAGTCGTCGAGCCGCTCGCCGTCGAGGTATTGCTCGTGGGCGTCCCGCTGCTGGCGCTGGTGCTGACCGTCCCGGTGCTCCCGCTGGTCGCGGCGCTGTCCGTGTCCTTCGAGGAGTCCGCGGCGGGCGAACTGCTGCAAGCCACCGCGCCCATCAGTAGGAACAGCTCCAAGCGCGATTCAGTTCTCTTTATCATCACTGCCTACCATTTCTTGTCGTGCACACCGACGACCAGCGCGTTTCTTGTAACAGTAAACGCACCGTACTGGGGCAGGCTCCGGCCCGCGCCCATCAAATAGCGCGGCGGCGAGGATGCACAAATGCGCTTGGAGTACCTCGCGCCGAGCGACAGGAGCAGATTGACAGGGTGCAGATCTGCAGCCTTCTGAAGCTGAAATTTTCTGACCCTACAGCTTGGGGCTCGAGCGGAAGAACTCCCAGATCTGATCGCTCATGTTCACGTCTTGATTCCTGAAGCCATACTTTGCCAGCAGCGCGTCGTCCTCGTAGGGGTCCTGCATCGGCCAGAAATGTCCGGCGCGATCGAACTCGAGCACGCGCACTGCTCGAGGCGAGTCGGGGTCGGTATAGTCCATACGCTTCGCGTGGCTATCCCGCGTACGCAGCGCTGTGGCATTGTCGCCGCTGTAGCCGTGCCCCTCGACCACCCGATCCTCGAGCTGTTGCGGGGCGGGTTTGGCGGTCGTCATGCCCAAGGCGGCGGACCACTCGCCAGCCAGCGGGGCCAACAGGGCATGGTATCCGGTGGGAAGGTCCGGATCGTCGCGCGTGAACGCCAAGAGCACCCGCTCGAGGGAGTACTGCGTCGAGAGCCGGGGGGATCTGGGCCCGACGCCGTCGAAGGGCATGATAGCCGCGATGCCTCGGTAGCGTTGTGGGTCCCGCATGGCGGCTTCCAAGGCCAAACCACCGCCGATCGAATGCCCCGCTAGATAGAGCGGGTTCTGGCCGCTAACGAGCCCACGCTCGGTCATGTCTTCGACGATGAGTTTCAGGTACTCGACGTCGTCGACCTGAGAGTTGTCCGAGCCATCGAGCGAGAAGCGGCCCCCGTTCGGCCGCTCGGCGACGGTGGAAGACCCCGGGGCCGCGTTGGCGTAGACCACGGCGAAACCATCGCGTGCTGCCAGCTCGACGAAGCGCTGCCCCGTCATGAATTGGTGCATGCTTTCGGCATCGGAGCTCGTGCCCGGCAAGAGCAAGAGGATGGGCGCGCCATTCGCTTGCTGGAGCGCTTCGGGGACGTATGTGAGATAGCGCCGCACGAGCGGGCCACACTCCGGAGTCTGCTGTTCGAACGTGAACAGCGACAATCCTGGGGCGCCTCCCAGCTTCGGAGTCTCGGCGGGATCGTAAGCGATGCCCGCGGGCAGCTGGTCGAGTGGACAGCTAGCGCTGCAAGTCGAAGGCGTGTTGTCGGCGCGGGGGACGAATTCGACGTCGTCGATCCAGACATCGAAAGGACTGGTACTTCGAATCAGGAAGTTCAACTGGACCAGCTCGTTCGGCGCGAAAGCCCTGAGCGTGGTTCCCCAACCTTCCTGAGCGAGTGAGCAGAAGTCTACCTGGAACGTTTGCCACTCGGACGCCAACGACAGCGCGCGTCCGAATTGGTCGTAGCAGCCTTCGTTGTCGGGGCAGCTGCCGCCCAGGCTGGTGAAAGTGCTGGCTTTGGTTCCGAGCGCGAGCCGCAGCGAAGCATTGCCGCGGGCGCGGAATCGAACACCCGCGTAGGGCGAAGCGTCGTACAAGCAGTTCTTCGCTCGAGCAGCGTCCCACTTGAGGGACAGCCCGAAGGCTGCACCCCAAGCGCTGAAGCCCTCGCCCCGGGCATGCAGCACGTTGGACGCTGCGGGGTCGAGCCGGAGCTCGATGCAGCCGTCGCTGTTGTCGGTGAAGACATACCACTGTCCGCGACGACCGTCGGCAACATGGGAGCTGAGGTCACCGTCCTCGAAGTCGTCGATCAGAGGGTCGCTGCGCGAGGTGGAGTCGCCGCAGTCAGCGATCGGCGGTACCTGCGAGGTCGCACCCGAACCGCAGCTGCGCGCCAGAGTGCGGCCCGAGTGGGGATTTGCAGGTGCTGTGGCTTCGTGAGGATTGTCGCAGCTAATGCAGAGGAGCGCCGCTGCTGCAGGCAACAGGCTCAACGCGAACAGCAGGATCATCGAGAGCAGCAGGTTTCCAAGCGTAGCTTCGAACGATAGGCGCGGGCCGGATCAGTCCCAGGACCCGGGGGGCAAACGCTCGAGCACGATGTCGAGCTGTTCGATGCTGTCGAGCGTTTGACCGCGTTCGAGGACGCGGCGGTAGAAGGCAAACGTGAGCACCTTCTCGACGCGCTCGCCCGTGAGTGAGGTGACCAGATCGCTCTCGAGGATCTTGTCGACCAGGGCTTCCGAGATGCCTTCGCGATCGAGTGGCAAGAGCTCTTCGACGATGGGCGTGAGGACCTCTTCGAGGATGCGATCGGGGACTTCGGGGCCGACGATGCCGGTTTGTCTGAGGACATCGATGAGCCAGCTCACGACGTCGGCCGGATCTTGCACGGGGATGTCGGCGAGTTTCCCGTTGATCAGGTCGTAGAGGAAGGTGTCGATCGCGTCGCTGACGCGCGGATCTTCGAACAAGAACTCGGTGATGCGTGCGGCGGCGCTGTCGAGCGCGCCCGAGAACAGAGTTTTCTCGATGATGTCGAGCAAGAGGCCCATGACAGCGCCGCCGGCTTCGGCGTCGGGCTGGATCAGGAGCGTGTTGCTCGGTTCGTCGAAGGTGTAGTCGTAGGGGAACCAGATCGACTTGCGAATGCTCGCGCGCATCGTCTGCTCGTCGAGGACTTTGTAGTCGGTCCAGAAGTATTCGGGGGCATCCGCTCCGGCGACTTGGACCAGCACGCGGCCATCGATCTCGAAGACGACCTTGGCGCCCTCCATCACGTCACTCGTGGGAGGCGCGCCGCCTTCGCCGTAGCGGATGCGCTCGAGCAGCGGCAGATCGGTGGGCAAGGGCAGCGTTTGGTCGCCCTTGATGTGGACGTAGGTGCCCTCGAAGGCCCACTCGTTGTCCCAGAACAAGCCCGCGGGGTCGGGCGGTGCGTCGCTCGCATCGACGTCGTCTTCACAGGCGACCAGCCCGCAAGCGGCTGCAAACATCAAGTACCGGGCGTATCGGGGGGTTCTCATAGCGCCCCCGTGAAGCCGCCGAAGCGGTAGTTGATGCCGAGGATGAGCTGCGTTCGATTGATGAAGCCGAATTCAGCCCTGAGGCGCCAGGCCTGTGTCAGGCCGATCTCCGTGCCGATTAGGGCGTTCCACGGGTATTTCACGGCTTTGTGCAGGTCGTAGCGAATGATCGTATCACCGTCGTCATTGCCGTCGAGACGCCCCACGAGGCCGCGCACGATAGCTTGGCGCGACGGTGGCAGGCCTTCGTACCAATTCATCAGATCGTCATGGAAGCCGCCCTCGGAATCAGCCCCGAGGTCGTTCAGCGCGATCTGACCCTTGGTCTTCGATTCGATGCGCTGGCGCATGGCGCCCACCCAGAAGATCCACTCGATGCCCCAGTGGGTGCCGAGATTCTTGCCCACGCGTGGCGTCAGCAGTTGGGTCCCGACGGGGTCGTCGAGCTTCTGCATCTTGTTCCAGGTCCAGTTGAGGTCGACGGTGCCGAAGAAGCCCCACGCGCCGCCGGCGAGCGTGCCGCCGAAGCCGCCGCCGACGCCTGGTTGCGTGGCGGTGACGTCGAATGAGAACGGCTGGGCGATCGACACCTGGGTCTCCGCCTGAATGGCGTAGTTGCCCATGATGTAGACGTTCAGAAACGGTAATAACCAGAGGTCGGCCCGCACGTTCAAGGCGTGCACCTTCGAGTTCACGTCGTCGAACTCGATCAGGTTCGAAAGATCGACCATTTCGCTGTCGTTTACCCCCACGGCAACGCGGGAGATTTCGATGGGTTGGTCGACGAAGGCGTAGTTGACGCCGAGCCCGAACGGGAGCGGCAGCTTGATCCCACGCTCGGCGACTTTGTCGCCCAAGAGGGGGAATGTGTAGTCCCATTCGATCGCGTCGTGGCCAGCGTCAGGCGCTTGGGCGAACGCACTGGTCGACGTGGCGAAGACAGCAAGAGCAAGAAGGCGCGCGCGAAAGGCCATAGGGCGTGAACTCACGAAAAACGAGCCGAGTCTATTCATGAAAGGCGCGCTGACGCAATACGCTAGCGCGAGCGGCTCGAGGGCACGCAGTTCGAATCGTGAGTCGGCCTCCGTGTCGACTCGGGGGCCCTGCGTCTGCCTGCTCGTCGAACGCCGCAGGGGCTAAAAAGTGCTTAGAATGCGCCCGACGCATGTTGAACATCCTCGCCGTACCGGTCGTGCTGATGCAAGGCGTTCAGAGTCCACCGCCCTGGCTCGGTGACGTCGCTCAGCGCGTGGACGTGTACGGCCGCTTGGATGGACACCTGGCGTTCTCCGAAGCGGACATCCGCTTCGCCAACAATAGTAGCCGGGTCGGCGTGATGGCGGAGCAAGCGGTCAGCGGCGGTTTGAGCGTGCTCGGTCAGGGCGAGTGGCGCATGAACCTCGGCCGTGGCGACACCAGCTACAACCTGTCGGAGAGCCCCGATACCGGCCTGGCGAGTTTCGAGTCGACCACGAATCAAGCCTTCTCGACGCGCCTCGGATTCGTCGGGCTGCGCTTTGGCAAGTATGGCACGCTCAGCTTCGGCAAGCAGTGGGGTGTGTACTACGACGTCTCGCAGTGGACCGACAGCTACGTCGTGTTCGGCGCGCACGGTAGCTCAACCTACAACGCGGGCACCGATGGTGGGCAGACCGGCGAAGGGCGCGCGAACGATGCTGCGATCTATCGAGCGGTCCTCGGTCCGTTGCGGCTCGGAGTGCAGGCGCAGTTCATGAGTGACCGTTCGCCGAAGGTCGATAGTCTCGCCGGCTCTCTCGTTTACGACTTTGGCTTCGGGTTGCGCGCGGGGGTGACCTATTCGCACGCGTTCCTCGATTTCAGCTCCAACATCGCCGGTTACGATGGCGGGGATGCCCAGGCGCTCACGGGAGGCCTCGTCTTCGACGAAGGGGGCTGGAAGATTGCGTTGATCGGGACCTGGACCCATGACCACGAGCTCGTCGATACCGGGGCGGCCACCGTGATGTACGACACGCGGGGCAGCGAGCTCTTCGTCTCGCGTCGGCTTTGGGATCTGGTGATGCTCGTCGCGGGCTTCGACTTGGCCATTCCCCACGAGCTCGATCCAAGCCTGGTAACCCCCGATTTCGGTACGCGCGACCTGCTGTGCGGAGTGCGCTGGCTGCTGGATCCGAAGGCGGGCTCGTTCGTCTACGCCGAAGCGCGCACGGGTCTTAGCCGCGACGAGCACGGTGAACGGGCCGAAGACCTGGTGATGCTCGGGCTTCGCTTCAACTATTCGCTGCGGCGCGGGCTCGGGCTCGACGCCATGCGAGAGTGGCGCCTGAACCCTTGAACGGGGTCACACGACAGGCTTCTCGCGCCGTGTGAGGAGCGAGGGGAGGGCGATGCCCACCGCCAGGGCGGCCAGAATGAGCCCCGTTGCGGTGAAGCTGCGCGCGGCTTCGGCGAGCAGCAGCGGCGAGCGATCGAGCGATTGCGCAGGCGAAGTGAGGGCCATGAGTCCGAGCATCGAGCGAAACGCGAAGACGCCGGGCACCATGGGTATGGCTGCGGACACAGCGAAAATACCGGCGGGGGAGTGCAGTCGCCGCCCGAGCACGGCGCTCAGGATGCCGATGGCCACCGCTCCCAGGAACGTGCCGGGGACCAGGGTCACGGTCGCCAGCGCGAGCGCCGAGCGTAGGCCGTGTCCGAGCGCTCCTAACGCGAAGCACCCCAGGAGCGCCCGGCGCGGCGTGTTGAAGAGCACCGCGAAACCGCAGGCAGCCACGCCGGACCAGAACAGATCGAATGCGAGGGTACGCCACGTGCCTTGCTCGACGGCGGGCAGGGGCGGGAAGCTCGCGACGCCGAACGTTTGCAGTGCGACGAGCAACCCGATTGCGATGCAGAGCGTCACGCCGAAGGCGAGCACACCGCGCCCGGTACCCGTCGCCAAAAAACCGCGCACGATGTCGCGGGCAGCGTTGATCAGATGGACGCCGGGCACTAGCAGCAGCACGGACGAAGCCAGCGCCACTTCGGGCTCGGGCAAGAGCCCTGCGCGATGCGCGCTGCTCGCCACCGAGCCCGCGACGAAGGCGGTCGCGATGACGACGAGAAAGTGGTTTACACGCTGCCGGTTGAGGCTCTGGCGCACGAACATCGCCAGCGCCGCGCTGACGAAGCTGGCGCAGAACGCCGGCCAATCGCCGCCGAACAGGCGACTGAACCCTGCGCAGGCGAGCCCCACTGCGATCACCACCTGCCAGCGCGCGTAGACCGGTGCGGCGCGGCTGAAGGTTTCGAGCTCGGCGCGCAACTCGCGAGCTCCGAGCTCGGCCGCCAGGACGCGGGGCATGAGCGCGTCGATGGCATCGAGCATGGCAAAGTCGACGCCCAGCGCGGTGACGCGGCGCACGCGCGTGCGAAACTCCTGGCCGCGGGAGGTTGTTATGACCAACCCGCTGGGAAGGATGATCACATCGAGCCAGCCAGCACCGAGGGCCGTCCCCAACTGGTGCACCGTGCGTTCGATGCGAGCGCATTGGGCTCCGCTGTGCAGCAGAAGCTGCCCCGTCCAGAGCGCCAAGTCGAGCGCCTCCGAGAGCTTCTCTCCCGCGAGAGCGTCTTCGGTTGCGGCACTCGTCACGCCGCCGACTTTACCAGCCGTGATCCGGGATTACCAGCTGCGCTGGGCTATGCGGTCACGCTGTTTCTAGAACGCTATGTAGGCGCCGAGCGACGCCTCGCCCTGAAAGGTGGCGGTGGTGTCGCCGACCATGAACAAGCACTTGCCGTTGCCCGGGCAGAAGATCGTGCTCTCGGAGCTCAGGAACGTGCTCAAGAAGCGGCCCTGAAGGCGGATGCCGAACCTGTCGACGATCGCAATCTTCGCCCCCGCGGCGAGCACGACCGAGAACCGAAACTCGTCGCCGTAGTCGTCGGCGGCAAAGCGAGTGGCGCCCAGCGTCATCAGGAAAAACGGTGCGACGCGAGAGTAGTCGGTCGCCCGAAAATCCATCATGCCGCCAATTTGGAAGTACTCGACGCTCAGGTCGGTCAACTCTTCGCGCGCATTACCGGGTGTGCGAAGGCCCAGGTTGGTCTGCTGCCGCGAGTACGAGAGCTCTGCGTAACCGCCGCCATATACCCGTGAATCGAGCGTCAAGCCGAAGCTCGGGGCGCTCGCGATGTCGAGCTCGCCGGACACCTCGCCCGCGTCTTCCATCTCTTCGGTGGCTTCGACCTCGGTGCTTCCGCCAAACGTGTAACCGATGTGCGGGGTGATTTCGAAGTCGTAGGGCTGCGCCAGCGCCGGCGCAGAAGAAAACAGGACGGAGAAGGATGCCCCGATGACCGAAACTCCGAGGAACGCTGAGCGGAGCTGGCGGGGCGCGAGTGCTTGCATTTTCTGGTGCCTCGCCCGCCCCTCTAGCACAACTGGTCTAGAGACATACAAGTAACTCGCGCGTGCCCTGGCAGCGCGGGTCGCGGGGGCGGCAGCCTCGAAAGTGCCTGCCTCGTCGGCGCGAACCGAGTTGCTTAGCGGAGGCGCCCGAGCAGCACCAGGATCGCGGGGAGCACCACCACGCTCGTGAACAGGCACAAGCTGACTCCCAGGCTCAGCAACAGCCCCAGCCCCTGCATGGCGCGGTAGTCCGCGACCATCAGCGCTCCGAAGCCGATGACGCTGGTCAGCGCCGCGACGGTGACGGAAACGCCGGTGCCTTGGAGCAGCGAACCCAGGTTCGCCTCTTCGGCTGCAATTTCGTTGGCCCTATGCAGAATGTGGACGCCGGTGTCTACACCGAGCCCGAGGATCAGCGGTAGGGCGACCATGTTCGCCGGTGTGAACTCGATGCCCAGTGGCCGCATCATGCCGAGCATCCATAGCCACCCGAGCGTCACTGGCAACAGCGCCAGCAGCGTGTCCTTCAGGCGGCGGAAGGTGAGCCCCACGATGACCGCGACACCGAGCAGCGAGTACACTGCCGCCTGCTGGAATCCTTCGGTGATGTAGCGCTCGTGGGGGACCACGTTCAGCGCGGCGCCGGCCACTTCCGGATCCAGCGCGCGCATGCTCTTCGAAAACTCGTCGGCAAACGCGGGTTCCCAGACATCGCCGGAGGGGTACACGTGCACCGCCAGGCGCTGGCCGTCCTTGGCCACGAAGCGCGCTTTGAAAACGGGAGGCAAGTCTTCCGGTGCGTAAGCGCCGCGAGCTGCAATCTTGCGAGCGGTGTCACGCGCGCGCCCGAGAGCGCCCGCGAACCCTTGGGTCATCCGATCGAGCGCGGCGGTGCCCTGGTCGGGTTGGGCCTTCATCCAGCGGATCAGCTCGCCGAACTCGCGAGCAACGCGTGTCGCGGGTTCGCCGTCACGGTTGGCCTGGCGCAGCGCATGCGCGAGCTCGTCGAAGACGTCGCGCAGGTCGCTGAAGGCGGCGAGTCGCGCGCTGGCGTCTTTCGCGGAGAGCTGGGGCAGCACAGCGACGTGACCCTTGGCGTGTTCGACTGCTTGCTGCAGCTGGCGGATGCGCTCGGGCGTCTGTGGCGGGAACAGGTCGCTCGCGCTCTGGACGTAGGAAACCTCGGGTCGCGCTCGCAGTGCCGCGCTGAGCTCACGCGCGCGCTCGAAAGAGCCCACCACGAAATGCGCCTCTGCGGGCGGCGTGCCGGTCTGCTGAATGACGCGAAGAGCCCGATAACTCTCGGTCTCTTTCGGGAGAAAGTCGAAGTAGCGCCCGTTGAAGGTCGGGAGCCCATGCATCAGGGACGCCGCCGTGAGCAGCGTCAGCACTGCGCTGCCCAGCAGTACCCAGCGCGCCCGGCGCCCGACCCAGACGGCGAGCCGCTCGACGCCCGCGACTTCGCGAGGAGTCACGTTGCGCTCGCCGGCGAGCAGCGGCACCAGCGGGGGCACGAGCAAGAAGGCGCACGCGAGCATGACGAGCAGGCCTACGGCCGTGATGATGCCGAGCGCACGGAAAGCGGCGAACTCGGTGACGGTGGTGGTCAAGAATGCAAACAGCGTCGTCACGCCGCCCGCGACGATGGCCGGGCCGGTAGCGATCAGGGCTGCTCGGAGCGCGGGCTGCACCTCGTGTCCGGCGCCGCGCTCTTCCTTGTAGCGGAGCAGGATGTGGACCCCAAAATCGATGCCCAGACCCATCAGTACGCTCATGAAGCTGGAGGTGACGAGGTTCAGCCCGTCGTACACGAGCTCGACGAAACCGAGTGTGATCGCCATGCCCACGAACAGCGGCACGAGCGTGATCGCCGTGTGCCGCAGCGATCGAAACACCCACAGCAAGAGCAGCAGGATGCCACCCGCCGAGATCACCGAGGTCGAGACGCTGGACTCCTGGATCGAGGCGAGCTCGTCCACGGCCAGTGCCGGGGCTCCGGTGAGATCGGCGCTGATGCCTTTGGCGCTCGCGTGCCCGAGCGCGCGGTCGCGAGCAGCGCGGATCTGGCTCACCAAGGGCTTGAGCTCGCGCCCCTCGTCGCTCTGTAACTTCGGAAAGATCAAGACGAGGTGCGCGGACTTACCGGCGGTCAGATAGCCACCTGCGTCGAGCCGCGAAGCCGCTTTGCCGAGACCGAGCTGCCCGACAGCCAGCCTGCCGTCGGTCTCGAGAGCGTGCCGAAACGTCGCGACCATGTCCGCGACGCGGCCGAGTTGCTGCTCGGGCGCTCGGGCGCTGGCTGGCGCGTTCGCGTGGCTCGGCGCGTGCCCCGAGCCACCAAGCTCGTCGCTGAGGCGCTGCTCGGCCGCTCGCGACCACGCGACCCAGGGGTCCGAAGCTCGTCCGTCGGGCGCTTTGGCGTCGAAGGCCGCGAGCTGCTCCAAAAGCTCGGGCCGCCAGACGAACAGCGTCTCGGCGACGGTGTCGAGCGCCATCTTCCCGAGCACGCGTCCCCGAAACTCGGGCCGCTTCGCCAGCTCCCCCTCGAAGCGATCGACGTAAGCTTGTCGTGCGGCAACGGAGCCCCCCGTCACGACGAGCGCTGCGACTTCGGAGCGACCGAAGGCGTCGTAGTAGCGGAACAACCGTGCTTGGTGCGGACTGCTCAAAGACACCAGACCGCGGCGCGAGGTGCTGACTTCGAGCGGGCCGAACACGACCAGGAGCAGCGAAGCGAGCGCGAGCAGTAGCATGCCTGCGAGCGCCAAACGCGGTCGTTCGAGACCGATCGTCCAGAAACGTTTCAAGTGCTCTCTTCGTGACAGCGCGCTGCTGCGGCCAGCGCCCACAAAGGAAAGATTTTGACGTAGTTGTCGTACTGGATGCCGCAGGTTTTGTTGAACACGCCGGCGAGGCCTTCGTCCGCGTAGCTACCGTCCGCCTGTTGGCGCGCGGTCAAGAAAGCGACTGCGCGCCTGACTTCGGGACCGTTACCTTCACCGGCGGCGATCAGCGCCAGTGTGGCCCAGGCGGTGGTCACGACCTTGCCGTGAGCGCTGGGTACGTAGTGACGGCGCACGCAACCTTCGACCGACTCACCCCAGGATCCGTCCGCCCGCTGATGCGCACGCAAGAAGGCTACAGCGTTGAGCAAGGCAGGGGAGCCCTTGCGGTGACCGGCTGCCTTGAGCCCCAGCACGCCGAACCAGGTGCCATAGCTGAAGCAAACCCCCCACGACCCTTCCCACGAGCCGTCGGCGCGCTGTGCGGCTTCGATGAACGAACGGCCACGCGCGATCGCCAGCTCGACTCGGCCATCGCCCTCGCGCTCGCCGAATCGGTCCCGGTAAGCGGCGAGCGCTTGCAGACAGGCGGAAGTGCACTCGACGTACGAGTAGTCGATCATGATGTCCCGAAAGCAATCGGAAGCATTCAAGAGCTCGAGCCAGGCGCCCCCGCGGGTCAGCTCGTAGGTGGCCCAGCCACCGTCTTCGTTCTGTAGCGAGAGCATGAGCTCGACGGCAGCATCGAGCCGCCAGCGCTCGAGCGCCGTGCCCGTGACGCGCTCGAGCAGCAAGCACGCCTTCAATCCTTCGGCGGTGCAGTCACTGATCGGCCAGCCGTGGGCGCGGTCGGAGAACGGCCAACCACCCTTCGAGGGGTGCCGGTAGCAGCGCTCGCGGTCGGGCACGTCTTCGAGCACCTGGTGTCGTTCCAGGTACCCGAACGCATTCGTGAGCGCTGCGTTCGCGCGCCCACTTTCGTTGGCAGCCACCAGCGCCTGCACCGCAAACGCAGTGTCCCACAGCCGCGAGTTGTTGTAGCCGTTCATTTTGACGCCATCGGGCGCCGCGTACAGGTAGTCGGCGAGGCGTGCGGCGTGGCGCTCGAATTCAGGGCCACCCGGGCTTTCGAAGTGCCACACCAGGGTGTGGAGCAGCTTGCTGATCGGCCCGATGCAGATGTAATCGGTGTTCTTGTCTTCGTAGCGCACCTGCTCGATCACGAACTCGAGTGCCCGGCGTCGCAGTCGCTGCGAGCTCTTCCGCTCGAGCGCAGAGAGGGCGCGCATCGAAAGATCGAGCACGGCAGAGCTCGGTGTCGCGCGGTCGCTCGGGCTCGCGCTGTCGCGAGCCTCGGCCCAATTCACGCTCGCGTAGCCTTCGGGGTACAGCTCGCGCCTGAGGGCACGGATCGTCTCGTTCTCGGGCCACGCGGCTCGCCGCCCATACAGGTACGAGAGTGGCAAGTAGACCATGCGACAATGGCACCACAGGCGGCTCGGGTGAATGGGGAGCGACTCCGGCAAGAGCCAGAGCTCGGGCAGCACCGGGTTCAGCCCCCGGTAGTCGTAAAGATTCAAGAGCGCGAGGAAGTACTTGCCCCAAGACGCCGACTGAACCGGTCCACCGTGCTGAGCGAGCCAGCCTCGCGCGCGCGTGAGCCATTCGGCGCTGTCTGCTTCACCTAGGAGGCGCGCGGCCACGTAGTTGAGCGCCGTGGGGAACACGGCGCTCGACGCTTCGACGTGCAGTCCGAAGCCGCCGTCTGCGTTCTGGTGGGTTCGCAGGTACCGCAGCATTTCTCGAGCCGTGTCAGGGGCGAGCTCGAGGCCGGCGATGCAGCAGGAGGCGACGTAGAGCGGTAACAGGAACATCGGTCCGCCGTAGTCGCCATGCCACGAGCCATCCTGGGCTTGCGTGCGGATCAAGTGATCGAGTGGCCCAAGCAATGCGTGCCTGGCCTCGGACGGGTGGAGCGCCGGAACACCGGCGGCGGTAGGGAGCGATCGAGCTGGGTGGGCTTCGGTCTCGAACATGCGCGCTCGGCACTGCTCATAGGTAAGCCGCTTCGAGCTGTCAAACCGGTCCCGCGTCCGGCTCTGGCGTCTCGCTCGGCTGGTGACGCTGACGCGTCGCGCCGCGTTCCAAGCTGTGCTCGCTACGGCTCGGAACCTATGAGACAGTAACCGCCATGGGAAGTGCAGCAGCGAAGACTGACGATCGCTATCGTCGGATGGCGAAGATCCTCCATGACGTTTCCAAACCCATGCGGGTGCTGGCGTCGCTCAATTGGCCCGGCGAGCTGCGCACGCAGTTCTTGGCGTCCGAGGGCAGCAAGCTGCCCGAGCCCAGCTACACGCCCATCGACCCCAAACCAGTGATCGACGGCCTCACCGAGGTGCGTCGCTCACTCGAAACGGGCACTATCGATCGCTATTTCGAGAAGGAGGCGAACTGCATCGAGGCCACCGCCATGTTGCTGGCATCGGTCGGCACACCCGCCTTCCACACCTACAGCAGTCAGCTCTACGGCGTGCCGACGCGCGCGATGTTGCTCGACGCAGCCACGCCGCTCGGGCTCGCCGAGCAGGTGCATCGATCCATCGCCGAACTCACGGCCGTGAAGCTCGTCGGTGGCGCCAAACGCGATCAGACGGCGGCTCAGGTGGCCGCCGAGATCGAAGTCGAAGTGAAGAAGCATTTCGGCGATGCCGCGCCCAAGATACAGATCGTGGCCGAACTGTCGGCGAATGCGCTGGCGACGGCGAGCGCGATCAAAGTGCGCCGCGATGCAATGTTCACCCGTCGCGACGCACAGCAGCTGCTGCACCACGAAGCCTATGTGCACGTGCTCACCGCGCTGAACGGTAAGGCTCAGCCCGACTTGCCGAATCTCGCGATTGGCCACCCCGGCACCACCCGCACCCAGGAAGGCATCGCCGTCTTCGCCGAGTTCGTGTCGGGCACGCTCGAGCTCGACCGCCTGCGACGGCTCGCCGATCGCGTGGTTGCCGTGCAGATGGTGTGCGACGGTGCGAATTTCATCGAGCTGTACCGCTGGTTCCTCGAGCGCAGCCCTTCGCGCGAGCAGGCTTACGAGTCCGCCCGGCGCATCTTCCGGGGCGCGCCCACCACGGGTGGCAGCGCCTTCACCAAAGATTGCGGGTACATCGCGGGGTTGCTCGGCGTGATGACCTTCGTGCGCGCGGCGTTCGCCGCCGATCGCGCCGACACCTTGGGCATGCTGTTCTGCGGCAAGCTCGACCTCGCCTCCATTCCGGCATTGGCGCTCTTGCGCAGCCGCGGGCTGTGCCGACCGGGCAGGTTCTTGCCGCCCTGGGCGCTCGATCCGGGCTGGGTGCTGTCCTACCTGACGCTGAACACCTTCATGAACCACGTCGACCTGGCGGGGGTCGCCGAGTCCGTGCGCGGTATTCTCGCGGAATGCCCGACGCTCGAGGTGCGCTCCGCCGACGAAGTGCTCGCTGGCGCCTCTCGACCGAACTAAAGGAAGTGAGCGCCCGCGGGTTGCTCAGCTATAGGATATGGAAGCTCACGCCAGCGCTAGGGCCCGTGAGGAACATCTCGAGCGTGTCTTCTTGCACCTCGGTCTCGTGCTTGAAGAAGACCTGGTAGTGCTGCCAGCCCATCCAGACTGAAAACCAATCCGTGATCATGTAATCGGCCGTGGCAGACGCCCAGAGAGCCATCTGCGAGCCGATCCCGAAGCCTCCCGCGTCCATGTGCGTGCCGAAGCGCCAGTCGCCCAAACGCAGCTCCATGCGTGCGCCCACCAGCGGATCGATCCAGTCGTAGTCGCCCTCGATCTCGGTGCGCTCCCCGGTCCCGAGCCCGATCCGGTTGTAGCGGACACCGGCGACCGGTGAGACCGCGAACTGCCACTTTGGCTTGTTGCGTCTGAGCCGCCAAGGGCCGAACTCGTACATGGCTATACCCCGCAAGACGAAGCCGGAGCTCTCGACCATCACGTCGGTGTCCTCGCCGTTCCGTCGGAGCACGGTGTCTTCGAAGCCGATGCCGAACGCGTCGGCACGCACCGCCCACGAGTCGTAGCCGAGTTCGAGGCTGCCGATGACCACCCAGGACACCTCGGTTTCGGTCTCGATGTTCTCGCCCAGCGTCGAGTCGGACTCGATCGTGGTCTCGATCCCCAAGAACGGCAGCCACAAAGGAATGACCGCATCGAGGCGGAGGGGGCTTTCGTCGCCCGCCCAGCCTTCTTGCGCAGCCGCGTTTCGAGCGGGTAGGAGTAGGGTCAAGCCGAACGCAATCGCACTTGCGCCCAGTCGTTCACGCGTGAGGTGTCTTCGCATCCGTGGTCCCAAGCAAGCAGTACAAACGCCGCGAATACTAGGGTCGTTCCCTATTCGAGAGCAACTCGAACTGGCGGCACGCGCCAGATCTCGCGGCAGTATTCACTGATCGCGCGGTCGGACGAGAACTTGCCGGAGCGCGCCGTGTTCAGGATCGACATGCGACTCCAGCGCTCGCTGTCTTGCCAGGCCTCGCTGACGCGCTCCTGGCAGGCGATGTAGGCGGCGAAGTCGGCCAGCACCAAAAATGGGTCCGACTCGCGCAAGTTGTCGACCAGGGGTCGGAACACGTCGCGGTCACCGCGCGAGAACTGGCCGCGCTCGATGCGATCGAGGACCTCGCGAAGCTCGGCATTCTGCTCAATGAAATCGCGGGGTCGGTAACCCTCGCGCTTCACGCGCAGCACCTCGTCCGCGGTGAGCCCGAACAAGAAAAAGTTCTCGTCTCCGACCTCTTCCCGGATCTCTACGTTGGCTCCGTCGAGGGTGCCGATGGTCAGCGCCCCGTTCATCATGAACTTCATGTTGCCGGTGCCCGACGCTTCTTTGCCGGCGGTAGAAATCTGTTCCGACAGATCCGCGGCCGGATAAATGTCGTGGGCGTTCTTGACGTTGAAATCGGGGAAGAAGACTACCTTCAGGCGCCCCGCCAGCGCTGGATCGTCGTTGACGGTTTCGGCGACGCCGTTGATCAGTCGGATCATCAGCTTGGCCATGTGATAGCCCGGCGCCGCTTTGCCACCGAAGATGAAGCAGCGCGGGGCGCGCGAGAGACTCGGATTCTGGCGCAGCCGCTCCGCGAGCGCGATCACATGCAGCACGTTCAGGTGCTGGCGCTTGTACTCGTGGATGCGTTTGACCTGAATGTCGAAGAGTGCGCTCGGATCGAGCTGGATGCCTGTCAGTTCCAGCACACGGCTCGAAAGCCGCTCTTTGTTGACACGCTTGACGTGGCGCCAGCGCTCCCGAAAACCAGCGTCGTTCGCGCGTGACTCGAGCGCACTGAGTTTCTTCAGGTCCGTCGTCCAGCCGTCCCCCAGGGTTTCGTCGAGCAGTTGCGCTAGTTTTGGGTTGCTGAGCCTCAAGAAACGCCGCGGCGTCACGCCATTGGTTACGTTGCAGAAGCGCTCCGGCCAAACCTCCGCGAAGTCCTTCAGCACCGTCCGCTTCAACAGGTTCGAATGCAGCTCGGCGACACCGTTCACGGCGTGGCTGCCAACCGTGGCCAAGTGCGCCATGCGCACCCGCTTGTCTCCGCCTTCGTCGATCAACGACAGGCGCGCGATGCGAGCCTCGTCGTCGGGGAAACGTCGGCGTACCTCGTCCAAGAAGCGCCGATTGATCTCGTAGATAATCTCGAGCGGACGCGGCAAGAGGTCACGAAACAGCGGCAAGCCCCAGGTCTCGAGCGCCTCGGGCAGCAGCGTGTGGTTGGTGTACGCCAGCGTCTGGCAGGTGAGGACCCACGCTTGATCCCAGCCTAGCCCGCGCTCGTCGATCAAAAGCCGCATCAACTCGGCCACGGCGATGGACGGGTGCGTGTCGTTCAACTGCACCGCGAAGAGCTGCGGGAAGCGAGCGATCGGCTCGCCCATGGTGTCGAGCAAGCGCAGCATGTCTTGCAGCGAACACGACACGAAGAAGTACTGTTGCGCGAGGCGCAGGCGCTTACCCGCTTCGGGTTCGTCGTTGGGGTACAGAACCTTCGACAGGGTTTCGGAAATCACCTTTTCGTGCACGGCGCCGTAGTAGTCGCCGCGGTTGAAGTCCTGGAAATCGAAGGACTCTTCGGCGGCGCTCTTCCACAGGCGCAGCGTGTTGCAAGTATTGACGCGGTAGCCGAGTATGGGAATGTCGCAGGCCACCCCGCGCACGCGACGCGTGGGCACCCAGCGTACGCGGTAGTTGCCGGCTTCGTCCGTCGTAGCCTCGCTGTGGCCGCCGAAGTTCACGCAGTAACACACGTCGCTGCGCGTCAGCTCCCATGGGTTGCCCTGCTGCAGCCATTGATCGGTGATCTCGATCTGCCAGCCGTCTTGGATCCGCTGATCGAAGATGCCGAACTCGTAGTGAATCCCGTAGCCAATGGCGGGCACTTCGAGCGCCGCCAGTGAGTCCAGGTAACAGGCTGCCAAGCGACCGAGACCCCCGTTGCCGAGGCCAGGTTCCTCTTCCAGCGCGATCAGCGCCTCGAGATCTTGTCCCAAGGCCTTCAGGGCTTTGCGCGCGTTCTCGACGATGCCCAGATTGAGCAGGTTGTTCCCGAGCTGCGGTCCGATCAGAAACTCGGCGGACAGGTAACAAGCCACCTTCACGTCGCGCGCGACGTACGTCTTCACCGTATTCGTCCAGCGCGCGAGCATGCGATCGCGCACGGTGTAGGCGAGCGCCATGTACCAGTCGTTCGGCGTGGCCACCTCCGGGTAGCGCCCCTGAAGTGCGATCAGGTTATCGACGATCGCATGCTCGAGGGTGTCCGCAGCGAGCCCAGTACGTGTATGTTCCATGATCAGACCCCCTTCACTTGTTTGGCTTTCCAGCGCTCGTGGTGTTCGCGGATGATGGCAATGGCTGCGTCGGCGCCGTCGACGCATTGCGGAATCTGGATATCTTTGGCTGAGATGAGCTCGAAGCCGGGTCGCAGCATCTGCGCGCGCACCCAGTCGACCAAGCCCTGCCACATGGGTCCGGCGAAGACGAGGGGCGTGTCCTCGAGGTGGCGGACCTGCAGCAGCTGCCAAATCATCATGGATTCGAGCACGGTGCCGATGCCCCCCGGCGCCACGATGTAGGCGTCGGACATCAACACGAATTGATGCAGGCGCGTGAAGAACGTCTCGTGTTCGAACGCCTGCTCGACGAAGGGATTGACCTCTTGCTCGAACGGGAGCCCCACGCGAATACCGATGCTCTGCACGCGTTCTTCCGCTCCCGCCTCGCGTGCGCCTGCGTTCGCGGCCTGCATCAGGCCGGGCCCTCCGCCCGTGATGATGTCGCAGCCCATGGCGCTGAGCGCCGCGCACATCCGCTTCACCTCTTGGTACACCCAATGGTCGGCGTCGGTTCGCGCCGAGCCGAACACCGTCACCCGGTAGCGTTCGCGCTTGGAAGGACGCAACCGCGAAAGGTTGTTCACCGTCGCCCACAGCCCGAACAAGGTGTCGGTGACGATACGTTTGACGCCTTCTTCGTCGGCGAGACTCACGCTCGCGGCGCTCTCGGTCTTCGGTGGCTTCGTGGTCATGCGGGACAGCTCCGTGTCGATTGAGCGCCACGCTGAATGCGGCGCGGCGCTCCACTGAGGGCCGCGCATTAGAGCGCCGATCCGCGGAGCTGGGAAGAGCAGTGTTTGACTGACCGGGTGGTCGACGCGGCGTCAGATCCTTCGGTGCGGACCCGCTACGAGGTCACAAAACACCTGCCTGCGGTCAGCTAGCGGGCAGCATGAGCGTCTCGGATGCGTTGAAGCAAGTCGGTGCACACTCCGGCCCGTTCGGCTGGGACCTCATGTAGCTCGGCGTCAGCTCGACTTCGAGCAACAACGCACCGTCGCGTCGCACGTTGACCGGCACCCGCTCGGCGGCATGGTTGATCACGATGAAGATGCCCTCGGTCTCGTTGCCCCACATCCCCGGCACTTCCCCGAGCTCCGCTGGGTCCCCAGCCGTTTGCTCACAGCCGTGGACGACGCCCCACGATTCGTCCTGGCTTTGTCCGCCGGCCTGGCCGCCAGCGCCCAGCGTGCCTCTGTCGAAGGTGCACTCGAAGCTGCGCTCCGACTCCGTGACGGAAACGACGTACGCGCCGGACACCCAGTCGAGTGCTTGCAGCTGGATGGTCAACGGCGCAGCGCAGCCCACTTCGGTGCACGCTTGCGTTTGGCAGCCACTCGAGAGCAGAGCTGCGAGCAGCGCCCCCGTGAATAGTCTCGTTTTGGTCACCGCGTTTCGCCCCTTCTCCCTACGCCTCCGCGGGCAACGTGAGGGTAGTCGTCGGAGCGCTGCGGCACTCGCCGCAGTCCGGACCGTTGGGGTAGTACTTGTGGTAGGTCGGCGTCAGCTCTTCGTCGAGGAGCAATGCGCCATCGCGCCGCACGCGGATTCGCAGTTGCTCGTAGTGCTGCGCGACGTCGATGCTGATGTCCTCGTCGCCCGAGAACTCGGGTGTGTACTCGGTCGGATTGCCCGACGCTTGGTCGCAGTTGCGCACTAGGCCGGGTATCTCGGCGGGCCCGCCTGCTTGGCCCCCGGATCCAGCGATCCCCCTCGTGAAGCGGCACTCGAAGGTCCGCGAGGACGTTTCGATGGAGACGACGTAGTCGCCGGATACCCAGTGGGCTGCTTTCAACTCGAGGGAAAGCGGAGGGCCACAGCCTATTGCCGTGCACAGATGCCCTTCGGTGCAGCTCAGCACTAGCAGAGCCACCACCCCCCACCAGCCGAAGAACTTCCGTTCACGCAGCGCCGCACTCGATAGTCTACCGCTAGTCATTGCACCTGTTCCTTCTCGCAAAGACCAGTATGGGGACTGGCTCGAAAGCGGCAAAGCCTACTCTGCGGTGACTGGGCTGATCCATTCGGGGGATTGGGGCGGCTCTGCTCGCAGCAGTTCTTTCCACTCCTCGTCGTCGAGGCGCTTCCAGTCAGCTTCGAGCCGTTCGTAGTAAGAGGAAACGAGCCCCGCGTAGGCGCGCGGTCCGGAGCAGGTGTCCACGGAGGTCAGCATCAGGCGGATGTCGCCCGTGCCCACGTGCAACACCTTGCCGACCGGGTTCCCGGCCCCGTCGTCGGGCTGCGTGTGTACGTCCGCGATGGTCGGCGACCACTCGATCGCCGAGGCGCCGTCAATGAACAACCCGGCGTACCAACCGCTGGCACCTACGGGGCTCCCGCAGCCGTTCTCGATGGCTACTGTCTGGTTCACGAACTGCATGTGGGCCTCGGAATGCGGCGCGCCCGTGCGCTGATGCTCCGCCATCTCCGCCAAGATGCCGCCGACCTCGACGAACTTCTGCAAGGCCTTCTGGGCGTTCATGAGCGCGAGCGTCTTGTGGAACTCGGGGTCTTGGAGGTCGTAGCTCAACTCGTCGGACTCGTCGTAGACGAAGCCGTGCTCGGCCATCACGCTGAGTGCATGCTCCGCGAAAGCAGCTACCTTCTCGAAGAATTCGGGATACGGGTCGACGTAGGCGTCGGGATACTCGCAGGTGCCGCCAGCCGTGTACGACTGCTTCGTGTAGAGGATCGTGTCATGCCGTAGCTCGGCCCAAGAAGCGAGCTGCGTGTTCAGCAGCCGGCGCCCCCAAGCCTCCGTTTTGGCGACCTGAGGCAGTGTTTCGCCCGCTTCGGTCGCCCAGGCTCGAGCGGGAGAGAGGCTGCGCAGCGCGTCGAGCCAGCGATTGTACAGGTTCATCTGCCAAACTTGCTCGGATTCCGAATCCACGACCGTGCGCATCGAAGCCAGCGCCGCTGCGTAGTCGTAGGTTTCGAGCTCGGGCGCGAGCAACATGCCTGCCTGGTCGTTCCCGAGCGCGGCGTACGCGACGTCCAGGGGGTTCGGTAGCATGCGCTGGCTGCCGGCCAGCTGCACGCGATCGTAGACGACGTTCGAGAATACGTGTGAGTCGACGACGTAGCGCTGTCCGAAGAGTGCGAACGAGGCCGGCAACGGGGTCGCCTCGCCGCCCACGCCGCCCACCATGATCTGGCTCGCGATCCGCTGCGCACCGTAGCCGCCGGTGGCGATGGTCTGCTTCAGGGTGTCGTCGCTGACACTCGTCAGGTCCGAAACGCCGTCGACGCCGAGGTCGCCCATCAAATCGTCCAATTGGGGGGCCGTCATGTAGTCGTGCTCGCCCACGAACGCCGTGACGATCGCGTCCACGCTTGCATACGCTGCGTTGGCGCCATCATCCATCAGACCCCTCAAGGCCAGGGCCGCCTCCACCTGGCGCCGATTCAGCTGGAGCTCGCCGGAGCCGTCCGCTTCTAGCAGCCGGAAGTCGGTGCGCCCGAGCCAGATCATCCCGCGGAAGTAGCGTTGGAGGAGCGCGCTGTCCGTGTAGTGGCCGCGCGGCTTGAATTGGGAGAAGTCCACCTCGCGCGGGGTGCCGAACAGCGTGAGGGTACCGGCTGCGTCAGCGGCGACACAACTTTCGTAGATCGAAGTGACTTGCGCCTCGTTGTCGGACAGCAGTGGCGCCTTGAGCTCGCCGGCGATGAGGCTATCCGCAACCGTAAGAAAGAGATCCAGATCGTGCTGAACCTCGCTCGACAAATCCGACGTGCCGAGCGCCCCACGCATGCTCGCCAGCATGCGCTCCACCTCGGGCACGAGCAGCTGCTCTTCGAAGCTCTTCAGGATGTCGGAGTAGGTCGTGTGCATCGCGTACAAGATCGAGTCCGCTGAAATGTAGAGCGGCAAGTCTTGTGCGTAGATCGAAGCGTAACCGTAAGAGAAATGCGGAAACACCCTGCCGGTCGAGATTACGAAGCCGTGCTGTTTGTATTTGGCGAGCTCGGCCTCCGTCATGCCCAGATCTGAGCCCTGGATCAGGTCGAGTCCGATCGCTTCGGACGGGTCGTAGGCGAGCGTCTCGAAATCCACCTGCGTTCGCTCGGCGAAGCCGGCTGCATCCAGATCTGCGACCTCTGCCAAGTCGTCCAAGAGCTCGCTCGATGGCAGCGCCGCCCCACCCGTGCCCTCGCCGGTGCTGCTCGCGCTGCCTCCGCTCCCGCTGCTTCCGCTCCCACCGGCGTCGCTGCCCGCGCTCGGCCCTTGGGTGGCCTGTCCGGCGCTTCCGGTCGTAGTCGTCGCTGAGCCGTCGTTGCTGGCCGCTGTCGTCGAAGTAGTCGGCGTGCCCCCGTCTGCGGATTGGCCGCTGGGACCGGCATCGGTGCCCTCGGCCGTCTCAGCTGGCGATCCCCCTTGGCAGGCGAGCAGCAAGAGCAGCGGCACGCTGAGAAGTGAATGTTTCATTGATTGACGCCCCATGCTTCGAACCCCACACGAAAGCGCGAACGAACGCGCGTCCCACCGATCGTCCGTGAGAGTACTCTCCGGGCCAAGCTCAATCCACCGATTGATCGGCCGAGGTTCGGTCTTCGGTTGATAAACGGACCTCTCTTTGGCCGACGGCGAAAAATTGCACCCTGCCGCGCGCAACGGTCACGGCGCGACGCGCCGAGAGAGACTCAGGGGAACAGCAGCAAGCCGACGCTGATGACGTAGTTCATCGTAGGCCCAGGCCAGCCGAACTCGACGTCTTCGGGCAGTTCTTTGTTCTCGCGCAGCTTGTCCTCGCCCGCAAAGAACCAGACCAGACCCCCCTGAACGAATCCGTCGACGACCTTGCTGAGTCGAAAGGTTCCGTAGCCGCCCAGCGCTACGCCACTGCCCATGAGGCTGTGGTAGCGGTACCCCAGTGAGACGCCGATGTTGGCGCCCTGCTTACCCTCCAGCGCACGCGCGTATGCGTCGCCCGCGACTTGATAGCCCGAATAAAACTTGACCTGCGGATCCTGGTCGGGCTCATAGAGCGATATCAGGAGCGGCACCCAGCCCACTGCGGCACGCAGGCCCAGCTTCGGGCTGCCCGCCTGCACGCCCGCACCAAAGCCGGTGTACGAACCCAGCGCGAGCAGCACGCCAATGTTGCGCTGACCCTCGAGCGGCGCTTCGGTAGCAACGGCCGTGCCCTCGGTCGCAGTTTCTTCGACCGATTGAGACCATGCGAAGGGCGCGACGAGCAGCGTCACTAGCCCCACCTTCCAACGCAGCGTGATGTGCGCCCAATGTCGGATCATGCCTGGACCACTCCCAAGGAGCGGTCTCTTAGCCTAGAAAGCTGGCAGCCGCGAGCGGATTCAGCCCGCCCGCACCCGGCTGAGCCCGACGCGCTGCTCGGCAAATCGTGCTAGCGTCGCCCTCGCTTCCAGATCGGAGCTTGCACTCGTATGTTCGTAGTTGTCGCCATCTGTGCGCTCGTGGGGCTGTGGCTCCGCGGCGCTACGGGATTCTTCGTGGGCAGCGTCGTGGGCTTCCTGTTGGGCACCGTGCTGCGCACGGCTGCTCGCAACAAGCTGCGCCAGGTGCAGACGGGCTTCCTCGACTCGACCTTCGCCGTGATGGGCGCGCTCTGCAAAGCCGACGGCGTGGTGACCCGCGAAGAAATCCAGGTCGTCGAACAGATCTTCGGGCGCCTCAATCTTTCGCCCGATCAGAAGCAGGCAGCCAGGGCCGCCTTCAACCAAGGTAAAGCTCCCGATTTCGACCTCGACGCGGCGGTTCGACGGTTTGCCGCGGCAGCGCCCCACAGCCCGCTCTTGTATCAGATGTTCTTGCGGCTACAGCTGATCGCGATCGCCGCCGACGGCCAAGTGCACCCGGCTGAGCATGAAATGCTGGTTCGCGTCGCACGCGGGCTCGGGCTCTCCGAGCACCACGTGCTGCAACTCGAGGCACTGCTCCGGGCAGCGGCTCACGGCGCCGCGTCCCAACGCGTGTCCACCGAGCAGCAGCTCGCCGACGCCTACGCCGCTCTCGGAGTCACGCCCGAGGCGAGCGAAGCTGACATCAAGCGGGCTTACAAAAAGATGATCATCGAGAACCATCCAGATCGAGTCGCCGCCAAAGGTCTGCCAGAGAGCATGCGTGAAATTGCGGAAGAGCGCGCCCGCGAGATCAACGCGGCGTACGAGCTGATCAAGAAGGCGCGCGAGTTCAGCTGACCGATGCGGCTATGTGCTGGTAGACCCGGCTACGGTTGCGCTCTCAGCGCCCGGCGGTGCGGGTTCGGAGTGACCTCTGTTCAGGGCGAATTCTTCCTCGGGCGAGAGCACGAGCCGGTGACGCCCTACGAGCGCGAAGTAGACGACGCCAGCGACGTACCACCCGAGCGCTGCATACACGCCCTTCTGGTACGCGGGGTCTTGCAACTGATAGTACAGCGTCACCAATGCGATCGCGATCGTCGCGGCCGCCCCCGGGACGCCGAAGGGGCTCTTGTACGGCCTCGCGATGTCCGGCAGCCGGATGCGCAGCAAGATGAACGACAACCCCTGGAAGGCGTACGAGATCATCGCCCCGAACACGGCCATGTTGAGCAACGTGCCGCCGATGATGGCTCCCCCTTCCGCGGGACCACGGCTGAACCACACACTGCAAAGCACGCTGAACCCGATGGCGGTTCCTGCCAAGAGCGCCATGTGTGGTGTCTTGCGCGTGCCGTGGGTCACCGAGAGAAACTGCGGGTAGTAGCCGGCCCGCGACAGCGAGTAGATCTGGCGGCCGTAGGCGAAGATGATGGTGTGAAAGCTGGCCACGAGACCGATCACCGCGAACAGTGAGAGTAGCTTCGCGATCTCCGTGCCGTAGAGCGTGCGAAATCCATCGAGCAACGGCTCCGCGGAAGTCGCGAGCGAAAAGGCGCCGCGGAGTTGCCCCTTCTGATCCCCTCCGATCGAAGCATTCAGGATCATCACGAGGACTGCCGACACGATTAGAGTGGCGATGCCCAAGAGTAGCCCCTTGGGCATGTCGCGCCTCGGGTCGTGCGACTCTTCTGCTGCCAGCGGCAGTTCTTCGATCGCGAGGTACAGCCAGACGGCGAACGGCATGGCTGCGAACACCCCAGACCAACCAAAGGGTAAGAACGGCCCGTCGCCGTTCGGTAGCTCGATCATCTTACCGTCGGGTCCCACACCGACGTTGAGCGCCCAGCGTGAGAAGTCGACGTGAGGCAGAGCGCTCACGAAGAACACCAGCAAGACTGCCAGAGCCAACAGCGTCACGACGACCGAGACCTTGAACGACAAGGCCACCCCCCAGAAGTTCAAGAGCACGAACACGAGGTACGAAGCCATCCACCACACGGGCTGGAGCTCGGCCGGGGTTTCGAAAATACCGGTCAGGTACGAACCGATGAAGAATACGATGACGGCCGGCGTGATGATGTATTCAATGCTTTCGGCGAGGCCCGTGATGAAGCCGCCCCAAGGCCCCATGGCGCTCCTCGCGAACGAGTACGCGCCGCCCGTGTGAGGCAATGCCGGGGACATCTCGGCGAGCGAAAAGCTGAGGCCAAGGTACATCACCGCGATGATCAGCGCGGCCAGGAACAGACCGCCCCAGCCCCCGGACGCAATCCCGAAGTTCCACCCCGAAAATTGCCCAGAGATGACCGCACCCACGCCGAGCGCCCAGAGCGACCAGATGCGCGCGTGGCGCTTGAGTTCACGCTTCTCGAAGTACTCTTTCCCCGCCGCTTGGTACGTAACGCCACCGACTTGTCGTTCGCTCATCACGGCCTCCTTTGGGGAGCGTTCGGCACACTGGATGAGCCGAGGCGCTGTCTGTCGAAGTTTCGGTCACTTCAAACCCTTTTTCGGGCTTTTACAAATCCTTTCGGAGATCCGTCCTTCAACGCCCGGTGTCTAGCGTTGCAAATGGGCACAGTCGAGACCCCATAACGTGCCCGAAACAATCGATTGGGTCGCGTGCGTTTCAACGCCCAGAGCCGCTTGTGCGGTTGTCTGGGCGTCGATCACGTCGTCAACTCGAGAGAGCTATCACCCTGATCTCGCAAGCACACCAGCTAGCGCTCGCCCATTCTGGCAACCACGACGCTCAGCATGTCGTGACGCACGAAGCGAGAGTTGCATGCCGGGCTGAAGCCCGCGGCAATAACCTGCACTGAGTAGCTCCCAGGTACCTTCGATTTACCGAACCGCCCGGACAGTAAGCCCACTTGGCGCGGCCGCTGTACGAGCCGCGGATCGATGACAGTCCCTTGTCCTACGGACCCGCCCGACCTACCAGTGAAGGGGATGCCCAGATTGGCTCCCGCCGTGGCGCCCGTCCCTGCGGAAACAACGCCTCCTCCGGCGAGCGAGAGTGGTGCGTCCCCGCCCCGCAGCTCATTCCGCTTGAGGGTCACCGCGCCCAGGGCGACGTCGTGGACGCTGGGAGCGAGGATGTCTTCGCCCGTCTTTTGCTTGAGCTTGTCGCGCAGCAGCACGAGCCGCGCCAGCTGCAGGCGCATCTTGTCGGGCTTGCCGTCGGTGCGTAAGACCGACGGGATCTTGATGCGCGAGATCTGGCTACCGTATTTGCGGATGTAGTCGACTACCGACGCGCGTGGGGCCGACACGCGGGTGCGGATCTTGATCCCGTCCAGCAGGCCGCGCCCGTCGGTCACGCCTGCCCGAATGTCGATCGGCTCACCCACCGTGACGCACGTCGGTACGTCGATCAGTAGTCCGACTGATGAGCGGACGAACCCACCTACCGTGTACGGCGTGTGCTGGGCCCGCGCGGTCGACACTTCGACGGTCCACAGGCCAGGTTGTGGCTCCTGAATCGAGAAGCTCACGTACCCTTCACCCACCGTGCGTACGAACTCCGTTGCCGATCGCGGCAGCCACCGGCCACCCGGCGAGCGCAGCCTCACTGCGATCTGATTCTGGGCGTTCGGCTCGGACGACACATAGTTCAGCGACAGGTCGTGCCAAGCGACCGTGAAAAGCACCGACTGCGCGCAGCCATCGACCCAACCCGTCACCTGGGAGACGGAGGCTGTAGCCGACTCATTGATGATGATCCCGTCGCCGGTCACCTGGCCACGGATGTAGTTGTAGATCTCGAATAGGTCGTCAATCGTCGGCATGAAGTAGTAGCGACCGCCGGTGTCGTCGGCGAGCTGCGCGAGCAGTGTCTGGTCGGATGCCGGGCCCATGGCGCAGCTATAGATGGGCAGGTCAGCAGGCAATGCGGCCGCTGCTTCGAGCGCACTCGGCTTGGCAGGGTTACCTTCGTCGCATCCCTTGTTGTCATAACCGTCGGACAGCAGCACGAGCGCGCGCCGCGGTCCGGCGCCGGCGAGCATGGCGCCGCCGGTCTGAATGCCCGCGCCCATGAACGTGCAGCCGCCAAATCCGATACCGTTCACCTCAACCTTTGCGGCATCCCGTGTCGCTTGGCCCGTAATGAGCTGAGGTGAGCCAGCACCCGGATACTCCTCGACGCCGGTGTCGCCGAAGCTGACGACGCCGAGGGAATCATCCACCGACAGTAGGTCGATGAACTGCCGGGACGTCTGCCGCGTGATGTCTACATAGCCAAACGCTTGCATCGAACTCGATCGATCGAGCACTGCTACGACGCTCACGGGAGTCGCCGCCGGGACCTCGGCGTTGTCGATCACGAGAGCGAAGTCCTGCCACGGCGTCGCGATGTCCGGGCGTGCCGATGCGACCAGATCAGCTGCGACTACCGTAATCTCGTATACCCCGGCCGGGTTCTGGAGTGCGACGACCTCGGTGTTGTTCAGGGAGTCGGCGACGCCGCCCGTCGCCGAGAAGCCACCCGCGAACACGTTGCCGCGGAACAGGTCGCCCGTACTTACCGAAAGCACCTCGAGGTCGAGGTCGTTGACGAGGGCCGGGTTTGCACCGACCGCGCCCGCGGCATCCGTCCACGTCAGCGCAATGCGTAAAGGGCGGGTGGCGTCGGCTGCTGCGACGCGGATCGTGTATTCCTGCCCCGTTGCGGTGAACGCATGCCGCTGGTCGGCAAAGATCTTCGGTCCTCGGTTGCTGGCGGGCGCCTGCAGCAGCGCGTTCTCGAGCGAGACACGGCCCCAGCCGACGTTGTTGTTGGGTTCGACGCCGAGCCCGCCCGCCACGCCGGGACCGCCCTGCGCGGATTCGGTGGTCGCAACCAGCAGGGCCTTGATGAGCGCCGGACTCGGTGTTTTGCCGTTCCGCGTCTGTCGCCACCAGTCGATGATGACCGCAGCGAGGCCCGCCACGTGCGGCGACGCCATCGACGTGCCGCTCATCTGCGTGTGATTCGCGTGAGCGCCGCCGTTCGTGTCGACATACTGCCCGCGAAACCCTGCGCGTGCCGAGACGATGTCGGTGCCCGGCGCGATGACGGTCGGCAGCATGCGATTATCGCCGGCGGGCCCGCGGGAGGAGCTGTTGCGAATGCCTCGGATGTCGTCGACATCGCCCTCGTTCGGACGAAAATTGAGTTGATTGCCGGCGAGGATGGCGTTTTTCGGACTCTTCGTTACCGTGCCTGCGCCAGCGCCGCTGTTGCCTGCGGAGAAGACAATGACGAGTGGTTCGAGTCCGGCCGCATTGGGATCCGCATCGCGCACGCCGAGGTCGAATGTGCGGTCGCCGGCGCCATAGGCGGATCCATCCAGCGCGTACGAGTTGTTCATGACGTCTGCGCCGTTCTGTGCGGACGTCGCGATGCGCTGCTGTCTCGTTCCGTTGCTGACGACGGTGCCGACCTGCGCACCGGTCGCGACGCCCATACCCAGCGCGAATCCTTGTGGATCCATGTCGCCGGTCGCGCCGTTGCCGGCAGCAATACCGGCGACGTGCGTGCCGTGGCCGTCCGGATCGGCTCCGGCGATCGCGCTGCCGTCGCCGTTGAATGCGAACGCGAAGCGTCCGGCGAGGTCGGCGTGCATCGTGGCCGCGTTGTTGGTGTCGACGCCGGTGTCGCAGATCGCGATCGTCACACCCGTTCCATCGGCACCGAGCGCCGCAAGGTTCGCCGCGTAGCCGACGACTGGCGCGGTGTTGGGGGCTGCGGCGCCGTTGAGGTCCTCGAAGAGGATCTGTGCGCTCCGCTCGTCCTCCGTGATCGGCGCGTGGACCGCATCGATCCAACGCACGTCGTCGTGTGACGCGATGTTCGGCAACACCTTGTTCGGCGACACCTTGTTCGGCACCTGAGCAGTGATGCTACGGTAGATGTCGGATGTCTCGGGCGCAACGCGCTGCACCTTGCAGCCGAGCTTGGTGACGAGTGCAGCGACGGCCTTGATATCGCCGTCGGCGAGAACGCCGATGTCCAGCGCCTCAATTGGGCCGAGTTTGATTTTAGTCTCGACTTCCGACTGGCTCGAGAGCAGCACGGGATTGACCTTGTACGCGCTCCGTAGTGGACCGGTCCATTCGACGAAAGGCAGCGGCTCGAGAGCCTTCACCGTGTCTGCGTCTGCGCGGACGAAATAGGCATATGGACCCACCGGCTCCACCACGCGAATGCGGCGCTCAGCAAGCACGACGAGCCACGACTCTTGCACCGGTCCGACTAGCTGCACGAGGTGGTTGACCCCCGATGTTTGGCTCTCGGTGCCGTCAGCATCGAATTCCGGCGGCACCGGTGGCGCCTCGCCCTTCTCGGTGTCGATCTCGTAGGAAAAAAGGCGGATGCGGTGCGCGTTTCGCAGCTCTTTCACCCGCCACCCCGCTTTTTCGAGGCGTGCGGCCTGTGACTTGTCGGCGTCGATGAGCAGGCCATGGTCGAGTTGCGCCACGATGGAGGCGCCAGCGGTCTCCCGGAATGCAGGCTGCCTGGGTTCTGCACCAGGACGGGTGACGGCACCGCGTTTCGTGATGACGTAGCGCCTACGGCTCTTCGTTCTTCCTGCTGTCTTGCCGGTCCTCCGCTTTTTCATGTTCTTCCCCTTTGCTGAGACGTTGATTGCCGGCCAACGTATCAGCGTGTAGTGGGGAAACCGATCGAGGCTTCGTTGTTACACGGAGTTGGGTAGTTGGCCTGTGATGCGCTAGTGATACTCCATCAGGCGCACGAAGCACAGCTATTGCCTTCGTCAAGAATTTTGGACACTGGGTCGCGGGCGTTTCAGCTGGCTTCACCCGTGAACAACGCTGCGTCGCGCACGAACAGTTCGACGATGAAGTCCATCGTCGCACGGACGCGGGCCACGCGAGCGAGATCGGGATGCACCACGAGCATGATGTCGGCGGCGCCGATCCGTTCGGGGTAGAACCGACGCAGCGCGGGGTTGCGGTCTCCCAGAAAGCAGGGGAGCGCCGCAATCCCGAAGCCTACGGTCGCGGCGTCGGAGACGGCAGCGACGCTGTTACCGCGTACCACCACGTTGGCCTGGTGCGCGTGCGCGGCAAGCCACACGGCGCCGGGGATCCGGGCCAGGCTTGCATCGTACTGGATGAGGTCGTGGTCGCGCAGTTGGTCGGCTGCCGAGATAGTGCCCTTCCGCTCGATGTAGGCTGGCGCCGCGTAGAGCGCCCACGTGGAGCTACCGATGCGTCGCCCGATCAGATCAGGATCGGAAATGTCGCGGATGCGAATCGCGAGATCGGCCTCGCCGCGGCGAATGTCCAGATCGCGGTTGTCCGAGAGGACCTCGACCAAAAGTCCGGGGTGGCGCTCACGCAGACCCGTCAATGCCTGGAGCGCGTAGGTGTTCATCGCTTCGGGGATGGTGAGGCGCACCTGGCCCTCTATCTTCTGATCTTGGCCAGCCACGAGCCGTTCGATGGCTTCGGCGTTGCGCTGCATCTCTTCGGCGGGGGCAAGCAGGTCGACGCCGGCGGCCGTGAGCGTCAGCCCTTCGGGGCCGCGGATGAACAAGCGGGTGTCGAGGGCCCGCTCGAGCGCGGCGAGTC
>Ga0315910_10000600_pt1 | contig 35478 bp, 38 predicted proteins | sample EdamamesoilMG_FD_204470 | JGI IMG/M metagenome (GOLD analysis project Ga0315910, IMG submission 204470) | Garden soil microbial communities collected in Santa Monica, California, United States - Edamame soil | ecosystem: Environmental > Terrestrial > Soil > Garden | place: USA: California...
CTACGGCATGTCGACTTTCGAAGGTCCGATGATGTCCATCAAGACGGTGAACTCGCTGTCGCACTACACGGACTGGACCGTGGGCCACGTGCACTCGGGCGCGCTGGGCTGGGTGGCCATGATCACCATCGGCTGCATCTACTCGCTGTTGCCGCGCCTGTACGGCCGCAAGGAGATGTACAGCATCCGCGCCATCGACTGGCACTTCTGGACCACCACCATCGGCGTTGTTCTGTACGTCGCCTCCATGTGGATCGCGGGCGTCATGCAGGGCCTCATGTGGCGCGCCACGAACGACGACGGCTCGTTGACCTATTCCTTCATCGAGGCGCTCAACGCCACCTACCCGTACTACGCGGTGCGGTTGTTGGGCGGCGTCATGGTGCTCGGCGGCATGTTCCTCATGGCGTGGAACTGCTGGAAGACGGTCGCGGCCGCTCCGCGCAACGTGGACAGCGCCATCCCGGAGCCGGCATGAGCCATTCCAGCGACAACAATAACGGCAGCAAATTCAGCCACGAAACCGTCGAGCGCAAGGTTTCCTGGCTCGGCGTCTGGATCGTCATCGTCATTGCCGTCGGCGGCCTGGTGGAGATCGTGCCGCTGTACGCCTCCAGCGAAATCACCACACCCGCGCCCGGCGTGAAACCGTATCCGGCGCTGGCGCTCGAGGGCCGCGACATCTACATCCGCGAGGGCTGTTACAACTGCCACTCGCAGATGATCCGGCCGCTGCGCGCCGAGACCGAACGCTACGGTCATTACTCGCTGGCGGGCGAGAGCGTCTACGACCACCCGTTCCAGTTCGGCTCCAAGCGCACGGGTCCCGATCTCGCGCGTGTCGGCGGGCGCTACAGCGACGAGTGGCATCGCGCGCATCTCACGAATCCGCGCGACGTCGTGCCCGAGTCCAACATGCCGTCCTATCCGTGGCTGACGGATGCGCGGGTGGATGCCGAAGGAACGCCGGCCAAGCTGCGCGCGCTGCGCAGGATCGGCGTGCCCTACAGCGATGCGGATATCGAGGGCGCCGCCGACGCGGTGAAGGACAAGACCGAAATGGAAGCGCTGATCGCCTATCTACAGGGCCTGGGCACCGCCTCGGCGCACTGGTGAGCCGTATGGACATCGGAACTTTCCGCGGCATCGTCACCGGCGTCCTGCTGGTCTCGTTCCTCGCGCTCATCGCCTGGGCCTGGAGCCGGCGGCGCACGACTTCCTTCGACGCGGCGGCGCGCATGCCCCTGGAAGAAGAAGAGGAATCGCGCCCGTGAGCACCGCATTCAGCATCTTCATCATCGTGTTGACGCTCGCCAACATCGCGGGCGCGTTGTGGCTGCTGTGGTGGACGCGCCGCTCGCCCGGCGAGGCCAGCAGCACCGAACACACCACCGGCCATGTGTGGGACCAGGACCTGACGGAATTGAACAACCCGCTGCCGCGCTGGTGGCTGTGGCTGTTCCTGCTGACCGTGATCTTCGGCCTCGCGTACTTCGTCATGTATCCCGCCCTGGGAAATTTCCAGGGCACGCTCAAGTGGACTTCGCGTTCCGAACACGCGGCGGAGTCGCGATTGAATGCGCAACGCATCGAGCAGGCGCTGGCGCCGTTCAGCGCGCGCAGCGTCGCCGAGCTGTCCACGGACGCGAAGGCGCTCAACGTGGGCCGCAACCTGTTCCTGAACAACTGCGCCACCTGCCATGGCTCGGACGGCGGCGGCGCGCCGGGATTCCCGAATCTCACCGACAAGGACTGGCTGTGGGGCGGAGACGCCGACACGCTGGTCACCACCATTGGCGGCGGCCGTGCCGGCATCATGCCGCCCTGGGGCGAAGCGCTGGGTGCGCGCGGCGTCGAGGATGTGCTGGCCTATGTGTTGAGTCTCAGCGGCCGCAAGCTCGAAGCCGGCGACGCCAAGGCCGGGCACGAGAAATACCAGCAGTTCTGCGTCGCGTGCCACGGCCCCGACGCGCACGGCAACCTGGCGCTCGGCGCGCCCAATCTCGCCGACGCCACCTGGCTGCACGGCGGCTCGCTGGCCGCGGTGCGCGAGACCATCGAGAAGGGCCGCACCGGCACCATGCCCGCGCACACCGCGCGCCTCGGCGACACGCGCGTCAAACTACTCGCGGCCTACGTGTTGTCGCTCGGCCGGCAGCAGGATGCGACGCAGGTCGTGGCGGGAGGCGTGAGTGAGCAGCCCGCGACCCCCTGAGTTCCCCTTGCAGCCGCGGGCCTCGAACGACGAGGCACCGGTCGAAATCGGTCCGCGCGCCCGCGCCACCGGCGCCATCGTGTGGAGCGGATTCCTGGCGGCGGCGTTCGCCACGATGTTGTGCTTCGCCTTCCTCGATCCGGAGGCGCTCAGCGCCGGCGACATTCCCGATTGGTGGACTTCGCGCCGCCGTGTGTATGCCTTGGGATTCTTCCTGTTCTGGCTGACGGGAATCGCGAGCGCCGGGCTGTGCTGGCTGCTGGTGCGCGGCAGGATGCGTGATGGCTGAAGCGGGCACCCCGGCAGGCGGCGGCCAGTCGCTGTACGCCGCCCGTGAAAAAGTCTATCCGCGCGAAATCGACGGACGTTTCGCGCGGTTGCGCGTGTTGTCGGTGTGGGCGCTGCTGGGCATCTTCTACCTGTTGCCCTGGCTTCACTGGAGCGGGCGCCAGGCGGTGTTGTTCGACCTGCCGGCGCGCAAGTTCTTCATCTTCGGCCTGGTGTTCTGGCCGCAGGATTTCATTTTCCTCACCTGGCTGCTGATCATCGCGGCGCTGTCGCTGTTCTTCTTCACGGCGGTGGGCGGGCGGCTGTGGTGCGGCTACGCGTGCCCGCAGACCGTGTGGACCGAGTCGTTCCTGTGGATGGAGCGCTTCGCCGAAGGCGACCGCAATGCGCGCGTCAAGCTCGATCGCGCGCCCTGGAGCGGCAACAAGCTCGCGCGCAAATCGCTCAAGCAGTTCATGTGGGTGACGTTCGCGCTGTGGACGGGCTTCACCTTCGTCGGCTACTTCACGCCGATCCACACGCTGGCCGAAGGCGTGATGACGTGGACGCTCGGGCCGTGGGAAATGTTCTGGATCCTGTTCTACGGCTTCGCGACCTATGGTAACGCGGGCTACCTGCGCGAGCAGGTGTGCAAGTACATGTGTCCGTACGCGCGCTTCCAGAGCGCCATGTTCGATCGCGACACGCTGATCATCACCTACGACGACGAGCGCGGTGAGCCGCGCGGCGCGCGCAAGCGCGGCACCGATCCGCGCTCCGAGGGAAAGGGGGATTGCATCGACTGCACCTGGTGCGTGCAGGTGTGTCCCACCGGCATCGACATCCGCCAGGGCCTGCAGATCGAGTGCATCGCCTGCGCCGCCTGCGTCGACGCGTGCGACGAAGTCATGGACAAGATGGGAAGCCCGCGTGGCTTGATCCGCTACACCACGGAGAACGCGCTCAAGCACAAGCCTTCGCGCATCCTGCGGCCGCGCGTGCTGATCTACGGCGGACTGCTGCTGGCGCTCACCGCCGGCTTCGTCGTCGCGCTCATGCTGCGCTCGCCGGTGTCGCTCGACGTGCTGCGTGACCGGAATTCACTGTACCGGATCACCGACGACGGCCAGGTGGACAACGTCTACACGCTGCGCATCCTCAACAAGACCGAAAGCGCGCAGCGCTTCCGCATCGAGGCGCGCGGCGCCTCGGCGCTGACGCTGCTGCCGCAGCGCGAATACGCGGTGGCGAGCGGCGAGGTGTATTCGCTGCCGCTGCGCGTGCGGCGCGCGGCCTACGACCCGGTGGGCCCGGAGACCATCGAGATCACCGTGCGTTCGGTCGACGATCCCGAAGTTTCCTATACCACCGACGCGCGGTTCCTCGCGCCGGCGAAGTGAGCCATGCGCGTGTTGCCGGTAGATAGTCCGCTGCGATCCAACCCGGTGTTGTGGTTCGTCTGGCTGTTGCTCGGCGGCACGGTCATCGCGGGACTCGCGACCCTCGCCATCGCGCTGCACGGCGCCGACCGCGCGTTGCCCGAGACTTTCCACTGGGAGGGGCCGCATCTCGATCGTGATTTCGCGCTGATGCGCGCCGCCGCGGCGCACGGCACCGTGGTGAGTTTCAGCCGCGCGCAGGGTGAGTGTCGCGCCCGCGTCGCGTCGGCGCCGAACGATCCGCCGGCGCTCAGCGTGTTGTTCGCGCATGGCAGCGACGCCGGGCTCGATCGAATGGTGTACCTGCAACGCGTCGCGCCCGGCGACTACCGCGCCGCCTGCCCGGCGATTCCGCCCGGACGCTGGCGCGTGGCGCTGGAAGACAGCGCGGGCGCGTGGGCCATTCGCGAGCAGCTCGACGGCAACGTGGAGCAGCTCACGCTGCGCGCGCGCAATCCGGAGGGCCCGTGACGGACGCCGCGGAGACCCTGCACGCCCGTTGGTCGCCGGATGCCGGCGCGCACGAACACGTGGCGTTCCTGGTCGAGGGCATGCACTGCGGGGGTTGCGCGAAGAGCATCGAGAAGGCGGTGAGCGCGCTGCCCGACGTGGTCAGCGTGCGCGCCAACAACGCGACCGCGCGTGTCACGGCTGCATGGCGCGGTGGCGGCGCCACCGGCCTCGAGCAGGTGCTCGCCGCCGTGCGCGGCGCGGGCTTCGCGCCCGTGCCGCTCGCGGGCAAGCAGGCCACGGAACAATACCAGCGCGAGCGGCGCGCGGCGCTCAAGCGCCTCGGCCTGGCTTCGCTCGGCATGATGCAGGCAATGATGTATCTCAGCGCGTTGTACGGCGTGAGCGACATCGACGCCGCCATGACGCAGCTCATGCGCATCGCCGGGATGATCATCGTGACGCCGGTGCTGTTCTACAGCGGCGCGCCGTTTCTCGCCGGTGCGTGGCGCGATCTCAGGAACCGCCGGCTCGGCATGGACGTGCCCGTCGCACTGGCGCTGGTGCTCGCCTGGTTGCCGAGCGTGTTGAACACGCTGCGCGCGGATGGCGAGGTGTATTTCGATTCCGTGGCGATGTTCATCTTCTTCCTCTCGGCGGGGCGTTTCGTCGAGATGAACGTGCGGCATCGCAGCCTCAACGCCGCCGAGGCGCTGGCGCGCAGCCTGCCGCCGCAGGTCACGCGGATCGCGCCCGACGGCACGCGCACGCGCATCACCGCGGCGGAGCTCCTCGTCGGCGATCGCTTCCTGGTGCCCAAGGGCGGCGTGGTCGCGGTGGATGCGCGGCTCGCGGGAGATCTTCCCCAGGATGCGGTGGCGCGGCTCGACGAGGCCTTGCTCACCGGTGAGTCCGATGCGGTGACGCGTCGTGTCGGCGAGCGCATCCGTGGCGGTAGCGTCAATCTCGGCGCCGCGGTGACACTCGAGGCCACCGCCACGGTCAACGATTCCACGCTGGCCTCGATGGTGCGCCTGCTGGAGCGCGCGCAGGCCACGCGTCCGCGCATCGCGCGCGCGGCCGATCGTGCCGCCGGCTGGTTCGTGCTGGTGATCCTGCTGCTCGCGCTTGCGACGGCGCTCGCCTGGTGGCAGGTCGATCCGTCGCGCGCCTTCGCCGCGGTGCTGGCCGTGCTGGTGGTGACCTGTCCCTGTGCATTGTCACTGGCCACTCCCGCCGCGCTCGCGGCCGCGACCTCGCGGCTCGCGCGGCTCGGGCTGCTGGTGACCCGCGCCGATGCCATCGAGCGCCTCGCGCGCGTGGATACCGTGATATTCGACAAGACCGGCACGCTGACGCGCCCCGCCACCGGCGTGCTCGAGGTCAAACTACTGTCGACGATGCCGCGCGACGAGGTGCTGGCGCTCGCCGCAGCGCTCGAACGCGGCTCCGATCACCCGCTGGCGGAGGCGTTCCGTCCTTTCGACCGCGCCGGCGTGAACGTCAGCGCGCAGCGCGAAGTGGAAGGCGCGGGCGTCGAGGCGATGGTCGATGGGGCCCGCTGGCGGCTGGGCCGGCGACGCTTCGTCGAGGAACTCTCGCCGGTTGCCGCACTCGCGTCGCCGATCCCGTTGAAAGCCGTGGGCACGCGCGTCCACCTCGGCGGCGAGAATGGGCTCGTGGCCGAGATCGAGATCGGTACGCCCTTGCGCGCGGACGCGCGCGAGGCGGTCGATTCGCTGCGCGGCCTGGATCTGCGCGTCATGATCGCGAGCGGCGACGGCATCGCCGCCGTGCGACGCACCGCCGCGACGCTCGAGTTGCATCGCGCGCTCGCCAGCCTCACTCCCGCCGACAAGATCCGCCTGGTCGAGGACCTGCGCGGCCGGGGACATCGCGTGTTCGTGGTCGGTGACGGCATCAACGACGGACCCGTGCTGGCATCGGCCGATGTGTCCTGCGCGATGGGGCAGGGCTCGGCCATCGCGCAGTCGGCCTCCGACCTGCTGCTGGTACACGATGGTCTCGCGACCCTGCCGCGAGCCGTCGCCACCGCGCGCCGCACGCTGCGCGTCATGCGCCAGAACCTCGGCTGGGCGCTGGTCTACAACATCGCGGCCGTGCCGCTCGCGGCGCTCGGTCTCGTACCGCCCTGGCTCGCCGCACTCGGAATGTCGCTGTCTTCCCTCGGCGTCGTGCTCAATGCGCGGCGCCTCGCCCAGGAGTCAACATGAGCATTTCCTATCTACTGGTGCTGCTGGGGTTGGCCGTGCTCGCGTGCGCGATCTGGGCGCTGTTCTGGGCCATCGACGACGGGCAGTACGACGACCTGGAGCGGCACGGCTCCATGGCCCTCGAGGAAGAAAAGGGCGACAAGCCCTGACCGAGGCGTCGGACCAAGGTCCGACTGTTGCGAGGCACAAGAAACATAAATAGTCGTCGCGCTTGTGCCCGCTTCCTGGGAGGAATGCTCATGCGATCGACTTCCGTTGCTTTGGTAGTCCTCTCATCCCTGTGGGTCCCGGCCGCGGCACAGAACCCGCCGCCCGGTCTCGGGGCCACCGACGTCGGTGAAATACAGCCGGCCGATCCGAAGAAGTTCTACAAGGAACCCGGGTACTCGCCGTACGCCGGCAAGCACTACCCGGAGCGCCCGCTGTTCGGCGATGAGCACGTGCACACGGGCTGGTCCGTCGATGCAGGCCTGGGCGGTGCCACGCTGTCGCCCGAAGACGCCGTGCGCTTCGCGCGCGGCGAGCAGGTGACCGCATCGTCCGGTCAGCCCGTGAGGCTGTCGCGGCCGCTGGACTGGATCGCCGTCACCGACCATTCGGACGCGATGGGTACGGTCGCGGCGATTCGCGAAGGCAATCCGGAAATGATGAAGGACCCCACCCTCAAGCGCTGGCACGACATGATGGCCCAGGGCCCCGAAGAGGGGAGCAAGGCCACCATGGAAGTGGTCAACGCGCAGGCCAACAAGAAGCTGCCGCCCGCGCTCACCGACCCCAAGTGGGCGAAGACCTACTGGGACAAGAACATCGAGATCATGGAGAAGTTCAACGAGCCCGGTCGCTTCACCGCGTTCATCTCGTATGAGTGGACCTCCAATGCCGGCGGCGGCGACAACCTGCATCGCAACGTCATCTATCGCGACAACAAGGATCGCGCCGAGCAGGTCCTGCCGATGACCACCTTCCAGAGCGAGAATCCTGAGGATCTCTGGAAGTGGATGGCGGACTGGGAGAAGAAGACCGGCGGCCAGCTGCTGGCCATTCCTCACAACGGCAATCTTTCCAACGGCCGCATGTTCGAGCTGCGCATGTTCATGGGTGGCCCCATGACGAAGGAATGGGCGCAGCAGCGGCAGAAGTACGAGCCGCTGTTCGAAGCCATCCAGATGAAGGGCCAGAGCGAGTCGCATCCCTCGCTGTCGACCACCGACGAATTCGCCGTGGGATACGAACTCTGGGATCGCGGCAATCTCGTCATCAAGCCCAAGACGCCGGGCATGATCGAACATGAATACGCGCGCCAGGCGCTCAAGGAAGGATTGAAAGTCGAGCAACAGCTCGGCGCCAATCCTTTCAAGTTCGGCATGGCGGGCGGCACCGATACGCACAACGGACTCACGGCCGCCGAAGAGGACAATTTCTACGGCAAGTTCGTCGGCGCTGAACCTCGCGCCGGTCGCTGGGATGAGGATGCGATCAAGTTCGGTGACCGCGTCATCAAGGGCTGGGAGATGACCGCCGCGGGCTACACCGGCGTGTGGGCGACGGAGAACACGCGCGCCGCCATCTGGGACGCGATGAAGCGGCGCGAGACCTATGCCACCAGCGGTCCGCGCATGACGGTGCGGTTCTTTGGCGGCTATGACTTCGTGGCGCGAGATGCCGCGTCCCGCAGTCCCGCCATCGCGGGTTACACCAAGGGCGTGCCCATGGGCGGTGATCTGAAGAAGGCGCCGGCGGGCAAGTCGCCGACCTTCCTGATCGCGGCGGCCAAGGATCCCTTCAGCGGCAATCTCGATCGCATCCAGGTCATCAAGGGCTGGCTCGACAAGAGCGGCAAGCTGCAGGAGAAAATCTTCAATGTCGCCTGGAGCGATGCGGACCGGCGCAAGGTCCAGGCCGACGGCAAGCTGCCGCCCGTGGGCAACACCGTGGACATCGCGACCGCGAGCTGGACCAATACCATCGGCGACCCCGAGTTGATCACCGTGTGGAAGGACCCGGAATTCGACGCGTCGCTGAAGGCTGTCTACTACGTGCGCGTGCTGGAGATTCCCACACCGCGCTGGACCGCGTACGACGCCGCTTATTTCAAGGTGAAGGTGGATTCCAAGGTGCCGATGACCACGCAGGAGCGCGCGTTCACCTCGCCGATCTGGTATTCCCCGTGAGCGGGCCGTGATGCGACGGCTGTTGCGCGAGCCGCTGCTGCATTTCTTCGTGCTCGGCGCGGCGTTGTTCGCCGTGTATGGATGGCTGAATCGCGGCGCGCCGGGCTCGCCCAACGAGATCTTCGTGTCACGCGGCCAGGTGCAGAGCCTGCAGGCGCAGTTCGAGCGCGTGTGGCAGCGCCCGGCGACGCCGGAAGAGCGTCAGAAACTCGTCGATACCTGGGTGCGCGAGGAGGTCTTCTATCGCGAGGGACTCGCGATGGGGATCGACCGCGACGACCCGGTGGTGCGCCGACGGATCGGGCAGAAGTTCGAATTCCTCATCGACAGCGCGACTCCGCCGGCACCCGGCGACGCGGAACTGCAGGCCTGGCTGGATGCCCACGCGGCTAACTACCAGGTCGAACCGGTATTTTCCTTCCACCAGGTGTATTTCAACCCGGAGCGCCGCGGCGCCACCCTCGGGCGCGACGTCGACGCCGCGCGTCGCAGCCTGGCCAGCGGCAAACCGGCGTCCGGTGATCCGACGCTCTTGCCGGAGACGATGCAGGCGGCACCGCTCAGCGAAGTGCAGCAGGTGTTCGGCGATGATTTTGCCGCCGCGCTTGGCGGACTGCCGGCGGCTGGATGGCAAGGTCCGGTGCAGTCGGGCTTCGGGCTGCACCTGGTGCGGCTCACCGAAAGCGTGCCGGGCCGTAAAGCCGCGCTCGAGCAGGTGCGCGCACAGGTGGAGCGCGACCTGTTGCGCGCGCGTGCCCAGCAGGCCAGCGACGACATCTATCGGAGATTGCGCGCCAACTACCGCGTGCGCGTGGAACCGGCCTGATGCGGCGCGTATTACTCGCGCTACTGCTGCTGGCGAGTGCCGGTTGGGCGCAGGCGGACGTCTTTCGACCCGCCTACCTGGAGTTGCGCGAACGCGGTCCGGATCGTTACGAGGTGATGTGGAAAGTTCCCATGCAGGGGGACGCACGCCTCGGGGTGCAGGTGGTTTTTCCCGATGGCACCGTGCAGTTGAACCCGCCCCAGGGCGTCTTCACCGCCAATGCCTATGTCGAGCGCTGGCAGGTGGTTCGCCCAGGCGGATTCGCCGGCCAGGCGCTGCGCATCGAAGGCATCGAGCGCGGGATCAGCGATGTCATCGTGCGGATCGAGCGCCAGGATGGATCCAGCCAGGTCGAACGGCTGTTACCCCAACGCCCGCAGTTCGTCGTCCTGGCCGCGAGTGGTGCGCTCGAAGTTGCGCGCGCGTACTTCGTGCTCGGGGTGGAGCACATCCTCGGTGGCCTGGATCACCTGCTGTTCGTGCTTGCGCTGCTGCTGATCGTGCGCGGCGGCAAGCGCATCTTCGTCACCGTCACGGCATTCACGCTCGCGCACAGCATCACGCTGGTCGCGGCGACCCTGGGCTGGGTGCGCGTCCCCGGACCGCCGGTGGAAGCGATGATCGCGCTAAGCATCGTTTACGTGGCGGCCGAAGCGGTGCACGGCCTGCGAGGCAAGCCGGGCCTGACCGCGCGTGCGCCGTGGGTGGTCGCTTTCAGCTTCGGACTGCTGCATGGCTTCGGTTTCGCGGGAGCGCTCGCCGAGGTGGGTCTGCCGCAGCAGGCCATTCCCGTCGCGCTGTTCACATTCAACGTCGGTGTCGAAGTCGGGCAATTGCTGTTCATCGCCGCGATGTTGGCGGCGAGGTGGCTGCTGGTGCGTATCCCGATGCAGGTACCCGCGTGGGCGCGGGCGCTACCGGCCTATGCCATTGGCGTCGTGGCGATGTTCTGGGTGCTGGAGCGCGTTCGCGCGTTCTGGGCTTGAGGCCTGCTCCGTTCGGATTCCTGCGTGATGCGCGTCAGGGCGTCTTGTTCGGCGGCGAGGTTTTCAGCGCCTCGTCCAGCATCTTCACCAGCGTGTCGCGGTCGTAGGAGTACGGCTGCCGCTCATTGAGCTGCGCGAGCTGCTCGATCTGCTTGCGGATGGTGCGCTCCGCCTCGTTCTGATCCGGTGTCACCATGTAGCGGCGCTTCGGTGTGGGTTCGAACAGCGCGAGCTCGACCGCCGCCGCGACCTCCACGGGTTCCTTGTACTTGCTGCGATCCGTGAACCGGGTCTCGACGCCCGTGCGCTTCGTCGCGCTGGCGCCAATCTCGGAATTGAAGTTTCCCGGCTCGACGATGTTGACGATCACGCCCTGCGGTGCGAGCTCGCCGGCGAGCGAGTCGGTGAACGCTTCCATGGCGTGTTTGGACATCGAGTAGGCGTTCAGGTCCTTGCTCGCGAGAACACCCGAGATCGAGCCGATGGTGGTGATGCGACCCTTGCTCTCGAGCAGCAGCGGCAGGAAGGACCGCGTGACACGCACCGGGCCGTAGAGATTCACCTGCATCGTGAGTTCGATCTCGTCCATGCTCATGGTAGCCATGGGGCCAACCGACGCCACGCCGGCATTGTTCACCAGGCCATACAGGCCGCGCCCCGCCTTGTTGATCGTGGCCACGGCCGCGTCGATGTCCGGCTGCTTGGTGACGTCGAGGCGGATACCCTGAACGTTCGGAATGGCGTTGAGCGCGGCAAGGTCCGCATCCTTGCGCGCGCCGGCGTAGACGAAGTAGCCAGCCTTGGCCAGGCGCTCGGTGACGTGTCGTCCGATCCCGGTGCTGGCGCCGGTGACCAGGACAGCCTTGGTCGATTCGGGCCTGGCGGATTCGGCGGCTGCGCCGTTGCTGATGTGGCCGAGAGCCAGGATGGATAGCAAGAATGTGCGCATTGCCGCTCCCAATGGGTGAAGGCCGCCATGTTAGGCCAAGCAGCGACCCGCTACTCGGTCGAATCGCGGGTCAGACTGCGTCCAAGGGCGAGGGGGTGGCCTTGGGATCAAAGGCGAATCGTTGACGGGTTGGACGTCGCGTGATGAAGTGGAATCAAGGTCTTGCGGGGGAGCGGCTGTGTTATCCGGCACTTTCGACGATTTTGAAATCCGCATTTCTGCGGTCTACTTATAGTTAGGCGGCAGGATAGCGCTAGGTATGCCAAACGTGCCAGACGCGGAAGTAGAGGGCTTCGCCTGCGCTATAGGCAGAGCGATTCATCACTACGGAGTAATTGAGCACGCAATTAATGAACTCCTGCCGCTGCTGATCGACGATCAGTCTTCAACCCGCAATCTCCTCCAGTGGAGGGTTGCTAAGCGTCTTGAATCTTTAGAGTCGCTAATTGCCAAGAAGGAAAATCTGCTCCGCGACCGAGGCTGGCAGGTCGGCGACCTAATTTCCCTAACTAAGGCGGCTTTTCGGGAGCGCAATAAGATCGCTCACAACCCGTTCTATGTTCGTGTTGATCGCGAAACTGGAGAAATGGACATGGGTATTCTCGTCGTTCGGCACCATGAGGATCCTGATGATGAGGAGTGGATCAATCGTCCTAAGCTAGACAGGTTGATCGCTGAATCACGAGACATCCTTAACCGATTAGGCCGGCTTCGTGAGCTATGTCAGGCAGCCGCCTAACAAATCGCTGGAGTGGACGCGTGAGGGATAAAGTGCCAAGCCCAAACAGCAGCGCGCGCGGCGCTCAGCGCAACCGCAGGCGGCGTATCTAGCGAATCACAGAGCTTTCGCGGGTTGCGGGTCGAGGAGCCAACGTTAGCGTTGGCACATGAAGGTGCGGGAAGTGATTCGACTGCTGCAACATGACGGCTGGCGCCATGTCCGCACAAGGGCAGCCATCGCCAGTTTCAGCACCTCGTTAAGCCTGGAACCGTTACGGTTTCTGGAAAACTTGGCAGGGACATTCCGCCGGGTACACTCCACAGCATCCTCAAAAGCTCAGGCCTGAAGAAGGACTAGAGGACGGGTTATGGAATATCTCGTTGTGGTTGAAAAGGGCAGTGCCGGTTACGGTGCGCATGTTCCTGATCTTCCCGGATGTGTCGCTGTCGGTGAAACACGCCGCGAAGTCCTGAAGCTCATTCGCGAAGCCATTGAACTTCACATAGAGGCGTTGCGAGCGTCTGGACAGAATGTGCCCGAGCCGAACTCAAAGAGCGAAGTGGTTAGCGTGGACGCCGCCTAACACCTCGCTGGAGCGGATGCGTGAAAGATGCAGTGCCAAGCTCAAACCGCCGAAGTCGCGGTGCTCAGCTCAACCGTTAGGCATTCGGCGCGATGATTACCCGCCAGCAAGCTGACAAAGTCGTTGCAGAGTGGCTCGATGGCCACGAGGTGGCGGCGATCGACTTTGAATCTCCGTTACCCCGCCATGACGAGAAAAACGTTCAGGCGCTTGTGGTGGTCCGAGTGGATGAGCACGACTTTGGCTGGGTGTATTTCTATGACGGGTCAATCCACATACAGACTGGAAACGCGAGTGACGCGGTTGTAGGGAATGCGCCGCTCATCGTTGATAGAACTGACGGTAGGCTTTACATCACGGGAACGGCTCACCCGATCGAGCACTACTTGAATGAGTTCCGTCGTGGAAATCGGACGAATGCCTAACACCTCGCTGGAGCGTGCGCGTGCAGAATAGGGTGCCAAGCCCAAACGTCAGCGCGCGCGCCGCTCCGCTCAATCGTTAGACGACATGAAGGTCACCGCCGCGTCCCTATCCGATATCGACGAAGCCGTGGGCTGCTTGGCCACGGCTTTCGCACAGGATCCGATCACCGGATTCCTGCTGCAGACCAGCCAGGGCTACCGGGAACGCGTGACACAATTCTTCTCGCTCCTGATGCGAGCCCGCATCGCGCTCAAGATGCCTGTTTTCGTGGCACGGGGAGCCCGTGGAATTGACGGGGCAACGATGGGCTACTCAACTGTGCGATCCGAATGGCCAACAGGCCTCACGGAGGAGTGGGCTCGCTTCGAGAAGGCAATTCCCGGATTGACCGACCGAATGGCAATCTACGACGAGGTGGTCACCAAATTCACACCGCCAGCTCCGCACTACTACCTTGGAGTGATCGGAACTGATCCAGCTTTGCAAGGGTCCGGCATCGGAACGCAATTGCTGGAGTCTTTCTGCGAGGTTTCGGCAAGCGACGCGCTGTCTTCCGGCGTCTACTTGGAGACGGCGCAGGCGTCGAATCTAAGATTTTACGAGCGCGCTGGCTTTGCGGAGACCGGCCGCGGAAACCTCGGGGACGCAACCCTGTGGTGCATGTATCTTCCGCACGAACGGCGATGAGGGGTTGGGTACTCGGCCGCCAGGTTCCATCCGAGCCCGCCGCAAACCTCGCCGTTTCGGTGTCGCATTTGCGTTCTTGGCGGCAGAAGCCACTCAGGAATCCCTTGATCGGACGGGACGCGCAAAGGTCAGATGATGAAAAAGCTCCCCCCACACATCTGGGCCATCGCATGCATCTATTGCCTGGCGAGCGTGCTCGCGGTCTGGCACGACTGGTCGGCTACAAGGAGCGCTCTCTCAAAGCACCCCCTTGAAGGGCTGCTCGTATTGCTGTTGGAACTCTACCCGGCGTTTCTCGGCCTCCTGCTCACACGCGGCGAGCGTATGTCTCGCTGGCTGTTCATACCGGTCATCCCGCTTGTTGCCGCATTTGGATTACTGGTTTCTTTTGGCAATGCGATGCAGGGGGCACCCAAGAAAACGCCCGAACTGGTGTGGATCTGGGGCTTCTTTTTCATCTCGATAGCGTCGACGGCGGCAGTCTTTGCCTACTTTGCAAAGGACGAGACCACAGACGTCCACTGAATCGGCAGCGGCTCATCACGATCATTGTGCGTGCGCCCTAACAGATCGCTGGAGCGCACGCGTGGACGATAAAGTGCCAATGAGAAATATAGAGCCAAGCCCAAGCCGTCGCAGCCGCGGCGCTCAGCTCAACCCTCAAGCGCCCGAATGAATCCCCTCTTCGTTGCCGCGCCATCAGAAGCAAGCATCGGTGCCGCACTTCGGTTGTGGCCCGAGCTGGGCGGCCAGAGAATACGTCCGCTCCTGGTCTCGGCCTTTGGAGATATCTACGTCGAAACCAGCGCAGGTGACGTATGGGTGGCCCAACCTCTTGAACTCACGTGTGAACCGGTCGCGAAATCCGTGGACGAATTGCAGCGGCTATTTTCTGACGCTGAGTGGGCGCAAGAACGCTTGCTCACGGAAGTCGCTCTACTTGCGCAGGAGAGAGGGAAGGGCAGGTCGCAGGCACAAGTGTTCGCTGTAGCTCCCCATCCAAGTCTCGGCGGTAGGATTGGCGTAGAGAACCTCATGGCAATGGACTTGGAGGTGTGGCATCACATCTGCTCGGAAATTAGACTTCAAATCCAAAGCAACACGCCTTCCGGCGCCTGACACCTCGCTGGAGCGCGCCCGCGAGGAATAAGGTGCCAGGTTCGTGCATCGGCAAGTGCGCAGCTCAGCTCAGCCGTTAGCTGTTATCGAGCGCGAGAGTCTGGAGATCACGATGCAGACATCGGAAGAGCAATTTCAGGAGTTGATGGCGCATTTCGTGGCGCGGGGGAATAAGGCCCTCGCGCAGGGCACTACTGTGCCGCCGATAAGTCTCGTGCTTGGCAAGGACGGTGACGTGCGATGTTCTGTCGGAATAGCCGACACGTCTGGCGAACTGGAGCAAGTATTGGCGGCAATGAAGAAATCACTGGTGGAGCAGGTCAGGACTGGGGCGGTGTTGGCGACATGTGTTGCATCAACAGATGCAGAAACGGGCAATATCATTGCCTTGCTCGAGAACTACGAGAACTATTGCGCAAAGGTAACGATTCCGGTGGTCACGGGATCTGGGTTGGATATGGAGAACATGCAGATCGACGACGGTCACATTTGCGTATTTCCCCTGGCAAGTGACAGCTGACGCCTCGCTGGAGCGGGCGCGTATCGATGCGCACCCGGTGTATGCCACATGACGAGAACAGTAACTCCCGGAGACTTCCATGAAAACGATGTTCGCCCTGGTGTTGATCTCATTTGTCAGCGCGTGTGCTGTTGCCCCTGATAGTGGCGGCGGGAAAGCAGGCGGCGACACCGCGGTGGTTTGCCACAAGGGAAAGAAGACACTCGAACTCCCTCGTAGCGCTGCGCAGGCGCACCTCGATCACGGAGACAAGCTTGGGCCGTGTTAGCCCACGCCAATTCCATGACGGTGAACAGAAAGAAATTCATCTTCCTATTCCTCGCATTTGGATACGCGTTTCATTTCGCCACCAAGTTCCTTCTGAATCAGCCGTCCGAGAATCTCTGGGCTTCGCCAGGCCAGGAAGGCTGGCAGAGAGTCGTTTCGACGATCCTGTCGCCCATCAAGATCGTGCTCATGGGGCCGGTCAACTGGCTGCAGCAGGATCCGGATCCGCCGCCGCCGTTTCGGCTCATCCTGTTTGCCGTGTACTGGTCCCTGCTCGCGCTGGGCATTCACCTGGTTCTATCGTGGAAGAAGGCGAAGCCATGATGCGGCGTGCACAAAATATCTAGCGCGGCGCTGAGCTCAACCACCGGATCGCCGTGATGAGCAACCGTACCTACGCCTGCTTCGAATGTCGCACCACGGGGAGAGTGCCCTCGTCGCGTATCACCATGGACTGCCGAAAGTGCCGCAAGCCTGCTCATCACATCTATTACAAGTTCAAGATTCCAGGCCGGCGCGACGAGCGCGGTTGGGCCGAGCTGGAAAGGCGGGTTCGCCCCATGAATCTGGAATTCCAGACCGGCGCGTTGCGCAGGGTTCGCGCCGAGCAGGCCCGGATTCGGCGCGTCATCGAAACCCTGCCCGAATCGCGGCGGGCGAGGCGCCTCGATCTGAATCGTCGCCTTGAGAGATTGGCGAAAGAACACGACGATTGGCTGAAGTGGTCCGTCGTCGTTAGTTAGTCAACGGCCCACCGATGCGCTTCGAACTGCCACCATACGCCGCCTGCAGCTTTTGCCAGGACCTGGAAGGAACCCGCGCGTGTGCTTTCGTCGCTGAGAACGAGCACGCGGTCGCCGAAGTGGACGAGCGCCAGTACGAGCGCGGAACGACGCTGGTCATTCCGCGGCGGCATCGCGAGTCCATCCTCGACATCGAAGATGTGGAGATTCAGGCTGTGTACAGCCTGGCGCGTGTAGTAGGTAGGGCAGCAGCAACTGCCTTCGGGGCCGTGGGCATGAACGTGTACCAGAACAATGGAACGAAGGCGGGGCAGCACGAACCGCACTTCCACGTGCACGTCGTTCCGCGCTACCAGGCCAGCGATCCGAACCGGCGGTTCCTGCAACGCGACTACAACGTCATCTCGGTCGACGAGCAGCGCGCAATCGCGGAGACGATCCGCAAGTCACTGTGAGAGAACGACACGGTTCTAGTTCAATAGATTTCCGGCACCAGCATGTTCGCCGGCACGGGCGACCGATGGTAGTCCGCGTGCCGTTCTCGATCCGGCAGGATCACCGACTGTTTCGGCGTCTCGGCATACGGAAACTGCTTGAGCAGGTGATCGATGCAATTGAGCCGCGCGCGCTTCTTGTCCACGGCCTGCACCACCCACCAGCGAGCCTCGGGAATGTGGCTGCGATCGAGCATGATCTCCTTGGCCCTGGTGTAGTCCTCCCAACGCCGGCGTGACTCGAGGTCCATGGGCGAGAGCTTCCACTGCTTGAGCGGATCGTGGATACGGCCCATGAACCGCAGGTGCTGCTCTTCGTCCGTGATGGAGAACCAGTACTTCAGCAGGCGAATGCCCGAACGCACCAGCATGCGTTCGAACTCCGGCACCGAGCGGAAGAAGTCGTCGTATTCCTCGTCGGTGCAGAAGCCCATGACATGTTCGACGCCGGCGCGGTTGTACCAGCTGCGATCGAACAGCACGATCTCGCCGGCCGCCGGCAGGTGCGCGACGTAGCGCTGGAAATACCACTGCGTGCGCTCGCGGTCGTTGGGCGCGGGCAGGGCGACCACGCGGCAGACGCGCGGATTCAGCTTCTGCGTGATGCGCTTGATGGCGCCACCCTTGCCGGCCGCGTCGCGGCCTTCGAACAGGATGACCACCTTCTGCTTGGTGGCGGCCACCCAGTCCTGCAACTTCACCAGTTCGCCCTGCAGGCGGAACAGCTGCTGGAAGTACTTCTTGCGGTACTCCTTTTCGTGCGGATCGCCAGCGCCACCGTCTGGCAGATCAGGCAGCGGGTGGTAGTCCTCGATGTCCATTTCGAGTTCTTCGTCCCAGCTGTCCACCATGTCGCGGCGGATGCGGGCGATCAGTTCTTCGTGCATCAGGTTGGCGCTCATGGTGTCCCGACTCCAGACAAACGAATGCGCGATATTCCTCCCCGTTTGTTACAGCCGCGTTTCCAGATGCGCTCAGGCCGCTGCGAACCATCCGTGGAAACCCAGCGGCGTCGTGTACGGCACCCAGGCGGTCGCGATCGGCCCGTCCTCGACCCGCTCGGCATCCAACAGCGCCAATCCGGTGCGCTCGTGCTCGTAGTCGAGCAGGGTGCCCAGCAGCCAGCCCTCGCCGGCGCGGCTGCTCCCCGGTTTGGGAACGAAGCGATGCTCTTCGGCGAGAATCCGCGCGCCATAACGCCAGCGCCGCACGCGGTCGCGCTCGGCATCGATGCTGGCCACGCCATTGAAATACGGCGCCTCGGCCCGCCCCACGGTGCAGGGCGCGAACAGTCGCGCCGGACCCGTGCTTCGCTCATCGTAGGTCGGGAACTCCACGCCCTCGATCGGGTGCATACGCCAGTGAGCGGCGCCGGTCTTCAGGTTCAGGTGAAGGCTGGCGAGATCCGATCCCGCCGTGTCGTCGCCTCGTTGGCCGCGCATCGCGGACGACATGGGTGAACGCGCCTCCTCGACATCGCGATGCCGGATGACTCGCATGATGACTTCATCGCCGCGTTCGAAGGCGTCGCCAAAGTGATAGGCCGTGGCGAAGTCGCATTCGAACCAGCGCGGCGCGTCCAAGGCGTCCTTCGGAACCAGCGCGACGCGGCAGGGCTTGTGCGGCTCGAACTTCATGCGCTCGAAGAACGCGCCGTCCACGGTGCGAAGACTGAACGGCATGAGCATGAACACCAGGTGCCGGGCGGTCATCGCGAAGGCGTGCATGTAGCCCGGTTCTGGCGAATCGAGCAGCTGGAATTGCGCGAGGCGCCCATCGGGGCCGATCCGCCAGATGATGAGCCCGGTGCCGCGGAAGAACGCCAGCGATCCGAAGTTCCACGCGGTGCCATCCCTCTCCAGCAGCGGGTGCGCGGAAAAGGGCGCGGCCAGCAAGTCGTCGCGCCAGGTCACCGGGCCGAGTGTCTGCAGCGAATCCGGATCGATCTCGATGGCTGAACCGCCTTCCCACAGCGCGAACACCCGCTTGCCGAGCCGCACCACGGCGGTATTGGCCGTGTTCACGTCGTCGTTGTTGCGGATGGAGCGCGCGTTTTCGACCAGTGTTCCCGCCGCGGGTAGTTCGAATTTTCCGCTGCGCTGTTCCTGCAGGAACTTGTACGTGCAGATCATGCGTGCGCTATGCGTGACCGTGCCGTCGCCGATGCGCCAGCCCTGCATGAGGCCGTCGCCGTCGAACCAGTGCTGGTAACGCACACCCGCGCGGTCGAACCAGCCCGGGCCGTTGCGATACAGCGTGCCGCTCAAACTACCGGGCCAGCGTCCCTCGAGGGTCGCGACGGTCGGTCCGACGGACTCGCGCCCGAAGGTTTTCCAGCCGAGAAGCCAGGCATCCTGCGGTGGCTGAGCGAGCAGCCCGCGTGACGCGCCGCTTGCCAGCGTGCCACCCAGCAAGGCCATCAGCTCGCGGCGTGTCAGGGAACTCATCGCAGTTCGATGACGATGGACGATGCCGCATCGCTGATGTCGAACTTCGCCTCGCTGAAATGTGCCTTGCGCATCACGCGAGGGTTGTTGCTGAAGCCATACCCCTCGGCGGGGATTCCCATGAAGTTGGTGTCCAGCTTGCCGTTGTCGTTCTCATCGTGCATGACCTGCACGGCGTAGCTGCCCGCGGGAAGGTCAAAATGCAGCACCGAGTCTTTGCCGGTGGCGGCGACCTTGGCGACCGCGACGGGCTTTTCCTGGTTATTCCAGCCCGCGTCGTTGTTCACCACCGACACCATCAGGTTGCCCTTGTCGGTGCGAATGTTGGTGATCGAGACCGTGAGCTCGCCGGCCTGTACGAGAGGTGCGAGTCCGCCGAGCCCGGTGAGCCCGAGAGCAAAGAATGCCGGGAATACACGCTGCATTTTCATGGGAGCCTCCTGTTTGGGTGGCGGCAGCTTGCGGGTGTGACGCATGGCATTCAGGTGCCAGAAGTCACGGCTCGAGGTGACTAAAGTCACCACTTGACGTCCCCGTCTTGTGAGCGCGCTCGCGGCACGCCAAGCTCTCGCCATGGTCTCGCTTCCGCAGATGTTGCGGCCCTACGTCGGTGCGCTGAACGTCGCTGCCTATCTCACCTGGGCGGCGATCCTGGTGCTGTTGCTGGATTCCCATCCGCGGTTCCTGCGGCACACACGCCTCGAAGTCGTGGCCTGCCTGCTCGCGTTTCTGGTGGTGTTCGTCCTCAAGCAAAGCCGCGAGAAGGACTGGATCTTCTGGGTATTGCTGGCGCTGGAAGGACTGCTGGCGCTGTTGACCAATGTGTTCTGGTCTCCCGTGGCCGTCGCGCCCATCCTCACCATCGTGTTCATCGTGGACTGCGGGCTGGTGCTCGGTGCCGGCGCGCTGGTGGCTGTCGGCCTGGGCGTCAATCTCGCGCTATGGCTGATTGCCGCGAAATTCTGGGACATCGAAGGTGCCTGGAGAATCAACATCGCGTATGGCGCGTTCCAGTTCTTCGCGGCACTGGTCGCCTGGTACTCGCGCCGCGCACAGGAGATTGCCGCGCAGTTGCGCGAAGCCAATGCGCACCTGCTCGCAACGCGTTCGCTGCTCGAGGAAAGTGCGCGCGACCACGAGCGCCTGCGGCTGGCGCGCGAGCTGCACGACGTCGCTGGTCACAAGCTCACCGCGCTCAAGCTGAACCTCACGGCCCTGCAGCGCGAAAACGGTGGCGGGGCGAGCGTCGACTCCGCAGCGCAACTGGCCACTGAATTACTCGCGGACATCCGCGGCGTCGTGGCGCAGATGCGCCAGCACGACGGGCTCGATATCCGTGACGCGCTGACGCAGCTGGTGGGGCATCTGCCGGCTCCGCCGCACATTCACCTCGCGATCCAGGAGGACGCGCGCGTCGGAAGCGTGGCACAGGCGGAAGCGCTGTTACGCGTGGTTCAGGAGGCCCTGACCAATGTCGTACGCCACTCCGGGGCGCGCAACGTCTGGGTGGAACTGTCGCGCGACGACACGCAACTGCGCCTGCGCGTGCACGACGATGGCCGAGTCGCGCTGCCACTGGCCGAGGGCTTCGGCCTCGCGGGTATGCGCGAGAGGCTCGCGCAATTGTCCGGACAGATCGACATCTCGCAGGGTCACCAAGGCGGCTTGTCCCTCGACATCCAGCTGCCCCTGCAAGCCTGAATGAGTACGCGAATAGCCCTCGCCGATGACCAGGCCCTGGTGCGCGAAGGACTGAAGCTGGTGCTGCGCGGTCTCGGCATCGAGATCGCATTGGAGGCGGGCGATGGCCGCGCGCTGGTAGATGGGCTGGCGAACACGCGTGTGGACGTGATCGTCTCCGACGTGCGCATGCCACAGCTCACGGGCATTGAGGCACTGCGCGAGTTGCGGGCACGCGGTGATTCCACGCCCATGATCCTGCTGACCACCTTCGACGACAGCCAGGTGATGCTGGAAGCGGTGGAAGCGGGAGCGCAGGGGTTCCTGCTCAAGGATGCCGCGCCCGAAGACTTGCGCGATGGCATCCTCAACGTGCAGCGCGGTCAATCGCTTTTGCAACCCGTGGCCACGGACGCCGTGCGCGCACGTTATGCCTATCGCGTGACGTCGGCACCCAGCGGGAACTTCAGTGAACGCGAAGTCGCCATCCTGCGATTGCTCGCGGGTGGGTACTCCAACAAGGAGATCGCCCGCAGCGTGTTCCTCGCGGAAGGCACCGTGAAGAACTACGTCACCGATATCCTGTTGAAGCTCGACGCGCGTGACCGCACGCAGGCCGTATTGAAGGCCATCACCCTGCGTGTCATCTGAGGCGCACTTCCGCCACCTTGTCCTGGTAGTCCTTCTTCGGATCGCGGCCCAGCAGGATGCGCACCCCGGCCAACAGGCTGCTTTCGTTGAGCCAGATCTGCGCGTGCTCGGCATCGAAGCGCAACAGGCGGAGTTTCGGATCGGACTTGCCCTCGAACCAGGCGGCGATGAACGGATTCCACAGCCGCTCGACGAGGGCGGGGTCATCGACGGCGCTGAGCGTTCCGTGAACCGCCGCGAAGAGATCGTGGTCCTTGGCCGAAAAATGCATTTGCGCGCGATGTGACGCGCCGGTCTCGCGCGCGAGGCCCGTGTCCCTGGCGGTGAAGAACCAGACGGGTCCGCCGTTCTCCTCGTCTTCCTCGAGCAATTGAGCGCTCATGGGCTGGCTGTGCCCATCCTCGACACCCGCGAGGGCGAGCATGGTGACGCGATCCGATTTCAGCGACTTCCAGAATTTCTGCGCGATTTCCAAATCCGTTGGCATGACTCGCTCCATTCCGTGGGGGAGCGGCAAGCTTCGCAGCTGCGGCGGGGTGAGCGACGCGGACAACGCAGGTTATCCATGTGGGAATTGGCGACAGAAAATGGGGACATTCCTCATTTTTCTGTCACATTCACGGACGCCGCCGTTTCGGCGGCGTTTTCCGTCGTGGCCGTCAGGCCTGGGAATAATGTCCCCATTTGGGTCGATGCCTGCATGGCCACCGGGCTGATCCCGCGAGGCTGCCGAATTAATCGCAGCCTCGCGGCATTGCAGGCGTCTGTCAGGCGCCGCTGCATTCAAACAGCAGTGCCTCTCCTCCACGTACGCAAAGACAACTCAGTTGGATGCAACCAGCTCGGCGCGCTTGCCGTAGCGGTGAAACCGCGACAGGTTCGCATTGCCGACCGCTTCGACGCTTTCCGACACGGCATCCGACACGCATTCCTCGAACTGCTCGCGCAGTCCCAGCACGCGGCTGTTCAGCGGGCTGCAGACCTGCTCGGCGGCATTGCGCAGGCGGGCATGCAGGCTGGCGACGCCAGTCTTCGTATTCAGGCTGAGGTCACCGTATTTGACGACGACACTCGGCAAATCCTTGGGGGTGCTGGCCTGCGCCAGGCTGCAGAAAGCCAGCGCCGCGGCGAGCGGCAGTAGTTGGGTGAGACGCTTGGACATGATGGACTCCTTGGTTGGTATGGAGCGCATCGTGCCTGTCTGAAAATCCGGCGTGTTCCGTTGTTCTGTCCGTATGTTTAGTTTTACTGAAGGGTTTCCCGGGCCTCAGTCTTCCCAGCCGGTGGGCGAGTTGTAAGGCGCCAGGAAGCCGATGGCCTCGATCTCGTGGATCTGACCGCCCCAGATCTTGAAGATGTGCACGGCGGGCAGGTCGAAGGGCTTGTAGTCGATCTTGCGGGACGGTACGCCCGGCACCCCGTATGTCGGCCAATCCTTCTGTTCCATGGCGTGGCGGAAGTGCGAGAGGCCGAAGGCGAGGCCGGTTTCCTCGTCGGCGATCCACACGCGGCGGTTGTCGATCTTCGTGATGTACGCCATGACCTGGGTGTCTATCTGCTTGGCGCAACCGAGCGCACCGAAGGGCGCGAAGCTGTCTTCGCTCGGGCCGGTGGGGACGGGTTTGCGCGCGGACTGGCCGCCGTTTTCGAAGCGCACGCAGTCGTCGGCGAACGGCGCGAGCGAGCCGTTGTTGAGATCGAGCGCGTCGTAGTAGGAGGCGCCGATGTAGAGGAGCCGGCCGCGGGAATCGCGATAGGGCTCCGGGACGCTGGAGACCAGCGGTGCGCGCGGGGTCTGCAGGTTGGGCAGATTGCGTTCGTTCAGGCTATGGACCACCACGTGTTCCGCCTCGGTGATCTTGCCGCTGCCCAGCTTGAGGCGGAGTGCGAGCTGGATGGGCTTGCCGCCTTCCTGCATCACCGCGAGCAGGCCTACCTGCTGGGCGACCACGTCTGGTACGTAGATCGCGAAGGTGGTCGGCGCGGCGGAGGCGGTCTTCCACAGACCGTCGCCGGGCTGGATGCGCTGGATGTTCTCCACCATGCGCACGTCGCGCGCCAGCGGGACCTTCTTGGGATCGTGCACCACGAGCGCCGCGACGTAGTCGTCGGCGAGTTTCTTCAGGCAGGCGCGGTCGCAGCTGACCGGCGCGGCGTGAGTAGAGGCGGCGAGTGCGAGCGCGGCGGCGCCCAGGACGAATTTAAATGGGGACATTCCTCGTTTCCTAGCAAAAGGGGACAGACCTGTTCGGGCAATGCCAATGTTCCCAAGGGCGGCCGCGATTGCTCAACTCGCGGCGAAATGAGGACTGTCCCCGTTTGCTAGGAAACGAGGAATGTCCCCATTTCCATTTCAGGCGGCGCGGCCGGCGACGTATTGTTCGCGCCATTCCGAGGGCGGCGAGCCCACCGACTTCTTGAAGGCGCGGCTGAACGCGGCTTCGGAGTCGTAGCCCACGCGATTCGCCACGGCGGCGATGCTCTCGTGGCCGTTGCGCAGGTAGTTGGTCGCGAGCTGCATGCGCCAGTTGGTGAGGTACTGCATCGGCGGCTGCCCGACGAACTGCGCGAAGCGCTCCGCGAACGCCGAGCGGGACAGCGCCGCCGCCTGCGCCAGCGCCTCGATGGTCCAGTCGCGCGCCGGGAACTCGTGCAGCGCGGTCAGCGCGCGGCCGACATACGGATCGCGCAGCCCGGCCAGCCAGGTCGTGCGGTCCTCGGGCAGGGTCTCGAGATAACGACGGATCACGTCGACGAACATCAATTCGCTGATGCGCCCGAGCATGCACTCGCCGCCCATGCGTCCCTTGGACTCGGCCAGCGCGGCGCGGAAGTACGCGCCGAGCGCGCCGCTGCCGTGATCGTTGACGCGCAACACGCGCGGCAGCGCGGTCAGCAGCGGGTTGAAAGGCCGCGAGTCGCAGCCGAGGAAACCACACACGAAACGCGCGGGCGCGCCGTCGTCGGCGCCCACCGAGATGCGCGAGGGCAGGCGGCAGTCATCCGGCATGCGGTACAGCGACATGTTCGGCGCCTTGCGCATGCCCACCTCGGTGGCGAGCACGTGCGTGTCGCCATGCGGCAAGACGACGATATCGCCCGCCACGAGCTTGATCGGCTCTTCGCCGTCGAGCGTGCACCAGCAGGAGCCTTCCATGATGGCGTGATAGGAAATGAGGTGGTCGGAGCCCGGGAACATGGCGTCGACGACGCTGCGACCGAGCGGTGTCTCGGCCACCCAGGGCGCGCGCGCGTGCACGTCGAAAAAGAACGCGCCGGACAGGCGCACCGCTCGCAAAACATCCGACAACGCGTCCATGAGACCTCCGCGGACGCCCGGTCAAGAATGCCGGACGCGCGATCATGCGATACCACTCGAACGGGGAATACTGTGTCAGCCCTCGAGTTAGTTCGCAAATACGACAATGCGGTTCCTGCGTCCGGCACGAGCGCGCGAGGCGGGCGGACGCCGGGGCAACAACAGCGGACGGGTGATCATTCGCGGCGCGCAGTCCACTCCCTACGCTTCCCTCACGTTCAAACAATGGAGTGATGGAAATGAAAGCGATGATTGCGGTGTTGATGATGAGCGGCGTCGCGATCGCGGTCGCGGGCGAGGCGGTGACACCCACGCATCGTTACCTGATCGAACGCACCTTCCCGGCGGGCGCGCTCGACGGGGTCGATGCGGCGGCCAGGCAGAAAGTGAACGCCAACAACAAGTCGCTGAATGTGAACTGGGAGAAGTCGTACACCAACGCCGGCAAGACCAAGACCTACTGCGTGTACACCGGTCCGAGCGAAGCGGCGGTGCGCGAAGCGGCCAGGCTCAACGGGCTGCCCGTGGACGTGGTGACCGAGATCCCGCTCGACATCAAGGCGGAGCCGCGCGGCGCCGTGCAGCGGATCGACGCCGGCATGCATCGTTACCTCGTGAAGCGCGCCGGCACGGCCGCGGTGCGTGGTGAGCGTGACGCGAAGTTCGGCGTGAAGTTGCTGACCTCGTACGGCACGGCCGATGAGCAGGTCACGTACTGGGTGTACGAGGCGCCTAACTTCTCGGCGGTGGAGAGCGCCGCGAACGCGAGCGGCGTGCCGTTCGAGTCGATCGTGGAGATTCCGGCGACGCTTTATCCCTACTGAGGCGTCCCGTAATGCCGGAGGCGGTGCCGGGATCAAAATCCGGCATTGTTCTGACCCGCGCGAGCGGTTTGGAAATAATGCCGGACTCTAACCCCGGCACCGTCTTCGGGCTTATTTGGAGGGGGCGAGCCAGTTGGCGACTTCGGTCCAGTCGATGAAGGTCTTCTCGATCTCGCGGGCGAAGTCGGCCTGCTTCTCGCAGCCGCTGTTCAGCGACTGGGTGATCATGCTGTTGCCGTCATCCGACGAGCGCATCACGGTCAGCATCGGGCGATCCTTGAGACAGGTGCCGCGCTTGAGATCGGTCTCGAGCACGCCCGTGCGCACCACCAGCGTCACCAGCTCGGTGTAGACGTTCGGCTGCAACTGCTTCTTCCACACGCCAGTCTTGCCGGTGTACTTCTTGCCCAGGAACACCACGCGGCCGTCGTTGAACACGAACAGCTCGTACACCGGGCAGGTGCCGCTGCAGGCGCCGCCCGCGACCGCGACGAATTTATCCCCGGGATTCCACAGCGGGATGCCGCCCGAGAGCGAGCCCGCGGCGTATGGACGGACGACGGGCTTTTCGGCCATGACGGGCAACGCCATCAGAAGGGTGGCGAACGTGGCTGCGAGGGTTTTCATGGGCCGAAAGCATACGCGGAAGACGGTGGCGCGGCATGCAATCCGCCGCAGCTTGCGCCCCAATTCAGCTGAATGAACGCCTCCGCTTCGGAGGCGTTTTCCGTTGTGGCGCGTGAGCGCCTGGGAATAATGCTCCGGCACCCTCTTCAACACTCGACGATGTTCACGGCCAGCCCGCCGCGCGAGGTTTCCTTGTACTTGGTCTTCATGTCCGCGCCGGTCTCGCGCATGGTCTTGATCACCTTGTCCAGCGACACGTAGTGCGTGCCGTCCCCGCGCAGGGCCATGCGCGCGACGTTGATGGCCTTCGCGGCCCCGATGGCATTGCGTTCGATGCACGGGATCTGCACGAGCCCGCCCACCGGATCGCAGGTGAGCCCGAGGTGATGTTCCATGGCGATTTCCGCGGCGTTCTCCACCTGCGCCGGCGTGCCGCCCAGCACCGCGCTCAAGGCCGCGGCCGCCATCGAGCAGGCCACGCCGACCTCGCCCTGGCAGCCCACCTCGGCCCCCGAAATCGACGCGTTTTCCTTGTACAGGAAGCCAATGGCCGCGGCGGTCAGCAGGAAATCCACGATGCCGGCATCGTTCGCGCCGTGCACGAAGCGCCAGTAGTAATGCATCAGCGCGGGCACGATGCCGGCCGCGCCGTTGGTCGGCGCGGTGACCACGCGCCCACCGGCGGCGTTCTCTTCATTCACCGCCAGTGCCCACAGGTTCACCCAGTCGAGCGCGATCAGCGGATCGCTCGGCGCCGCCATCTGCGGCGCCGTCAGCTGCCGGTAAAGTTCGGGCGCGCGGCGCTTCACCTTGTAGCCGCCGGGCAAGACGCCGGGAGTCTCGCACCCGCGCTGCACGCAGGCCTGCATGACGCCCCAGATCTTCAACAGCCCGGCATCGATCTCCGCATCGCTGCGCCAGGCGCGTTCGTTGCGTCGCATGACCTCCGCGATCGACGTCTTCTCGCGAATACAAAGCTCCAGCAACTCATCACCGGTACGAAACGGCAGCGGCAAGGGAGTGAGATCCGGCACGATGCGCTTCTCGCCACCATCCCCGCTCACCACGAACCCGCCGCCCACCGAGTAGTAAGTCCCGGCCGCGAGCTCCTCGCCCGCCTCATCCAGCGCCACGAAGCGCATGCCATTCGAATGCAGCGGCAGCGTGTCCTTGTGGTTGAACACCAGGTTGGCGCGCTCGTCGAACACGACCCGCTTCTCGCCGAGCAGCGCGAGCTCGCCCGTAGTGCGGATGCCGTCGACCATGCCCGCGATCGCGTTCACGTCGACGGTATCGGGTTCATGCCCCGAGAGACCGAGCAGCACCGCCTTGTCGCTGCCATGCCCCTTGCCGGTGGCGCCGAGCGATCCGTAGAGCGTGACGCCCAGGTGCGCCACGCGCTCGAGCACACCCTCCGCGCGCAGGCGCAGGGCGAACTGCCGCGCCGCGCGCATCGGCCCCACGGTGTGCGAGCTCGAGGGCCCGATGCCGATCTTGAAAAGGTCGAAGACGCTGAGTGCCATGCCGCATTCTACGTTGCGGGCGGCTTCGCGCGCCGGGGCCGGCCCAGATGCCAGACGAGGGCGGCCAGCGCGATGAACACCAGCACGCCCGCAATCCAGTATTCGTAGTGACGCAGGTCTTCCACCAGCTTCGAGAACAGCCGGCTCGCGCCGAAGCCGATCACGGCGAACACGCAGGACCACACGGCGGCGGACACCAGGTTCAGCCAGAAGAAGCGGCGCAGCTTCATGCTGGTGAGCCCGAGCGCGATGGGCAGGGCGATGCGCAGGCCCCACAGGAACCGCATGGTCAGCACGATCTTGACCTGGTGGTTCTCCACCCGGTGCAGCGCCACCTGCACCTTGTCCCGCAGCTTGGGGAAACGTTGCAGCAGCCCCTTGGCGTGATGGCGCCCTATGTAGAAAAAGAGCTGGTCACCGCACACCGCGCCGACGAAGGCCGTGGCGATGACGCCGCCGAGTTGCAGGTAGCCCTGGTGGGCGAAATAACCGCCTAACATCAGCAGGGTTTCGCCCTCGGCGAGCGTCCCGACGAATATCAGCGCGTATCCATACTGCTCGAGCAGCGCGGGCAGATCCATGGAGCGAAGGTACTTTGGACGCGCGAAGTTAGAAAGTAACCGGCCTCGCCAGGAACTGGTCCGTGCCGAGGAACATCTCCAGCCCCACGCCCACGCCCCAGGTGGCCTCGCGTGCCTGCCAGGGCTCGTCCTTGGGGAAGGTGAGGCTCAACCGGGTCTCGAGCACCAGCCAGTCGCGCGACACGCTCCGGCGGTAAGCGAGTTTCACGCCGAAATTGCCGACCGGCACAGGCGCCTGGTGTTCGCCTTCCGTGAACAGCTCGGCGCAGAACGCGCGGCGCTGCGGCAGCCCGCGGATGGCATTGAACGCGAAATAGCTGCGCACGCCCTCGGTGCGCTGCGAGATGGTGCCCGACAGGGTGGCGCGCAGCAGCCAGCTGTCGTCGAGGATGCGCTCGACATCGAAGCGGCTGGTGACGCCAAACTTCTCGCTGTTCTGCCAGAACACGGTTTCCCGGATCGAGAACAGCGTGGTATCCGAGTTGCCGCGATCGAACCGCCAGCTGCCCTTGACGAAAGGATCGAGCGGTGAGCGCACGCGTATACCTGCGTCCGCCTCGAAGCGGCTGCCCTGTTTGGGTGAGCGGTAACGCAGGCCAAACAAGGTTTCGTCTTCCTGCACGGGGCCATATTGACGAGCGAACGCGCCCGATCCCGGGCGTCGCTCCGTGACGTACTCGTCACGGTTCACACGGCCGATGAAGGCGTGCAGGCGTTCATTCATCCTCGGCAACGGCACGTCCACCTGGAAGCGGAGCTTCGCCTGGAAGCCATCGAAGTCGTCGTACAGCACGGCGGGTGCAATCGAGCCGCTGGTCTGCATGTACGTGGCTTCTTCCGCGGCGGCTCCGAACCACTGGTCCATGCGCATGGCCGAGCGCCACACCGCGTTGAACACGCCCTGGTGGGCGCGGTCGATCCACGGATCTTTCACGTTGACGTAGCCCATCGGCACGGTCGCCGTGCCCACGCCCACGACCTCTTCGTCAGCGGGCGGTGGCTCGTCCGCGTGTGCGCATGCGCACAGTGCCAACAACAATGCTGCGGCTCGCGCCGGCCCCTCTGCCATTGCGGCACGATGCGCCGGGGCGGCGGTTCGCGGCGTGGGAGACCATCCCGCGGGCGCGTCGGCGCATTCCGCCAATCGGGGCGGGAATGGGTCGATGCCTAGTTGGTCGTGGCGAGCACGCGCTTGAGGTCGGCGAAATCCACCGGCTTCACCAGGTGATGCGTGAAGCCTGCATCCCGCGTGCGTGCGCGATCCGCTTCCTGGCCATAACCCGTGATCGCCACCAGGCGGACCTTGCGGCCACGCGTGCGTGCGCGGATGAGGCGTGCGGTCTCGAAGCCATCGATCCCCGGCAACCCGATGTCGAGCAGCACCACCGCCGGTTCGAACTCGGTGAGACGCGCCAGCGCTTCCGTGCCGGAGTAGGCGGTGTCGACTTCGTGGCCTTCCATCTTGAGGATCATGGCGAGGGTATTCGCGGCGTCTTCGTTGTCGTCGACGACCAGGATGCGTTGCGCCGGCGTGTCGTGCGCATCCGGCGCCTGCGCGGTATCGACGACTTCGCCGAGCAATGGAAGGTGGATCTCGAAGGTGGTGCCACGCTGCTCGCCTTCACTCCGGATGCTCACGCGTCCCTCGTGCATCTCGACGATGCGCTTCACGATGCTCAGGCCGATGCCGAGCCCGCCCTGCGAGCGATCCAGCGTGCGCTCGCCCTGCACGAACAGCTCGAACACCTTGGGCAGCAACTCCGGCGCGATGCCGACGCCCGTGTCACGCACCGTCAGCACGACCTCGTTCCCGGCGTCCTGCGTATCGATGTGGATCTCGCCGCCACTCTCGGTGTACTTGGCGGCATTGGTGAGCACGTTGGCCACGCATTGCACCAGTCGTTCCGGGTCCACGTTCACGTACAGGTTCCAGCGGCTCGCGGCGATCGACACCTTGTGGCGCTTGCGGCGGATCAGAGGATCCACGGTTTCGAGCGAGCGCGCCACCACGTCGGCGAGCGAGGTGGGCTTGCGCCGCAGCTCGATGCGACCCTGCGTGATGCGCGACACGTCGAGCAGGTCGTCGACCAGGCGCGTGAGATGCGTGACCTGGCGCTCGATGGTGTGCACGGCGGTGCGCATGGGCACGTTGGCCGGCAGGTTGCGCGACAGGATCTCGCCCGCGTTGCGGATGGGCGCCAGCGGATTACGCAGCTCGTGCGCCAGCATCGCGAGGAATTCATCTTTCTGCCGCGACGCCTCCTCGAACTCGTGGCGCTGGCGCGTCTCGCTCTCGCGACGGATGCGCGTGAGCTCGAGCAATGCGCCCACGCGCGCCTGCAACTCGCGCGCAGTGAAAGGCTTGACCACGTAGTCGTCGGCGCCGGCATTCAGACCCTCGATGCGCGCTTCTTCACCGGCGCGCGCCGAGAGCAGGATCAGCGGCACGTCGCGCAACGTCGCGTCGGTGCGCAACGCCTGCAGCAGGCCGAGGCCATCGATGCCCGGCATCATGATGTCCGAGATCACGAGGTCGGGTTTTTCGCGGCGGACTGCCGCCAGCGCCTCGCGGCCGTCATTGACAGCTTCTATCTTGTAGTGCGCTCCGAGCAGTCCGCGCACGTAACCGCGCATGTCGGCGTTGTCGTCGGCCAGCACGATGCGTGCGCCGAAAGTCGAGGCGAAGCGAGTGTCGCCGCCGCGCGGCACGGGTTCGCTCGCCGGCAGCGCCGCGGTATCGCCGTTGGCCGCTTCGGGCAACCAGCGCAGCGCTTCCTGCACGTAGGCCTGGGAGCTGATGGCCGTGGACGCCATTTCCGGGCGCGCCGCCCGGTTCGCGGAAGCATGCGGTGTGTCCATCGGAATGCGGATGCGGAACGTGGTGCCCTGGCCGGGCTCGCTCGCCACATCGATGTCGCCGCCCTGCAACTTGACCAGTTCCTGCACCAGCGCGAGGCCGATGCCGGAGCCTTCATGCGTACGACCCTCGGCGCCCACGACGCGGTGGAATCGTTCGAACAGCCGGGGCACTTCGTGCTTCGGCACGCCAATGCCCGTGTCCGCAACCTCCAGCAGTGCGTGCGCTCCGTCGCGCCGCAGGTGCACGCTGACGCGCCCGGCCAGCGTGAACTTGAAGGCATTGGAGAGGAGGTTGAGAACTATCTTCTCCCACATCTCGCGATCGACGTGCACCGGCGCGCCGAGTGGTGTGCAGGAGACTTCGTACTCCAGCCCGGCGCGATCCATGGCCGAGCGGAAATTGCTGGCGAGATCGCCGGTGAGCGCCGCGAGATCGGTGGGCTCGAACGAGGCGGTGGCGCGTCCCGCCTCGATGCGCGCGAAGTCGAGCAGCGAGTTCACCAGCTTGAGCAGGCGCAGCGAGTTGCGATGCGCGACGTCGAGCTGCGCGCGCACCGGGGCCGGGACCTCGGGATCCTCGAGCGCGTCGCGCAACGGTCCCAGCATCAGCGTGAGCGGCGTGCGGAATTCGTGGCTGACATTGGAGAAGAAGGCGGTCTTGGCGTGATCGATCTCGGCCAGCGCCGCGGCGCGGCGGCGTTCCTCTTCATAAGCGCGCGCATTGGCCACGGCGGTGGCGACCTGTCCGCCGATGAGATCGATGAAGCTGGCATACAGCTTGTCGAGGCGGATGCACGGGCTGATGCCCAGAACCATGGCGCCGGCGGGATGGTGAGCGAGATTGGACTTGATGGGCACCACGGCCACGGTGTCCGGCACCCTCACCGACGTTCCCAGCGTGACCGGCGGCAATCCGACGAGACCGTGCACGATCTGCGTGGCTTCCGATCGCAGCGCCTCGGCCAGTGGCCAGAGCGTCGTGTCCGGCGGGTTTTCGAGATCGATGGTCGCGGGGCCCGCGAACTCGGTGCCGATGCCAGTGCGGCTCACCCTGCGCAGCGTGCGGCCGTCCGCCTCGAGTAGATAGAAAACGGCGAACGGTACGTCGCGCGCGTGCTGCGCGAGGATCTTGCAGGCCGATTCGCAGGCCTCGACGTCGGTGCGGGTCTCGGCGACGCGCGCACCGAGATCGCGCAGGATGCCCACGCGCCGCTCGCCGATGACTTTCTCGGTGATCTCGTGCACCGTGGCGAGCACGCCGCCGATGCCGCGCGGCGCGGATTCGTCCGGCACCGGGCTGTAGGCGACGGTGAAGTGGCACTCCTCGACATATCCGTGCCGCTCCAGATCGAGATCGAGATCCTCGATCCAGGTCGCGGCTCCGCCGTTGAAGGGCGTGTCGATCAACGGACGCAACACGTCCCAGATCTCGGACCAGCAGTCGCGCGTCGGGATGCCCATGGCGCGCGGATGCTTGGCGCCGAGGATGGGCGCGTACGGGTCGTTGTAGATCTGGATGTAATCCGGTCCCCACCACAGCAGGTGCGGAAAGCGGTTCGCGAGCACGAACGGCACCATCATGCGCAGCACCGGGCTCCAGCCCGCCGGATCGCCGAGCGGCGTCCGGGCCCAGTCGATGCTGCGTGCCAGTCGCCCGGCCTCCGTGTCGGCGGGGATGAAATCGGATCCGTTGTGGTCGGCTTTTATGAAATCCGGCTGGGCGTTCACCCGCGGATTCTAGGCAGAGTCCGGGGCCGAACTCCGTAGGAGGGAGCCGACACCGGGCGGTCGGCCCCCCTCCTAACAATCAATTCTTCGCGAGCGGGGGCCGGGACGCCATGGAGCTTCAGCTGCCCGGGTTGGCCGGCCCGGGCTTTTTGTTGGGCCAATCCCGGCCGTATCCGAACCGCCACGGGAATGGCCAGAAGCGCCAACCGCCCGCGCGCACGCCGCCATACATCAGGTTCGCGTTGGAGGCGCTGCTCGCGTCGCGCACGCAGGCGCGCAGCGCCTGGTCGGCCTGCTTGCGCACTTCGACGCCGCACCAGTACGACACGTCGTGCTTGATGCAGCAGCCCCGCCAGGCGCCGTCGCGCCACGCGCTGCAGCCGTCGGTGGTGAAGGCGTGCGGCGGCGGCGGCGCGCCGTTCAGTTCCGCGCCGCAACGCTGGTTGGCGTACGCGTCGAGATCGGCCGCGGTGTATTCCTTGCCGTCGATGAGGTAAGGCGCGGCGATGGAGCTGCGCGTCGGCGTGCAGCCCGCGGCGAGCAGGCCGAGCGGGAGGAGTATCAGCAGGCGGATGGGCATCAGGGGTCGGTCTTCTTCAGCTCCGTCTGGATCTGGCCCAGATCGTAACCTAACAAGCCGGCCGGCTCGGTGAACTGCGGCTCACCCCAGCTTTCGATGACGCCGACACGCTCGGTCACGTCGGCGTCGGCGTCGTCGATCAGGTCCCTGACGGTCTTGGCGCGGAAGTCGGTCAGCGAGGGCCAGTCGCCGTGCGGATCGGTGGGGTAGATGGACGCCACCACCATGTTGCGGGTGCTCAACACGTCCTCCACCTGCGATCGCTCCCAGAGGTACGGGATCAGCTTGGGCAGGTTGCAGGCCAGCTCGCCGATGTTCAGCGTGAGCATCGTGCACTGCTGCGCGCCCGAGCCGGCGACTTCCAGCGGCGATGAATTGATGACCAGCACCTTGCGCGCGCCCAGTGCCAGCGCCGCCTCGAGCGGCCGGTTGTGCGCGAAGCCGCCGTCGATCAGCCGCTCGGAATTCTTGAGCGCGCGCACCTGCACGTCGTGCGCCGAGAACACCGGGAACGGCGAGCCGGAGGCAAAGGCCACGTCCCGCAGCTCCTTGTCCACGGGCTTGCGCACCACCACCCAGCGCGGATCCTTGACCACGTTGGACCAGGCCTCGGCCGGCAGCCTGCTGTCGATGTCGTCGTTGTCGGTGCCGCTGACGAACAGGAAGTAGCGTTCCTGGCGCTTGTCGAGCGAGGTGGCGGTGATGACGAAGGGCACGGCCAGCGGAAATTCCGGTGCCTTGGCGAGATCGCCGTTCTCCGCGTCCTGCCGGCATTTCTCCGGCGACTCGCGGCGCGCGAGCTCGGTGAAGCGGCAGAACGCGCCGGTCAGATAGGTGCGTGCATTGCCGTTGCCGTACAACGCGGGCGCCGCCAGCATGTTCCACCACACCCAGGCGAGCACGTTGAGCGTCATGAAGCGCATGAAACGCCGCTCGCTGCCGAGGATCGCGCGCGACGGGTATTCGCTGAACAGATAGCCCAGCGTCTCCTGCGGAAAGCTCTTCGCCTGGTGCTCGCCGGGCGCGCGGCCCAACCACATGTACAGCAGCGTCAGCAGCGCCGCGAGCAACAGGAAGTAGTGCCAGAAGCCGCCGTTCATCTCCAGCAGCGACGTCTGGTTGGCCCACATGGCGAGTGACACGCCGGCATAGCTCAGCACCACGATGCCTAGCAGCACTCCGAAGGCACGCAGGATCTGCGAGCGGGGTTGCGGCTCGAAGTATTCGCGCTGCGAGTAGAAGAAGAGATGCAACGCCAGCACCAGCGCGACGAATCCGAGGCCGCAGAGGTTCACGAAGATCATCGCCGGATCCTGGAAGCTCGACAGCCCCAGCAGCCAGTTGGGCCGCGCGAAAGCGGTGGTGATGAGCACGATCGCGGCGATCAGCGCCCAGCCCGCGGGCATGGTGAGATGTGCGTGTTTCCAGGCGAACGGCCGGGAGGGAAACAACCGCACGTCGGAGTAGAACACCATGAGCGCCATGACCGCGTAGTACACGCCGGTCTCGATGGGTACGTGCTCGATGCGATTCACGCTGGCCACTCTCAGGATGGCGATCGG
>Ga0315910_10000601_pt1 | contig 35374 bp, 29 predicted proteins | sample EdamamesoilMG_FD_204470 | JGI IMG/M metagenome (GOLD analysis project Ga0315910, IMG submission 204470) | Garden soil microbial communities collected in Santa Monica, California, United States - Edamame soil | ecosystem: Environmental > Terrestrial > Soil > Garden | place: USA: California...
CGATCTCGGATGTCGCTGAGGTCGGCTGGGACGACTCGCGATATCCCAACGAAACAGTGCGCTCCAGCCTGTCCACCGTCGTATAAGGATTGGTATGCGAGAACGCATAGGATTTTTGGTACTTACCTGCGTTCACTTCGGCGGCAACGCGCTCGCCGGTGCCCATGAAGTTGGAGTGCGCGAAGCTGCCGTTGAGCATGAAAGAGTACGACTCCGAATAGCCGATACCGGCGCTGAATTGGCCCGGCAAGCCCTCTTTGATTTTCAACTCCACGTCGACCAAATCCGTGGCGCCCGCCACCGGTTTGGTTTCGGGCTCGACCTTCTCGATAAACGGCAAACGTTGAATACGTTCTTTGGAGCGATCGACGGCGGCATTCGATAGATATGCCCCTTCCAATTGACGCATTTCGCGACGGAACACTTCGTCGTTTACGCCACTGGCGCCGGTAAAGTTCACACGCCGCACGTACACGCGATTACCGGGATCGACCAGTAAGCTCAGCGAAATCTTTTTTGTTTTTTGATCGATCTGCGGCACCGGATCGACTTTGGCAAACGCATAGCCGTCGAGACCCAAGCGCTGCACGATCAACTCGGTAGTGGCAGTAATGTATTTGCGCGAATATGTTTGGCCGGGTTGGATCAGGATGTACCGTTTCAACTCTTCTTCCGGCACCACCAAATTACCCGCCAGCTTCACCTCGTCGATTGTGAAAACATCGCCTTCGGTAATGTTCACCGTAATGAACATGTCGTCCTTCTCGGGCGCGATGGTGACTTGCGTGGAATCGATTTGGAAATTGGCGTAACCGCGGTCCATGTAGTAAGAACGCAGCGTTTCCAAGTCACCCGAGAGCGACTCGCGCGAGTAGCGATCATCCTGCCGATACCACGACAACCAGTTGGGAGTTTTAAGTTTGAACTCCTCCAGCAAGGTTTCATTGTCGTAGGTCTTGCTGCCGACGACATTAATATGACGAATTTTGGCGCGCTTCCCTTCTCTGATATCGATAGTTACTTTGACCTTGTTACCCGGCACTTCTTCGACCTTGGCGTCGATATTCACCGCGTACTTGCCACGCGCAAAATATTGGTCGGTGAGATATTGCTTTACTTCATCGAGCGTCGACTGGTCGAAAGTTTTGCCGGTGGACAAACCGACGGTGCGCAGTGACTTCTGCAAATCTTCGGTCTTAATGTCCTTGTTGCCTTTAAGCTCGAAGCTCTCGATGGAAGGACGCTCGAGCACCGCCACAATTAGAGTAGTGCCTTCACGGCGCAATTCCACATCGCGGAAAAAGCCGGTGGCAAATACCGCGCGCATCGCTTCCTGCAGGCGTCGCTGATCGAGTCTATCGCCGATGTTGATCGGCAAATAGTTGTATACCGTGCCTTCGGAAATGCGTTGCAGCCCTTCCAAACGAATATCGCTTACGGTGAAGTCGCTCATGGACTGCGTTTGCGCAAGCGCCGCACCGCTCGCCGCCAGCGCCAGCGCCAGCGCCGCGCCCACCATCGTTCTTAGTAGCATTAAATTCAGCTCAATTGTGCGATGTCGTTATAAAAAGCCAGGCCGGTCAACAAGATCAGCAAGACAATGCCAACCTGTTGGAACAGCACCTGGGCACGTTCTGAGACCGGACCGCCTTTGACCAGTTCCACCAATTGGTAGACGATCTGCCCGCCGTCGAGCACAGGCACAGGCAATAAATTGAGCACGCCGACACTGATGCTGATCAGTGCCAGCAAGCCAATAAACACCAAGATACCTTGCTGCGCGGCCACCCCCGTAACAGTCGCAATACCGATGGGCCCGGAAATACTTTTCAGCGAGACGTCACCGGTAATCAGTCGTCCCACCAACTTGAAACTCAGAATGGTTGTGTCCCACGTTTTGACTACAGCGCCGCCCACCGCTGCGATGGGACCCTTGCGTTCGACGATCTGCATCGATGCGGGAACGGGCGGCACGGTCGGGCCGACGCCAATCCTGCCGACGCTTTTACCATCGCGTGTTTGCTCGCCGACTCGCAGCTGTACGCGAATGATTTCGCCATTGCGCTTCACGGCGATATCAACTTCGCGGTTGACACGCGGCTCGACAAGTCTGACCAGCTGCATGAATGTCGCAATGGCTTCACCGTCGAATTCGACGATCTCATCGCCGGGCAACAACCCCGCACTCGCGGCGGGACTGTCCGCTTCCACTCTGCCGATTAACCCGGTTAGCGTGGGATACCAGAAGTGAAAGCCCAAACCTTTGAACAACGCATCGGGTTCGGTAAGTTCGCGGCTGCGATTCGCCAAATTCAAATACACGTCGCGCGGCAACGTTTGCGACTCGTTTGCTGCGTCGGCGCGCACACTCAATACCACTTGACCGTCGTCTAGCAAATCCTGGATCAGTGAGTTCAGCACCGCCTCGCGCGTCAGCGTCTCGCGACCGGACACCGCAATAATTTCGTCGCCAACGCGCAAACCGGCGTTTGCGGCAATCGAGCTTGGCGCTACTTCGCCCACTACGGGCCGTAGGCCGGGAACGCCCGCGACCAGCAATACCCAATACGCCACGATCGCAAACAGAAAATTCGCGCCAGGACCGGCGAATAACACGAAGATGCGCTTCCACACGGGCTGACGATTGAATGCCTGAGGTAAATCGCGCGGTTCAACGTTACCGTCACGCTCATCCAGCAAGCGCACGTAGCCGCCCAAGGGGATGGCCGACAGCACGTATTCCGTTCCATCCTTACCCATCCGCCGCCACACGACTCGCCCGAAACCCAGCGAATAGCGCAGCACCTTGATACCGACACGGCGCGCAGCCCAAAAATGACCGTACTCATGGATGGCAACCAATATGCCGATAGCCACGAGGTAGGTCAGGGCGCTGGTGATAAAAGTCTGCAATCCGCTCATCATTTAACGATACAACACTCGCTTAAGCTGCCACTGCGGCCAACGCCGCGTTAGCTTGGTGACGTGCCCACGCGTCCGCCGCCAGCACCTCATCCAAAGTATTCAATTGCGTAACCGAATGCGCGTTCAACACACGCTCGTTCAAGTCCGCAATGCCGGTAAAGGCCACTCGCCCGCCCAAGAATGCCGCCACCGCAACTTCATTAGCGGCGTTCAACACCGCCGGCGCGCTGCCTCCCGCCACGGCCGCGGCCCGCGCCAATCGCAAGCTCGGAAAACGCTGCTCGTCCGGCGGTTCGAAATCGAGCTGCCCAATGCGCGCCAGATCCAGCGATTCTACACCGGACGCCAAGCGCTCTGGGCAGCCGAGAGCATGGGCAATAGGCGTACGCATGTCCGGGTTTCCCATCTGCGCAAGCACCGAACCGTCCTGATATTCCACCAGCGAATGCACGATGCTTTGCGGGTGCACTAACACCTGCACCTGCGATGCCGGCACACCGAACAATAAACACGCTTCGATCAATTCCAACCCCTTATTCATCAACGTGGCCGAATCGACGGAGATCTTGCGCCCCATCGACCAGCGTGGATGTGCGCAAGCCTGATCCGGCGTGACCGTCCGCAGCGCATCGGCCGGCGCGCGCAGAAACGGCCCGCCAGACGCGGTAAGAATGATTCGCTTCACGCCGGCTGCACGTCGGGCCGCACCCTGACTCTGCATGTAGCCCGTAGGTAGACACTGAAAGATGGCGTTGTGTTCACTATCGATGGGCACCAGCGTCGCCTTACCCTGCTCAACGGCGTCCATAAACAGTCGACCCGACATCACCAATGCTTCTTTGTTCGCCAACAATACCCGCTTGCCGTGCCGCGCGGCCGCAAGCGCGGGCTGTAACCCCGCAGCACCGACGATCGCCGCCATCACATAATCCGCGGACGCGTGCGCGGCCACATCAACCAGCGCGCCCTCGCCCGCCAACACCTGTGTCGGCAGGCCGGCAGCCCGGATATCCGCTTCAAATTGGCGTGCTCGCTGCACATCGACCAACACAGCGAAATCCGGGCGATAAACTCGACATTGCTCCAGCAGCCGCTGGGCATTGCTGTGAGCCGTGAGAGCAACGACGCGAAACCGATCGGCATGTCGAGCCAAGACATCCAAAGTGCTGACACCGATGCTGCCGGTTGCACCGAGCACGACTACGCCAACGCGAGTATCGCTTTGCGTCATCGCACGATACCCATCCAGACCATCCCAAGCGCGAAAATTGGCGCCGCCGCACTAATGCTGTCGATGCGATCCAAGATACCGCCGTGGCCGGGCAGCAACTTGCCACTGTCTTTCAATCCCGCATGACGTTTAAACATGCTTTCGGTCAAATCGCCGACAATGGATGCAACGGCAACGGCAGTGCAAAGACCGACAAACGCACCGAATTTAAAGTCAAACCACCACGCGCCCAGCACAGCGACCATGACCGCCGCACCTAAACCGCCAATCACGCCTTCCCACGTTTTTCCGGGACTGACTCGTGGTGCAAGCTTCAAGCGACCGAACGTGCGGCCGGCAAAGTACGCACCGATGTCGGCAGCAAATACCAACACCAGCATGAGAAGTAATAGTTGCGCGCCTATTTCCGGCACCCGATGCAATTGGGTTAATGCCAGCCACGTCGGCACCAATACCGGCAATCCCGCCAGAGCTGCGGCGAATGCTTGTCCACGCGCGGGCATAAATACCAGCCAGCACAATGCGAGGCTCCACCACAACAACGCGGAAATTAGTACCGCGCTGACGACGCGCATGTCGTTTTGATAGCGCCAAGTAAGCACCAAGGCCGCGGCAATCAGCAGCACGTAGCGCACACGGTGAATGAATTTCTTGAGGCCGCAAAACTGTGACCATTCCCAAGCACCAATCAAGACGGCGGTACCGATAACGAGAGCGGCGATCTGCGTAGGCGCCCAGAGCACCACCCACAACAACAACGGTGCCAGCACCAACGCAGTGATGACTCGTTGCCGCAACATTAGGTTCCCGCCACTTGCGCGGAGGTCATGCCGAAACGGCGCTCACGGCCGGCGAAAAAATCGAGCGCGCGATTCATTTCATCGACGTCGAAATCCGGCCACAGCACCGGCGTGAAATACAGCTCGGTGTATGCCAAGTTCCAGAGCAGAAAATTACTGATCCGCTGTTCGCCGCCGGTACGAATAAACAAATCGGGCTCGGGCAGCGTCGAAGACACGGCGGCAAGACTCATTCGTTCCTGCACTGCCGCTTCATCAATCGCGGTAAGCGGTAATTTTCCGGCTACGCAATCTTCCGCCAATCGTCGCGCCGCTTGCACAATATCCCACTGACCGCCGTAGGCCACCGCCACCACAACAGTCAGACGCGTATTGCTCGCTGTGCGACCTTCGGCCGAGCGAATGCGCTCCTGCAATGCTTTCGACAACAAAGTTCGATCGCCGATAAAACAAATACGAATACCGTTCTTGTCGAGTTCGCTGACTTCGCGGTCGAGCGCCTCCAAAAACAGTGTCATCAACAAACCGACTTCCTCCTGCGGCCGCTTCCAATTCTCGCTGGAGAAAGCGAACAAGGTCAGCGCTTGCACGCCGCGACGCGCGCAATACTCGATGCTGGCTCGAACCGATTTCACGCCGGCACGATGGCCGGCGTTACGCGGCAGGCCGCGCGAATTGGCCCAACGCCCATTGCCATCCATGATGATGGCAATGTGTTTGGGAATAACGGGCTCGGAGGCGGACACAGCCGTGACGAGAAGCAGCGGTAATGCAGATTAAATCTGCATCACTTCCTTTTCTTTTTCCGCCAATTCCTTATCGATGTCAGCGACGAATTTATCCGTCAGCTTTTGGACGTCGTCCTGCGCGCGACGATCGTCGTCTTGCGAAACCAGTTTTTCCTTGAGCATATCTTTCAGCTCGGTCATGACATCGCGGCGCACGTTACGCACCGCTACGCGCGCGTTCTCCGCCTCGGCCCGCACTACTTTCACCATTTCTTTACGGCGTTCCTCGGTCATTGCGGGCATCGGCACGCGAATGATGGTACCGGCGGTCATCGGATTTAGACCCAGGTCCGACTTCATGATGGCTTTTTCGATGGGCTGCACCATCGATTTATCGAACGGCGTGATCGCCAGCGTGCGCGCGTCTTCAACGGTTACGCGCGCAACTTGCGTGATCGGCGTCTCGGTGCCGTAGTAGTCGATCTTAAGGTGATCGATCAGGCTGCTGTGCGCACGGCCGGTACGCAGCTTCTTCAAGTCATTGCGCAGCGCGACGACGCACTTTTGCATGCGTTCGGCCGCGTCTTTTTTTACATCTTCTAGCATGCGATTTTCTCCAACAAAATTACTTACCGTTGGTAACCAGCGTGCCGACATCTTCGCCGCGCACGATACGCAGCAACTCGCCCGGCGTATTCAAGTTGAACACGCGCAAAGGGAGATCGTTGTCGCGACACATGACGATCGCAGTGGCGTCCATGACATTGAGACGATCGGTGAGCACTTTTTCGAAAGTGAGTTTCTGATAGCGCGTCGCCGCGGGATTCTTTATCGGATCGTCACTGTAGATACCGTTGACCTTGGTCGCCTTCAGCAATAAGTCGGCATTGATCTCAATCGCCCGCAAACTGGCTGCGGTATCGGTGGTGAAGAAAGGATTGCCGGTGCCGGCGGCGAAGATTGTCACGCGACCTTTTTCCAAGTGGCGTACCGCGCGGCGACGGATGTATTCCTCACACACCTCGTTAATGCGGATCGCCGACATCACGCGTACATACGCGCCCATGCCTTCGAGTGCATCTTGCAGCGCCAGCGAATTCATGACGGTGGCGAGCATTCCCATATGGTCGCCGGTAACCCGATCCATACCCGCGCGCGCCAGACCGGCGCCGCGAAAGATATTGCCGCCGCCGATCACCACCGCGACTTGCAGGCCGAGTGCCACCACCTCGCGAATTTCGCTTGCCACGCGTTTCAGCATGTTGGGATCGATGCCGTAATCGCTCTCGCCCAGCAATGCCTCGCCGGACAGCTTGACCAAAATGCGATTCAATTGACCGGAACCTTTCGCTTTTTCTGTCATTGCATCCGCCTGGAAATTCAATGGCCGCATTATAAAGAACCCCGCACGGAGCGGGGTTCTAACGATCAAATCGATACGACCTGCAATGTCATACCCCATATCTTCGGGCGCCGCAGGTCATACCGCATAGAGAACATCCTAGGATTATCCGCCGCGCGCCATCTTGGCGACTTCCGCGGCGAAGTCATCCTGCTTCTTCTCGATGCCGGCGCCCACTTCATAACGCACGAAACCCGACACGTCGGCGCCGGCCGTCTTGAGGTAAGCCTCGACGGTTTGCTTGTCGTCCTTCACAAAGGGCTGTCCCAAAAGCGTGACTTCCGCGGTCCACTTGCGCAACTTGCCCTCGATGATCTTGGTGAGCATCTCGATAGGCTTGCTGGCATTCTTTGGGTCAGCTTTGGTTTGCTCCAGCTGGATTTCCTTTTCCTTTGCTACGTCGGCAGCCGGGACGTCCGCAACTGCCAAGTACGGCGGATTGATCGCAGCCACGTGCATTGCAATGTCCTTAGCCACGGCGTCATCGCCGGACTTCAGTGCAACCAGGGCACCGATGCGCGAACCGTGCAAATACGTGCCGACCACGGCCTGGCCGGTGAGCAGCGTGAAACGACGCACACCGATGTTTTCGCCGATTTTGGCGACCAATGCGCGGCGGGTTTCATCTACCGTAGAGCCACTGGACATCTTGAGTGCGCTCAACGCCTCGACATCGGCAGGTTTGTTGGCAAGCACGAGCTTGGCCACTTCAGACGCAAACTTGCCGAAATCCGTCTCGCGCGCCACGAAATCAGTTTCGCAGTTCACTTCAACGATAGCGGCCAATTTGCCGTCAGCACTCCGCTCGCTGACGATTACGCCTTCGGCGGCTACGCGGCCGGCCTTCTTGTCAGCCTTGATTAGGCCCGACTTGCGCATGGCATCTGCGGCGGCGTCCAAATCGCCATTGGATTCGACCAACGCCTTTTTGCACTCCATCATGCCCGCGCCGGTACGTTCGCGTAACGTTTTGACGGCTTCTGCTGTGACGGCCATGACTTAGACTCCGCCGGTCTTACGCTTGATGGGCGCGCGCGCGGCGATCATGTCGTCGGTCGGCACGTCATCCAAATCATCCTCGCCTTCGCCTTCAGGACCCTTTGCCGCACGCTTGCGTGCAGGCGCCTTCTTCTTCACGGCAGCGGGTTTCGCAGCCTTGCGAGCGGGCGCGGCTTTGGACTTCACTTTGCCTTCTTCGTCCAGTTCCACAAATTCGTCTTCGGTGGTTGGCACCGACGGCGCAGCGGACTTGCCTTCCAGAACCGAGTCGGCAATACCGGCCAAATACAACTGCACGGCGCGCATGGCGTCGTCGTTACCCGGAATGATGTAGTCCACGCCTTCCGGCGAACAATTGGTATCGACAATCGCGACCACAGGAATGCCCAGCTTGCGGGCTTCGTGAATCGCGATGCGCTCGTGGCCCACGTCAACGACGAACAGGACGTCGGGCAACGAATCCATGTCTTTGATGCCGCCCAAGCTACGCTCCAGCTTCTCGCGCTCGCGACGCAAAGCCTGCGCTTCGCGCTTGCTGTGCTGATCGAGAGTGCCGTTGGCGGCCATTTCGTCGATCTCCGCCAAACGGCGAATGGACTGACGAACGGTTTTGAAATTGGTAAGCATGCCGCCCAACCAGCGATGGCTGACATAGGGCATGGCGCAGCGTGCTGCTTCGATCTTCACGGCTTCGCGTGCCGACCGTTTAGTGCCGACGAACAGCACTTTGCCGCCGTCCGCAACGATTTGTTTTACGAAGCCCGCCGCGTCGTTGTACAACGGCAGCGTCTTCTCGAGGTTGATGATGTGGATGCGGTTACGTTCACCGAAAATGAACGGCGCCATCTTAGGATTCCAGAAGCGGGTTTGGTGTCCGAAATGGACGCCCGCTTCCAGCATCTGTCGCATAGACATGCTGGACATATAAATCTCCGAATTGTTGGGGGTTGAGCCGCCATGTATCCCGTACGACAACCTCTTGAGTCAGATATGGGAATCTGGACCCTAGAAGCACCCGGCCGCACGTGCCGATACATGTGTGGATTTGTTTGCCAAAAAAACGCGCGCTTTATACCATGACTTGCCGGGCGTTCCAACCGTTATTACGGCTAAAATACTCCTTTTACCGACCTCATCGTCTCTCATGCGCAGTCCACCCTTCTGGCGCCGCCGAAACGGCGCCCAGCCCCAAACAGAATCGCTGGACGACGCCCCGGACGACGACGCGGCCACAGATACGGAACCCATGCAAGTAACCATCAAGACACCGACAGAACAGGACCAGATGCGGACAGCCGGCCGTTTGGCCGCCGATTTGCTGGATATGATCGGTGAGCACGTCGTGGCCGGCATCACGACCGCGGAAATCGATCAGATCTGCCACGAATACCAGGTCAATGTGCAGAATGCGGTGCCCGCGCCGCTGGGCTATCGCGGCAGCTACCCAAAATCGATTTGCACCTCCGTCAATCACGTCGTATGCCACGGAATTCCCAGCGATAAACGCCTGAAACAGGGCGATATCGTAAACGTGGACGTGACCCCAAAAAAAGACGGCTGGCACGGTGATTCCAGCCGCATGTTCACGGTAGGCAAGGTCGCCCCGGCCGCACAACGCCTCATCGACATCACGTATGAAGCGATGTGGATAGGCATTCGCCAAGTCCGCCCCGGCGCCCACCTCGGCGACATCGGCGCCGCGATTCAACAATTTGTCGAAGCGCAACACTATTCGGTCGTCCGCGAGTACTGCGGTCACGGCATCGGCCGCATTTTTCATGAGGACCCGCAAGTGCTGCACTACGGTCAGGCGGGTACTGGTATGGTGCTGCAGCCTGGCATGACGTTCACAATCGAACCGATGGTCAATGCCGGCAAACGGTTTGTCCGTCAGTTGGCGGACGGCTGGACCGTCGTCACCAAAGATCACTCGCTATCTGCGCAGTGGGAGCACACCATTCTGGTCACCGATACGGGTTACGAAGTTTTGACGCTCAGCGCCGCGGAGCGGAGTCGCTAGTGGCAGCCGTTGAACCCGACGAAATCGAAACGATCGGCACTAGCCCTCGCGACGAAACCTGGAACTACCTGGCGAGCATCACCTCGGCACTCGTCGCCGGCAATGGCGACATCGCCACCTACCGAGACGCGCTGCGCGAAGGCGATGTGCTGCTCAAGCAACGCTTCGCCAACGACGAGTCGGTAGAACAGTTAGTCCGCGATCGCGCTCGTCTAGTCGACGTGCTGTTGCGTACGGCTTGGCAGCGCCATGTCGGCAAGGACTTTCCGGAAATCGCGTTGTTGGCGGTGGGCGGGTACGGCCGCGGCGAATTGAACCTCTGCTCCGATATCGACGTAATGATTCTGCTTCCCAAAAGCGAAGCGTCTACTTGGCAACCGAACGTCGAGCGTTTTCTCACGTTCATGTGGGATATAGGTCTCGAAGTCGGTCATGCCGTGCGTACGATCGACGATTGCCAGCGCGAATCGGCGGCGGACGTCAGCGTCGCTACGACCTTCATCGAGTCGCGTCTTTTAAGCGGACCGGAAGCGCTGTTCGAAGCGATGCGTCGCGCCCTCGGACCCGACCGCGTGTGGCCTATTCGAGAGTTTTTCGAAGCGAAAGTCGCCGAGCAAACGGCGCGTCATGCGCGCTATCACGACACCGCTTACAACTTGGAGCCGAACGTCAAAGCCAGCCCCGGGGGCTTACGCGACATTCAAACCATCGGCTGGGTGGCCAAGCGGCACTTCGGCGCGGACTCGCTCGACGAACTCGTCGAACACGGGTTCTTGACGCGCAGCGAACTGCGCAAACTCAAAAGCGCGCAAGCGTTCTTGTGGAAAGTGCGCTTCGCACTGCATGTGCTCACGGGCCGCCGCGAAGATCGCATTCTGTTCGATCATCAAGTCAAACTGGCGCAGATGTTCGGCTACGAGGACGCCACGTATACGCGCGCGGTCGAGCAATTCATGCAGCGCTATTACCGCACGGCGCTCGACGTCAGCCTGCTGAACGAAACGTTGTTGCAATTGTTTCGCGAAGCGATTCTCACCAATCCGAGCGCGGCGCCCACGCCCATCAATCCGCGCTTCCAGATTCGCAACGATTATCTCGAAGTCACCGGCGACGACGTGTTTGACCGCCAGCCGTCCGCGCTGCTCGAACTTTTCGTGGTGCTCGAACAGCGTCCGGAAATTCGCGGCGTACGCGCGTCGACCATTCGTCAACTCACTCAGCACCTGTGGCTGATCGACGAGGAGTTTCGCCAACACCCGCGCAACCACCGTTTGTTCTTCGAGATTTTGCGCGCACCCGTGGGCGTCACCCACGAACTACGCCGCATGAATTTGTACGGCGTATTGGGTCGCTATATCCCCGCGTTCGGCCGCATCGTCGGTCGCATGCAGTACGACCTGTTTCACGCCTACACCGTCGATGCGCATACGCTGTTTGTCGTAAGCAATTTGCGACGACTGGCGATGCCCAAATTCGATCACGAGTTACCGGAGTTATCGCGGATCATGCAGGCGCTGCCGAAACCGGAGCTCGCCTACTTGGGAGCCTTATTTCACGATATCGCCAAAGGCCGCGGCGGCGATCACTCGGAATTGGGCGCCTCGGACGCGGAGGCGTTTTGCCTTGAACAAGGGCTGTCTCGCTACGACGCGCGGCTAGTCGCCTGGCTGGTTAAGAATCACTTGATCTTCTCGATGACGGCGCAGAAGAAAGACATCGCCGATCCCAAGATCATTCACGAATTCGCTCATACCATCGGCGATCAATCACATTTGGATTACCTGTACGTGCTTACGGTATCCGACGTGCGCGGCACCAATCCGAAACTTTGGAACAACTGGAAAGCATCGTTGTTCGCGGAATTCTACGAGCGCACTAAGCGCGCATTGCGGCGCGGGCTGGAGAGCCCGCTCGACAAAGACGAACTCATCGCGGAAACGCAACAGCGTGCCCGCGAACTATTAATTGCCGACGGATTCGATGCCGCGCGCATCGACCAAGCCTGGACGCGGTATACGGAGCCGTACTTCTTGCGGCAAACGCCGGACGAAATTGCCTGGCACACACGCTTGCTCTTAAAGCGCAATCCGGACGATACGTCGCCGCTAGTGGCTATTGAGCAGCAGACCGGCCGCGGCGGCACCGCCATCCTCACCTATACCCCGATCAAACAGCACAGCTTTGCACACACCACGGCTTTGCTCGATCAAACCGGGCTAAACATTGTCGACGCGCGCATCACACCGCTCGCCGATGGTCACAGCATCGACATCTATCACGTGCTGGAAGAAGACGGCCGCGAGCTGTCGGATGTACCGCGTATTCGCGATCTCACGGAAAAACTGCGCCGCACGTTAACGCAGCCCGACGACGAAACGCTGCGAGTCACGCGTCGCGCGCCGCGGCAAGTACGCATGTTCTCCACTGCGACACAAATCAACTTCAACGAAGATGCAATCAATCATCGTACCGTGCTGGAACTGATCGCCGGCGACCGCCCGGGTCTGCTGTGCGAAGTCGGCAAGGTGTTCATGAACGAACGCATAGCGATTCACAACGCCAAAATCATGACCGTGGGCGAACGTGCGGAAGATGTTTTCTTCATCACGGACGAACGCGGTAAGGTGCTGCAGGAAGAAGCCCGCAAGCGCCTCGAAGAAAAGCTGGTCGCCGCCTTGGACCAAAAATAGCCGGACAATGATGAACCCGCAGCTTGCCGTACTCAGACCGTATCCATTCGATCGATTGAAGACGCTGGTAGCCGACTTGAAAGCGCCGGCCGGCATCAAACCGATTTCATTGTCGATCGGCGAACCGCGCCATACACCACCGCCATTTGTCATCGATACGCTGCGCACGCATCTCAATACATTGGGAACTTATCCTGCAACTTTGGGGTTGCCCGAGTTTCGCCAAGCCGTCGCGCGCTGGCTCAGCGCTCGTTTTAAATTAGCGGACGCAGTCAATCCCGACACGATGGTGTTACCCGTGAATGGCACGCGCGAGGCGCTCTTTGCCATCGTGCAAGCGGCGATCGATAAAACCAAATCGGCGCCGGCGGTGCTCATGCCCAATCCCTTCTATCAAATATATGAAGGTGCCGCCCTGCTCGCAGGCGCGGAACCGATTTACTTGAACGCCGATGCGAGCAACGGTTATCTGCCTGATCTCGACGCAGTCCCAGAAGACCTCTGGCAACGTTGTCAGTTGCTGTTCATTTGTTCGCCGGGCAACCCAACCGGTCAAGTAGCAAGCGTGGAATACTTACGACGCGCGCTCGAACTGGCGGATCGATACGACTTCATCGTCGCGTCGGATGAATGTTATTCCGAAATCTTTACCGACGAAGCAAATCCGCCACCCGGATTATTGCAGGCAGCGACGGATCGCAAGCAGTTCGACCGCTGTATCGTCTTTCATAGCCTGTCGAAGCGCTCGAGTTTGCCCGGCTTGCGCTCTGGATTTGTCGCCGGCGATCCGAAAATCATCAAGCCGTTTCTGCTGTACCGTACGTATCACGGCTGCGCGATGTCCGCGCATACACAACTGGCAAGCATCGCGGCGTGGAACGACGAAGCACACGTAATCGAAAACCGGCGGTTGTACCAGGAGAAGTTTCGCGCAGTGCTGCCGATCCTCCAGCCAGTCATGGATTTATATAAGCCCGACGCCGGATTCTATTTATGGCCGCAGGTCGGAGACGACGAAGCATTTACTCGCGACATGCTGGCGAAGCACAACGTAGCGGTAGTGCCGGGCTCTTATTTATCGCGCGACTCGGCGGGGCGTAATCCTGGTCGAGGGCGCATACGCCTGTCGTTAGTGCCAAGCGTGGCCGACTGCGTCGAAGGCGCACAGCGAATTCGCGAGTACATCGAGTCCCGTTGACGTAGAATTTTACGTAGTGGCGCAGCATGCTGCGCCCTTCTTAACCCGGTCGTAGCACACTGCGCCCCTACATTTGAACCAATCGTATGCCCAATCAAGCCCTCGCCTCTTTAATCACCGCCGCCTTCGAAAAGCGCGCTGAATTCACGCCCAAGAACGCGCCTAGCGATGTACGCAATGCCGTCGAAGAGACCATTGCCTTACTCGATTCCGGCAAAGCACGCGTCGCTGAAAAGATCGATGGCCAGTGGCAGGTGAATCAGTGGCTGAAGCAAGCAGTGCTGTTGTCCTTCCGGCTGAACGACAACCAGGTAATGGGTGCCGGCGGTTACACGCAATTTTTCGACAAGGTTCCCGGCAAGTACGCCAATTACGACGAAGCACGCTTCCGCGCCGACGGCGTGCGCGTGGTTCCTAATGCGATGGTGCGTCGAGGCTCGTTCATTGCGCCGAATGCGATCTTGATGCCGTCGTACGTCAATATCGGCGCTTATGTCGGCGAAAGCACGATGGTGGACACTTGGGCCACCGTAGGTTCCTGCGCGCAGATCGGCAAGAACGTGCATCTGTCCGGCGGCGTCGGCATCGGCGGCGTTTTGGAACCCCTGCAGGCCAACCCTACCATCATCGAAGACAACTGCTTTATCGGCGCGCGATCCGAAGTCGTCGAAGGCGTCATCGTCGAAGAGAACTCAGTCATCAGCATGGGCGTATACATCGGCCAGAGCACCAAAATTTACGACCGCACCACCGGCGAAATTCATTTCGGCCGCGTACCTGCCGGCTCCGTAGTGGTCTCGGGCAACCTACCGGCACGGGACGGCAGCCACAGTCTGTATTGCGCTGTCATCGTGAAAAAGGTGACGCCACAGACACGCGCCAAAGTCAGCATCAACGAACTATTGCGCAGCACCGACTAAGCGGCGGTCAATTCGCGTCGGATGCGTCGCCGTGCATCGAGAATCGCACTTGGCGCGCAATGTTCTTGGCATGGTCGCCGATTCGCTCCAGCCCCTTTAGCGCCAACACCGTATCGATAGTCGCGCGCACGTACGGTGCGCCTTCCATAGCTAGCGTGAATACTTGCCGCAAAGCGCGCTGGAACTCTTCATCCAATTCGGCATCGCGTATCACTACGCCTTCCGCCAGCGCGGCATCGGTCTCGTCCAGCGCGCGTACGGCATTGCGCAACATTTCCGCCGACAGTGCGGCCATGTGACGCAGATAGGCAGCGACTGCGGTCACCGGCCCGACCGGTTCACCGTCGGAAACGCGCAATGCAAAGCGTGCGATTTTCTTCGCTTCGTCGCCGACACGCTCCAATTCAATTGCGATGCGCGAGATCGCCTTGATTAAACGCAGATCGCCTGCCATCGGTTGATGTAACGCAATCGAAGCGAATGCATCGCGATCCACCCGACGATAGAGTCCGTTGACACGCGCCTCGCGCGCCAGCACGCCTTCCGCCAGCAACGTGTCGCCGTTCAACAGGGCGCGGATCGCGGTGGATACTTGATCGATTACCAGACCGCCCAGCGCGACGGTTTGAAGACGCAGCTCGCCCAGCGCGTGGTCCAGCGCCTTGGCTGTATGCCCCTCGGTGGGATCGGCGGTTGGATCGACATTCGATGTAACGCTCATAGCGTCACTCCATCCGGCGTTAGCCGTAACGACCGGTAATGTAGTCCTCAGTCGCTTTTTTGCTGGGGTTGGTAAAGATCTTGGCCGCGTCGTCGAATTCGATCAGCTCACCCAGATACATGAACGCCGTGTAATCAGAAACGCGCGCGGCCTGTTGCATATTGTGAGTAACAATGAGCACTGTAACCTGATTGCGCAAGGTCGAGATCAGTTCTTCGATCTTCGCGGTGGCAATCGGATCGAGCGCCGAAGTGGGCTCGTCGAACAGCAGTATCTCAGGCTTGGTCGCCAGTGCGCGTGCAATGCACAGGCGTTGCATTTGACCGCCCGACAGCGCGAGCGCCGAATCTTGCAGACGATCCTTCACCTCGTCCCATAGTGCGGCTTGACGCAGCGCTTGCTCCACTTCTTCGCCCAACACGGCGCGATTACGCGTACCGCGCAGCCGCAATCCGTAGGCGACGTTTTCGAAAATCGTCTTGGGAAAAGGATTCGGCTTTTGAAACACCATACCGATACGCATACGTACTTCGATCGGGTCTACGCCCTTGCCAACCAAGTTGATGTTCTCCGGGTGAAGCATGATGGTGCCTTCGTACCGTGTATCCGCCTGCAAATCGTGCATGCGGTTAAAGCAGCGCAAGAACGTGCTCTTGCCGCAGCCTGACGGGCCGATCAGTGCCGTTACTTGCTTGTCGGCAATCATGATCGAGAGATCTTTAAGCGCGCGATTCGAACCGTAGTAGAAATTTAGGTTTTCGACGGCGGCTTTAACCTGCATCACGCGTGTTTTGCGCGTGTCGTCTACCGGCATGCTCAACTTCGGCACTTCGATGCGTGCAGGAGTAGAAACGAGATTGTCGGCTCGCGACGTAGTTGCGGAATCCATGATTCACCCAATTGCTGCGTAAGCTTGCATTACCAATTAATCTTTTTGCGGAAGCGATAGCGAATCCAGATTGCAATACCGTTCATCAGCAACGTCATCACCAACAGCACCGCACCCGCCGCCGCTGCATTCGCCTGAAACTTTGGATCGGGACGCGATACCCAGTTGAACATTTGGATCGGCATAGCCGTGAAAGGATCGCTCAGCCACTGAAACGAGATATACGGCGGCTCGGATGTGAACGGCGACGAAGGCAAAAACGCGATGAAGCTGAGCGCTCCGATGGTGATGATCGGCGCAGTCTCGCCGATGGCGCGCGACAGTCCCAGAATCATGCCGGTGAGAATGCCGCCGGTCGAATAAGGCAGCACGTGATCCTTGGTGACCTCCCAACGCGTCGCTCCCAGTCCGTACGCTGCCTCGCGAATCGTTTTGGGAACCGAGCGAATAGCTTCGCGCGTAGAGACAATCACCACCGGCAGAATCAACAACGCTAACGTGAAGCCCGCGGCCGCAATGCTTTGACCCAGATTGAACTGATAAACGAACAAGCCGAGCGCCAGCAAGCCATAGACGATAGAAGGCACGCCGGCAAGATTTGTTACGTTGATTTCGACAACGGCGGAAAACCAATTCTTCGGCGCATATTCTTCCAGGTAAATAGCTGCCGCGACACCGACCGGTACGGCGCACACTGCGGTCACCACCATGATCAGCGAAGTACCGACCCACGCAGCCAAAATGCCGGCGTTTGCCGCGCGACGCGACGGAAACGACGTGAAGAACTCGTACGTCAACCGCGGCCAGCCATTGCGCACCAAGTCGACGAACAACACCAGCAAAATCAACAAACAGCCCAGCATGACCGCCAGACCGACGATCGCAAAGACCTTATCGAGCTGCTTGCGGCGCGATAAATCGCTGCGCATCGATGCCAACGCGTTGACCGTTGTACCCTTAGCGGCCATCAGTACGCCTCCCGGAATTTGCGCGTTAGCGAGAAGCCAAGAATATTGAAGCACAGCGTAATAAACATCAGCACCAGCCCGACGGCAAAGATACTTTGATAGCCAATGCTGTCGTGCGGCAGATCACCCAAACTCACTTGCACGATGTACGCCGTAATCGTCGCCGCCTGCTCGCGCGGATCGAACGTAAAGTTGGGCTGCATGCCCGCCGCAATTGCCACCACCATCGTTTCGCCGACCGCACGAGAAATACCTAAGATATAGGCGGCGGCAAGCCCGGAGAAAGCGCCAGGCACAACTACACGCAACGCAGTTTGTAAGCGAGTCGCGCCCATAGCATACGAGCCTTCGCGCATATAGCGAGGCACCGCACGCATTGCGTCTTCGCTTACCGAGCTGACGTACGGCACGATCATCAAACCGATCACCAAGCCGGCGCTCAACATATTAAAGCCCGGCAAATCAGGCATGAAGTACTGCAAGGCAGGCGTCACAAACTTGAGTGCGAAGTAACCGAACACTACAGTCGGCACAGCACCGAGCAACTCCAGAATCGGCTTGACGCTTTCGCGTACTTTGGTCGGCGCAAACTCGCTCAAGTAAATCGCAATCGTCGTGCCCAGCGGAACGGCAATTACCAGCGCGACCATGGTTGTCGTAATGGTGCCGGCGACCAACGGCAAGATGCCGTAGTGCGCATCGGCGAACAACGGCGTCCACATCGTGTCGGTGAAAAACTCCTTCAACGATACATGCTCGAAGAACGCGCTCGACTCGTACAACAAGACGATTACGATAGCCAGGGTCGTGAATACGGCGACCAGTCCCGAGAGCAACAGCACAACTTCGACAAGGCGATCGCGCCACTTGCGATAGCGAAGCAAGGCGCGATTCGGCGCGCCGAATCCGCTCGAGACTGGTTTGTCAGTGTTCGCTTGCAAACTATTTCCCATAGCCGGATTAACCGGTCTTAAGAATGCCGTCGATCATAAACAAGCGAGGGAAGCGCTGCCCGGCGCTTCCCTCGGCTTTAACTTTATCGCAATCGAAATGACTCAAGTGAAACAATAATTACAGTTTGCCTTCTCGCGATACCAGCGCATCGATGGTCACCCCGACTTCCGGCACTCCGCCGAATATGGTGCCCAATTTACGAGCGCGGAAATTTGCGAGCGCCTTGTCATAGGCCGTTTTAGGCAGCGGCACATAGCCGACTTCCGTGACCAACTCCGGGCCTTTGGTCAGCATGAACTCGACAAACTCCTTCACTTCGGCCTTGCCGAGCGAGCTTTCCTTTACATAGACAAAGAGCGGGCGCGAAAGCGGTGTGTAGGATCCGTTTTCGACGGCTTGAGCGCTTGGCAACACCGGGCCTTTGCCACCGTCGACCGCTACCGCGCGCAATCTATCTTTGTGCGGGGTGTAGTAGGCCAAGCCGAAATAACCCAATGCGTTCTTGTTGCTCTCGACGCCTTGCACAAGCACGTTATCGTCTTCGCTGGCGGTGAAATCGCCACGGCTGGCCTTGGCCTTGCCGTTGACGGCTTCGGTAAAGTAATCGAACGTGCCGGAATCGGCGCCTGCGCCGAACAACACGATGGGCTCATTCGGCCAGCCGGAGCGCACTTGGCTCCACTTGGTAATACTGCCTTGCGCTGCCGGTTCCCAGATCTTTTTAAGTTCCGCGACCGTCATCGTCTTTGCCCATTCGTTCTTTGGATTGATGACGACGGTCAACGCATCGAACGCAATCGGCACTTCGACGTACTTCACTCCGGCCGCCGCGCACTGCTCCATTTCTGCCTTTAGGATTGGGCGCGAACCGTTAGAGATGTCGGTCTCGCCGCGGCAAAACTTTTTAAACCCGCCGCCGGTGCCGGAGATACCGACCGTCACGCGCACCTTGCCGCGCTTTTGAATTTGAAACTCTTCGGCTACCGCTTCCGCAATCGGGAACACAGTGCTCGAACCGTCGATTTTGACTACGGCCTGCGCCGCAACCGTATGCGGATTCAACGCCACACCCAGTGGCAGCATCGCCGCGAATAGGACTTTAATGTTCATGCATTTTCCTCGGAAATCGGCGCATCGTTGATATCTGCCCCCGGCGACGCGCAGCCCGGTCGAGGCAACGGCGTCCATGCCATAGTGAATCCTCAATATTTCAGTTTCGTTACAAAGCCGGCGGCCTAGAACTTGAAGTTCAGATCGAGTTGCAACCGCTTGTAATCCAAGTCTTTGGTGATAGCGGCTCCGGTCGCCACGCCGGTATCGTTGTTTAGGTCGTTCAGGAACAATGTCCCCATAATGGTCCAGTTGGCGGCAGGGGCGTAACCAGCCTTGATAACAAAACCATTGGTATCGGTCTTGCCGTCACCGAAGTCCGAGTCATGAAACTGACCGAACACGGCATCGGCCTCCGCCTGTTGATACATCGCGCCGATCTCCCAGGTCTTGGGATTGCCCGCCTTGTTAAAGGTCACGCCGGCAGCGTAGGCGGTGTCGAGTTTCTCGCCCGTAACCAAGTGCGCTTTGGCTTTGGTGTTTTGCATGTAATCTGCGAACACAGTGAGAGGAAACGAGCCAATTAGTACATCCAATTGCACCAATGCATTCACCTGCTCGAAGCCGCTCAGTAAAGCAGTACAGCCGCTGACCGCTGCCCCGTTGTTATCGTAGGTAAGGTTGCCGTTAGTGCTGTTGTTGAAGAAGGTCGCGTTTGCGGCGCAAGTCGTTGCCGGCGTTCCCGCCAGCGCAGTACTCGAAACGACCTCGTCTTGGATATTGGTCACCTTAAAATAACCCGCAGCGGCAGTCAGCGTGGTCGAACCGATGGGTTGTTTCCAGCCCAATTGCCCGCCTACCAGCTTCGTGTCAGACCGCGTTTGATTGGTCGCACTGTTGTTATAGCGTTCATTGAGCCAATCGTAGTAGGCAGTCGCAAAGAACTTACCCTGGGCAAACTTCACTGCCGCCCCTTCCGGTGTGATATCGCCGTCCCAAAAGTAGCTGGTAGTGCGCAGCCAAGGCTGCGGCATCTTGCCAAGCTGCACGCTGAGCGCGCTGTACGGTTTCCAGTCGATGTACGCAAGGTCGATGCCGATCGTTTTACGGCTCCAGCCTTCGCCCAATGTCTGATTGGTTGATCGGGGATCATTGGTGGCGCCACCGGCCGTGGAAATTTGAAAACGACCGCTGACCGTATCGTTGATCTTGGCAGTGACGCCCAGGCGCAGGCGGATACGATCGCGTCCACGTGTGTGTTCTTCCAGGCTGCTGTTCGGCGCGGTTTCGATCTGTTCGTTGCGATAACGGAAATCGCCGCTCCAGACGAACTTGCTGGTTACGGTCTTGAGATTTTCCACATCCACCGCTTCTTTGGCGGAATCTTTGCGTTGACCCTTGGTCTGTTCCTTGAGGTATTCCACTTCGGCTTCCAGGCGCTCGTTCTTGGCTTTGATTTCCGCCAGGTCCTTGCTCACTTGATCGAGCGTCGTTTCTTGAGCCAAAGCGGGCGCGGCTGCCAATACAGCCAGCACGGCCAGAGTTACGGTTTTATTCACGGTTTGTCTCCCCGTCGTTGTTGCATCTGGCGCGCATTTATACGGAGAGCAGATGACAGAATTGTGTCGCTCAGATGTCAGACAAATGTCGACGATTCATGCCTCTGCAACATTAGGCGCCGGGGCAAGTCAATCCGCGGGGTGTAAGACATCGTCACACCGTGGACACATTCGCTCTTGCCGCAAGGGAGCGGGTTCGTTATAAGGGCCGCCCGCATCTCCCACTCGCGAACACAGATGTCCAGCTCCGACCCACTTGCCTTGACTGCCGAACTCATTCGCTGCCCGTCCGTCAGCCCCGAAGATCAAGGTTGCCTCGACATTTTGTCGCCGAAGCTGGAGGCACTGGGCTTTAACAACGAACGTCTGCGCTATGGCCCGGTGGATAATTTGTGGGCCAAGCGCGGCAGCGGCACACCTATGCTGTGCTTTGCGGGACATACCGACGTAGTTCCGACAGGGCCCCGCGAAGAATGGGCTACCGATCCATTCGAACCGGTTATCAAGGACGGCATCTTGTACGGTCGCGGTGCCGCCGACATGAAGAGCGGCTTGGCGGCAATGATCGTCGCGACACAGCGCTTTATCGCCAAACACCCAAATCACCGTGGCACGCTGGCATTCTTATTGACCAGCGACGAAGAAGGCCCCTCCATCGACGGCACACGCCGTGTCATGGAGACGCTGGATGCGCGCAAAGAAAAAATCGACTTATGTATCGTCGGCGAGCCGACCAGCGGCGACAAACTCGGCGATACGATAAAGATCGGCCGCCGCGGCTCTTTATCCGGCAAGTTGACCGTACACGGCGTGCAAGGTCATGTGGCCTATCCGCATCTCGCCGACAATCCTGTTCATGCCGTAGCTCCGGCACTCGCGGAACTCAGCACGCGCACTTGGGACAAGGGCAATGAGTTTTTTCAACCCACTACCTTTCAGGTGTCGAATATCTCGGCCGGCACAGGCGCGCCCAATGTGGTGCCTGGCGAACTGAAAGCGCGATTTAACATTCGTTTCTCCACGGAGCAAACCGTAGAGAAACTGCAGCAAACCATTACCGACGTACTCGATCGACACAAAGTGAACTACACCCTGGAGTGGTTCGTATCGGGCCTGCCGTTTTTTACGCCCCCTGGGACATTGTCGAACGCCGTTAAGCAGGCGGTAAAAGAGCACACCGGACTCACCACGGACTTGTCGACCACCGGCGGCACATCCGATGGACGATTCATCGCACCTACAGGTGCGCAAGTGGTGGAGCTGGGCGTCGGCAACGCGACGATTCACAAAGTGAACGAGTCAGTGCGCATTGCGGACATCGAAACGCTCGCCAAGATGTACGAGCGCGTGTTGGAGCTGCTGTTGGCCGCGTAGCGCAGACACCGCAAAGGTTCAGCATGCTGAACCTTACAAACGCACTAAAGTCTTAACCTCCAGTTGGCGAAGACGCCCCACACACCGACTGCGCCCAAGGCGATTGCAACCCACCAAGGCATGGAAAGACCTAAGAACAGCCAGTCGATCTTGGCGCACTCGCCGGCGCCGAAAAGTACTTTCTTGATCACATCCACAACCGGCATGATATCCATTAAGTAATCGAGGCTGGCGCCGCAAGAGGGCACCGAGCCTTCCGGCTGTGCCTGAATCCAAATGTGTTTGCCCGCGACAGCCATGCCCAACAGGGCCGTGACCGCGATCAAGCTACCGTAAATTCTAGCTCCGACTCTGCCTGGGTTATGGAGGACGGCAAGCAAGAACACAATGCCGGTAGCAATCACTGCGACGCGCTGAAAAATACAGAGCGGACAAGGCTCCAATAACAGCACATGCTGAGCGTAAAGTGCGTAGCCCATCAGGCCTACGCATATAAGCGCGCCGACGCTATTTGCCAGCCGGCGATTTAATTTTATTGTCATGCGCTGTTCGACTTAGGCTGCTGTTGATCGGTTCCGAAACGCGCGCATATTCCCATGGAACCGGCCGTGAGACAAAGAATTGCGCTGCCGCCAACCCCAGACCCTGCTTGCAACGGAAATTAGCGCGCAGCGCGCTGCTTAAGGTGCTGCTCGACGTCTTCCAGCGAAACATGCCGCACGTCTTTTCCGTGGACCATAAAGATTACGTATTCGCAGATATTTTTAGCATGGTCGCCAATGCGTTCAATGGCCCGCGTTACCCACAGCACATCCAATGCGCGCCGGATGGTGCGCGGGTCTTCCATCATGAATGTGATGCATTGACGCTGAATGGCTTCGTATTCGTCGTCCACCGAGCGATCCTGCTTCGCAATCGTAACCGCCAAATCCGCGTCCATGCGCGCAAAAGCATCCAGCGCCCCGTGCACCATGTCCGCAACTAAGCGGCCGATGTGTTTGATCTCTCGATAGCGGTCTGCTGGGCGTTCCATCGCCGCCAAACGAGAACCGATATAACCGATCTTTTCCGCTTCATCACCGATGCGCTCCAAGTCGGTGATGGTTTTGATCACGGCCACAATCAGCCGTAAATCGGATGCCGCGGGACTGCGTGTCGCCAAGATGCGGCTGCAGTCTTCGTCGATTGCGATCTCCATCGCGTTGACTTTGTGGTCGTTGCGCGCCACCTCCTCCCCGGCCCGGCTATCGCCTTCGATCAAAGCCTCTACCGCTCGTTTGAATTGTTCCTCGACGAGCCCACCCATCTGCAACACCTGCGTACGCACGCGCTCCAAATCTTCGTTGAAGCGGCTCAAAATATGATGTGACAAATCCGACTTTTCCATAGCGCTACCCGGGATGTATCTCGATGACTTGACTATACCGCGACGGCACGGCGCTTACGAACGAATCCGATGCAAAGGAAAATGGCAGATAAACGTACTGCCCTTACCCAATTCGCTCTGCACTTCAAGCGTAGCGTCATGACGCTGCAATGCATATTTCACAATCGCGAGCCCCAAACCCGACCCACCCATATCGCGCGAGCGACCCGCGTCGACACGATAGAAGCGCTCGGTCAGGCGCGGAATGTGTTCGCCGGCGATGCCGATACCGGTATCGCGCACGGCAAGGTGACCGCCGCGGTCGTCCACGCGCCAAGAAATTTCAATGGAGCCCTTCGTAGGCGTGTACTTGACGGCGTTATTGATTAGGTTGCTGAAGACTGAATTAAGTTCACGCTCCGAACCCAGCAATTTGGCGTTGTTCTCCAGCCGCAGTTCGATACTGTGGGGGCGGTGCTCGAGTGACAATGCATCTTTGCGCAATACCGACAGCAAACCGCCGACGTCGACCAACTCATTGCTTGGCAGCTCGCTCCGCTGCTCCAAATGCGACAACTCCAGCAGGTCGTCGATCAACGCCCGCATCCGTTCCGTTTGACGCCGCATTTCGTTAATCGGCTCGCGCCAGGCCTCGCCCAAAGCAGGTTCGTCGTTCAATGCGTCTAGATAGCCGCTGACCACGGTAAGCGGCGACCGCAATTCGTGCGAGGCATTGGCAACGAAGTCTTTACGCATTTGTTCCAGCTGAATTTGCCGCGTTACGTCCCGGACGATCAGCAAACGCTGCGGAGCCTCGCGCGTCGTTACCAAATACAACGACAGCCAAGAGCTCAAATTGCCCGGCGCCTGTATCGTTACGGGTTCGACAAAATCATCGCTTTGCAAATACTCGACAAAAGTAGGATGTCGCACGAGATTTTCGATGCGCATCCCAAGATCGCGTTTGCGGCGTAACTGCAGCCAGCTGGCTGCGCGATGGTTAAACCAGAGAATTTCGTTCTCGGGTGTCAGCAACACCGCACCATCCGGCATTGCGGTGGTCAGCCTGCGGAATTCACGCAGCATGCGTGCATTCCGGCGTTTATGAAAAATGCGCCGACGATTGAGGGTGTTGATTGCGGCGACCACCTCGCCCCAAATGCCGTCATAGTCGGGGGCTTCCTGCACCGGTGTACGGCGCAGCCAATTTTCGACGTGAATCAGACGGCGCATATACGCCAGCGCATAGCCCCCAAACACTATCGCTAGGCACACGCCGACTCGATCGGTCGCAAGGCCGACCAACACGGCAAAGAATATCCAGGCAGACAGCACCCATACCGCCCGCCAAGCAATGCTCGAGATGAAAGCTGTCATGCGGGCGAGATTGTAGACGCCATTGTTGGCGCTAATCGCTCATTCGGGACGAACAGAGAATCGGTAACCGGAGCCACGCACGGTTTGAATGTAGCGGTCATAACCAACGTCCTCTAATGCCTTACGCAGACGACGGATATGAACGTCTACAGTACGCTCTTCCACATAGACGTTGCCGCCCCACACGCGGTCCAACAATTGGCTGCGGCTATACACTCGCTCGGCATGCGTCATGAAAAACGACAACAATCGATATTCGGTTGGACCCAACGCCACGGTGCGATCGCCCACCAGCACGCGTTCGCTGGCTGTATCGAGCAGAAGCCCGCCTTGATCGATGACTTCGTCGTCACCGCCGGGCGTAGCGCGGCGTAACACAGCGTTAATGCGCGCCAGCAATTCACGCGGCGAGAAAGGCTTAGTGACATAGTCGTCGGCACCGCCCTCCAAGCCCGCAACCTTGTCCTGCTCATCACCCCGCGCCGTCAACATGATGACCGGCAAATCCTGAGTTTCTTTGGCGCGTTTCAGCAAACGCGTCAGTTCCAAGCCGCTCAAATCCGGCAGCATCCAATCGATCAGGACCAGATCCGGTCGTTTATTGGCAATAGCCGCCCGCGCTGCACGCACATCGGGCGCCTCGACGACGTCAAAGCCGCCACGCTTTAATCCGAATGCAATCATGTCGCGAATCGGCTTTTCGTCTTCGACTATCAGGACTTGTTTTGCGGCCATCGTGACTTCGTTTCTGTTTGATGACAGCGGTATTTCAACGGAGAATTGTTACAGTCACATGACTGCAACGACAAATACTCATTAAGTTGCGGCAGGACGCGCAACATCGTCGCGCAAATACACAGGCTGCGCCTCGTCGGCTCGAACTCCAAGGCCTGCCGTTAGCGGCCCAGCTCCTAACCGCGCAATTTCGAGCGCGCGTGGAAGTAGCATCGGATAGACCGTTATTGCCTGATAACGCTCGCGCAAAACCGGATACGCCTGCCACCCTGTTCCGGCCCCCACAGCAATAGCAACATCCTGGACGATTACCTCGGCAGGCGCGGTAACCCGTTCATCACCTGCAAGTTCCACCAACCCGTCGCCCACTTGATAGATCGCCCAATACACTTCCTGCATACGCGCATCCATGCAAATGAGGACTCGATCGCCGCGACTTAATGAATGCAGATCGGCTGCCTGCTGCGCTACGGCCGCTAAGTTGGAAATGCCGACGACTGGCAAGCCGCTCGCTAACGCTAACCCTTGCGCTACGCCGACCGCAATCCGTACTCCGGTGAACGAGCCTGGCCCACGACCAAACGCCAGTCCGTCCAAGTCACGGAGTCCAACGCCAGCTTCGGTCAGCACCTCATTCACCATAGGCAAAATCAAATCGGCGTGATTGCGTGCCGTAGGGACAACGCGAGTCAGCACTGAGTCGTCCGCCAAAAATGCGACGGAACACTGCTCAGTGGCGGTATCGATGGCGAGGAGTTTCATCTGTTTCGAGTTCGGATTGAAGAACACCGACTGCTTCCAGACGCACACGCAAGAAATCGGTCGCGTCGGACAACTCTTTGGTTCGCGGCATCGGCGGCACGCTATTCAGAAAGACCTTTCCGTAACTTCGTGTCGTCAGCCGCGGATCGCAAATCACCACAACGCCAAAATCTTCTGTATCGCGAATCAATCTGCCAACACCTTGTTTCAAGGCAATCACTGCGTCTGGAATTTGCTCCTCGACAAAAGGATTACCGCCCCGCGCTTCGATAGCTTTGGCGCGCGCCTTGAGAATAGGGTCATCGGGGGCTGCAAATGGAAGCTTGTCAATAATGACCACGGCTAACGCAGTCCCTTTTACATCGACGCCCTCCCAAAAACTACTGGTGCCCAGCAACACGGCATTTCCGGCCGCGCGAAAACGCTGCAGCAATTGCTCGCGCGGCGCTTCGCCCTGCACCAGCAATGGATACGGCGGCCGCTGTTGCCAGCGCTCGCGCAACAGCACGGCCGCAGCACGCAATGCGCGGTGACTGGTGAAAAGCAGAAACGCACGACCGCCGCTAGCCGCCAGTATGGAGAGCGATACATCGATAACTTGACGTGTAAATTCCGGCGAGGATGGCGCATCCATACCTCGCGGCAGATACAGCAAAGCCTGCTCTTGGTAGTCGAAAGGGCTGCCAAATTGGACGCTCGTTGACCCTTCCATACCGACACGACGGGCGAAGTGCGTAAAGCTGTCGCCGACCGCTAGCGTCGCAGACGTAAATATCCAAGCGGCAGCGTGCTCCTTAATAAGCGCACTCAATTGTGTCGCGACATCGATTGGCGCAAATTGAACGGCGAAACCATGCGTCGTGCGCTGCACCCAACGGACCCCCGGCACCTCGGCCTCACTATCGATGCCGATTAATACGGCCACACGATCCGCGAGTTCGAGCGCTTGCACTTTGCTCTGGGTGATGCCGCCATCATCGCTCTTTAAGGCATCAAGCAGCTTGGCAAGCTCGCCCAAACCAGCGCGCAATTCATGCAGCCCATCGATAAAACCGTTTGGCCATTGATCGTACTCGCAACGCTCCGGCGCAGATTGCAGCGAATCGTAAGCGCTGGCCGCAGCCCGCTCGACCGCAACGATGACCTGCTTGAGAGCGTCGCTCGCGTACCGCTGAGCCAACAGTTCCGTGGCAACGTCACGGCAGAGGTTTTGAACTTGCCGAACGGTCACGGTAGTGCCTAAGAACTGCGCGGCGACATCGGGCAGCTGATGCGCTTCATCGATCACGATGGCGTCTGCACCCGGCAGCAAATCGCCGAACCCCTGTTCCTTAAGCAGCAAATCCGCCATTAGCAAATGATGATTAACGACAACCACATCCGCGGCTTGGGCGTCGCGCCGCGCTGATACCACATGGCAACGCTGAAAGAACGCGCAGTCGCCGCCCAAACAATTTTCTCGCGTTGAAGTCACGGCCTGCCAAATCGGCTCTTGATCGGAGATCTCATTTAGTTCACTGACATCACCGCTCGACGTAACGTTCGACCACTGCCGTATCTTGTTTATCAGTCGCAACGTCTCGCGCGCACGCCGATTGACCGCAGCTTCGCGCTCAGCGAGGTCCAAGCGATGCAGACAGAGATAATTCGCGCGACCTTTAAGCATTGCGACACGAACCGGTATACCCAATGCGCGCGCTATGAGCGGAAGGTCGCGATGAAACAATTGATCCTGCAGTGTACGCGTACCGGTGGATACGATAATTCGCTTGCGCGCAAACAGTGCCGGCACCAGGTACGCGAAGGTTTTGCCAACACCCGTACCCGCTTCGATCAAGCAATGTGATTGTGTGCGCAACGCCTGCGCTACCGTCTGCGCCATGGCAACTTGCTCATCGCGCGTTGCGAAACCGGGGATCGCGCGGGCCAGCGGCCCCTCGGCCTCGAACAATTCGACCATTTCGTCGATGGGTGACTGGCGGGACACTAGCGAAACTCCGCCCGGAATCGAAGCAACGCGGTCGCGCCAGGAGCAAGCGGATGTCGAAGTCGCCATCGGATGTGCGTGTAATCATCAGCGGTGGCGCGGCGCGGCGCCCCGACGTAGGTCGGAATAGTAAGTTCCTGAGCCAGTCCAAACGTCGCACCGCCATCGACAGAAAAGCTTAAATCCGCTCCGGGCCCCGCCGCCGATGCCTGTACATAACGTGTGTTAAGCGGCAAAGCGCGATCGACGATCGCCCTGTCCAGCGAACTGCCGCCGGCATTGCGGACGCGTAACGTGTAATGCACTTGTTCTCCGACCCGTACCCGATCCGCAGGCAGGTAACGAATCATCGGAGCATTGTCCTTCGTCTCGACTACGCGCCGCTCCGCAATGGCAACGACTTCCAATGAATCGTCGGCAACCCCCAATAATCGCCCGGCTAATAGCTGCGCCCCAGGCATGGTGACGAGCAACATCGCAAGGAGTATCAACTGCACACCTGATCGCACTGGCTTGGGAAGCAACTGAAATCGCTCTTTCGTTAACTATTTGGACTTTAGCGAACCTTTGCATGGCTCGCTGGTCTGACTTACGCAAGCCACCCTGGCGACCAAATAAAAATTGTGTTGACAGGGAACAGGCTTGGTTTTATGCTGCACCGCATCAAGTTTGTGAAGCGCGCTGCGCGCCCTGGAGCAGGTTTCTTGGCGCAAGCTCCATGCTCAAGTGCAGTGCGCTGTACCGATCCCCCTGTTCGCCCGCCTTTGTGCGGGCGTTTTTTTGCCTATCGAAATCGTCGCTCGACATAAGTTCGCGATCCATGTCCACTTCGGACAATTAGTACGTCACTGTCGAAAACTAGTGATATTCCTGAGGTTATACTTCGCGCCCCGTAGCGCGGACAGCTCGCTCGCTCATCGAAGTTGTTGAGCGGAAGTAGCGAGCCAACACGTCGAAGGTCTACCGACCGCGTTAATAACCGCTGTCCCGCCTGCCACGATCAGCGCTGCGACTAAATTAATACAACAATTCGCCACGCGATGGTCGCGTCCGATTGCTGTAGGAGTACATGACGGAGATGAGCACGTCGAATGCGGCACTGAAAGCTTGGGTGCAAGAAGTTGCACAACTGACTCAGCCGGACCAAATCCAGTGGTGCACGGGTTCGCAAAGCGAATACGACTCGCTGATTGCGCAGATGCTGAAAAGCGGCGACTTGCTCCGCTTAAACGAGAAAACCCACCCCAACTGTTACCTGCACCGTTCCCACCCGTCTGACGTCGCCCGCGTCGAGCATCTAACGTTCGTCTGTACGCGCACCAAGGAAGACGCCGGTCCTAATAACATCTGGATGGACCCGGAAGAAGCACACGCCAAAATCGATAATTTGTTTCGTGGCGCCATGCGCGGCCGCACAATGTATGTGATTCCGTATTGCATGGGCCCAGTGGATTCGCCCTACTCGCGCTGCGGAGTGGAAATTACCGACAGCGCCTATGTGGTCGTAAACATGCGCATCATGACGCGCATGGGCAACGCCGCTCTAGCTCGCATCGAACGCGATGGCACATTCGTTAAAGGCTTGCACTCTATTGGCGATTTGAATCCGGATCGCCGCTTCATCATGCACTTTCCCGAAGAACTTTCGATCAAAAGCATCGGATCGGGATACGGCGGTAACGCTCTGCTTGGCAAGAAGTGTCATGCACTACGTATCGCCAGTTGGCAGGCGCGCCAAGAAGGCTGGTTAGCGGAGCACATGCTCATCATGGGGATTCAAAACCCACAAGGTGAAACTCACTACGTCGCCGCAGCATTTCCGTCTGCCTGCGGCAAAACCAACCTCGCCATGCTGGTACCGCCCGAATCAATGCCGGGCTGGAAAGTTTGGACCGTGGGTGACGACATTTGCTGGTTGCATGTCGGCAGCGACGGTTCGCTGCGCGCTATTAATCCGGAAGCGGGCTATTTCGGCGTGGCCCCTGGCACTAACGCCAAGACCAACAAAAATGCGTTCGACATGGTTCAACACGACACGATTTTTACCAACGTCGCGTTGACGGCCGATAATCAACCATGGTGGGAGGGCCTACCTGGCACGCCGACAATCGATTGGCAGGGTAACCCGTATCAATCTGGCAGCGGACCGGCAGCGCATCCTAATTCGCGATTTACGGTATCGGCCAAGCAGAATCCAAGCTACACATCGCTGGCGGATGCACCGGAAGGCATTCCGATCTCGGCCATTCTCTTTGGCGGTCGCCGTCGAGAGATAGCCCCCTTGGTGTATGAAGCACGTAATTGGGCGCACGGCGTATTGCTAGGCGCAGGCATGGCCTCTGAAACCACTGCAGCAGCCACCGGACAAGTCGGCATCGTCCGTCGCGATCCGATGGCGATGAAGCCGTTTGCCGGCTACAACTTCGCCGACTACTGGCAACACTGGCTCTCATTTGAGGGTCGTCTGAAAAGCCCGCCGAAGGTGTATCACGTCAATTGGTTCCGCCAGGACAAGAGCAATAAGTTCATGTGGCCGGGTTACGGTGAAAATCTCCGCGTACTACGCTGGGTGCTGGATCGCTGCTCGGGTCGCGTCGGTGCGAAGGAAACGCCAATCGGCAATTTGCCGCTGGAAAAAGATTTGGACGTGAGTGGTCTGGGTATAGATCCCGCCGCGCTTGGCGAACTCCTATCGATCGAGCCGTCAGCATGGCGTCACGAAATGAGCGAGGTTGGCAAGTATCTCGAGGAATTCGGCCGACGCACGCCGTCTCGGCTCAAGGAAGAACATGCCGCTGTCAGTAAACGGTTGGCGCAGTAACAAAAACAAAAAAAGGGGCGCGTAGCGCCCCTTTTTTCAATTAGCCGCACAGGCAATCTGTCTCAAACGGGTCGCGACAGATCGCCGTGACTTGGTCAGTCCTCGCAGACAAAACGCAACGTTAGCGGCGAACTGCCTTCGGGTGCGCGTCCGAGCCCGATCATGCCCTCACCCTTCAGCTGCATACTGTCGCGGCGAACAAAAGACTCTTCGCCACCACGTGCGGTTACGAAACTTCCGTTGGTGCTTTGGTCAACAAGTAGGAACTTATTACGATTGAGTTCGATGCGTGCATGCAGCCGGGAAATCAAATTACCTTTAATGACTACGTCGTTCTCTTCAGCGCGACCGATGGCGAGATTTGTCCGCCTGTCATCCAACACAAATTCCTGATTTTGGAACTTCACGCGTAGCCGACGCGGACGCTTCTCGCGAATCGCCACGCTCAGCGCCAACGCGGGCAGCATGCTGGTGGCATCCTCCTTCTGCCATAACACTTCAAATAATTCGTCCTCGTTGGCCTTCCCGCGCAAGGTAGCGATATCGATTTGCCGCACCGCCGAGCGCCATTCCGGCGCCAACCTATCTACCATCGCAGCCGTGATCATGATTTGGCCGGCTTTCGCCTGACTGGTCATACGATTGGCGGTATGGACCGCTGCGCCGAAGATATCGCGGTTTTCCAATACTACGGGACCAAAGTGTCCGCCTATTCGAATGGCGATAGGCTGGCCTTCTACTTGCAGCTCGCTCCGGGTACGAATGTCGTGCTGCATACGACTGGCAGCATTGAGCGCGCTGTCGGCAGTCGGGAATGTGGCCATGATTTCATCGCCGATAGTCTTTATCACCGTGCCTTGATTCAGCTCGGTGGCGGTGCGCATGATTTCCACACAGGTAAGAATCATGTCGCGGGCGCGCGCGTCGCCCATAACTTCGTAAATGCGGGTGCTGCCGACAACATCGGCAAACAATATGGCTAGCTCTATATCTTTTCCCATACCGCAATGTCACCTACCCGCGTCCGGCGGGCCGGGCTTAGAGGACTGTCGGCACCCGTCCGGTGCGCGCTTTGGACGTTATTATATACATAATAAGCTGGACGACGACCTGTTATCCACAGGCGCCACCAAGCGCAAGGCCTGCGACAACACTTCAGGTGTGGTCGATGCCCGCGAACTGCGCTCGCTCAAAAAGCGCCGCCATGCTCGTCCACCCGCGCGGTCCGCATACAGGGGCAAAGCATGCCGCAACATCGGCGCAAGCCGATGACCTTCCTGCAGTCGAGCTTGCATATATACAATGTAGCGCTCCACCACAGTCTCCCGGGTTGGCAGGTCCCACTGTCCATCGCATATGGCTCGATGCAACTCCGCAAGCAAATAGGGATTGCGGCATATTTCTCGCCCCAGCATCACGCCATCGAACATGCTCAAATGCGTGCGCGCTTCCTCAACATGGCGAATCCCGCCATTCAATACAAACGTACGATTCCCAAATTCGCGCCGTATGTTGCTAACCATCTCGTAACGTAGCGGCGGGATCTCGCGGTTTTCCTTTGGAGACAGGCCGGAGAGAATCGCTTTGCGGGCATGCACGATGAATACATCGCAACCAGCAGCACCGACTTCACTGACAAATGCACAGAGATTGGCGAAGTCATCACCCGCAGGACCCGGCTCGATGCCAATGCGGCACTTCACCGTGACCGGAATCGTTACCACCGCGCGCATAGCTGCCACACATTCCGCAACTCGTGCTGGCTCCCCCATCAAACACGCACCGAATCGTCCGCTGTGGACTCGATCACTGGGGCAGCCGCAATTGAGATTGATTTCGTCATATCCGCTATCGGCACCCATTCGCGCGGCGCGCGCCAGATCTTTGGGATCGCTGCCGCCCAACTGCAAAGCAACCGGATGCTCGCTCGTATCGAATGCAAGCCAACGATGGGCGTCACCGCGCAGCAACGCCTGCGTCGTCACCATCTCCGTATACAACAAGGCGCCCGGACTGAGCAGCCGTAGTAAAAAACGAAAATGGCGATCAGTGTAGTCCATCATCGGAGCTACACAGATGCGTCTGTCGAGTGAGATTGCCGGCACGGTCATGCCCGGCATTGTAAACGACCCTTGCCGCTACGCGGATTGCATCGTGCGTAATTGCGGCGTGGACCTGGTTATGCGACTGAGCGCCTCAACCGATTCAGGCAAAGCGATATAGTTGCCTTGCGCATAATCCACGCCCAGCGTGGCCAAGCACAGCAGTACATCGGCCGAATCTACGCGTTCTGCGATAGTTTTAATGCCCATGGCGTGCCCCACCTGCCGAATGGCCTCCACCATGCTGCGGTCGACGCGATCGGTAGTGACATGCTGAATGAATTGACCGTCGATCTTTAAGTAGTCCACCGGCAAATTCTTTAAGTACATAAACGACGACAATCCGCTGCCGAAATCATCGAGTGAAAACATGCATCCGCGCGCCTTCAGCTCGCGCATAAAGTGCACAACATTCGCAAGATTGGCGATCGCAGCCGTCTCGGTAATTTCGAAACACACCGCACCGGGACTTAAATCGTGCGATTGCAATTCATTGATTAGGAACTCCAGGAAACGCTCGTCGTTGAGCGAATTACCTGACAAATTGATCGACACGGTATACGCATCGCGCGGATCACCGTCCAATCGATAGTGAGCCAACGAGCCAAGCGCGTGCTGGACAACCCAGCGGTCGATCGCGGGCATTAAGTTGTAGCGTTCCGCGGCTGGAATAAACTCCGCAGGCAGAACCAATTGCCCTTGTTCGCCGCGCATGCGCAACAGCAATTCGTAATGTCGGCGCTGATCGGTGTTCGAACCGATCGGTACGATGGGTTGGTAATACAGCTCCAAGCGATTGTCATCGACGGCACGCATCAGCCGTTGGACCCATTGCATTTCGCGATGCCGCTCGGGGGTGCTGCCCTGTTGATAAACGTGGATGCGATTGCGGCCTGAATCTTTGGCCGAGTAACACGCAACGTCGGCCGCGCTCATCACGCTGGCGATACTATCGCTGTCGCTGGAAATCTCGACTATGCCGATACTGACGCCGACACGCACGACGCCGTCCTGCCAGATAAATCTGAAATCGCGAATTGCCTGACGCAAGTTATCGGCAATGGCCGAGCCGCGTTCAGCGCTGCAATCCTGCAGCAGCACGCCGAACTCGTCGCCGCCAAGTCGTGCAATGGTATCGCTGGCTCGAATGCGAGTTTGCAGTAACCCTGTTACTTGTTTCAGCAATCGATCACCGGCCTGATGGCCGCAAGTATCGTTCACTAGTTTGAATTGATCCAGATCGAGGTAAAGCAAGACATGCACTTGCTCTCCTTCGCGCGCAGCCATCAACGCCTCGTTCAAACGATTCTCGAATTCGCGGCGATTGATTAGGCCGGTGAGCGCGTCATGCGTTGCCTGGTAGGCCAGCGCACGACGCAGACGGCGTTCTTTACTGACGTCATGAAACACCATCACCGCACCGATGATCTCGCCGGTCCGCGCGCGAATCGGCGCAGCCGAATGTTTGACGGCGATTTCTTGTCCGCGACGATTAACGAGTACCGAGTGATCGCCCACGGCGACAACGCGGCGCTCGCGCAAACATACCGATACAGGATCCTCAACAGCTTCACGAGAAGCCTCAGTCACTAAGCCGAACACTTCGGATAACGGCTTACCCTGCGCATCGTGCGTATTCCAGCCCGTCAGTTCTTCTGCAACAGGATTGAGATACTCGATACAGCGCAAAGCGTCAGTGGTAATTACGGCGTCACCGATGGATTGAAGCGTAATCTGCGCCTTGTCCTTCTCCTGGAGCGCAGCGAGTTCCGCGCGCTTGCGTTCGGTAATATCCG
>Ga0315910_10000602_pt1 | contig 35368 bp, 29 predicted proteins | sample EdamamesoilMG_FD_204470 | JGI IMG/M metagenome (GOLD analysis project Ga0315910, IMG submission 204470) | Garden soil microbial communities collected in Santa Monica, California, United States - Edamame soil | ecosystem: Environmental > Terrestrial > Soil > Garden | place: USA: California...
CCGCGGAGGCCCAGGATGTCGCGGTGCGGGTGAGCACGCCGGGCGACGTCACGGTCGGGAACAACGCGCTCGTGGGCAGCGCCGCGGTGCTGGGTCACACCGACCTCGAGTTGCGGGTCGGCACGGCGTCGGTGGGTGTGTCGGGTCAGGTGATGGACTTCCCGCCGATCTCGGTGGTCAACGGCGGCGAGAGGGCCGTCGGCACGCGGCTCGAAGTGACGCTGCCGGCCGGCGTGGCGCTGGTGACGGTGTCCGCCGCCAATGCGATCTGCAGCGGTACCGGCGTCCTGCGTTGCGACTTTGCGGACCTCGACGCGAACAGCACCTCGACCGTGAACCTGCGCCTGCGCGCGAACGCGGGGGGCAGCTACGTGAGCGAGCTCCGGCTGAGCAGTCTCAATGACACCAATCCCGCCAACGACAGCGGCGAAGTCGCTTTCAACGTTTCCGCCCAGAAGCCGGTAGCCGAGGCCAAAACCGGTGGCGGCGGCCGCCTGGAATGGCTGAGCCTGGTGTTGCTCGGCCTGCTGCTGGCGCTGCGTATCGCGGCGGGACGTCGCTGGAATCCTTCCAATCTCGCCTGACTTGATCCCCGGGGACGCGAAGGGAATACTCGCCCCGCAAATCCAACAATAAGCCTGTCAGGGACAGGACATACGTTGCAGAAATAGAACCAGATATTCGCTGCAATAGCGGCGATGCGACCAGGGAGAATCACCGTGATCCGAATCATGCCGCTCGCGGCAGTCCTGCTCTTGTGCGTGGGCTGCGTTTCCACCGCCACTACCCAGAAAACCAGCACCGGCTACAAGCCGCCGTCTGGCAACTACAAAGTCATCGTGATGCGTCCGGACATCGCGGCCAGCGTGCTCACCGCCGGTGGGCAGCTCGAGCAGCGCGAGGACTGGACCAATCAGGCCCGTGAGAACGTGCTCGACGCGCTGCGCGCCCAGCAGGAACTGCGCGGCGGCCAGGCGACGGTCACCGTGACCAGCGGTGACGATCCGGCGCTGCGCGATCTCAACCGCCTGCACGAAGTGGTGGGCCAGTCCATCCTGCTGCACAAGTACAACCCGATGGCGCAGCTGCCCACCAAGAAGACCAGCTTCGACTGGACGCTGGGCAAGCTCGCCACCGACTTCGGCAAGAGCGCGGGTTATGACTACGCGCTGTTCCTGTTCGCGCGCGACAGCTTCTCGAGCGGCGGCCGCGTGGCGCTGCAGGGCATCGGCATGCTCGGTTGCATCGTCGGCGTCTGCATCCTGCCGCCGGGCGGCAGCCAGCAGGCCTTCGCCTCGCTGGTCGATCTCAAGAGCGGCAACGTCATCTGGTTCAACTACAACGCGTCCGCGATGGGTGACATCCGCACGCCGGCCGGCGCCGCGGAGCTGGTGAACCGCCTGCTCGAGCCGATGAACACCGAGCCCAAGGCCAAGAAGAAGACCTGAGCGCGCGATGAGCGGGTCCCGCAGACAGTTCCTGGCCGGTGCGGGCGTGTGCGCCTGCTGCCTGCCGGCGTTCGCCTCCGCCAAGGTGCTGGACACCGGCATCGAGGCGGTGATCGGTCCGGGTTACGAGCCCATCGACCAGGACGAGCGCGGGATGTGGCAGAGCCTGGAGCGCCTGGAAGAGGCCATCCGTACGTCGCCCAAGCGGCTCGACGCGCCGAAGTTCGACGCGTACACGCGCGGCGTGGTCGAACGGCTCGTACAGCGTCCCGTGCCGGATCTGCGCATCTACGTGATCCACGATGCCGCGTTCAACGCCGCGATGTTCCCGAATGGAATGATGGTCGTGAACACCGGGCTCGCCGTACGCATCCGCAACGAGGCGCAGTTCGCCGCGGTGCTGGGTCACGAGGCCGGGCACTACTTCCGCAGGCACCAGATCACCCAGTACCGCAGTGTGCGCCGCAAGGCCGCCGCATCGGCGTTCTTCGGGACTCTGACGGCTATCGCCGGGGTCGGCCTCGCCGGCAGCATGGTCGACGTCGCGCTGCTGTCGTCGATGTACAGCTTCAGCCGCACGCAGGAAACCGAGGCGGATGCCTTCGGCATCAAGCTCATGGCGCGGGCCAACTACTCGCCGAGTGCGGCTTCCGAGGTGTGGAAGCAGGTCATCGAGGAACGCAAGGCCAGCGCGAAGCTGAACGACAAGAAGTACAAGGACGCCTCGAAGTCGGCGTTTTCAACCCACCCGGCGACCGATGAACGCATGGTGGACCTCAAGGAGACGGCCGCGAAGCTGGCCGAGGGCGGCAACTTCTCGGATCACCGCGACGAGTGGGTGGCGATCACCCAGGAACACATGCCGAAACTGCTCGAGGAACAGATCAACCTCAACGATGCGGGCGCGAGCCTGTACATCATCGAGAATCTCGCGCAGGACGGCTGGACCGGGCTGCTGCGCTACGGCGAAGGCGAGATATATCGCCTGCGCGCCGGCGAGGGCGATGCCGACAAGGCCGCCGCCGCTTACGCCACCGCCATCACGCTACCCGACGCGCCGTCCGAAGCCTGGCGCGCCAACGGTTACGCACTGCTCAAGGCGGGCAAGACCGAAGAAGGACGCGCCTCGCTCAACAAGTATCTCGAATTGAATCCCGGCGCCAAGGATGCCGGGATGGTTCGCTACACGCTGACCCAATGACCAAAGGTATGAAAACCATGAATATGCGCAAACGCATCGCATCGCTGCCGCTCACGCTCCTCGCATTACTGCCGCTGACTTACATGGCGGGCTGCGTGGAGGGTTACACGCTGGTAGACGCCAAGCAGACCCCGGTCGCGACGAATGCATACAACGTCCAGCCGAGCACGGCCTGGAACCGCATGCCGAAGTACTTCTCACCGACCAAGTTCGAGGAGACCTGGACGCACAACGGGCCGCTGCTCGACAGCCTGGCGTTCATCGGTGGGCTGCCGGAAGGTCAGGCGCTGATCAAGCAGACCAAGAAGGACGAGAAGCGCGCGCCGCTGTTCCGCGCCGACATGACGCCGCAGGACCTGGCCTCGATGGTGGAGGCCTCGTACCGCATCCAGGGCATCACCGTGTTCAACACCGAGTCGGTGGACCCGGTCGACTTCCTCGGCGGCAAGGGCGTCCGGGTGCGTTACAACTACGCCCCGACCGACGGCATGACCAAGAAGGGCAGCGCCGTGCTGCGCGTGGTGGACAAGAAGCTGTACGCGATGAAGCTCGAGGGCGTGTCGAGCCACTACTACGATTCCGCGGTGTCCGAGTTCGACCTGCTGGTGTCGACCGCGACGCTGCCGAAGTAATGGGGACATTCCTCGTTTCTTAGCAAACGGGGACAGTCCACAAACAGTGGCAGCGCGGGCGGGCGCTTCAGAGGCTTCGAGCCCTCGCGTGCAATCGGCGCATTCGGACGCCGCCGCTGCGGCGGCGGCGGCGTTAAGAGTGGCGCTTGCGCCTGTTTTGAGGCGCGATTGCGGTCGCGAGAGCTCGAACCTTCTGAACCGAGCGCCCCGCGCTACCGCTGACCAGCACTGTCCCCGTTTGCTAGGAAACGAGGAATGTCCCCATTACCCATTACAGCGCGTCGGAGTTGCTCACGAATGCGACGTGCGTGCCGTCCGGTGACCACGACGGGACGTTGATCGTCCCCTGGCCGCCGTACACGTAGGCAATGGTCTTCGGCGGCGCGCTGCCGTCGGCGGGCATGATGCGCAGCATGCAGTGCTTGTAGTACGGGTGGTTGGAAGCTTCGACGTCCAGCCCGTAGCTGATGATCACGATCCACTTGCCGTCCGGCGAGAAGTGCGGGAACCAGTCGTTCCACTTGTGATCGTTGGTGATGCGCTCCGCCGCGTTGCAGGCCTTGTCTTCCTTCGACTTCTGCTTCTCCGGGCAATCCGCGCGCATGCGCCAGATCTGCATCTGGCCCGAGCGCGTGGAGTTGAAGTAGATCCACTTGCCGTCGGGGCTGACCTCGGGCCCATCGTCGAGCCCGGGGGCATTGGTGAGGTTGACCTCGGTACCGCTGCCGTCGGCGGCGATCTTGTAGATGTCCCACTCGTTGTCTTTCGCGCCCTTGGACTTGCGCCCCGCGGTGTAGATCAGCCACTTGGCGTCCGGTGTCCAGCCGTGCATGTAGCTAGGCGTGTTCGGCGTGATGCGCTTCGGCACGCCGCCGCGCACCGGCATGGTGGAGATTGCCGATTCGCCGCTGGAGTTGTCGCTGAGCGCGAACTGCGTGCCGTCGAACGACAACACGTGGTCGTTGTTGAGGCGGATCGCGTAGCCGGTGTCGATGAGTTGCGGCAGGCGCGTGGCCAGGTCGAACTTGTACAGCCGGCCGCGCGTGGCGTTGTCACCGCCACTCGACTGGTAGAACAGCGAGCCGCCATCGGGCGCCCAGTTCGGCGCTTCGAAAGGAATACGCGAGGAGTAGATCCGCGAGCGGTGGCCGTTGGTGACGTTGAGGATCTCGAGCTGGCTGCCGATGTAGTCGCGGTACGGCTGGAAGCCCACCTTCACCGGCTTGATCACGCGCACGTTGCGGAAGATCGCGCTCTCCTTCACGTCGGCGTTGTGCGAGGAGAGGAAGAGGCCCACGTGCAACTCTTCGGGGAGGTCGACGTTTTCCTGCTTGACCTGCTGGAAGGGCTCGCCGAAACGCGCCGCCGACCAGATGAAAGTGTTGCCGACGCGCTCGAGCTGGATGACGTCCGCGCCCTTGGCGTCCGGCATCTGCACCTGCTCGGTGTCTCCGCCCTTGGTCTTGCGGAACTGCATGGCGGTGAGGCCGTCGCCGTGCAACGCGCCGTCGATGTAGCTCGAGTCGAAGTCCGCGATCGAGGTGCGCGCCATGATGCCGGCCTTGCGATGCGGGTCGGTGCCCTTGCCGACGAACTCCACCTGCGCCTGCACGATGAAGTCGCCCTTCATGCGGCGATGGGCGAACTGGAACTCGTCGCGCTTGGCCCAGATGTTCACGCCGCCGGCGCTGAGCGTGTAGACCTGCGAGGCGCCGTTCCAGGTGGCGTAACCGGCGATCTTGGGAGACCCCACGTCGCCATGCGCTTCGAAATCACCGAGCGGCCCGCCGTTGGGTGAGGCCGCGGCCACCGCGGCAAGAACCAACGACGCGAACAGGAACGAAAGTTTCTTCACGGAATCCCCCTGGTGGGCCTGAAGGCCATCCAAACAAAGACGCTCTGGTGTTGATTCTCCGCTAGGACAAGGCCGAAGACGGTGCCGGGATCAAGATCCGGCATTGTTTTCCGCGCGCATTCGTCATTCGGAATAATGCCGAACCCTGATCCCGGCACCGTCTTCGGCATTATTCATCTCAGCAGTGCCGCCGCCGACCACAACATCGGCGCCTGGCCATGGGCGTCGCCCACCGAGCGGGGACGGTCGAGGTAGTACTGCAGGTCGTCCTTCTTGCCGGTGCCCACGCACACCTCGCGCAGGTCGCCGTCAGGCGTCAGGTAACCGACCAGCGCGATCCACGCCTTGCGCGCGGCCGGGCCGTAGCTCGCCGCGGGCAACCAGCCGTTCTTCACGCCGCTGACGAACGCGTACGTGAACATGGCGGTGCTCGAGGTCTCCGGCCAGCTCTGCGGATTGTCGATGATCTGTCGCCACATGCCGCTGTCCGACTGATTCGCGAGCAGCGTCGCCATCATGCGCTGGTACGCCTGGAGAATCGGTTTGCGCAGTTTGTGCTTTGCCGCCAGGTCGCGAAGCATCTCGGTCATGCCCACGGCCACCCAGCCGTCGCCACGTCCCCAGAAATGCTTCACGTCCGGCGCATGGAAGAACAGGCCGTTCGGCTCCTGCAGCTTCGCCAGGTACGCCGCCATCTCGCGCGCCGCGCGCTCGAGGTACTTCGCGTCACCGGTGGCGCGATACGCCTGCAGCTGCAGCTCGGTGATCATGTACATGTCGTCTATCCACCAGCGCGTCTGCGCGGTGAGCCCGTCGGGAAGCGGGTTGTCCCACTGCGCATCGGCGTAGGCCAGGCCCATCACCCGATACCGGAAGCGCCGCTCCTGCATGTAGAGCTCCAGCGGCAGCGCGCCGAACACCGCGCCGTCGACGTGGTCCGTCGTCGGCACCCGCGGGGCATTGGCGGGCAGGAAGGGCTCGAACCTGTCCACCAGCCGCTTGCGCAGCTCGTCGTCCCTGGTCACCCGCGCGAACTGCAGCGCGCCCACCCAGGTCGCGACGTGCGCGTAGTGCAGGGACTGCGGCCCGTGGCGCGAGTTCTCCATGTGCGGCGTGGGAATGAAACGCTCGGCCACGCGTTTGCCCACGTCGCGCGGATCCGTGCCCGCCGGCCAGTCGCCGAAATACGGGTTCTGCGCGAACGCATTCGCGCACACCGCAAGCGCGCCCACGATCCAGGGCCCGCGCGCCCTCATGGACGCGCACTCACGCTGATCTTCAACGGGTTCGCCACGGTTGCCGCGAACGCCTTCACGTAGGCTTCCCACGCGGCGCGGTCGGCGAACTGGCCGCTGCGATTCCAGCCGGCGCCCGCGAAGTAGCGCAGCGGGGCACGAGTGGCCTTCACCAGCAGCAGGTGATTGCCGTAGGCCTTGGGGTTTTCCGGGGCGTCGTGCACGTAACCGGCGGACGTCACGTCGGGCCCGAGGATCACGGCCGTGCCCAGGCCGCCGTCCTTGTTCTCTTCCCACAGGCTCATCCAGCGATCGCCGGGCCCGCGCGTCAGCACGGCCGCGGGGAATCCCTCCGGCTGCGGATGCGCGCTGATGCCAATGCCGATCTGCGCCTCGTCGCCGCTGAAGCCAAAGGTGGTTTCGATGGAGTCGAAATTGACGCCGCAATCCACCGTGATGCGTTTGAGTTCCTCGAAATTGCCCCTGGCGCCGGCCGGCCATGGCGAATACGCGAGGCTGAACGCGGCGCGGCGCGGTCCGTTCGACGACACCTGCGCCATCGCGAAGTTGTCCGAGGTCCAGAGCTTCTGGCCGTCCCAGACGCCGGTGCCGCCGGCGCCGCGCGAGCCGCCGATGCTGTACAGATCGAGCCCTTCGCCTTCCTCGTCCCGATGGAACTGGTCGTGGCCCTTGGCGTACCAGCGATCGACGATCGGGTAGGCGACGCGCTTGCCCCACACATCGACGCCGCTGCCGCGCAGCTTTTCACCGGCCGCCTGCGCGTCGGGGCCATTGAGCGGCATGCCGTACATGCGATGCGCGATGCGGTCGTTCTCCCAGGCCAGGTCGCCGAAGCGCTCGGGCACGACGCGCGCGTAGGTGCAGGACGTCTCGGGCGGGGTCGCCGTCGCGACCGGTTCGACACTGAACATTGCGCGTTTCTCGCCCGCCGCGAAGTCATACGAGAACACCAGGTCGTCGTAGCTGGCGCCGTGGTGGTCGTGCTGGTAGTTAGTCAGCTGCGAGGGCAGGACGCGGCCGCGGGGATCGCGCACCACCAGGTGGTACATGCGCAGGCCGGGCGCGAGCTTCGCGATCTCGGCGAAAGGGACCGCCACCACCGCGGCCGGGCGCGCGAGACCGGCGTCGTTGCTCACCGCGACATCGACGCCGGCCGCGAGCGCGGCGCCGGCAACCAGCGTGGCCGCGACACACGCGCACGCGCGTGGCGCGCGCCCCTTCGATGTCCGCATGGACGCTCCCCTGTTTCGAACTCATTGAATCACGAAATTCGGATCCGCCACCGCCCAGAACGCCGCCTTCGGATTGCGCGCCGTGTCGAACAGCAGCGGGCGGTTGGTGCGGTTCACCGGGAAGAAATTGAGCCAGGTGTGGTTGTCGGCGATGCCCCAGGTGGTGATCGACGTGACGCTGTCGCGGTCGAAGGCCTGGAACAGCTGGCGGTACAAGGTCGCCTGCTGCGAGAGCACGTTGGCCGGCGGGCTCGCGCCGTAGTCGGCCAGGCAGGGCGGCGTGGTGCGCTGGCTGTAGCAGCTGCCCGGATCCTGGTAGATGGACACGTCGAGCTCGGTCACGTGGTTCACGAGGTTGCCGGGCAGCACCTCGATGGCCGTGAGCGCGGCAGTCACAGACGCCACGTCGACACCCAGCTGCAGGTGGAATTGGTGGCCGACGCCGTCGAGCGGGAAGCCCGCGGCCTGCACGTCCTCGATGATCTTGATGAGGTTGGCGCGTTTGCCCGGCGACTCGGTGCTGTAGTCGTTGATCATCAGCTTCATGTTGGAGCTGTTGCGACCCAGGGTGGCGCGGCGCTGAAACGCGAACATGAAGGCGTCGCGCACGTATTCGGTGGGGTCGTTGCCGCCGACGCCGTAGGCCTGGTACCAGCGGCTGTTGGTGCGATACGGAATGGGGTCGTTGGGCGTGTCGCTGGCCACCTCGTTGACCACGTCCCAGGCGTAGACGTTGGGGTAGTGGTCCATGACCGCGTAGATATAGTCGCGCAGCCGCTGCTGCACGGTGGCGCGGTAGTTAGCAGGCACGGACTGGTCGCCGGCGAAGAACCAGTCGGGCGCGGTCTGATGCCAGAGCAGGGTGTGGCCGCGGACCTCGATGCCATTGGCGTCGGCGAAGGCCACCAACTCATCCGCGGGGGCGAAGTTCGGCGCCGGTGCGGGCATCGCGGTGGCGCCGCTCGTGCCGGGCGCATTCGGCCAGATCGTGTCGGGCTTCATGGCGTTTTCCGCCGTGATGCTGCTGTAGTGCTTCTTGAGCAGGTTCGAGTCGCCGTTGGTCGTGGACGAAGGCTCGATGGCGGCGCCCACCGGGTAGCCCACCACACCATAACGCGTCGCCAGCGCGGTTTTCAGCGCCGGCGCGGTCGCCGGGTCGGGCAGGCCGCCGCTGCTGCTGCTGCTGCTGCTGCTGCTGCTACTGCTGGAACTCGAGCTGCTGCTGGAACTGCTGCCGCCGCCCCCTCCGCCGCCACCACAGGCCACCAGCGTCAATGCAAAAGCCGCAGCCAGCGCGGCGGTCAAAGTGGCGCGATTCGTCAGCATGGATTCCCCCTCGATAATGGCTCGATCTTGCCGACGCGCGCGCGCCGCGACAAGGCGCCGCGCTGAAAACGTGGAGGCGTAGATCAGGTGCGCGGGAAGGCGCGCGCGAGCACGGCGCGGATGGCCGCGTCGCGCTCGTTCGAGGCCGGTCCGAGCAAACCCCGCTGTTCGCGCGGCAGGTGGGCCATCGCCTGGTCGCCCGACTGGAATACGTAATGATCGAAGAGCGTCTGCCACACGGCGCGCTGGTCGGGCGGCAGATCGCGCAGCGCGAGGATCGCGTGCAGCATGGCGTCGAAGGCCGAGCCCGCGCGCCGCGCATCGTTCCACCAGTAGTTGACCAGCACGTTGAAGGGCGTGAGCGATTCGACGTGATGCCACCAGCCGAAGGGGATGTACAGCGCATCGCCGGGCCCGAGCTCCGCGCTCTGCGAGACGGCGAGGGCGTCGGCGAAGCGCGGGAAGCGCGCGAGGTCCGGCTCGCGCAGCGACACCATGCTGATCGGCGGGCCGGAAATGTTGAACTCCAGCGGGCCGACGTACAGGTTGGGCAACTGCTCGGGCGGGAACAGCGTGAAGCGCCGCCGTCCGCCGACCACGCAGGCGATGTTGTTCGACAGGTCGAAGTGCGTTTGAGCGATCAACTGGTTGCCCACCCAGATGCGCGGCGCAACCCCCGGCGGCAGCAGCGGCTGGGGATGGGCGGACGCGAACTCCGGCAGGAATTCGGGCGTCGGCGTCGATTCCACGTACAGCGCCGGAGGATTCTCCTGGCCGGCCTGCGCCAGCAGTCGATCGATGGTGGCGCTGATGGTGGCCGGCCGGCGCTCGAAATTGAAGCCGCGCATGTCGTCGCGATAGAAGAATTGCCCGCGGATCGATGCGGGTCCTTCGAGCACCGCGACTTGTTTGCCGCGATCGAAACCGCGCAGGTAGTCGCCGAGCTCGCGCGGGGATGCGAGGCCGGCGCGCACGGCGGGCCAGTCCTTCACCAGGTCCTTGAAGACCACGGGACGGGCGGCGGGAAAAATCTCTTCGCGAAACGCCTTGAGATCGACGCCTCGCCGTTCCAGTATTTGCGCGTTCATGAGGGAGGGATGATGGTACAGCGAACAGCCTCGAGGCAGGCATGGGTTCTATGCGCCGCGTGGATCGCGGCCGCGCCGCTCTATGCGGCGGATGCGCCGCTCATGGATGCGCTGTTCACGGATCACGTGGTGCTGCAGCGGGACCGGCCCATTCCCATCGCGGGCCATGCCGCCGCCGGCGAAGAGGTCATCGTCACGTTATCCGGTGCCACCCGGTCCGTGCGTGCGGGCGCTGACGGGCGCTGGTCGCTGACCATGCCCGAATTGCCCGCGGGCGGACCACATACGCTGACCGCGCGCACCGCCACCCGCATGCAGAACGCGCACGACGTGCTGGTGGGCGACGTGTGGTTGTGCTCGGGGCAATCGAACATGGAGTGGTCGGTGCGCGGCGCGCTCAATTCGCGCGCCGAGATCGCCGCGTCGGCCAATGACGAGATCCGCCACGTGCGCATTGCGCACGCCAGCAGCACCACGCCGCGGGATTCATTCGATGCGCCGCTGGAATGGAAAGTCGCCGGGCCGGACACCACCGGCGAATTCTCGGCGGTCTGCTATTTCTTCGCGCGCGACATCGCGAAGTCGGCCAACGCTCCGCAGGGACTGGTGGTGTCGGCCTGGGGCGGGTCGAAGATCCAGCCGTGGATCAGCGAGGCGGCGCTGGAAACGCTCGGCGGCAGCGAGAAGAGCCTGGATGTGATCGCGGCCTATCGCAACAACCCGGCGGATGGCATCGCGAAGTGGGGCGAGTGGTGGAAGTCCTGGTGGCGCGCCAGCAAGCAACAGCCCGCCGAGCCCTGGGGCGTGATCCGCGACGAAGCCAGTCATGGCATGGACACCACGGCGCAGACGCCGTGGGAAAGTTTCCCGCTCCCGAGGCTCGCCAGGTACGACGGCATGGGCTGGTATCGCGCACACGTGAAGCTCAGCGCCGCGCAGGCGAAGCAGGCGGCGACGCTGTCGCTGGGGCTGGTGGACGAAGTCGACCTCACGTTCGTGAATGGCCGCGCCGTGGGTAGTTCGGGTTGCTGCCCGGAGCGCAGTTACGCGCTGCCGGCCGGAGTGCTCAAGGCCGGCGACAACATCGTCGCCGTCAACGTGCTCGACACGTATGCCGCGGGCGGCATGTACGGACCCGCGGACAAGCGCTTCCTGCAGTTCGCCGATGGCTCGAAGCTGCCGGTGTCCGGCTGGCGCTTCGCGGACGTGCCGGGCCTCATCCCGCCGCGCGCGCCGTGGGAACCGACCGCGGGCCTGGGCGTGATCTACAACGCCATGATCGCGCCGCTCGGCCAGTACGGCTTTCGCGGCGTGGTGTGGTACCAGGGCGAATCGAATACCACGATCTTCGAAGGACAGGCGTACAAGGATCAGCTGCTGGCGCTCATGGCCGACTGGCGCAAGCAGTTCGCCACGCAATTCCCATTCCTCGTCGTGCAACTCGCGAATTACGGATCGCGGGCCCAGCCGCTCGAGGAGAGTGGCCTGGCGCTGACGCGCGAGGCGCAGCGTCGCGCCGTGCTCGAGGACGGCAACGCCGCGCTCGCCGTGACCATCGACATCGGCAATCCCGACGACATCCATCCCACCAACAAGCAGGAAGTCGGGCGGCGGCTGGCGGTGGCCGCGCGCAAGCTCGTCTACGGTGCCACTCCTCTGCGGGCGTCCGGTGCACAGCCGATATCCGCGCAGCCCGCCGCGGGCGGAATCCTGGTGAGCTTCAGTGACGACGAGCCGTTGGCCGTCCATGGATCGCTCGATCCGAACACCTTCCAGGTGTGCGGCGCGGAGCAGGTGTCGTGCCGTTTCGTGCGCGCGCGCCTCACCGGCGATACCGCGGTCACGCTCGAGCCAGGTGATGGCGAGCGGCCGACCCGCGTACGCTACTGCTGGGCCGACAGCCCGGCCTGCAACCTGTATGACGGCCACGGCGATCCCGTCGGGCCGTTCGAAATCGCCATCAAGTAGTTAGTGACGGAGTTTTCATGACCGGATTCGCGAGTGCCGTGCGCCGTCTTGCGGGCGTGCTGATGTTGTCCTGCGTGGCGGGAAGTGTTGCGACGGCCGCCGATGACGCGCCACTCCTGGCCGCGATCTTCGCCGACCACGTGGTCCTGCAGCGGGATCGTCCCATCGAGGTGTGGGGGCGCGCGCAGCCGGGCGAACAGGTCAGCGTGAACATGGCGGGCACGACGCGCAGCGCGCGCGCCGACGATGCCGGCCGCTGGGCGGTGACGTTGCCGGCGCTCAAGGCGGGCGGGCCGCACGCGCTCAAGGCGCGCAGCGGGACGCGCGAGCAGACCGTGCGCGACGTGCTGGTCGGCGACGTGTGGCTGTGTTCGGGCCAGTCGAACATGGAGTGGACGGTGCGCAATGCGCTCAATGCGCAGTGGGAGGTGCAACACTCGGCCAACGAAACCATTCGCCACGTGTACGTTCCGCGCGACTCGGCGCCGGCGCCGCGCGCCGACTTCGCGAACCGGCTGGAGTGGAAGGTGGCGGGGCCGTCGACCACGCAGGATTTCTCGGCGGTGTGTTACTACTTTGCGCGCGAGCTGCAGAAGGCGACGCAGGTCCCGCAGGGCCTGATCAATTCATCCTGGGGCGGAACGCGCATCGAGACCTGGCTGTCGGCGCAGGCGCTGCGCCAGCTCGGCGGCAACGATGCGAAGCTGGACATGCTTGCTGCGTATGCCGGCAAGCCGTCCGCGGCCGCCGCCCAGTGGGGCCGTGAATGGCAGAAATGGTGGGCTTCGCAGCCGGCGACCGCCGGCAGCCAGCCCTGGACCGGCGCCGGCGAATGGCAGCGTGTGTCTTCCCTAACTACCTGGGAGGACTGGGGCGTGGAGGAGTTCGCGGGCTACGACGGCATGTTGTGGTATCGCACGCGCGTGAAGCTCAGCGCCAAGCAGGCGAAGCAGGGCGCGAAGATCTCGCTGGGCGTCATCGATGACGTCGACCTGGTGTGGATCAATGGCCAGCCCATGGGCAGCGGCTGCGGTGAGGGCGAGCGCGTGTACGAAGTGCCGCCCAAGCTGCTGAAGGCCGGCGACAACCTGGTCGTCATCAACGATTTCGACATGTGGGGCAGCGGCGGCATGCACGGTGGCGGCCAGGCGCTGCGGTTCGCCGACGGCTCGAGCGTGGCCCTGGGTGGTTGGGAGTACCAGCGGCCGCCGGCGGGGCTGCACATGCCGCGCGCGCCGTGGGAGCCGTACGCCGGCATGAACATTCTCTACAACGCGATGATCGCGCCGCTCGGCAAGTTCGGACTGCGCGGCGTCGCGTGGTACCAGGGCGAGGCGAACGCGGGCCTCAACGACGCGCGCCGTTATCAGGCGCAGCTGCAGATGCTGTTCACCGACTGGCGCCGGCAGTTCGAGAATCCGCTGCCGTTCTTCGTGGTGCAGCTCGCGAACTTCAATGCGCTGGCGACGGGGCCGGTGGACAGCGGCTGGGCGCAACTGCGCGATGCGCAGCGCCGCGCGGTGGCGGCCGACGGCAACGCCGGACTCGCGGTCACCATCGACATCGGCAATCGCGACGACATCCATCCGACCAACAAGCTGGACGTGGGCAAGCGCCTGGCGCGCGCCGCGCGCCACGTGATCTTTGGCGACAAGTCATCGGCATCCGGCGCGGCGCCGAAGGACGCGAAGCGCGCGGTCGGCGGTGTCGAGGTCACGCTCAGTGACTTCGACGGTGCGCTGCGCGTCATCGGGGCGCGCGACCCGGCCGGTTTCGAGCTGTGCGGCGAAACGCAGGCGACCTGCCACTTCGTGCGCGCGCAGCTCGGCGAGGGTGGCGTGGTACGCCTCGAAGACGCCGCGCCCGAGAAGGCCACGCGCGTGCGTTTCTGCTGGGCGGATGCGCCGCTGTGCAATCTCTACGACACCGACGGATTGCCCGTCGGGCCGTTCGAGATCCCCGTGCAGTAATGGGGACATTCCTCGTTTCCTAGCAAACGGGGACAGTCTTGGTCAGCGGTAGCGCCCGCCCGCGTTGCCACTGTTTGTGGACTGTCCCCGTTTGCTAGGAAACGAGGAATGTCCCCATTACGCCAAGGCGACGGGGCGTCCCTTCTTCACGGACTCGTAGATCGCCATCAGGTACTTCACGTCCGACAACCCCATCTCGCCTGACACCTTGGTGGGGCGGTTGTTGAGGATGCAGTCGGCGAAGTCTTCGAGTTCCAGCGCGAACTGGTCGGCCACCGGGATGTTGATCTCCGGACCGTCGCTGCGCCTGCCGCGATTGCCGCCGTAGTAGTAAGCCGGGTCGAGGCCGAACCAGCCCTTCGAGGTCGCGGCGCGGAATCCCTGGAAGCCGTTTGCGTTGTAGGTGCTCATGCTGTTCACCACCACGCCGGAGGGAAACTTCGCCTGCCAGCTGATGGTTTCCTCGACTTCCTTGAACTTCACCGGATCGGTCTTCGATTCCACGGCATTGACCCACACCGGGTCCTCGCCCGTGAGCATGCGCGCGGTCTGCAGGCAGTAGATGCCCACGTCCATGAGCGGGCCGCCGCCGGCGAGATCGCGCTTCAGGCGCCATTGCGTCGGGTCACCGATCGCGAAGCCGAAGTTCGCATCGATGGCCTTCACGTCGCCCAACACCTTCTCCTTCGCGAGGCGCACGCACTCGAGATGGTTGGGTTCGAACTGGCAGCGGTAGCCCACGCCCAGCATCTTCCCGGCCTTCTTCACGCCGTCGATGATCTGCTGGCAGCGCTCGACGCTGATTTCCAGCGGCTTCTCGCAGAACACGTGTTTGCCCGCATTGGCGGCGGCGAGCACGTGTTCGAGGTGCAACGAATTCGGTGTCACCACGTAGACGATGTCGATGTCCTTGTTGCCCTTCATGCGGCTCATGGACTGGTAGTCGTAGATGCTCTTGTCCGGGAGGTTGTACTTCGCCTTCCACTGCGCGGCCTTCTCCGGCGAACCGGTGACGATGCCCGCCAGGCGGCAGTTGCGCGTCTTCTGCAACGCCGGCGCGATCTGGTTGGTGGACAGGTTGCCGAGTCCCACCAGCGCCACGCCCAGCTTGCGCGCCGGCGCCTGGCCGAAGGCGCTGCCCGCGATTCCGGCGAACAACGGTGCGGTGGCAAGTGCGGCGGAGGAAGTGAGGAACTGGCGGCGCGGGTTGCTCATGTGACGTCCTTAGGCGGTTGCTGACATTCCGGCGGGCAAGTCTAGCTGAGTGCGCGCCGGAGTTTTTTCCGGCCGGCGGAACCGGATCACGGCCCGGCGTTACCCATGCCAGTCGCCCAACGACTGCGGGGAGTGCCGGCATGCCTGTGTTACGGATCAACTTGATGGCCGCAAAAGGAATTTTGCTGGTGCCCGCCCTCCTGCTGCTCGCCGCCTGCACTGCGGGAAATGGCGAAGGGCTCGACGAGAGCGGTCAGCCGATTCCCATAAATCCTCCCGCCAATTCCGACTTCCAGGAAATCCAGGACACGGTTTTCACGCCCATCTGCACGCAGTGTCACATCGGCGCCGGTGCGCCCCAGGGACTGCGGCTCGATGCGGCCAACAGCTACGCGATGCTGGTCAATGTCGCGAGCAACGAGGTGGGCAGCCTGTTGCGCGTGAATCCGGGCAACCCGGACCAGAGTTACATCGTGCAGAAGATCCAGGGCAACGCCGACGTCGGCGGCCGCATGCCGCTCGGCCAGGCCAAGCTGCCGCAGGATCGCATCGACCTGATCCGCGGCTGGATCGCGGCCGGTGCACCCGCGCCCGCGGCCGTGGCTAACAACCTCACCGTGGCAAGCAGCATCCCGGCGGCGGGTGAAACCGCGCAGGGAACCGGCAAGCTCACCGTGATCTTCGCCGGCGAGGTGGATGCCTCGTTGGTGAGCAACACGTTCGAGTTGCGCGATGGCCTCGATCAGCCGGTGGCGCTCGCCCAGGTGATCGTGCCCGCGGGCCGGCCCAACGTGGTCGAGATCACGACCGCGCATCCGCTCGCCTCCGGCAGCTACCAGCTCACGGTACGCGGCCAGGGCCCGGTGGCCCTCGCCGACACCGCCGGCCACGTGCTCGACGGCGACGCCGACGGCGCCGCGGGTGGTGACTACCTCATGTCCTTCGACGTCAGTGCAGGAGCGCCTCGATGAAGTCCCGCAAGCATCTCCTCCAATGGATTGGAGTCGCCGTGTTGTTCCTGGCGGGCGCGCAGGCCAATGCCGAGCCGTACCTCGCCGCGCAGATGGGGTTCAAGTGCGCCATGTGCCACGTGAATCCCACGGGCGGCGGCATGCGCAACGTCTACGGCAACACCTTCGCGCAGACCTTGCTGGCGCAGAAACGCCTGGGCGCCGAGGAAGATCTCTGGACCGGCCAGGTCATGAAGTTCCTGTCGGTGGGCGGCAACGCCCGCGCCAACTTCAACTACGAGGACGTGCCCAACCAGGACGCCAGCAACGACTTCGACATCGAGGAGGCGCGCGCCTATCTGGATTTCGGTGTCATCCCGAACCGCTTGTCGGTGTACATCGACCAGCGCTTCGCGCCGGGCAACGCCACCAACATGGAAGCCAACGTGCGCTACTGGTTCAAGGAAGGCGCGTACTACGTGAAGGCGGGGCGCATGTACCTGCCGTTCGGTTATCGCCTCGAGGACGACAACGCCTTCGTGCGCCAGGCCTCGGGCATCAACATGCAGGCGCCCGACGAGGGCGTGGAGTTCGGCCTCGAGCTCGGCAGCTGGACCGCACAGCTCGCGCTCAGCAACGGCGCCGGTGGCGGTGCGGAGCTCGACACCGGCAAGCAGATCGTGACCCGCGCCGAGTTCGTCAAGTCGAAGTGGCGCGCGGGCGCGAGCCTGGTCTACAACGACACCGATCTCGGTGCGCGAAGCGGCGCCGGAGTGTTCGGTGCGTACACGCTCGGGCCGGTCGTCCTGTTAGGCGAGGTCGACGTGTTCGAGGACGACACCATCGGCGATGGCACCACGTTCCTGGCCACGCTGGCCGAGGCCGACTGGAAGATCCGCCAGGGCCACAACCTCAAGCTCACCTACGAGTGGTTCGAACCCGATGACACCCTCGAGGAGAACGAACAGCTGCGCTACAGCCTGCTGTACGAGTGGTCGCCTATCCAGTTCGTGCAATTACGTGCCGGCGTGCGCAAGTACGACGGCATCCCGCAGAACGACAACCAGAACCGCACGCAGGCTTTCATCCAGCTGCACGGGTTCTTCTGAGCGGAGACGTCACCGGAGGGTACGTGCACGCATCGCCGTTCGACGAGTTGGCCTCCAGTTACGACAGGAGTTTCACCCACTCGACCTGTGGCATGACCCTGCGCCAGCGGGTCTGGGAGCGGGCGGCGGCGCTGTTTCCTCCGGGTGCGCGCGTCCTCGAGCTCGGCTGCGGCACGGGCGAGGACGCCGTGCACCTGGCGCGCGCCGGGCGCTACGTGGTCGCGCTCGATGCCTCCGCCGAGATGATCCGCGTCGCGGGTCTCAAGGCCGCGGCCGCCGGATGCGGCGGACGCGTGCAATTCCACGCGCGGCCCATCGAAGCGCTGGCGGGTGTTTCGCCGCACGAGCGCTTCGACGGCGTGTTCTCGAACTTCGGGGCCATCAATTGCGTAGCGGACCTGCCAGGCCTCGCCGGCCAGCTGGCGGAGCGCCTCGCGCCCGGCGCACGGATGTTGTTAGTTCCCATGGGTCGCTACGTGCCGTGGGAGTGGGCCTGGTTCCTGGCGCGCGGTGATTCCGCGCGCGCGTTTCGCCGCCTGCGCGCCGGAGGCGTGGAGTGGCGTGGCCTGCGGGTTCAATACCCGACTCCCGCCGCGCTCGCCCGGCAGTTGGCACCCTGGTTCCAGACGACCCGCCGCGAGGCGTTGGGCGTGGCGCTGCCACCGAGCTACGCGGCGGGCTGGCTCGACGCCGCACCCCGCAGGTTCGCGCTGTTGCGCGGCCTGGAACGCGCCACGCGCCGCTTCACCGCGGGGCTGGGCGATCACTACATGCTCGAAGCGGTGCGCCGATGAACGCGGTGACGCAGGCCGCCGGGATGCGGCGCGGCTTCGATCCGCGCATGCAGTTGCCGCTGATCACGCTCTATCTCACCGAGCGCTGCAATTCTCGTTGCGTGACCTGCGACTACTGGCGTCACGGCCGGCAGGACGCCTCGCTCGCCTCGGTCCAGCGCCTGCTGCCGGACCTCGCGACGCTGGGTACGCGCGTCGCGTTGCTGTCGGGCGGCGAGCCCCTGCTCAACCCGGAATGGCCGGCCATCACCACGCTGCTGCGCTCGCGCGGCATCGAATGCTGGCTGCTCACCTCCGGCCTCTCGCTGGCCAAACACGCGCAACGCGTGGCCGCCGAGTTCCGCGCGGTGACGGTGTCGCTCGACGGCACCTGCGCGCAGACCTATGCCGCGATCCGCGGCCTAGATGCCTTCGACAAGGTGTGCGAGGGCATTCGCGCGGCGGTGGCGGCGGGCGCCGCGGTCGGCCTGCGGGTCACGCTGCAGCGGGCCAACTACCGCGAATTGCCCCGATTCGTGAGCCTCGCGCTCGAGCTGGGGGTGGCGCAGGTGTCGTTCCTCGCGGTGGACGTCAGCAATCCACACGCGTTCGCGCGCCACGATGACTTCTCGCAGGGCCTGGCGCTCGCGCCCGAGGACCTGCCCGAGTTCGACGCGCTGCTGGCCGACCTGGAGCGTGACCACGCAGCGGCATTTCGCCGCGGCTTCATCGCCGAATCGCCCGCCAAGCTGCGCCGGCTGCATGATTACTTCGCGGCGCTGCGCGGCCTCGGCTCATTCCCGCCGGTGCGCTGCAATGCGCCGGAGTTCTCGGCCGTGGTCGGTGTCGATGGCCGGATCGCGCCGTGCTTCTTCATCGCGGCAGCCGAGCCAGGGGGTGCAACCGGATTGCGCGCGACCCTGGCCAGCGAGGCCTCGAGCGGGCTGCGCGCCGACATCCGCGCGGGTCGCCGTCGCGAATGCGAACGTTGCGTCTGCTCGATGTGGCGCGAACCCGAAGCGATGACCCGGCCCTTGCGGCTGCCGGAGGCCGCCCATGGCTGAGCTTGCGCGCACCGACCCGGGCGCCCGCGAAGGCTCGCCCCGTGAAGCCTCGTTGATCGCGCGCGAGCCGCGCACCCTGTGGCGCGCCATCGCCTCGCGCCTGCTGCGCGCGTACTACGTGATCACGGGAAAAAGCCGCTACGACGCATACCGTTTCGAGCATCTGCAGGGCCTGTCGCTGTTGATCCTGCCCAGCGTCGCCAATCCCAAGGTGCTGCGCACCGGCGCGTTCTTCGCCGCACAGCTCGATGGCTCCCACATCGACGCGAACACCCGCGTGCTCGATCTCGGTACCGGATCCGGCGTGTGCGCGCTGGCGGCGGCGCGCCACAGCCGCCACGTGGTCGCGGTGGACCTCAATCCCGCGGCGGTGCGCTGTGCGCGCGTCAATGCGCTGCTGAACGGCCAGGATGGGCGCATCGACGTGCGCCAGGGCGACCTGTTCGCGCCGGTGGCCGGCGAGCGATTCGACCTGGTGCTGTTCAACCCGCCGTTCCAGCAAGGCACGCCGCGCAACGCGCGCGAGGCAGCCTGGTGTTCCAGCGACGTGGCGCCGCGTTTTGCCGCCGGGCTGACGCAACATCTCAGCGCGGGCGGCCGCGCGCTGCTGCTGCTGTCCTCGTTCGGTGACGCCTGCGCCTCGTTCGAAACCGGGCTGCGGGCCCGCGGCTTCAAGCTCGAGGTGTTCGCCGAGCGCCGCTACGTCAATGAATCCCTGACCCTGCTGCGCGTGACGCCCCCATGAGCGCCCCGCGCAGCCGCGTCCTGCTCGTGAACCCGCGCATCACCTCGCGGCGGCGCGCGCGCTTCCCGCTGTCGTTGATGAGTCTTTCCGCGGCGCTCGAAGACCGCCACGAATGCGCGATCGTCGACGGCAACGTGGATGCCTCCGCCATCGACTCGACGCTGCGCGCGCTCGACGCGGGCGAGTGCGCCGCGGTGGGCGTGACGGTCATGGGCGGGCCGCAGGTGCGCACCGCCATCGATCTGTCGCGCGCGGTGCGCGCCCGCCATCCGCGCGTGCCCATCGTGTGGGGCGGATACTTCCCGACCCTGTACCCCGACGCCGCGCTCAACAACGACTATGTCGACTATCTAGTCCGCGGGCAGGGCGAAGACACGTTTCGCGAGCTGCTCGCGTCGCGCGCCCTCGGCACGCGCCAGGCGGACCCCGCCGCCGACGCGCAGGAACTCGCGCACATCGCCGGCCTGTCGTGGCGCCGCGGCGGCGTGACGGTGAACAATCCGTCGCGCGCCATCAGCGCGCGGCACGTGGCGCCGGCGCTGGACTACGGCCTGCTGCGCGATCCGCGCGCCTACCTGGTCGACACCTTCCTCGGTGCGCGCACCGCCGCCCACCAGGCCGCGCTCGGCTGCCGCTTCCGCTGCACCTTCTGCGGCGTGGCGGCGATGTTCCGCGGCGCCACCCTGCTGCCGCCGGCCGAACGGCTCGATCGCGACCTGGCGTTCCTCAAGCACCAGGTCGGCGCGGACTCCATCCAGTTCTACGATCACAACTTCTTCGAACGCGAGGCCGACATGGCGCCGCTGCTCGAGGTGCTGGCGAAGCACCGGCTGCCGTGGTGGTGTTATGCGCGCGCCGACGCGCTGATCAATCTTTCGCCCGAGTCCTGGCGCCGGGTGCGCGAGAGCCGGCTGCGCATGGCCTACATCGGCGCCGAGACGCCGAACAACACGCTGCTCAAGTCGATCCGCAAGGGCACACGCGCGGACCAGACTCTCGAGGTGGCCGAGCTGTGCCGCCGCAACGACGTGATCCCGGAGCTGTCGTTCATGGTGGCGCCGCCCGAGGATCCCGAGGGCGAAACCGAGCGCACCTTCGACTTCATCCGCCAGGTGAAGAAAGTCAATCCGCACGCCGAGATCATCGTCTACATCTACACGCCGCTGCCGGCCACGAGCGTGCCCGATTCGCAGCGCCTCAGGCTCGCGCCGCTGCGCGACGTCAACGGCGCGCCGGTGGAATTTCCCACCACCACGGAGGAGTGGGCCGAGCGCCGCTGGGTGGACTACTCATGCCACGCGGACGCGCCGTGGCTCAGCCCGCGCCTGCGCCGGCGCATCCGCGACTTCAACACCGTGCTCGGCTGCCGTTTCCCCACGGTGATGGACGTCAAGCTGCCGCGCATGGCGAAGCGCGCGCTGCGCCTGATGTCCTCGTGGCGCTACCGGTTCAAGCGCTACGACCGTCCCTGGGAGCTCGATCTCACGCGCCAGCTCGTGACGCTCCACGACCCCAAGACGGCCAGCCTGTGAAGCGCCGCAAACCCGCATCCGACCTGCTGCGCGACCCGTTTCGCGAGCGCGCTGCGCGTGCGCGGCGCTGGCGCGTGCGCGTGCTGGGCGCGGCCTGTGAATTCACCAGCCACAGCGACGCCTTGCTGGACATCGCACGCGAGGCATTCGACGAGGTGCCGCAGCATCGTTGGCCGCGCGCTCCGCGCCGCAGGCTGCGCATCGAGCTGCGGCAGGTGCGTGGCCATGCCGCGAACGGGGGCATGCCGCCGCAGCCCGCGTTGAGCTCGGGCGCGGGGCTGCTGTGCGCGCACGTCGATTCACGCAACTTCGTCATCGTCGATCCGCGCGCGCAACGCGCACTGATCCAGGTCGACGATTCGATGCTGCGGCATCGCCGCCTGGTGCGTTACGAATTCCTCGAGTTCGCGGTGTTGACACTGGCGGCGCGCACGCAGGGGCTGGTGCCGCTGCACGGGGGCTGCGTGGGCTCGGGCGGTCGCGGAGTCCTGCTGCTGGGCTCCAGCGGCGCCGGCAAATCGACGCTTGCGCTGCAGGCCGCGCTCGGGGGACTCGAGTTCCTCGCCGAGGACAGCGTGTTCGTGCAGCCGGCGACGCTGCGCGCCACGGGCCTCAGCGCCTTCGTGCATGCGCGCGACGAGTCCGTGGGCCTGTTCGAACCGAAGATGCAGCGGCGCGTGCGCGAGGCTCCCACCATCGAGCGGCGCAGCGGCGTGCGCAAGCGCGAGCTCGACCTGCGCGGCGACCACGCGTGCCTCGCGCCCGGGCCGTTGCGCATCGTCGCGGCGGTGGTGTTGTCGTCGCGGCGCGCGCGCGGCAACTCGCCGCTGGTGCGACTCAGCCCGGCGGAGCTCAAGAAAGCGCTGCGCGAGGAACAGGTGTTCGCAGCGGGGCAGCCGGGCTGGCGGGAATTCGAGCGCGGCGTACTGCGCGCCGGCGGTTTCCGCCTGGACCGCGTGCCGCCCGGTGTCGGCGTGTCATCCCTGCGCAAGCTGCTGGGGGACGGGGCGTGAGCCTTCCGTCGTCACGCGCGTGGTGGGGCGTACTCGCGGCCCTTCTGCTGGCCGCCTGCGCCGCCGATGACGGGCCGCCCTCCGATCCGCGCGACGTGGTCGAGCTGCGCTGGCTGAAAGCCTATCCCGACGAGTCACGCGCGGACGTGGAGACGGGACTGCTGTGGGGCCTGTCCCTGGCGGGCGCGCACTTGCCGCAGGGCGCGCGCGTCATCCGCTGGCACGACGAGCGCATCACGCTCGATCTTGCGCGCGCCGAGGTTCTCGCGGGCACGCAACCGGCCTGGCGCGACTTTCTCGCCGCGCTCAAGGCCAGCGGCGAATACCGCACCCACGGCGCGGTCGACGTCGGCCGCTTCATGGCCATCATGCTGGGTGATCCGCGGCGCTACTACGCGCTGACGGGCGCCGTGCCTGACTACTCGCGCGCGCGCGGGCAATACCGCTTCGACGACAAGCCCGCGGCCATCGTGACTTCGGGCGTGGCGCTCGGCAGCCGGCGCATCGACCTGTCGCTGGCCCAATCGGCGCGCGAGCTGGCGTTCGTGGGCTTCGAAGGCACGGGCTCGTTTTTCGACGGCAGCTTCACGCCCCGGGAGCGCGAGCTGGTGGACGTCATGCCGAACGGCCAGTTGCGGTTTGCACTCTACGATCTCGAGGGGCGCCTCAAGCAGGGCGCCACTCCGCAACTCACGCGGGCGGGCAAGCCGGCCAAGTGCATGTGGTGCCACGAGTCCGGCCTGATGATCGCGCTCGCCGAATACCCGCCGGTGCCGGGCTACTACGGGCGCGCCGAATTCGACGCGCAAATCGAACGGCGGCGCGAACTGCTGCGCGAATTCCGCCGGCATGTCGACACGCAGATCGAATATGGGCATCGCCAGGACCACACCTTCGCCGAGCTGCTGTATCTGAGCTTCGAAGAACCCTCACTCGAACGACTGGCGCGCGAATGGGGCGTCACGCCCGGGCGCGCCGCCGAACTCCTGGCCGGCAAACCCACGCATGCGCAGGCGGAACAAACCCGGCTGGGAGAGGCGCTGTATCGGCGCGAGGACGTCGAGGGACTGGCTCCCTACACCGCGCTGGCCGCACCCCGCAGCATCCGCGAACCGGACGAACACGACGAGGCCGCGCAGCGCGTGGTGGAGGCGGGGCCATGAGCGCGCACGCGGCCACATCGGCGCTGCCGGAGACGGCGGACATCTCGATAGTCATGCCGACGTGGAATCGTCCGCAGTTCCTGCGTGCCTCGCTGGATTCCGTGCTGGCGCAAGGCCTCGCGTTCCGCGAGCTCATCATCGTCGACGATGGTTCCGACGCGGCGACGCGCTCGCTGCTCGAGGAGTTCTCCACGCGCCCGCGCGTGCGCGTGTCGTGGCTGAACCATTGCGGCAATCCAGGCGCGGTGCGCAATGTCGGCATACGCCAGGCCGAAGGACGTTACGTCGCCTTCGCCGACTCCGATGACACCTGGCATCCCCACAAGCTGCAGCGCCAGTGGGCGGCCCTGCGCGCGCAACCCGCTTGCCGCTGGACGTTCACCGCCTCCTCGCTGATCGACGCGCGGGATCGACCCGTGCGGCTCGCCGTGCCGCCGACCACGCAGTCGCGCCCGTTGCTCGAGTCGCTGGCCTTGCTGAACTTCGGGATCGCGCTGCCCTCGGTGGTGGTGGAACGCGCACTGCTCCTCGAGGCGGGCCTGTTCGACGAGAGTTTCGGCTGCTACGCCGACTATCACCTGTGGATCCGGTTGGCGGCGCGCGCGCCGGCGGCGGCGTTGCAGGAGGAACTGGTGAACGTGCGCCTGCACGACGGCCACTTCGCGCGCGGACGCGGTGCCGCGCCGCTGCGCGGGCGCGAGAAATTCCTGGCCAGCGCGTTGCCGCTGGTCGATCCCCCCGAGGTGCGCGCGCAACTGCGACGCATGCGTGCGCTCGATGCCGCGCGGCTCGCGCGTGTCGCCGCCGCCGAAGGTGACGCCGACGAAGTCGAACGGCGCCTGCGCAATTCGGTGGCGGATGGGGGGCGGTTGCCACGCTGGTGGGTGATCGCCGCGCACGCCCGGGCGCGGCTGTGGTCGCAGCGCACGCGGCGCATCGTGGCGCGCTGGCGGTCCGGCGCATGAGCCCGCTCGGCGTCATCTGGCGGACGTTGTCACGCTCGCAGCGTCGCCGCTTCGTCGTGCTGCAGTTCGTCGCGGTGCTGATGGCCTCGTCGACGGTGCTCGGCCTGGCCGCGGTCATGCTGTTTCTGGCGGTGCTCGCGGATCCTTCGCTCATCGCCGGCCACGCGCTGTTGCGCGGCCTCCATCGCTTCGTCGGCGGCACGCCGCGGGAATTCATGCTCGTGCTGGGCGCGGCGTTCAGCCTGGTGCTCATCCTGAGCGCGGTGCTCAATGTGCTCGGCACGCGGGCCGCCGGACATTTCTCCTACTCGGTGGGCGACCGCATCCGCGGGGTCCTGTTCGCCGAATACCTGCGGCGCGACTACCTGTTCCACGTGCGCGCCGGTGCCGGGCGACTCATGGACAATGTCCTGAACCAGTCCGATCGCGTGACGCTCACGCTGCTCAACGGCCAGCTGCTGTTCACCAACGCGGTGCTGACGCTGCTGGTGGTGGTGTCGATCGCCGTGGTCAACCCGCTGGTGGCCGCCGTCGGCGTGTTGTCCCTGGGCGGCGGGTATCTCGTGTTCTATCGACTCGTGCGCCACCGACTGGCCCGGCACGGGCGACTGCAGGCCAGGCTGGGCGCGGAGCGCATCGCGGTGGTGGAGCAGTCGTTGTTCGGCATCAAGTACCTGCTGACCTCGCGCGCTCAGCCCTGGGTCGATCAGCGGCTCGCTGCGGTGACTCGCGCGATGTCGGGCTCCGTGGCCGACACGCAATTCATCGGGCGTTTTCCGAAATACGTGCTCGAGTGCCTGGCGGGCGTGGCGTTGATTGCCTGCGCGATCTTTGTGAGCGGCGGGACGGCAAGCGGAGCCTGGCTGGCGCAGTTGAGCTTTTTCGGCCTCGCGGGCTTTCGCCTGCTGCCGGCCATCCAGCAGATCTACGCGGCGCTCGTGATCCTGCGCAACAACCGTCCGGCCATCGACAACATCGCCGCGGAACTGGCTGGCCGCTCCGAGGTCCCGGAGGCCGGCGCATCGGTGCCGGAACGGATCTCGCTGCAAGAGGGAATCCAGCTCGACGCGGTGTCATTCCGCTACGCACCGCATGCGAGCCGCGTGCTGGATGAAGTTTCGCTGCGCATCGCCGCGGGCAGCGTCGTGGCCATCACCGGCGAAAGCGGCTGTGGCAAGACCACGCTGGTCGACCTGGTGCTCGGCCTGCTCTCGCCCGAAAGCGGGCGCATCGAAATCGACGGACGACGGCTGGAGGAGGCGACCGTGCCGGGCTGGCAGGCGTGCGTGGGTTATGTGCCGCAGGATGTCATGATCCTCGACGCCTCGGTGCGCGAGAACATCGCCTTTGGCCTCGCGCCCGGCGATATCGACGATGCGCGCGTGCAGGAGGCCGCGGCCGGCGCGGGCGCGGCCGGATTCATCGAAAGTCTGCCGGACGGCTACGCCGCGCGGCTCTCGGCGAATGGCGCCAATCTCAGCGGCGGCCAGCGACAACGTATCGGCATCGCGCGGGCCCTGTATCGCCGGCCCGTGTTCCTGGTGCTCGATGAGGCCACCAACGCGCTCGACTGCGACAGCGAGCGGGTGATCATCGATACCGTGGTGCGCAACGGGGGTGCGCGGACGTTGCTCATCGTGGCGCATGGCGCGGCGCTGATCGAAGCCTGCGACCGGGTGTACGAACTTCGCGAGGGCAAGTTGCGCCCGCGAGCAACGCCATGGGTCCCCGTCCGCGCGGCGCACGAATGAATACCGTGCCCATGGCCGTGCCCGAGCTCGCCCTGCCGCTGCGGACGCCGCGCCTGTTGCGCGTCGCCGGCAAGGTGTTCACGCGCGGGCCCGCGATCACCTTGCGGCAGTGGCGCAAGCGCGTCCTGCGATCTGACTACCTGCGCGGCGCCGCCGCCGCGAATGACACGGTGCTCGAGGGTGCGGATCCCGCAATCATCCGCGCCGGCCGGCGGTTGAGGCGCGAACTAATGCACGCGAACGCGGGCAAACATGCCGGCGCGGACTATCGCGCACTGATGCTCAGGCCTCCCAGCATCACCGCGGAGATCTGGTTCGGCGATCTCGGCCAGTGTTTGCAGCACGCGGGCATCGACTGCAGCGTGTTGCCTCCAGGCACCCCTGCGGCGGACATCAATGCTGCCCTCGAGGAATTCCGGCCGAACGTGTTCGTCGCGTCCGAATCGACCGCGACCCTGCGCGACCTCGACCTGGCGTTCCTGCATCGCTACAAGCGCGCGCACGGCTGCCTGCGGATGTTCATCCCGGCCTGGCATGCGCACGGGCCACGGGAAAACGTCACCGCCGGGGGACGCTCGACGCCGGCGGAAGACGAATGGCGCCGTGAGCTGCGCGCCCGCGGCCTGATCGCCGATGCGCACTTCTCGATTTTCGAGTCCGAGTTCCACCACCGCTTTTCGCGCGATCCGCACGGACCCGAGGTCGACTACCTGGCGTTGCCCCAGGCCTGCAATCCGTTCAACGACTATCCCGTCGACGCGCCCAAGCAGCACGACTACTTCATGGCGACCACGATGACCGACGATCGCGTGGAGGTGTCGTACCGCTATCTGCGGCCGGTCCTGCAGCGCTACCGGGGGCTGTGGGCCGGTGCGCGCTGGGGCTTCGGCGAACGCGGCGTGCCGCTGCCGGAGATGCCGCTGCGTTACGCGCAGGCGCGCATCGCGCTGAGTCCACTGGTGGGCTTCGTGCACCACTACGCGGCCGAGCTCACGCACCGCGTGTACGCGGCGGCGGCCTGCGGCGCCTTCCAGATCACCATGCCCACGGCTATTACGGATCGCTTCTTCAGCGAGCGGGAGCTGGTGCGCGCGGCTTCACCCGCCGAATACGCGCGACTCTTCGACCACTACGTGTCGCGACCGGACGAACGCAACGCCATCGCGCTGGCCGCGCTGCGCCGCGTGTACGGCGAGCACAGCTGTTTTCATCGCATCGACAAGCTGGTCGCGCACTGGGACGAGTGGCGGCGGCGCGGGCTGTTCTGAAAGGTCGGCTATCCGTTGGAGCGGCCGCCGCGGTAACTGCCGTCGAGCACCGCGCGCCACCAGGAAGCATGTTCGAGGTACCAGGCGACCGTCTTGCCGAGCCCGGTCTCCAGCGTCTCGCGGGGCCGGAAGTCGAGTTCCCGTGCGGCGCGCGAGGCATCGATGGCGTAGCGCCAGTCGTGCCCGGGCCGGTCGGGCACGAATTCGATCAGCGTCTCGCAGTTCGCGCCCTGCGCCGCCGGGCACGCGGGGAAGGCGCCGCGCAGTTCGGGACGGCGCGCGAATTCCGCATCGAGGACGCGGCACAGCGCCCGCACGATGTCGATGTTGCGCCGTTCGCCGCTGCCGCCGATGTTGTAGCTCTCGCCGATCCGCCCGCGCTCGAGCACGCGATCGAGGGCGCGGCAGTGATCGTCCACGTGCAGCCAGTCACGGAGGTTCTCGCCGCGCGCGTACACCGGCAGGCGCTTGCCGAGCAGCGCGTGCACGATCATCAGCGGCATCAGCTTCTCCGGGAACTGGAACGGTCCGTAGTTGTTGCAGCAATGACTGAGGGTGATCGGAAGCCCGTAGGTGCGATGGCAGGCGCGCACCAGGTGGTCCGCCGCCGCCTTGCTGGCCGAGTAGGGCGAACTCGGGCGATAGGGATGTGACTCGGTGACGGCCGGATCGTCGCTGCCGAGGGGGCCGTAGACCTCGTCGGTGGAGACGTGGTGGAAGCGCACGCCGTCGCGATATCTTCCCCGCCGCTCCCAGGCCGCGCGCGCCGCTTCGAGCAGCGCATGCGTGCCGAGCACGTTGGTGCGCACGAAATCACCGGGGGCCGCGATCGACCGGTCGACGTGCGATTCGGCGGCGAGGTGCACCACGCAGTCGATGCTTTCCTCGCCCAGCAGCGCGGTGACCCGCGTGGTGTCGCAGATGTCGCCGTGCACCAACCGCAGTCGGGGATCGGACTGCACCGGGCGCAGGTTGTCGAGGTTGCCCGCGTAGGTGAGCGCGTCGAGCACCACCACGCGATCCGCGGGATGGTGACGCAGCCGGTGATGAACGAAGTTCGCGCCGATGAAGCCGGCGCCGCCGGTCACCAGCAGGTTAGCCATTCGATGCGACGTACCGGTTCATGACCGCGTGCAGTGCCTCTTTCCAGTCCATGTCCTGCAAATCCAGCTGGCGGCGCAGGCCGCTGCTGTCGAGCACACTGTATGCGGGCCGCGCGGCCGTCGCCGGATTTTCCGCGGCGAATTGCGCCGCGCTCACGGCCTCGACCACCACGCGCATCGGCAGCAGGCCGCGAGTCGCGGCGGCGCCGAGGATCGCGGCCACGAAATCGTAGCGGCTCAGCTCGGCGCCGTCGGTGAAATGCACGGTGCCGACGCAATCGGCGCGGCGTGCCGCGCGCCAGATGGCGTCCGCCAGCGACCAGGCGCTGGTGGGGCTGCCCACCTGGTCGGACACCACGCGCAGCCGCGGCTGCGTCCGGGCGCGCTCGAGAATGGTGGGGAGGAAATTGCGGCCCACCTCGGAGTACACCCAGGCGGTGCGGATGACGAGATGGGCCGCGCCCGCGGCGTGCACCTGGCGTTCGCCGGCGAGTTTGCTCCGGCCATATGCATTGCGCGGATTGGCGGCGTCGTCGGGGCGGTAGGGGCGGCTGATCGCGCCATCGAATACGTAGTCGGTCGACAGGTGGATGAAGCGCGCACCGAGCGTGCTGCAGGCGCTGGCCATGGTCGCGGGCGCGAACTCATTGATGGCATGCGCGAGCCCGGTTTCGCTCTCGGCGCGATCCACCGCGTTGTAGGCGGCCGCGTTGATGACCAGTTCGGGTCGCGCCGCGTGCAGGGCGCGTTCGATGGCGCCCCCATCGCGCAGGTCGACGGCGGCCCGGTCGAGGAAGATCGCGTCGCGATAAGGCGTGGTCCGTCGCAGGACTTGCCCCAGTTGGCCTCCGGAGCCGAAGACCAGCACCTTCAATCGAAACACTCCAGGCCATCGAGACCGGGTGCGCCGGCATCGCGCTCGCTCAACACGGGCGCCGCTCCGGGCGGCAGGGGCCAGGGGATTGCGAGGCGCGCATCGTTCCAGCGCAGCGCCCGCTCATGCTCGGGTGCGTAGTAGTCGGTGACCTTGTACGCGACGTCGGCGTGTTCGCTCAGCACCAGGTAGCCGTGCGCGAAGCCGGGGGGCAGCCACAACATGCGCCGATTCTCCGACGAGAGGGTCTCGGCGGTCCAGGCGCCGAACGTGGGCGAGGTGCGGCGCAGGTCGACGGCGACGTCGTAGATTTCCCCGCTCAGCACGCGCACCAGTTTTCCCTGCGGCTGGCGCAGCTGGTAGTGCAGGCCGCGCAGCACGCCGTGATGCGAATGACAGTGGTTGTCCTGCACGAAGCGCGCGTCGATGCCGGCATTCGAGAAATCGCGCGATTGCCAGGTCTCCGCGAACCAGCCGCGCGCATCGCTGTACACCCGCGGCGTGATGACCACGACGCCGGGCAGTCGCGTGGGTCCAACTACCATGCGGCGCGGCTCCATCAATAGATCCTGTCTTCGACGATGCGCAGCAGGTAGCGGCCGTAGCCGGTATTGGCGAGCGGCGCGGCCAGCCGCCGCACGGTGGCGGCGTCGATGAACCCGAGGCGGAACGCGATTTCTTCGGGGCAGGCGACCTTGAGCGCCTGGCGCGATTCGACGGTGGCGATGAACGACGAGGCCTCGAGCAGCGCCTCGTGCGTGCCGGTGTCCAGCCACGCGTAGCCGCGCCCCAGGATCTCGACGCGCAATTCCTCGCGCGCGAGGTAGGCGAGGTTCAGGTCGGTGATCTCGAGCTCGCCGCGTGCCGAGGGTTTCTGCTTGCGCACGAGGCTGGCAGCCGCGGCGTCATAGAAGTACAGCCCCGTGACCGCGTAGCCCGAGCGCGGCGTGCGCGGCTTCTCCTCGATGGAGACCGCGCGCTGCTGCGCGTCGAATTCGATGACGCCGTAACGCTCGGGATCGTTGACGTGGTACGCGAACACCGTGGCGCCGCGCTCGCGCGCGGCCGCGGCGCGCAACAGCTCGACCATGCCGTGACCGAAGAAGATGTTGTCGCCGAGCACCAGCGCGATGGGACCCTCGCCCCAGTGATCCGCGGCAATGGTCACGGCCTGCGCGATGCCGGCGGGTTCCGCCTGCGTGGCGTACTCGAACTCGAGACCCCACTGGCTGCCATCGCCGAGCAGCGCGCGAAAACGCGGCAGGTCCTGCGGCGTCGAGATGATGAGGTGACGACGGATTCCCGCGAGCATCAACACGCTCAGCGGGTAGTAGATCATCGGCTTGTCGTACACAGGCAGGAGCTGTTTGCTGGTGACCAGGGTCAACGGAAAGAGCCGCGTCGCCGATCCGCCGGCGAGAATCACGCCGCGCAGCGGCCGCGGGGCACTCACGTATCACGCTCGCGCAGCGCGGTCGATACCACCGACATGGTCTGCACCCGCGGCGTGCGCGTGAACAACCAGCGCGCGATGCGCTCGGCGTGCGAGGCGCCGTACCAGCGGATCAACGCATGCTGTGGCTGGGCGACGAGCGTGGCCGCGATGTCGCCCAGGGCCGCGCGGCTCGGCCAGATCCGGCTGCGCGCCAGTCGCAGCATCTCGCCCGCCGTGCGCGACCACTCGATGCCCGGCAGGGCGGAGATGCGCAGATTCGACCAGCTCGCTTCGTAGATCGAGGCGTCCTCGTAGTGTCGAACCAGGCGAGGCGTACACAGCGCGCGCAGCCCGGCGAGCACGTGACCGGGCACGGAGCCCGGCACGTGGCGCGCGGCCATGACCAGCGGCGGGAACAGCCACCAGGGCTGCGCGCCCGATGCGTCCGCGGCCAGCAATTCGCGCCAGTCCGCCGGCTGCATGCGTTGCGCCAGCCGCGCGATGTCGAGGATCTGGATGAAGCGCATGGTATGGGTGCGCAGGCCGCCCGCGGTGTGCAGGCCGAGGTGACGCATCAGCGCGGCGCGATTCGCGTAGCCGTTGACACCCGCGCGCAGTCGAGACGGGCGCAACGAGGCGGTGATGTCCACGGACTCCACCGGCAGGTCTTCCGCGATGTGCGTGTGCAGCTCGACGGTCAGTGGTTGTCCGGCGTGTTCGCCCAAGTGACGCGGAGCGGCGGTTCGCGGTGGCGCATAGACCTGGTGACGGCGCGTTTCGTAATTGAATTCGTAGCCCAGCGCGGCCAGCGGGGCGGCGCAGGACTCCAGGCTGCCGCTCTCCACCAGCAGGTCGACGTCGCTTTGCGGACGTTCGCCGGGCTCGTACACCCGCAGCTCGCGCAGTGCCGAGCCCTTGAGCGGCACGCAGGCGATGCCCGCGGCGCCAAAGGCGTCGTCGAGCCGGGTGAGCAGCCGCGCGGTCTCCGCGTCGCGGCCCAGCATCTGGGCATGCTGCTCTTCGAGAAAGCGCGGCCAGCCCTCCGGGCCGCGCCATTTCAGGCGCGTGGCCAGCAGCGCCGAGAGGCCGTGCAGCGAGCAGGCTGCGCGGGCAACGCCCCATTCGAGATCGTTCCAGAGCGGCGCAGTGGACTGTGGTTCGACCACTTCGCGCACCAGCCGCGCGGTGACCTCGCGCAGCGCCGCTTCGATGAGGCGGAAGGGCGGCAGCTCCGAGTGGGCACTCACGCCGCGCTCCAAGAACGCATGGCCTCGCTGGCACGCCGTGCGAGACCCAGCAGCTCGGCCGAACGCGCGGGGTTGGAGGCTTCGAGCCGTGCGGCCTCCACCTCGTTGCGCAGCCATTGGTCGGCGAGCTTGTAGTAATCCTTGCCGCGGCGGCCGGCGACCAGGTAGTCGCGGTCGGAGGACTCGTGCCAGGCCAGCGGCGCCAGCACGCGCTCGCGCACCTTGTCGAAGTACCCGGTGCCCTTGATGGGATAGGACACGGTGGTGAAGAACACGTCGGGGTTGGTGACCTTGACGTGTTCGACGGTGGCGGCGATGTCCTCGAACTCCTCGCCCTCGTAGCCCCACATCAGGAACATGCCCACCTGGATGCCGTGGTCGTGCGCCAGCCGGCAGGCGCGGCGCACCTGCTCGACACTGACGCCGCGCTGCATGGCGTCGAGGATGCGCTGGCTGCCGCTCTCCGAGCCGATCCAGATGCGGTAGCAGCCGAGCTCGCGCAGCTGCGCGGCGGCGGTCGGGTTCTGCAGGCGGTCGGCGCGCGTGATGGTCTCGAACGGCCGGTGCAGGCCGCGGCGCTTGAGCTCGGCCAGGTAGTTAGCCAGCCAGGGGTGGCTGATGGTGAACACGTCGTCCGCGTACCACACCTGGTCGGGGTCGTAGCGCTCGACGATCCACTGCACTTCGTCGGCCACCATGGCCGGCGTGCGGCGGCGATGGGTGAATCCGTACACCGCGTGCGAGCACCAGTTGCAGCGGTACGGGCAGCCGCGCGCGGTGATCAGGTTGATGCTGCTCGCGCCGTGATGGGTCTTCCAGGCGTCGAGGTATTTCTGGTGATCGATGGCCTCGCGATCCGGCCAGGGCAGGGTGTCGAGGTCCGGGATCTTGGCGCGCTCGGCGGTGCGCACCAGCGCGCCGCGCTCGTCCCGGAAAACGATGCCGGCGACGTGCTGCAGGCGGTGCGCACCCGACTTCGCGAGATTCCCGATGAGCTCGCTCATCGTGACCTCTCCCTCGCCGACCACGATGACGTCGGCGCCGGCGCCGAGATATTCGGTGGTGTAGTTGGCGCTCTCGGGCCCGCCGAGCACCACGGTCCAGCGATGCAGCTTGGCGGCGCGCACGATCTCCAGCACCGAGCGGCGCGTCATGAGATTGGTGTAGATGCCCACCAGCCCGCCGGGCGTCGCGGCGAAGCGCTGGTTCAAGGCCGCGCGTTCGGCGAAGGTGCTGTCGAAGATCTCGACCGAGAATCCCGCGCGCTTGAGATACGCCGACAAGTACAGGATGCCGAGCGGCGGGTACGGCTTCATGATCTGCCGTTCCTTCTCGTCGTCGGCGAGGAAATACCCGTGCGTGAGCAGGACGTCGGCCATGCGCGTCAGGTGAAGGCGTTTGCGGGCCGCAGCGGCCCGAAGGCGCCGTCACGCGCGGGCGTGCGGTGCCCGGCGCCGTGGCGATGTTCGCGTTCGTGGGCGCAGAGCGTGTTCCAGCGCGCGGCGATCTCGGGCGCGCCCGGAGTCACCACCTCGTCGTGCAGCAGGTTGCGCACCGCGCGGTAGAAGCCCGACTGGTAGGTGCCGGCGAACATCATGTCGAGATCGCTGCTCTCGTCCCAATGCGTCTTGGCACCGAGCTGCGCTTTCACGGCCTCGTAGAACTTCGTGCCCGGCAGTGGATAGGAGACGCTGACACCCACGTCGTCGGGGCGCGACTCCTCGACCAGCCGGCGCGTGGCGAGGATGTCCTCGAGCTCCTCGCCGAGATAGCCGAGCTGCAGGAAGTAACCCACCCGGATGCCGGCTTCGCCCAGCACGCGGCGCGCCTCGCGGATGTCGGCCACGTTCGTGCCCTTGTTCATGGCGTCGAGAATCTTCTGGCTGCCGCTCTCGGCGCCGATCCAGGCCTCGCGGCATCCGGCGGCGCGCAGCGCCTCGGTCATGCGCGGGCTGACGAGATCCGCGCGCGTCTGGATGGTGAAGGGCACGCCGCCACCGCCTTCGGCGAGCGCCGCGGCGAACTCGTGCACCCAGTCGACGCGGAAGCCGAAGATGTCGTCGGCGAACCAGATGTGATCCGGACGATAGTGACGGCGCAGGTGGATCAGCTCGGCGGCGACTTCGCGCGCCGGACGTTGCAGGTACTGGTTGCCCCAGATCGGCTTCGCGCACCAGTTGCAACGGAACGAACAGCCGCGCGAGGCGGCCATGTTGAGACTGAAGTACCCGTGCGCGCGCCGCCAGGCGCGGCGGTATTTCTCGATGTCGACCAGGTCCCAGGCCGGCAAGGTGGCGAGTTTCGGTTCGGGCAGGCGCGCCGCGGCGCGCTCGCGCGACACAGCGGAATCCGCCTGGATGCTGACGTCGGGAAGACCTTGGGCCAGGCGCGTGGCGTCGAGCGAGGGATCGGCGTTGAGGCGATCGATCAGCGCCTGCAGCGACCCCAGCGCTTCGCCGTGCAGCACCGCATCCGCGCCGGCCTGCAGGTACACCGCCGGGGCATCGGAGGCATCCGAGCCGCCGACCAGTACGCGGGTGCCGCGCGCGCGCGCGATGCCGAGCATCTCGCGCGCGGCTTCGCGCATGCGGCCCAGGCACATCTTGCTGAGGAAGTTGTAGTTGTCTTCGTAGACCAGCACGACCTGCGGCTTGAGCACGTCGAGCTGGCGCGCGAAGCGTGTCAGGTCGTCGGCCAGCATGGCGTCGAACAGCGACACCTCGTGGCCCTGGGCGCGCAGCATCGAGGCGACCTGCAGCGTGGCGAGCGGTGGATAGGGCTTGGCTCGATCCTTCTGCTTCTGGTCGAAACGCAGGAAATACGAGTGGCAGACGAGTACTGAAAGCATACGGCCCCATCACATCTCGTAAACAAATCCGGCCCCTTCCGTGAGCCGGCCCTGCGTGTGGGTTGCGCGAGTGGCCGCGCCGGTTCCCGTCCCGGGAACATTTCCGAGGCCCGGGTCATTTCAGTGCAGGACAGAACCTACGTGAGGAAGAACAGATGTCGTCATTCCTGCTGCTGGGCCGCGAAGGCCTGATCACCACGCGCCGTTCGTTTCTCGGCGTTTCCGGCACCGCACTATCGGCCACGGCGGTGGCCCTGCTCGCGGGCCGCGAGTCGCTGGCCGCCGGCGAGAAGGCGGTGCCGGCCAACGACGTGGCCATCCTGAACAGCGCGCTGTC
>Ga0315910_10000603_pt1 | contig 35343 bp, 25 predicted proteins | sample EdamamesoilMG_FD_204470 | JGI IMG/M metagenome (GOLD analysis project Ga0315910, IMG submission 204470) | Garden soil microbial communities collected in Santa Monica, California, United States - Edamame soil | ecosystem: Environmental > Terrestrial > Soil > Garden | place: USA: California...
GACCAATGCGCAGCTCACCCACACGAGCGGTTCCGACAACGATCACCTCCCGCTCACGACCATGAACACCCCCGCCCTGCTGAACGGCGCGGCGTTCGAGTTCCGGCTGCCGACGGAGAACGGCCACACTCACAACCTGCAGTTCTCCGACCAAGAGCTTTCGAACCTGCAGGCCGGCATGACGATTCCGAAGACGTCGACCTCGGACTCGGGACACACGCACACTTACGACGTGAAGTGCGTCTGAGCGCGCTCGCCGAGAGCGCCCGCCCGAGACAGCGATGACGAGCGACCACGATCCGCCGGTGCGCCTGCGCGCTCCGCTCCACGAGCGCCCCTTTCACGTCATCCTCGTCGAGCCGGAGATCCCGCCGAACACCGGCAACGTGGCACGCCTGTGCGCGGCAACACGCTCGCCGCTGCATCTCGTCGGCAAGCTCGGGTTTCGCATCGACGAGCACGCGGTGAGGCGCGCGGGCCTCGACTACTGGCATTTGGTCGAGCTCCACCAGCATCCGACGCTGCCGGAAGCGGAGGCCAGCATCCGCGCAGGGGCTCGGGAGCCCGCGCCGCGCACGTACCTGCTCAGCGGTGGTGCGCGGGCGAGCTACCTGGACGTGCGGTTCCAGCCCGGTGATCTGCTGGTTTTCGGCAAGGAAAGCGTGGGCTTGCCTCGTGAGCTCCTCGCCGAGCGACCAGGCTCGACGATTGGCATTCCGATGCTCGGCGGCGTTCGTTCGCACAACCTCGCCAACGCCGTCTCGATCGTCCTCTACGAGGCACTGCGTCAGACCGGGATGCTCGCGAACGCGAGCCTCGGCTGAGCGCCCCGATCGCTCGCCGCGCGGGAACGATCAGCGCACGGTGATCGTCGGCACCGCCGCCCGGAAGTCGGCGTGCACGCTGCGGCGCGCGCCCGCGACGAGCGTCACCTGACTCGTGACCGGCGAGCCGTACGTCTCGCTGCGGAAGGTCACGCGGTACGTGCCGGGCGGGACCGGTAACGAACGAAGCGGCGTGGGGCTCGTCTGCGAAAAGCCCGGACCCTCGACGGTCACCACCGCGGGGGGGTCGGCGGTGAGCTTGAGCGTGCCGCTCTCGACGACGGGCATGGCGGGAGTGGGCGGCGGCGGTTCTGCGGCGGTCGGCGCCGGCGCCGAGGAACGCAGAGGCACGCGCGACGGAGCGGGGTCGGGCGCGGGCTGCCGGCGTTCGGGCGCCGGGGGGGCTTCTCGCGCCGACGAGCTCGGGGGCGGCGTGACGACGGGCAGGGCGGGCGCGGCGGGCGGCGCGGCCGGACGTGCCGACGACGCTGGCCCGCGGACGAGCCCGACCCCAACCGCGCCGAGAACGAGCAAGACGACGAGGGCGAGCAGCGTCCCCCGGCGCTTCTCCGAGTCGGGCGTCGTGCGGGGCGCCGGGGCGGAGCTGAAGAGCTTGCGCGTGCCGGTGGCGGGGGCAGGGGCGGGCGGCGCGCTCGAGAATCGGCGCGTCCACTCGACCATCTCGTCCCTGGCCGCGAAGGTCTTGGTCGCCGGCGTGAGACCGGCCGGGGTCACGAGCGGGGGCGTCGAGCTCCGACCGGTACCCTCGAAGTCGTCGTCAGCGCCTGGTCCCGCGGTCTCCGGCTGGAGTTTCTGGCGCACCCGCCGCACGCGCTGGGCGAGACGCCGGCTCACCTCGCCGCTGTCGGCACCGCGCGCGAAATCACGGAGGCCACGCCCGAGCTCTTCGGCGTCGAGCGGGCGATCCGCTGCGTCGAGGGCGACGCTCCGCGCGATGAGATTCCGGAGTGGGGCGAGCTCGGGCGCGCTCGCGTCGATCGGTTCGGGAGGCGTTCTGAGCGCGTCGGCGCACGCTTCGACCGAGCCACGGCGAAACGGTGCCGTCCCGGACCAGGCCTCGATGAGGAGCGCGCCCACCGCGAACACGTCGGCGGTTGGCCCGAGCGGCTCACCTCGGAGTTGCTCCAGTGGCATGTGCCCGGGCGATCCGAAGACTTCGCGCGAGCGACCACTCGTCGGCTCCACCGGTGCGGCAATGCCGAAATCGATCAGCCGGACGGCGCCCTCGTCGTCGATCAGCACGTTCCGGGGCGTCACGTCGCGGTGCACGATGCCGGCGCGGCGGTGCGCGTAGTCGAGCGCGCGACACACCTCGACGCCGACGACGGCCCCTTCCTGCGCATCGAGCCGCCCGGTGTACGCGAGCATGTCGCCGAGCGTGACGCCCGGGCAGTACTCCATCGCGATGTAGTAGATGCCCTGCTCGACGCCGAGCTCGTAAACGGGCACGATATTCGGGTGGCTGAGCTCGACCGCCGTCTTCGCTTCCTCGACGAAGCGCTTGACGAAAGCGCTGTCCACGGCGAGCTCCGGCCGGATCTGCTTCACCACCAGGCGCTTCTCGAACCCGACCGCGCCGCGTAGGGTGGCGAGGTACACGCGCGCCATGCCCCCTGCCGCGATCTCGCGCTCGAGCACGTACTTCCCGAAAATCTGCGGGAACATCGCGGCCCTGTACCCTAGCGCGTTCGTCGCCTTATCGCTCTTTTGTGGCTGCGGGGCCGAGGAAGCGACGGTGAACACCGTGGCCGTCCAGGCGCACGAGCTCGCCCGGTGCGGCGTCGAGACGGGGGGCACCTACCTGACCCTGACCCCGCTCGGGCCCTTCCCGAAGTCGGCCGATGCCTCGGTCCCGATCGCGCCCAAGGACGAACGAGAGCTCACGACGTTCTCGCCGGAGACGGTCGGGATCGAGGCGGTCTCCGCCCCCGCCAGCCTCGGGGTCATGGGTTATTCGGAACACCGGCGAGAACACGGCATCGACGTGCTCCTCTGGCCAAGCCGGTCCTGCCCCCTGACCACGGTCGGCGCCGACTACCCCGGTGACGGAGCGGGTCAGGCGCTCGGGTTCTCGGCGGAGAGCGGCGTCGCACTGGTTGCCGGCGAGGACGCGATCGATCGTGGTCGAGCCCAGAGCGCGCTCGGCTTCAACGTCGAAACCGGCCTCGTGACGGTTCCGCCCGCGGAGCAACCGCTCCGGATTCCACTCGCGTACGCGACCGTCACGCCGTTCGAGGACGGTTTGTTGGTGGCCGGCGGCGAGGATCCGGTGATGGATCTCGACCCGGCCGATCGAGAGCGTTCGTCGGTCGGCTACTTCTATCAACCTGCAACCGGCGCCTTCGATCCGGAGCCCATCGATCTCCTGTGGGATCGAAGCCGGCACGCTGCGATCGCGCTCGCGAACGGCGCCACGCTGCTCGTGAGCGGCCTGGCACGCGGAGGCCTGGTGAGGCAGCTGCAGGCGGTGTACCCCGGCACCCGTCAGCACAGCATCGTCGGGCTCGCAGCGCTCGAGGTGGGCCGCCTCGAGCCGACGGCGCTCCTGCTCGACGACGGCGGGATCCTGGTCGGTGGTGGGCAGTTCGAGAACGGCGATCCAGTGGGCCAGATCGAGTGGTTCTCCGCGGATGGGTCGGAAGCGCTCGGCTCGTTGACGCTGCCCCCGCGGCCGAATCGGGTGTTCTTCGCGCTCCCCGGCGGCGGGGCGCTCAGCGTGCCGGGCTGCACCGGCACCCCGTCGAGCTGCGCGCCGTGGGAAGGGACCTTCATCACGCCCATCACGCCCATCACGCCGGATCGGGAGGCGCTGCCGTTCGCGCTTCCTGCGACGACCAACTGTCCGATCCCCGAACGGCCGCTTTTGGTTCCGGGTGGTGGTGGCGGCGTACCGCTTCTCGTCGACCCGGACCGACCGACCTGCGTGTGGCGCTTCAACCCCTGGCCTGGCGCCGCTGCCGACGGCGACGATCCAGTGAGCCGACCTCGGTTCCAGCGTGACGATTCTCTGCGGCTCGAGCCGCCGCCCGACCCACGAACACGCCCGCTCGCGACCGGCCCGAGCTCCTTCGTCTGGATCTCGGCAGAAGAGCCGGGGCTCTTTGGCGTCCGTCTGGATACCCGGGGCGCCCTGTCGCACGAAACCCTCTCGTTGACGGCGACGGATAGCGATCCGTTCCGCCCGAAGTACCTGGTTCCCGACCGGCCGCTCGCCTTCGAGAGCGACGGGCTCCACCCCTTCGACGAGGTCTTGAAGGTCTTGAACCTTCGTTCGTCGGACGCAGCCGTCACCTATTGGGTCACCGAAACTCGCTTCGCCGACGTCAGGGTCAGCGTCGAGCTGGGTAGCGGTTCGACCGGCGGCGACCCGCGCGAAGGTCCACCGATCGTGCTCTTCGGCGCGACTCCTGTCGGCGACGACTCCTGCCCTTGGCCGTCTCCCGAGGGCTCCTCGCCGGACGATGACGGCGTGACCGTCGAGGTCGTTCGGCGCGGTGCGAAGGTCACGCTGTCGAACGGTGTCGGCGCGCAAGGCACTCCCTGCAGCGTGCCCGAAGGGTCGATGCCGATCGGCATTCGCCTCGGCGCTCTGCCGGTCACTGTTCGATCGCTGATGATCGAGCGCGAGTGACGGCGGCGGGCGGGCCGCCTCAGCGCTTGAAGATCCGCCCCAAAATCCCGCCCTTTTCCGGCGGGACCTGCGAGACGCGCCCGGGTTCTCCACCACCGGACGCTGCCTCGGGCTTCGCATGTCCTGGCTGGCGGCCCATCTCGAACAGACGGATCTCGCGCTGCGCGTCGACGTGCCTCGGGTCCTGCTCGACGATCAGGCGGAAGTCTTCGAGCGCCTTTCGGTTGCGACCGAGCCGCTTGAGCAGCTGCCCGCGAAACCATCGAACGCGCGTGTTCGCCTGCTCCATGTTGACGGCGCGGTCGAGGTCCTTCAGCAGTGCCGGCAGATCGGCATTCGGCTTGAGCGCCTCGAGCCAGGCGACCATCGCGATGTTGTCGGCCTGATCCGGTGCATCGGCGAGCGCCGCTCGGGCGGCCTCCTCGGCGGCGGGAAGGTTGTTGCGCTTGAGCAGGATCTGCGCCTTCTGGATGCTCATCGCCGCCCGCACTACGCGCTGGATCGTCTCCTGCTCCTCGGCGGCGCCCTGGCCCGTCTTCTCGAGCTCGTCGTACTCGCGCCGGCGCGCGGGATCGGAAAGGACCTGATGCGCTTCACTCATCCGTGCGAAAATCTTGGTCGCGAGCTCTCGCACGTCGGCGTATTGGGGGCCGAGCCGATCGGGGTGCCAGCGCTTGGCGAGCTGAAAGTACGCCGCGGCGATGGCGGTGGCCGGCGCGTCGGTCGCGACACCGAGCAGATCGTAATACGAGTCTTTCGTGGACTCGGCGCGAACGCGGAGCTCCTTCCGGAACGCATCGTCGAGCGGCACGGCGTCGGCGACCCGCCCCGACGGCGGTGACGGCGTCGACGACGGCGCCGGGGGCGCTGGTGACTCGCTCGCCGCAGGCGACGCCACCACGTGCGGCAGGGCGCTCGCGCGAACGACGGCGCCGACCGGACGTGCGGTACCGCCCACGTCGAAGTAGCGCAGCGCGACGAACAGGTACGTGAGCCGTTCGAGACGCGAGGCCTCGAGCAGCTGGTGACCAGCGAGCTCCGCCAGCGACTGCGGCTTTGCCGCCAGAACGTCGACCACGCTCTGCTCGGCGGCGTCGAACCCGAACCCGGCGAGCGGTGCGTCCACGTGAAAACGGAGCTCGATACCGTCGAGCCGCAAGAGAACCTCGCGGAGCTTGAGCTCGTCCGTCGTCTGCTTCAGCGTCCGCCAGATCAGTGCGAGCGGCGCGCCGCCGCTGGTCGGACCGCCGGCGCGTTCGAGAAAATTCACGCCGTCGTAGTAGCCGTATCGCGTCTGCGGCGGGAGCTGCGCCAGCTCGACCACACGGCGCGCCACCTGCTCGACGAGCAGGCGCTCGAGCGAGCGTTCGTCCAGCGCACCCCATTCGACGAGAACCTGACCGAGACGTCGATTGCTCTCTCGCGCGAGCGTGAGCGCCGCCTCGAGCCGCTCTGCCGGGAGGGCGCCGCGCTCCACCGCGAGCTCACCGAGCGGCGCGATCAGCGTCGCCGCCCGCGCGGCCGCCGGTACTCCGTCCACGAAGTGGAGCGCGTGCTTGACCCGCGAGACTTCCTCGAGCACGAGCGAGCCGGTGAGGCGCCGATCGAGACCGTAAACCAGGAGGTGCGCGAGCGGGGTCGTCGCGAGCGTTCCACTGGCGGTCGGAGCGGGTTGGCTCATGAGGGCGCGGCCCCGGATCAACGCGGCGGGGCCGGGAGCTTGGCTCGACCGGCCAGGATTGGCTAGCCTTTTGTCATGCCGCGCGGAAGCGTCCTCGTCGTCGACGACGAACCGTCGATTTTAGCGACGCTCAAAAAAGCGCTCAGCCTCGAGGGTTACTCCGTCGATGTCGCCGGTGGCGTTCGCGTGGCGGAAGAGAAACTCGAGAAGAAAGACTACGATCTCGCGCTTCTCGATCTGGAACTGCCGGACGGCGATGGGCTCTCGCTGCTCGAGCGTATTCAGGCGCGGGGCGCCGGCGTCGAGGTCATCATGATGAGCGGCCACGGCACGATCGACGCCGCCGTGCGCGCGACGCGGCTCGGCGCCCTGGATTTTCTCGAGAAGCCGCTATCGACGGATCGCTTGCTCGTGATGCTGGAAAACGCGCTCCGCCTCAAGCGCGTCGAGCACGAGGCCCACGAGCTCCGCGCGCAAGCGGGCTACTTCGACGAGCTGCTCGGGAGCAGCGTCGCCATGAGCGAGCTCCGAGACAAGGTGCTCCGCGCGGCGCGTTCCAATGCGAGCGTGCTCGTCACCGGAGAGCGCGGCACCGGGAAAGAGCTCGTCGCGCGTGCCCTCCACCGCGCGTCTCCGCGCGCCAAAGCGGCGCTCGAGCGCCTCAATTCGGCCGCCGTTCCCGCCGAGCTGATCGAAAGCGAGCTCTTCGGGCACGAGGCTGGCGCGTTCACCGGTGCCACCAAGCAGCGCGCCGGCAAGTTCGAGCGTGCCGACGGCGGTACCTTGTTCCTCGACGAGGTCGGCGACATGCCGCTCGCGATGCAGGCCAAGCTCTTGCGCGTGCTGCAGGAGCGCGAGATCGAACGCGTAGGCGGTAGCGAGACGATCTCGATCGACGTTCGTGTCGTCGCGGCGACCAACCGCGATCTGCGGAAGGCCGTCGAGCTCGGCCAGTTTCGCGCCGACCTTTTCGATCGGCTGAACGTCGTACCGCTCGAGCTACCGCCGCTCCGCGCCCGCCGCGGGGACGTCCCTGAGCTCGTCGTCCATTTCCTCGACATCGCGCGGCGCGAGAACGCGCGTCCCGGTCTCACGCTCGACGACGGCGCGCTCGCGGCACTCGCCGGCTACCCCTTCCCCGGCAACGTCCGCGAGCTCAGAAATCTCGTGGAACGGCTCGTGATCCTGAGCCCGGACGACCAGGTGACGCGCGCGGACGTCGAGCGCGCGCTCGGCGGGGCCGTCGCGCTCGAGCGCGGCCTCTACCGCGCGGGAGTGCCGTTCCGGGTGCTCTCGGAAGACGCCGAGCGCCGGATCATCGAGGAAGCACTGGCGGAGCACGGCGGTCAGATGGCCGCGACGGCCCGCGCCCTCGGCCTGGAACGCAGCCATCTCTACAAGAAGGCGAAAGCGCTCGGCCTGCGCGGCGACAAGGACCCCGAGGAATGAGCGGATCGGCGCCTCGGCGCCGGCCTGGCACGGGCTCTACTTGGCGGGCTTGCCGAGCGCGCTGAGCGCTGCTTTCGCCTCGGCCTGCTCCCCGGGCTCGGCCTCGCAGAGCAGAGCACTCTCGAGCTCGAAGCGAGCGCGTTTCACGTTGCCCGTCTTGGCGAGGGCTTCCGCGAACGCCCGGTGCGTTCCAAAGCCGGTGATGTCCGCGTTGATTGCCGCCTCGCCCACCGTCACCGCTTCGGCGAACGCACCACGCGCCACCAGCCGAGTGAGGAGCTCCCGGTGCGCCGTGGCGTCGTGCTCCGAGAGCGCGACCAGCTTCCGGAGGATGGCGAGCGACCGCTCGGCGTCGCCCTTTCCCTCCGACAGCGTGAGGAGCGCGTAGAGCGGGTGCGTCTGCGTGGGATCGAGGCGCTCGGCCTCGGTCAACGCCGCAAGGCGAGTCGCCGCATCGCCGGTCGCCTCGGCCGCCTCCGCGAGCAGGAGCTGCACGGCGTAGCCGTTTTGGCCGTCACCGAGCATGCGGCGTAGCCAGGTGATCGCCTCGGCCGGCTTGTCCTTCGCCAGCGCCAAGCGCGCCGAGAGAAACCGGGCGTCCGCACTCTTCTCGTCGAGCGCGAGCGCGGCCGCGAGCGCGCGAGCCGCTTCCTCACCGCGCCCCGCGCGAACGAGCGCGAGCGACAATGCAGCGTGGTGCGCCGCATTTTTCGGCTCGGCCGCCACGAGCGCGCGAGCCGCATCCACCGTGCCGACCCGCGAGCGCGGCATGAACTGCGCGCCGTAGCGGGCGAGCTCCTTGTTCATGAGCTCACCGAAGCGCCCGTCCTCGACCCCGGGCGCGACGCCGAGCGCCCCCTCGAACACCTGCTTGGTTTCCTTGCCGTCCGCCCAGAGCTTCATCATCGCGGCCATCCGCTTCATCCCGTAGCGTTCGCCGAGCATCGCGACGAGCCGGCTCGACGCGTAGTACGCCGTCGCCACGTCGCTCAGCTGTTCGGCCCGCGTGAACGCGCGGTTCATGCCTTCGATGCTCGGCACGCGACCGGCGCGCCTGAGCTCGTACAGGTCGGGCCCTTGCTCGCGCGACCATTCGGGACGCGCGAGCATCGTCTCGTACTCGGCGAGGCCCTCGGTGAACCAGCGTGGCACGCGGTTCTTCGACATCTGGATGTGAAACACGTGCGAGAGCTCGTGCCACAGCGTCATGCCCAGGTTGAACCGCTCCTTCTGCGGGCTCATCGAGGCCAGCGTGTGACCGAAGCAAACGCCCTGGATCGCGGTCTCCGGCAGGCCGCTCGTGCGGATCGCGAAGTGCTCGCGGTCGGCGTAGATCTCGACGCCGATCGGCATTTTCGGAGTAAAACCATAGTGGGCGACGAACGTGGTGAAGGCGCGCTCGAGCAACGCGGGCACGTAACGCTCCAGCAGCGCGCGGTCGCGCTGGTGGTAGCGGAGCGTGAAGCGGGTCCCGCCGACGGTCACGTACTCCTTCGGGATCACGCGCTCGAAGAGCTCGAGCGTGTTGAAGACACGCGCGTTGTAGGGATCGAGTGCGAACGCACGCCCGAGCGCCGAAACCCCGTCGTCGTCACGACCGGCGCGGATCAGGTTGATGCCGAGGACGGCGAGGGCCGCGGCGTCGTTCGGGTCGAGCGTCACCGCCTCGCGCATGAGCTCGACGATCTCGTCGTAGCGGTGCTCCCAGTCGGCGAACTCGCCGACGACGGCGTAGAAGCGCGAGCGCTCGGGGTTCGCGCCGAGCACGGCCTTCTTGTCGGCCTCGAACGCGGTGCGATCGGAGGCCACGAAGTGGATCGCGGCGCGCAGACTCAGAAGGTCGAGATCCCCCGGGCGCGCCGCCAGGCCCTGCTTCACGCGATCCTTGGCCAGCGCGAGCTCGAGGTCACGGAGCGCCACGCCGGCAAGGACGAAATGCGCGCGCGCCAGGCGCGGGTTCACGGCCAGCGCCGCCCTCGACAGCCGCTCCGCTTCGACGAAATCGAGCGCCTGGGCGAGCTTGACCTCGGCCATCATCACGAGCGCCTGGGGCTCGTGCGGAGCGCGTTCGAGGACCTCGGCCAGCACTTCCTCGGCGTGGCCCGGGTCGTACTTCTCGAGGAAGAGCTCCGCGCGAAAGAGCAGCAGCATCGGGTCGGTCGACCCGCTCGCCTCGGCCTCGCCGAACGCCTCGTTCGCGTCACGCGGTGAACGCAAGAGGTGCGCCGCTCGCCCCACGAGCGCGAGGGAACGGCCGTCGTTCGCCGCGATGCGTTCCTCGTTGTAGTCCTCGATCACGGCGCGGAGCGGAGCCTCTGCGTCGGCCCTGCGCCCGAGCTCGAGCAGCACCTCGCCGAGCAGCACCCGGGCCTCGCGGGCCGAACCGTCGGCAGCCGCCACGCGCAGCCGCGCTTCGGCCTCGCCGAGTCGGCCGCTCTGCCGCAGCGCGCGCGCCTCGATCACGGCCGCGCGTGAAGCCTCGGCCGTCGTTCCGAGCGTGCGCGAAAGCGCGATCGCCTCGTCGTAGCGCCCGGTGACGAGCAGCGTCTCGGCGAGGCCCGCCGTCGCGCGAGGGCCGATGCTTTCCGTGAGCGCCCGAAACGCCGCCTCGGCGCCCGCGTAGGCGCTCGCGGCGAGCAGACGTTCCGCGCGTGCGATCGGCGTTTCGGGGCGGGACGCGGGTTTCGTCGCGCTCTTGCCAGTGGTCGACGGTGCGGGCTTGGCGACGGGCGGCGCCGCACCGCCGCAGCCGAGAAGCACGACGACGGCGAGGACGCGAGCGTTCACGGAGGAAACTCTACCAGTCGACCAGCACGGGCGTCCCCGCCTTGGCTCCGAGCTCCCGCGCCGCCGAGCCGTCGCGCACCACGACCTCGAGCTGACCGAACGAGCCGACCACCGCCCCGCACTCTCCCACTGCAAGGTCGGCGTAGGTCTCGACGACGGCAAGGCTCCGGCCGAGAACACGCACCGTGGCCTTCGAAAGGGCGCTCGGCGGCAGGCCGTCGAGGTTCGTCACCAGGTTCCCGAAACGGTCCACGACGAGCACCTGTCCCGCGGCCGCGCGCTCGGCGCGCCGGGGCTCGGGGACCAGTGAGCTCTCGCTGAGCTCGGCCAGGGGCCCAACGTCGGCGAACGAAAGGCTCCCGGAGGCGAGCCGCCCTGCCACCGGCGCGAAGAGGTCACGGCCGTGGAACGTACGGCTCGGCACCGTCAGGCCGAGGCCCGGCGCATCGATGAGCCGCGCCTCGAACGACGGTGCCCGCCGTCGAACCACCTCGAGCAGTCCGTTGTCGGGAGCCACGAAGCAGTGCGCACCGGCACGCGCGACGATCGCGCGACGTGCCGTGCCGACGCCGGGGTCGACGACCGCCAGGTGGACCGTCCCACGAGGGAACCACGCGAACGCCTGCCCGAGCCAGAACGCACCCGCGGCGACCGCTTGCGGCTCGATGTCGTGGGTGATGTCGACCAGGGTCACGCTCGGGCATTCGCCGAGCAGCACGCCCTTCATCACGCCGACGAACGGATCGCGGAGCCCGAAATCCGACAGCATCGTCACGATCGGGCGCGTCAGCTCACCCCTCGCACGCGCCCAGTCCGAATCATCCATCGCCACCCCCGGAGATCACTCAGGCATGAGCCGGGCGAGGTCGACGCCCGCCCCGGCGAGCACCTGGTTCTGGAGCTCCACGAGCGCGGCGACCCCCTCGAGCCCGAGGTCGATCATGCGGTCGAGATCGGGCCGCGGCAATGCTTCGCCCTCGGCCGTGCCCTGGATCTCGACGATGCCGCCGCGCCCCGTCCCGACGACGTTCAAGTCCACACGGGCAACGCTGTCTTCGGCGTAGCAAAGGTCGAGCGCGAACTCGCCGTCGACGTGACCGACGCTGATCGCCGCGACGCGATCCCGAAGCGGCGGCTTGGCGAGCTTCCCGCTTTTCTGCAGCTTGTCGAGGGCGAGCGCGATCGCGATGAAGCCCGCCGTGATCGACGCGGTGCGCGTGCCGCCGTCCGCCTCGAGCACGTCGCAGTCGACGGTCACGCTGCGCTCGCCGAGCCGGTCGAGATCGAGCGCCGCGCGGAGCGACCGTCCGACGAGCCGCTGGATCTCCCGCGCCCGCCCGCCGAGGGGCCGATCGCGCCCGTCCCGCGCCTCACGACGTTTCGGATTCGAGCGAGGGTGCATTTGGTACTCAGCCGTGATCCACCCCTTGCCTCGCCCCGCCATGAACTCCGGGACCGAGTCGTCCACCGACGCGGTCGCTAGAACCACCGTTCCGCCGGCACGGTAAAGGACCGAGCCCTCGGAAAGCTTATGAAATCCTGGCGTAACCTCGACCGGCCGGATCTGGTTGAGCGGGCGTCCACCTCGCCTTGAAGTCTTCATGGAACTGCCCCTAGCATGGGTAGTTCGAGGAGACGTTCGCCTCCGAGCCGCCACACCGGGAAGTTTCTGCGGCATGCTGGCGAGAATCCCGAAGGCACTGCATGATACCAGTCTGGGAGAGTCTCGAGGTTAGGACCGAATGCTGAGCACGGGAGATATCATTGACGGGAAGTACCGGATCGTCCGGCTTCTCGGCGAGGGCGGCATGGGGGCCGTCTACGAGGGTGAGAACACCCGGATCCACCGGCGCGTGGCGATCAAGGTCCTGCACTCCGGCGTCGCCGAGCAGGGCGAAGCCGTGGCGCGTTTCGAACGCGAAGCGCAGGCGGCCGGTCGCATCGGGTCGGAGCACATCGTCGAGGTGCTCGATCTCGGCACGCTGCAGAGCGGCGATCGCTACCTGGTCATGGAGTTCCTCGACGGCGACGGCCTCGGCGCGCGCATCAAGGACAAGGGAAGCCTCACGCCCGCCGAGCTCTGCCCGATCGCGCACCAGCTGATGGAGGGCCTCGCGGCCGCCCACGGGGCCGGCATCATCCACCGCGACCTCAAGCCCGACAACGTGTTCCTGCTGCGAAATCGCGCGGGCCAGGCCGACTTCGTCAAGCTGCTCGACTTCGGCATCTCCAAGTTCAATCAGCTGAGCGGCGACAGCGGCTTCAGCATGACGCGCACCGGCGCCGTGATGGGAACGCCCTATTACATGGCTCCGGAGCAGGCCAAGGGCTCGCGCGAGATGGACCATCGCGTCGACCTCTACGCGGCCGGCGTGATCCTGTACGAGGCGCTCACCGGCCAGGTTCCGTTCAACGCGGACACCTTCAACGAGCTGCTCTTCAAGATCGTGCTCGAGGAGCCCCAGCCACTCGAGAAGATGAATCCCAACGTCGACTCGGGGTTCGCCGCCATCGTGACCAAGGCGATGGCTCGCGATCCGGGCCACCGCTTCCAGAGCGCCAAGGATTTTCAGGCCGCGCTCGCACAGTGGGCGGCCGGTCACGGTCACGAGCTCACGACCGCCCTTCGCGTCACGAAGACCCAGCAAGCGCTCAGCTCTTCCGCGCTCCGCCGCACCCCCGCGGGTCCGGTGGGTCCGGGCACGCTCGGCACCGGCACGCCGGGCACCTGGGCGCAGACCGGCGCCAATCTCGGTGAGGGCATCGACACCATTCCGAAGAAGAGCAACACCGGGCTCTTCGTCGGCGTCGCCATCGCCGGCTTGCTGCTCGGCGGCGGTGTCATCGCCATGATGAAGATGCGCGGCGACGCCGAGAGCGAAAAGAAGCTCGCGGACGCCCGCGCCGCGGACAAGGTGGCCCAGGAAGAGGCCGCGCGAGTCCAGGCGGCCAAGGTCGAAGAGGAGCGCGCGCGCGCGGCGGCAGCCGAGAAGGAAGCCAGCGCCAACAAGGCCGAAGCGGCCAGCGCCAAGGCCGAGGCGGCCAGCGCCAAGGCCGAAGCGTCGAAGCTCGCGGCCAGCGCCGCGACGGCGGCGAAGGCTGCCCCGGTGGCGCGTGGGCCCGCACGTCCCGCGCCAGCGAAGCCGCCGGAGCCGGCCCCCCCGAAACCGGCGACCACGACCGGTAGCGGCCGCAAGATCCGCACGTCTCTGTGACCTCGAGCGACGCGCCGACGGGCAGCGTGCTCGCGGTGTCGGAGGTCTTCGAGAGTATTCAGGGCGAGGGGCCGAGCGCGGGCGAACCGTCGCTATTTTTGCGGCTCGCTCGCTGCAACCTTCACTGCCGCTACTGCGACACCCGCTACACCTGGGATTTCGCGGCCTACCGCTTCGAGGACGAGGTTCACGACGAGCCGATCGACGCGCTCGGCGCGCGCCTTTCAGCGAGCAACCTGCGCCGGGTCGTCGTGACGGGTGGCGAGCCGCTCCTTCAGCAGCGCGGCCTGGTCGAGCTTTTCGCGCTGCTATCCGCCGATTTCACGATCGAGATCGAAACCAACGGAACCCTCACCCCCGACCCAAAGCTCGCTGCACGGGTGAACCAGTGGAACGTCTCGCCGAAGCTCGCGAACGGCGGCGACCCGCAAGCGATGCGCCTTCGTCCGGCGGTGCTCGCGGCGTTCCTTGCGACCGAGCGCGCTTTTCTGAAGCTCGTGATTGGCGGTCCCGAGGATCTGCTCGAGGCCGAGGCGCTGATCGCGAGCACGGGCTTTCCGCGCGCGCGCGTGCTGCTGATGGCGGAAGCCGCCACGCCGAGCGAGCTGTCGACGCGCGGTCCGTTCGTGGCCGCGGAAGCGCTCCGCCGCGGCCTTCGCTACTCACCACGCCTGCACGTCGAGCTCTGGGGCGGCGAGCGCGGTCGCTAGGTCACGGCGGCAGATCGCCCCACACGGTGAGCGCCGCGCGGGTCTCGGGGTCGAGCTCGACCGGAGTCGGCTCCGCACTGCCGAGCTCACGGGGCACGGTGCGATCCTCACCGCTCAGGGTGGCAAGCCAGGTCGTGCGAGCCGCGATCGGCCGCTGGCTGAAGACGTCGAAGGCGCAGGCGGGATCCACGTCGAGCACGCAGAGCCGTGGCGTTTGACCGAGTTCGCCGCGGAGCAGCCAAGCGCCCTGGCGCGTCGAGTAGCGACCGAACAGGGTCGCCGGCTGCGCCTGGCCGTCGACGGCACCGCCGCCGCGGGCGCGGATCGCGAGATCGACGCCCGGCGTGCCGCGGGGAAGCTCGACGTCGAGCGCCCGCGCGAGCGTCGCCGCGATGTCGGCCGCGGTCACCGGCTCCGCGATATCCTTGCCGGCGAGATCCCCGAACGGCAGCTTCACGACGAGCGGCGCCGTGAGCCGGTCCTCGCCGAGCGGCGCCGCAGGATCGTAGGGTAAATCCGGGGGAGCACCGGGGCCGACGTCACCGGTCACGATCACGAGCGCACCGTCCCAGGCGTTCGCACGCTTGAGCACCGCCAAAAGCTGCCCGAGCCCGACGTCCTGCTTCGCGAGTGACGCGTCGGTGAGCGCTGCGAGCCGCGTCCAGTCGTCCTCGGAAAGCTTGCGCCCCGGGCGACCGACGCGGGCGCGAAGTCCACCGAGGATGATACCTCCGCGGCGCGGGTCGATGGCGCCGTTGTACTCCGTCGGTCGAAGTTGAGCCGCCTCCTCGCGCGAGACGTCCCACGGCGGGTGGCCGCCCCGCGCGTGGACCACGACCAAGTGGCGCGAGAGCGGTCGCTCCTCGAGCTGCTGGGTGAGCCAGGCCGCGGCGCGTGCGAACGGCTCGCTCGCCGGCACGTCTTTTACAGGCGAAAATGGCTCGAAGGTGTCGAACAGCTCCGCAAAGCCGAAGGGCGCAAAGCTCGTCGGAACGCCGGTGAACAGCGCGGACGAGCCGTTCGCCTCCTTGAACAGTCGCGGGATCGTGCGAAGGCTCGACGGAACGCGCTGCAGCGGAGCCTGAACGGTGTGGGCACGAGGCAAGAGCCCGGTGAGCAACGTCGTCAGCACACCGGCGGGGACCGTCGTCGGCGCCCGGTAGCGGCTGAACGCCGTCGCGCCGTGCGAAAGTCCCGCCAGCGTCGCCATGCCGCCGGTGGGTCCCCAGGGCGGGATGCGGGCGCGGTCGGTGGACGAAAGCACGACGAGAACGGCGACGCGCGCGGGGGGGAGGTTCGCGGTGTCCGGTGTGGCCTCGACGATCTCGGTGTCTCCGAACGCGACTCGGGCGCCACGCGTGGCCTCGGGCGCCGAGAGCTCGAGCGCGATCGGTTCGCCGGCGAAGCGGGCAAGATCGATCTCGAGCGGTGTCCAGACGCTGGAATCCCCGCCTGAAATACGCCGATTTTCGAGCACCAGACGCTCGCCGCCCTCGCGCTTGACGGCGATCTCGGCGACGCCGCGGCCGGTTCCCCAAAGGCCGAGCGCCGCACGGAGCTTGGTACCCGCGCGCGGACGGGCGACGCAACGGACGGTCGTCGGCGCGCGCAGCACGATCGCGCGCCGTGGCACGCCGCCGAGCGCGACGTTCGCGACCACGTCGAGCAACGTCGGCGGAGCGTAGCTTGCGCCGTTGCGATGGTCGGCGGGGCTCGCGACGCGAATCCAATCGAGCTCGGCCTGAGCGCTGTCCCCCGCCCGCGTGCCACCGAGGAAACGAAGGCTCAGGCGATGGAGGCCGGGCTCGATCGTTTGATCGAGCTCGGGCAGATCGAAGGACTTCGGCTCGCTGTCGGGCAGCCGAACGACGCCGAGCCGGCGACCGTCGAACGCCGCCTGGACGCGTCGCGCCGCCACGCCCTTGCCGCGCAGCGTGACGCGCAGGCCGTCGAGCGGCGCGTCGAGCCAGAGCTGGACATCGAGCTCGCGCGAGCGCGTGCCGAGGTAGGTCGCGCCGTCGCGGAGCGCGAGCTCGCCGTCTCCCAGCGAGCCCGGACGAAATCCGGTCCACGGTGAGGCGGCTTCCGTACCGAGGTCGAGCAGCCGCCCGTGGTGCTCGATCTCGCAGGAAATCAGCCGATCGAGGAGCTCGGTGCGTTCCGTGCGGCGTGGGCGGCCGGCCGCAGCCTGCGGCGGCGGGCCTTTCGGGGCTTCGACGGGCGGTGTCGCACTCGCGCGCGTGGAGGGCGGCTCGGACTCGCGACAGCCGAGACCGAGCGTGAGGGCAATGCACAGGCCGCTCCACGCCGAGAGGTGAGCCCCGCGTGGGCGACGGTTCCGCGTCATCGCCCCGTCGTCACGCCCGGCGCGGGATCGGCGGGCGCGGTGCGCACGCGCGTTCGCCGTCCCGCCACGAGCGTCACGGCTTGGGTCAGCGGGGCACCGCTGCCACGCACCTCGACGCGGTGCGGACCGGGAGCGGCGGTCACGCGGCGGACCGGACCGTTGCCGACCAGCTGCCCATCGACGTAGATCGGCTCCGGACCCGCCGTTTCGACCTCGATCAGCCCCTCGGCAGCGCCGAGCTCCATGCCGCTCGGCAGCGCCAGCTCTTCGGCGACCAGCCCGAGACGGGGCGGCACGGTCGACGCGGTGGTGTCGGACTCTTCGCTCCCGGTGCCTGACGGTGCCGGCGAGAGCACCGGTAAGAGCCAGCTCGTGAGGGCAAACGCGGCGCCGAACGCGAGGCCGCCGCGTAGCAGCAGCACGCCCCAGCCCGCCGGTTCGGGCGGACGCTCACTGCCCGCCGGCTCGGGGCGAGATGCAGCAGACGCCGGCTCGCGGCGGGAGTCGGCGCTCGTCGGCTTCGCTGGCGCGCTCGACGCAACGCGCTTCACCGCCGGTGCCGGCGCCGCCTTGGCGGACTCGACGTCGGAGTCGGCGAGCAAACCGAGCAGCTCTTCGGTCGATTCCTCGGTGGTGAGCTCGGGCGAGCTCGACTCCGGCGCGCGAGGCGATGACGAGACGGGTTCGACGCGCGGGGGGGCGCCGACGCCCTCGAGCGTGCGCTGCTCGGGACCGAAGTTCGAGACCACGACCTCGACGGCGGGCGTCACGTTTCGGCTGAACGGCAACGTCGCGCCCATGCCCACACCCCCGAGCGGAGTTTGCGGCTCCTGCGTCACGGCGACGGGCGGCGCCGGCTCCGGCGTGGGTTCCGGGGCGGCCACCGCGGGAGCGACGTCGCTCGGGCGAAGCTCGGGGACCGCTTCGGGTGCGGGCGTCGCCGTCGGCACCGGGGCGACCACCTGCAGCGCGGGCGTTGCCGTCGGCGCCGGAGCGACCGCCTGCAGCGCGGGCGTCGCCGTCGGCGCTGGGTCCGCGGCAGCGCTCTCGAGGTCCCAGCCCGCGCCATCGTCGCCTTCGGTGCGCGACGCGGTCTGCAGGTTCGGTGCGAGCAGATTGATCGCCGGCGCGGAAACGGTGGTCGCCGTCTCGGCGCTCGACGCGATGAAGCCGGTCGGGGCGGAGGCGCCGGCCGGCGAGGCGAGCGCGCCTTCCGTGCTGGTCACCGTCGCCGCGAATTCGACCCCGGGCACGAAGGGCACCGGAGCGGGCGGGGGATCACTCACGGGCGCCGGGACGCTCGGCGCATCGAGCTCGGCAGCGAGGATCCCGCCCCGGCGCGCGATGTCCGAGAGCACGGTCTCGAGCAGCCGCGAGCCAACGCTACCCTCGAGCACCAGACTGCGCGGGGCCTCGCCGGCGAGGAGCCGCCGCGTCAGGCCCGCGGCGGGCTCCGGCGTGGACGCGAGGTAGGCCTCGACGAGCGGGCGATCGAGCTCGAGCTTGCGAAGCCGGACCAGGGAGCCCGCGGCGACCGACAGCAGGGCCGAGCGCGCCTGCGCCACCGGCCCGCGCACGAGCTCGCTCAGCGTTCCCGCGAGCTCGCTGCGCACGGGCGACGAATCGGGCTCGACGACGAAGCGACCCGCGGTCGCCCCGAGCAGGCTCGGCAGGATCGACGCGCCGCGCTCGAAGCCTCCATCCGGAGTGCTCCGCGTGAGCGAGACGAGCCGCCCGCGGCGCACCTGAGCCTCGAACAAGAAGGCCGCGTCGCGAACGGAGACGCGGACATCGCGCTCCTTCTTGCACGCGAGCTCCAGCACCAGGCGCGTCGTCAGACCGTCGAGACGCCCGCGAACCTCGCCGCCCGCCTCGATGCGCTCCTCCACCCTGGCCCGCGCGCGCAGTACCTCGCGCACGCGCTCCACCACCGCCGAGGCAGCAGCTTCCTTGCGCAGGTACCCATCCGCGCCCGCACCGAGCTCGCGCACGCGCTGGAGCAGATCTTCCTTCCACGAAAGCAGGATCACCGGTGTGTCGCGCACGACCACGTCGCGCTTGATCTCGTGACACAGCGAGAAGCCGTCGAGCTTCGGCATCATCACGTCGCTCACCACGACGTCCGGCCAGACTTCGAACGTCTTCGAGAGAGCGCGCTTGCCGTCGTGCGCCTCGATCACTTCGACACCGACCGCCTTGAGCAGTCCGCCCAGGAACCAGACGACCGCCGGATCGTCGTCCGCCACGAGCACGCGGCGGCCCTTGAGCGAGACGCCGCCCACCTCTCGCGCTCGCGGGCCCCGCTCGCCGGCGCGGCGCTCGGAGCCGCCCCATGGCACGAGCGGCACGCCGCCCTCCGGACCGGTTTGCTGGAAGCGGAGCTCGCCGCCGGAGCGCAGCGTCACGAGCTCGCGGACTCGCGCCACGGCGCCCCACACCGCGGAAAGCACGTCGTTTCCCTCGCCGAGCGGCACCTGCACGGCCGGCGACCCGCTGTCGAGCGCGTCCAGAAGCCCGCGCCGAAACTCGACCGAGATCCGCTCGACCAGGCTCTGCACGCTCACGTCACCGAGCGGCTCGCGCGGCGTGCGCGGCCGGGCGCGCTCGCGAAGCTCCTCCACCGTGCGGCGCAGCGTGTCGGGACTGCACGGCTTCGGCAACACGCGATCGACACCGAGCTCGACGAAGGACCGCGTGCTCTCCGGGTTGTCGAAGCTGCCGACGACGACGATCGGTACCGGCTCGACCAGGTCGTCACCGAGCAGCCGCCGAACGAGATCACGCGCGCCGGTGTGATCACCATCCACGACGGCAACGTCCGGCCCGAGCATGCGTGCGAGCTCGAGGGCGCGGTCGAGGTCGTCGGTGCGTTCGCACTCGACCGTTGCCTTGCCGGCCCCGTCGGCGAGAGCGTCGGCGAGCGCCTGCGACCCGAGCACGAGCGCGCTGATCGGAAACGCGGTCGGCGCCGAGCGCTCGCGCGATTCCGGCCCGCGGGTGGACACCGGCGCGCCGAGCACCAGCGAGGGCAGGAGGTCGAGCGCTCGCGCGACCTCGGCGAACGGCGCCTCCGCACTGCGCGGGCCCGGCTTGCGCACGCTGCGCTCGGCCTCCGCCAGGGCTTCGGCGACACTCGCGAACCCGAGCACCCGGGCCGCCGATCCCACCGCGTGGACCCGGCGCAGGAGCCCGTTGACGCGGTCCGGCTCGCCCGGACCCTGCTCGGCGAGCTCCAGGGCGCCCCGCAAGGCGTCGAGCCGCCGGGGCAGGCTACCGACGAACTCGGCGCGCGCCCCGCTCAGCCGGGCGTCCTCCTCGCGCGGTCCTGAGGCGGGGGGCATCCCGGGGCCCTACCACACCGCCCTCTGATCGAGCCAAATTTCCGCGGTCAAAGCAGGAAGGAGACGCCCACGCTGAGCGTCGGCCGCCCGACTCGCATCGTCAGGGTGATGCGGTCGGTGAAGTGGAATCGGCCTCCGACCCATATCGCTAGCCACTCGACGCCGTGGTTCGGCTTGTGCCCGTCGAACCCCTCGCCCGCCCGGATGGCAACGCCCGGCTCACCGAACACCGACCAGTTTCGGCTCAGCCAGAAGTTCCACTGCATCGCGATCGGGATCCACACGCCGTGCGCGTGCCAGTCCCCGCCGAACGTGAGACCGACGGTGTTGTTGATGCTCGAGACGAAGCCGTTGTCGACGAGCTCGATCGTTCCGCGAAAGCCGAAGCCGGGCGGAAACGGATCATGGAACGGGGCGAGGATCGCATGAGGCTCGGCCTCGAAGAAGTAGTCCGGGTGCTGGCCCGGAAACTTGATGACCATCTGATCCGCGGCCGCGGGGCTCGCTGCGGCGAGAGCCGCGACGCTGCCGAGCGCGGCAAACCAACGGGATGCGTGAGTCATGGTGAACCCTTGTTACCACACCATCTACTCGGCACGCAGCGTCCCGCGAGGGTCCTCGACCAGGGGTTTTAGCGCGAAACGCCGGCGAGCGGCGCGAACGCTCCGGTACCCATCCATCCGCTCCGTGGCAAGAAGCGACATCGCCCCATCGACTCCGAAGCGGTCGTGAGCGTTGCCCGGATCTCGATCCGTCGCGTAGGCCTCGTGCCGCTCGGCAACGAAGTCGTAGAGGAACGTCTGCCGCGGGTAGACGAGCCCCGCCTTCATGCGGTCGTGCCCGATCAGCTCGCACACCACCGCGCCGTCCGTCGCGCGCAGCATGGGTCCGATGTCGCGCGCGAGACGCTCGCTCGCCACCCCGCGCATCGCCGCCGTGCCTCGCAGAAAGAGCCAGGGGAAGAGGTACATCGTCGAGGTCGGCGCGGACGACGTTCGTCCCGAGATCTTCGGGATCCGGACCAGCAGCGGGACGTGCACGGATTCCTCGTACACGGTCGCTTTGTGGTGACGGCCGCCGTGTTCCCAGAACTCCTCGCCGTGATCACCGAGGTAGACGACGATCGTGTCCCGAGCCGCGTCCGCTGCGTCGAGCGCCGAGAGCACCCGACCGATCTGCTCGTCGACGTAACGGATCTCCTGCTGGTAGAGGTCGTGCACGGTCTCCACCGGCAGCGTTCGATCGTGCGCCACATACGGCGAGTGGGGGCTGACGAAGAACACGAAACCGAAGAACCGCCGCGAGACCCCGTGGCGCTCCGCCAGCGCCGCGATCGCGCGATCGGCGATGCGGCGGTCTAGCTCGGGCTCGACGCCGGTCGGGTCGTCGAAGAGCTGCCGCGTCGCGAACCCCTGATCGAGCCCGATGCCCGCCTTCGAGAAGTACTGGCGCGTGTCGTGGCCGATCCAGAACGTGTCGTAGCCCTCCTGGGCGAGGACCTCGGCGGCTGTCGTCGCGGCGGCGGAAAGCCGTCCGGTCCAGGGTTTTTTCCAGGTTTCGAGGGGTAACAGCGACGGATAGCTCATGCCGAACATCGCCGAGAGCGAGAGCAGCGTCGAGCTCGAGGGTGAGTATGCACGCGTGAAATGGAACGCCCCCTCGGCCGCCAGTCGCGCGAGGTTCGGCGTCGTCCCGAGCTCGGGGTCGGCGAGCGAAGTCTGATCGTAGCGAGTCGCCTCGCTGCCGATCACGAGCACGTTGTACCGAGCGAGATCGAAGGACACCGGCAGCGCGGGCAAGCCACTCGCCTTCTCGAAACGCCTCACCGCATCCGGATCGTCCGGTACGGGCGCACGGGACACCTCGCTTTCAATGGTGTAGGGCTCGAAGACGGACTGGGCGCGTCCGAGATCCGTGTACGACAAATAGTAGGGCCGAGCCGTCTTGGCGAAGCGCGGGAGCGCGAGCGCCACAACGAGCCCGCCCCCGAGCGCTAGTGCGGTTTTTGCGCCAAAAATGGGGATCGGCCGTCCGACGAGCTCGAGCAGCTGGAAGCCGCCGAGGGCGAACAAGAGGTGCGCGATCCCGAGCAGGGTCAGGTGCAGTGTCGGGTAGTCCCCGGGGAAGACCGCGCGATCGAGGATCAGACAGGCGACGCCGACGACGAGGAGCGACGCCGCGAGGCTCCGGGCAACGATGCGCCTGAGTCGCGTGCGAGCTCGTTCACGATGGTCACCGAGCGCGAGAGCGACCACCGGGACGAGCGCGCCGAAAGCGAGCTTCGGCGACGCCACCGCTTGGAACGGCTCGTAGCGCACGAGGACCCGATAGAGCGACGCGCAAACGATCACGGCGGCAACCACCTCGAGCACCAGCCTGAAGCGCCCGGGGAGACGGCCGACGCCGGGGAAGAGAGGGAGCGACGCGAGCGCGAGCAACGCGACGACGGTCGGGGCAAACCTCAGCACCAAGCCCGCGAGCGAGAGCCCGAAAGTGGCGGGAAAGAGGCTCGGCCGCTCGGCGAAGAGGCCCCAGGGCAGCCGCGCCGCTTCCACGAGGGCCACCGCCACCGTCGACGCGAGCGTGGCCGCGATCAGGTGGCGGGTGCGTTCCGGCATCGAGCCGGAGAGTATCGCCTAAACCCGCGCTACGGCGCAGTGTCGAGCACTTGTCCGAGCTGCTCGGCGAGCGCCGCCATCGCGGGGTTATACCCGTAGTTGGGGTCGACCGTGGCCTCGCTGTTGGTCTCGATGTTCTTCGCGCAAATGCTCGCCGCGATCCCTCGGTCGCCGAGGCCCTTCAAGACCGAAAGCTCGCGCAGGCCGGGATATGCCTTGCGGTAGAGCTGCGTGCCGTCGACATCGGGTGCCGGGTAGCTGCAGAGCGGGCTATTTTTCACGTAGTCGTAGCTCATGCAATCGCAGTAGTCGCTGGAGGAAGAGACGCAGGCGATGGGTGCGGCGAGCGGGAAAATGCAGGCAAACTGCAGGTCGCTCCGCTCCGATTCGATCACGGCCTGCTCGTGACCGTTGATCGGGTTGGCGGTGGGGTCGGTGGAGGTGTTCGGAACGATGGCAGCCGATGCACCGAGCAACGGATGCACTGCGCCGGGGAGACGCGGGTCGATCGACTCGATCATCAGCGGATCGGTGGGGTCGACCGCCGCCGCGGGATCACCGAGCGCGATGGCCCAGCGACCGAGCGCTGTCATCTCGCTGCCGCTCAGCACCTCGACCGGCGCCCCCGCGGGCCAGCTCTCGGGCGTGCTCACGTCCTGCCACGGAACACCGACCAAGCCGAGCAAGAAGACGAGCTCGGGCGTCCGCCCCCCGGCGAAGAGCGGGTTCGGAACCGGAACGCCGCTCGAACGGGGGTCGATGGTGAGCGAGCTCAGCGCTGCCACGTAGCGCTCGATCGGATACAGAAAATCGATACCGAAGCGCTGCTTGTTCTTGAAGCAGCGGAGATTCATCGCATCCTCGACCTGCGTCAGCGGTGTGCTGGAGTCGGAGGTGCAGCCGGGATCGTTCGGCGCCGTGGCGCAGATCGCGCTCGCCCGCGGCATGCGCACGGAGTTCGTGCTCGGGCCGCCCTTGTAGGGGAGGAGCCAGCCGCTCGAACCGTTCTCGTCGAGCACGGAGCAATCGTTTTCGTCCGAGAGCATCACGATCGCCAGCGCCGAATCGGGCCGCAGGAACGCCGCGCGCTGAGCGAGCAACACCTGGTTCACCGGTCCGCGCACGCTGTTCGTTCCGTCGTTCGTCATCGAGGCGACCGGCTCCGGGTCGACGAGGAAGCGGTACCAGGACTCGAGCACGCCTTCGTATCCGCAGCCGTGCGCCCCGGCGCCGAGGATGTGCTGCCCCACCTGAACGGAGAAGGCGTCGAGATCGGCACTGCCCGCCGGGCTCGCCGTCTGCCCCGGGTCCCAGACCAGGAAACCGCTGTCGTTCCAGCTCGAAAGCGCACCCGTCGCGCGAACGGTCGGCACGAGCTGCGCCTTGTCGTCGTAGGTCGCGTCCGGGGTGCTACCCATGAAGCAGACGTCCGCGCTGCCGTGGTCGCCGAGCGCCGACGTGATCACACCGACGTGAATATCGCGGACGCCGAGATCGGTCGTGACTCGACCGAGCAAGTACTCGATCGACTCGGCAAGCAGCGTCTGCTTCTGATCCATCGACAGCGAGTTGTCGACCATCAGCAAGAGGTCGAGCTTGTCCGCCGTGGCGTTCGGGTTGCCGCCTCCTGCGCTCCCGCCGCTTCCACCGGCGCCGCCCTTACCGCCGGTGCCCCCACCGCCCGCCGTACCGCCGGTCCCACCGGTCGCTGCGCCCGCGCCGCCGCCGGTCGCGCCGCCCGTGGCACCTGCACCGGAGTTGCCCTCGGTATCCTTCGGATCGTCCGAGCAGCCGGCGCTCACCGCCAGAAGGAGCGCAAGCAAAGCACTTTCCGCCCAAATTTTGGTCGAAACAAGCATCCTCACCACCTCCAGAAGAGCGTTATTTTCCCCCGCCCGCCGAGCGGGCGCAAGGTCGGCCTCGGAGGCCTGGAGACCACCGTCGCGTGATACCCGGGACCAGCCGCTAATCTGCCCCGGTCACGCGCTCGAGCGTCACGCGCACGAGCTGCGCTAGACGCTCGGGATCGGCTTCACCGGCGTGGCCCAAGACTGGAAGGCCGTCGTGGAGCGGGACTGAAACCAGCCGGCATGCCGCTTCGAGCGCTTCGAGTCGCTCGCCGTCGATGTGCGCGACGGCAATCAGGCTCGGCAGCACGAGCGCCCACACCGGGGCGAACGCGTCGACCACCGGGATGCCGACGATCTCGAGCGAGACGCCGTCCGTGAGGCGTAGCGTCGCGAGTGGATGGGGAACCGGCGCGGCGGGTACTTCCGGCGTCACCGCCACGTCGCCGATACGGCCGAGCGCCGCCGTCACCGCGGCCAGGCTGCGCTGCGAACCCGCGAAACCGAGCCGCGGATGGCCCTCGAAGCCCGGGCGCGCGACGCGCTGGGCGAGCGCGGCGAGGACGCTCACCCGCTCCGGATCGGCGAGCTCGATCCGCAGCGTGCCGCCCGCAAATCGGCGCACGGCACCGCGCGCGAGCAGTCCGGCGAGCGCCTGCAGCACGTCGAGATCGAGTGCCGGCACCTCGTCGAGCAGCTCCACCAAACGGTGCGGCGTCACGAGCACGTCGAGCACTCGCTGTTCCACGTCGGAGTGGTCGGGCCTCGCGATCACCACGCCGAGCAGCGCGTCGTCGCCGACTGCGAGCCGTTCGATCGCGAGCTTTGCTTCGTCGAGCTGGCGAACGCCGTCCATCAAGAGAGCGCTCGACGGCCGCTCGATGCGGCGCAGGGTCGGCGGCGAGCCACCGGCGAACGCGAACGAGCCCTCGGCCTCGCCGAGCAGGCGAATCACCGCCTTTTCGCCGTCGACGCGGCGGTACACGGCGTCCACCACCTCCCCGTCCATCATGCGGATCTCACCGGCGCCGGTCGGGGTGACGATCGACAGCGTACCGCTGCGCCGGTTCGCGCCGAGCAGCTGGAGCAGATCGGCGAGGCTCACTTGCTTGAGGTCACCGCGGAAATCGCCGCCCGCGGCCGCCGCCGGTGGGACGGAACGGTGGAGCGCGTACACGCGCTTCGAGATCGCCTCCACGTCCCAGCGCGCGAGCTCCGCGTCCTGCCGCGCACCGACGCCGTCCACGAGCGTGAAGCGCGGCAGGTGAGCGAGCGCCGGCTCGAGCGCCAGACGTTCCTCGAACCCGGGGCTATTGACGAGGCCCGCCGACACGAGCAGCACGCTCACTTGCCGGCCGCGCGCCTGCTCGATGCCGTGCTCCAGGCTGTCGGCGATCGCCACCTCGAGCCCGTTGGCGCGAAGCTTCGACGCGATCACGCCGAGCTCGTCGACGTCGGGCTCGATGAGCAGTACCAGGCGCGCCATCAGTCGGCGATCCTCGTGCCCGAGAGTTGGCCAAGGCGGTGGATCAAGAGATCGGCGAGCAGCGGATCGGCGGCGTGAACCGCGCGGACCGAGCGGCCTTCCGAGCGACCGACGAGCGCGTACGTCCCCTGCTCGCCGACGACCGCACAAACCTCGACGTTGCCGCAGCCGGGCACGGCGCCGACATCGACGGTGTGGACCCTACCGCTCCCGCCGCCGCGACCCGCTTCCGCGCTGAGAACCCCGCCGATACCGACGCCCGCGTGCCGCGTCATCGCGACCAGCGCCGGACCGCCGCGCGACGCCTCGCGCATCGCCGCGAGCACGAGGCCGACGACGTCCGTCGTCGGCAGCTCGACCACACGCGGCGCTTCGAGCCAATCGCGCGAGACGCCGGCGGGCTCGGCGAGCAGCGTATCGACGATCTCCGCGAGATCGAGGGCGCGCAGCCCGAGCCGGTTCACGACCGACACGCGGCAGACCTCGGCGCGGTGACGGGCCACGCGGAGCAGCCGCGACAGATCGCCGCCGTCGTGCGGGTACACCGCCACGCCGACGCCGACGTCGTAGCGATCCGCCTCACCGGCCGCCGACAGCTTGTCGAGCACGCGCCGGCGGCACGCGTGCGCACCGAGGCCGCTCGTTTCCGGCAACAGCAGGTAAAACTCGTTGGCGTCGACGCGCGCCAAGACATCGGTGTCGCGCACCACGCCGAGCACCGATTCCGCGGTCACGAGCGTCGGCTCCTGGGCGTCGGCCACGGGCGGGCTCCGCTCGTGGACGCCGATGGTCGTCAGCGCGAAACGACGCCGGTGGCGGCGTGCCATGTCGATCTCGCGACCCGCAACGTCCACGAAGTACGCGAACGTGTAGGCGCTCGAGCGAGGGTCCTTCATGCCACCGCGCTGCGCCTCTTCGCGCGCGCCGATCAGCGCCAGCACGGTCGCGGCCTGCACGCCGAGAGCCGCCAGCAGGCCTTCACGCGCCTCCACCGTCAGCGTGTCCAGCATGCCCTCGATCAGAAGGACTCCGCCGAGCTCGCGGCGAAGGGCCAAGCGCACCACGCCGAGCCCGTGCCGCTCCGCAAACGCGTGGAGCTCGAGCTCCTCACAGAACGCCGGGCTATCGAAGTCCAGCCCGTGCGCCGCGCCGCGGAGGAGCTGGCGTGCGCCTTCCCCCGCGGGCAGGTACACGACGGCCCGCCGCGCCCCCGCGTCCGCCAGCAGGCGGATCAGGCGCTGCGCGGCCTCGCGCCGCGTCTCGCAATCGGCAAGCTCGGCGACGTTCGAAAAGAGCGTCGACTCGAGGCGCGACGCCTGCTCGCGACGGCGGAGTACGACGACCTGATCGCGTTCGGCCAGTCGCGAGCGCACTTCGGACAACGTCGTCAGCACGGCGTCACCCGTGAGCGGCATGACCAGCACGCCAGTCGCGCCGAGCGCCATCGCGTGCGTCCCGAGCTCGAGTCGATTTTCCTGGGCGAGCGCGTAGATGGGGATGCCCGGTGCGAGAGCACGGATGTGGTGGATGAGCGCGAGCCCCGCGCCCTGCCCGAGGGCGACGTCGATCAGCGCGACGTCCGGTAGATTCGAGGACACGCGACCGAGACCGTCGACCACGGTGTCCGATATGCTCAGTCGATCGCCGGCCGACGCGACCACGGAATCGAGCAACGCGACCGCCTGTTGGTCGGCGAGGATCGCGGCGACCTCGAGGGCGGGCGCGGGAGCGCCCTCGCTCACGCGTTCACCTGCCCGGAAAACACATGGCGCGCCGGACCCTTGAGCGTCACCTCCATCGTCCGCTCGTCGACCGTGAGCTCGAGAGCGCCACCGGGGAGCTCGACGATCATCGGGCGATTGAACGGCGCGCGGCCCGTCTTGGCGGCGGCGGCGGCAACGGCGGCCGCACCGGTACCGCAGGCGAGCGTTCGCCCGACCCCGCGCTCCCAGACCAAGACCGAAAAACCCCCGCCTTCGCGCGGGCTGACGAGCTCGACGTTGAGCCCCCCCGGCACGCTTTCCGATAGCGCGGGCCCGAGCCGATCGAGCTCGCGCTCGTCGATGCCCGACACGAAGGCCACGGCGTGAGGGTTGCCCATATCGACTTTCAGAAACTCGAGCGCCCGTGCATTGAACGGCCATTCGAGCGTCCCGCTAAGCGTCGCCACGCCCATGCCGAGGGTCACGTCCGCCCCCGCGTCCCCTCGCTCCACGCGGGCCTGGCGCCGCCCCGCGTCGGTCTCGAGCACGTAGTCGGCCTGGGCGAGCCCGTCCCGCTCGGCGAGCAGCAACGCGACGCAACGTAGGCCGTTGCCGCACATCTCGGGTTGCGACCCGTCGGCATTGAGGACGAGCATGCGCGCGCGCGCCTCCGCGGCCCGCGCCGGGAGCACGAGGATCACGCCGTCCCCGCCCACCCCGAAGTGCCGGTCACAGAGCCGCTTCGCCCGGTCGGGGGACACCGCCCCCTCGGCCTGGGCCTCGACCAGCAGGAAGTCGTTCCCGGTCCCTTCGTACTTGGCGAAACTCAGCCGATCCATCGAAGGCCTCTGTCGCGGGGTCCCTACCTTTAGCACCTCGCCCCGGTTTTCGGGTCCACCCGCGCTTTTTCGGTGTTTCACGCCAGGCAGCGACCGAGCACCGTGGCCGCCTGGCGAGTATGATGGATGCTGCGCGTGTGGCGGGCGGTCGCATCTTCAGCCGTGGCGGTGTTGCTCCTCTCGGGCACCGCGAGTGCGGCGGATGCACCGCGCGTGCGGCTCGAGATCGAGGAATGTGATCGGCTCGACGCGACCGCGGTGAAGCGCATCTTCGCCGCCGACCTCGGCGCGAGCGTCACCACCGACGAGACCCCCGACGTGACCGAGGTGACGATCGAATGCGACGGGCCGCGGGTGATCGTCCGCGTTCGCGACCCGCTCAGCCGCAAGAACCTTCGCCGCACGTTCGACTCCACGTCGTTCGGCGACCGCGGCGAGTCACGCCTGATCGCGATCGCCGCTTCGGAGCTCGTCCTCGCCAGCTGGGCGGAGCTCTCACACAACCCCGAGCCGAGCGTCGAGCCCGAAGGCGCGCGCCCGAGTCCGAGCGATCTGGCGACGGCGGCCGCCGCCGCGCGCGCGCGGGCGCGACCCAAGAAGCCCCCGGAGAGCATGCAAGGTGCGGCGAGTGATGCGGCGAAGGCCGAAGGCAGCGAAGGAGCCGAAGGATTCGAAGCGGGTGGCGAAAAGCGCTCGGTCCGCGCGGCGGCGGGGGAGCCCACCCCGCCGTCTCGCTTCCGCGTCGCCGCCATCGGCTCGGGCCGTGGGTTCTTCAACGGCGACGGGTTCATCATGGGCGGCGGTGCCCGCGTCGGCGAGGATCTGCCGGGCGTCGTCGCCTGGGCCGCTGACGTGAACGTCGAAACCGGTCGCGTCCAGGGCGTCGAGGTGACGAGCCCCTCGGCCGCCGCCTTCCTCTACGCTCACGCCGGACGCTCGTGGTCGGCGTGCCGCGTGGGCGCCGGCCTCCGCATGGGGCTGCTCACCATTCCGGGGCAAACGACGGTGGCGACCTGGGGCTGGCCGCTCGGGGCGGCGTCCTGCAGTCTGTTCGCCGAGTCGGTCGCTTTCGACCTCGGGGTAGAGATCGGCTACGCGGTCCTCCAGAACCAGGGGCCATCGAAGCCGCCGATCCGTTCCGGCTGGATGGGCGCAAGCCTCGGGCTAGGCCTCGTGCTTTAGGCCCCGGCCGGGCATAGGGTTGGCGGTGCCCCCGTTGGTGCTACGGCGGTGGTAGCGGTAGAGTCCCCACGATGGTCCTTGGGTGCGGCGCAGTCTTCGGGAGGGCTCACGGTGGGCCCACCGGCCGAATTTGCCCGGAAACACCGAATTCCAGCGGAGCTATCAGATGAGCCGACCGGACGGGGACGGCCCACCTAGAGATCAAGCCCCTCGCATGCCTCGAGACCAAGGAGCCATTTCCCTCATCCGGCTGGTCGCGCCGGAGCCGCCGCCCGCAGAGGAGCTCGAGAGCCGCCCGAGCGCCACGGAGGCCCTGCCCGCGCTGGACCTCGACTCGCTCTTTCGCCGCTACTCGTCGTACGTCGCCGCCATCGCCTACCGCCTGCTCGGTCGCGACGACGAGGTCGACGACACGATTCAGGAGGTGTTCCTGGCCGCCGTGCGCGGCGTGCACGCCGTCCGCGATCCGGCAGCCGTGCGCGCCTGGCTCGCGCGCGTGACCGTGCGCGCGGCGCGCCAGCGGCTTCGCAAGCGCCGCCTGCGCTCGTTCCTCGGGCTCGACGAGCCGACGACGTACGACGCCGTCATCGATCGCAGCGCGACCGCCGAGCAGCGCGCGCTCGTGGCTCGGGTGTACCGCGTGCTCGACGGCCTCCCGGCGAATCAACGGATCGCCTGGTCACTCCGCCACATCGAGGGCGAGGCGCTCGAAGACGTCGCGCTCTTGTCCGGCTGCTCGCTCGCCACCGCCAAACGACGCATCGCCGCGGCCGCCCACCAGATCGAGGAGGCGTTCGCCGATGTCTGATCTCGCCGACCGCGTCGAGCAAACGCGCGAGCTCATCGAGCCGAACTGGACGCCCGAGCGTGAGTCCCGCGTGCGTGGCGCTGTGCTCGCGGGGCTGCAGCGCCAGCGCCGGCGGCGCACGGCCCTGGCCGTTGCGGCAGGCGCCGCCATCCTGCTCCTCGGCATTTTCCTCGGTCGCCGCGAGACCGCCGTCGCGCGCGCCCCGATGCCGGAGGCTCCGGTGTTGGTGCGCCTGGTCGACGGCTCGGTGGTGACCGCCCTGTCGACCGACGCGCGAGTGGAAAGCGTCGCCATCGGACCGCACGCCGTCACGCTTCAGCTCGACAAGGGCAGCGCCCACTTCGTCGTGACTCCGAACCCCGAGCGGCCGTTCCGCGTGCTGGCGGGCGAGGTCACGGTCACCGTGCTCGGCACCATCTTCGACGTCACCATCGAACCGACCGGCGTGCGCGTCGGCGTCGAGCGCGGGCGCGTGCGGGTGACGAGCCAGAGCGACGCCCGTGAGCTCGGCGCCGGACAAGCGGGGTTCTTCGCCATCACGGCGCCGGCGGCGGCGCCGAGCGCCGCGCCGGTCCCCGCCATCCCGGAGGTCGAAGTCACGGACCTCGCGGACGTTGCCGCTCGACCCGGCGCCCACGCCGCTCCGTCGTGGCGAGCGCTCGCGCAGGAAGGCGCCTACGGCCCTGCCTTCGCGCGCCTCGCGGCCGAGGGACCGAATGCGGTTCGGGACACGCCCGAGGATCTCCTGCTCGCCGCCGACGTGGCGCGCCTCGGCGGTCATCCGGAGCGAGCCGTGCCGCTGCTCGAGCGCGTGATGTCGGGGCACCCGTTCGACTCGCGGGCGCCGCTCGCGGCGTTCACGCTCGGTCGCACGCTGCTCGAGCAACTGGGCCGCCCGCGGCCCGCCGCGCGAGCCTTTGCCACCGCGCGCCAATTGGACCGCGCCGGTGCCCTCACCCAGGACGCCCTCGCGCGCGAAGTCGAAGCGTGGTCGCGCGCGGGCGAAGCTGAGAAGGCCCGTGAGCGCGCCAACGAGTACCTGAAGCGCTACCCGACCGGCCGCCGAGCGGCCGCCGTGCGTCGCCTCGGCGGCCTCGAGTAGCGCACCGGACGCACCCTACCGCGCCCTACCCGCGCCCTAGCCCCTGGCCGCCCCCGCCTCCCCCGTGGGAAGCTCCGCGAGCAGTGCAGCGCCCCTTGCTCCTCAGCGGCATCATGGCAACCGGCAAGTCGACCGTCGGGCGCTTGCTCGCGGACCGGACGAAACGCCCCTTCATCGACCTCGACCAGGCGATCGAAGCGCGGGTCGGCGAGAGCATCGCTGCGATCTTCGCGCGAGCCGGGGAGACCGGATTTCGGGCGGAGGAGCGGCGGGAGCTCACCGATCTCCTCGCCCGCACGGGCGGTCCCGCCCCGGTCGTGGCCCTCGGCGGGGGCGCACTGCTCGCCCGCGATCTGCGCCTCGCCGCCCTCGACCGCGCCGTCGTCGTCACCCTCGAAGCCTCCCCGGCGGAGGTCGCGCGCCGTGCGGGTGGCGACGGGACGCGCCCGTTGCTCACCGGCGACGCCGGCGAGCAGCGCGCGGCCGATCTCATCGCTCAGCGCGCCACGGCCTACGCCGAAGCCCACGGACGCGTTGCCACCGACGGCGTCACGCCCGGGGCCGTCGCCGAGCGCGTCCTCGCGATCTGGCAGCGCGACGCGATCGGTGTCGCCGCTGGCCAGAGCTCGTACGCGGTGGAGGTCGGGCGCGACCTCGTCCCGGCACGCCTCGGTGAGCTCGCCCACGGGGCTTCCCTCGCGCTCGTCGTCACGGACGAAAACGTCGCCGCGCTCCATGCGCCGGGCGTCCACGCGGCCCTCGGCGCGCTCCGCAAGCCGGAGAGTGACGTCGTGCTCGGCGCGGGCGAGCGCCACAAGCACGTCGGCAGCGTCGAGCAAGTCTGGAAAGCGATGCTCCACACCGGCGCGGACCGGAAAAGCGTGCTCGTGGGGCTCGGCGGCGGCGTCGTCACGGACATCACCGGTTTCGCGGCCGCGAGCTACATGCGCGGGGTGCGCTGGATCGGCATGCCGACGACGCTGCTCGCCATGGTCGACGCATCGGTGGGCGGCAAGACGGGCGTCGACCTCGAGCAAGCCAAGAACGCGGTCGGAGCGTTCTGGCAGCCCTCGGCCGTGCTCTGCGACACCGCGCTCGAAGCGACCGAACCTCTCCGCGGCTACGTCAGTGCACTCGCCGAGGTGGTGAAGACGGCGCTGATCGGCGACCCCGAGCTCTTGGATCTCGTCGAGCGCGAAGCGGCACGCGTGAAGGCGCGGGATCCGGAGCTCGTCGTCGAGATGGTCCGCCGCTCGATCAGGGTGAAGGCCCGCATCGTCGGCCTCGACGAGCGCGAGAGCGGCCTCCGCGCCGTCTTGAACCTCGGTCACACGGTGGGGCACGCCCTGGAGGCCGCCGCCGGGTTCGAGCGCCTCACGCACGGCGAAGCCGTGAGCCTCGGCCTGGCTGGAGCACTCCGCCTCGGCGAGATGCTGGGTGAGACCCCGCGCGCCCTCCGCGAACGAACCGTGCGCCTGCTCGACACGCTCGGCCTGCCGACGGACCTCACCCGCGAGCCGATCGCCGATGCCGTGAAGCTGATCGGGCTCGACAAGAAGCGAAGCGGGAAACTCCTACGCTTCGTCGTCGCGCGCGCTCCGGGCGACGTAGCACTCCGCGATCTGCCCCTTTCCGACGTGGAGCGTCTCGCGGAAGCCCTCGTCTGAAGCCTCATCCGAAGGCAGCAGGCGCCGCCTTCGATAAGTGTAAGTGATTGTGCGCGCCTTTTTTTGCGCGAGGTCGGGGGGGCCGCTAAGCTTCTCGATGGTCGTGGCACGGCGTGCCGCGCGCCCATGAGGTTTCCATGAGCAGGTTCTCGAAGACGATCGCCACCGGTGCCGTACTCCTCGGCCCGGTGCTGTCCCTGCAGGGCTGCGTGGACAACGAGAGCTCGCTGTTCGTGGTCGGCGTGTTCAACATCGGGGAAACCCAGTGCCTCGCCGAGCCCGACTCCACCGCGGTGCTGCTCCCTTCGGGCACGCTCGACCGCACGCTCGCCAACGGCTACCAGGCCGCGCTCCTCGTCGGCAGCCACCTCACCGAGCAGGGCAGCCGCGAGAAACTCCGCACCGAGACGTCGCGCCTGCAGGTCGAAGGCGCGCACCTCACCCTCTACAACACGGCAGGCGCGGCGTTCACGCTGCCCGACACGGCGGCGACCGGCCTCGTCAACCCGGCGAGCGGCACCGACCCGGGCCTTGCCTCCGTGTTCGCACAGCTGATTCGACCTGCGGATTTCGCCAATCTCGGTGCGCCAGGTCAGGCCATCATCCGCATCCGCGTCTTCGGCACCACGCTCGGCGGGCAGGAGATCGAATCCGGCGACTTCGATTTTCCGATCCAGGTGTGCGACGGCTGCCTCATCGCCTACCCGCCGGAAGCAGCGGATCCGAGCGCGCCCGCCGGAACGTACCTGTGCTCGCCCGCGGTGGACGTGGACACCGAGACCTCGACCGTTTGCTATCCGGGGCAGGACTCCTACGTCTCGTGTACCCAGTGTGCGGCGTTCAACGACGCCTGCCGCGACCCGCTACAAAACCCGTCCTACGCGCCGCCGCCTTGAGTCGCTCGGCGGGGGCGCTCATCCTTGCGGGCGCGCTTCTTACGCTGCTACCCGCGAGCGCTGCGGCAGCGCCTCAGGGGCGGGGCGGCGTTCGGGCCGGCGTCTGCGGCACCGGGGTCGAACGGAATGTGTGGGAAGCGACCACTTTCTGTGGCGCGCTGACGGGCGACGTCCTGTTCGGCCGTGAGCGCAACCAGGACTTCGGCTTCGGACCCTACCTCGAGCTCTCGACCGCGGGGTTCTGGGATCTGCGCTTCGGCGGGGGCGCGACGGCGCTCTTGCCAGTGAGCCCGGATTTCCCGCTCGTCCTCTCGCTCGGCGTCTACGCGCACGAGCTCGAAGCGGCGGCGCTCGGGGGCACGCTGTTCTGGGGGGCTCGCAGCTTCAACTTTCACGGCGCGTACAACCTGGCGCTCGGCCTGTTCGGCAGCGCCACCGTCGACCTCGGTGCCGAACGCGCGACCGTCGTCACCGTCGGCGCCGACATCGACGCGTTCTTCATCGTCGCGCCCTTCCTGTTGCTCGCCCAAGCCGTCCGGTGAAGCACGGCAGGATCGCCCGGCGTGGCGGTTACGGCGCTGGCTCTTCGCTCGCCTCGGCGGGAAGTGCGCTCGCTTCGATCGCTTTGTCGAGGCGCGACATGATCGATCCCAGCATCTCCCGCGACCGGTGAGCCAGCTTCACGTTCCGCGAGCGCTCGTCCTCGAGATCGTGCGCGAGCGACAGGGCAGCGAGGAGAAGAGCCTGCGGCGACACCGGACGACCGGGTGCCGTCACCGCGCGCAGTCGCGTATCGACGATCGCGGCCAGGCGCCGCAGCTCGTCTTCACCGGCGGACGCCACGACCCGATAGGTCTGTCCTCCGACGCGTAGCTCGACGGGAACGCCGCTCATGCGAGAGCCTACGGTACCACCCGAGAGCGATGATGGAAATGCCCGTGCTCTCGGCGGCTCGCGCCACCGCCCTTCGCGCTAGCTCAGCTCACCAGTTTTACCCAGGCCATCCACAGCCTGTCCGCTAGAGCGCATCTCATAACTCTGCCGCGGAAGAGCGGAGCTCTAGCCACCCGCAAAGCGGGTGAGGGGGAGAAAAATGGCGTAGCCATTTTTCCGGGGGCGGGACGCACCCGAGGACAGAGCTAGAGCCGCGCTGCGAAGCAGCGCAGCGGGCGAAGCCCGCTTCAGAACC
>Ga0315910_10000604_pt1 | contig 35333 bp, 23 predicted proteins | sample EdamamesoilMG_FD_204470 | JGI IMG/M metagenome (GOLD analysis project Ga0315910, IMG submission 204470) | Garden soil microbial communities collected in Santa Monica, California, United States - Edamame soil | ecosystem: Environmental > Terrestrial > Soil > Garden | place: USA: California...
GTAAAAAGTATTTAGAAATCGGCAAAACGTTTAATTTTGGCGCTTTCAAAGCTTTACTTAAACCTTTAACTATGAAAAAATTATTTGCGATTATCGCACTTGTAGGGGTACTGGCGTCCTCTACGCTATTAGCTCAGGAACCAACAGATTCTACTTCTACTGAGGCCGCTGCAGCGCCTGAAGAACCGGTTGCAGCAGCAGAAGAAACATCTTCAACAGAAGTAGCAGCTGAAGAAGCTACCTTCCACGAAGCGCTTAAAGAGAAGTTTATTGAAGGGGGTGCGACATTCATGTGGCCAATCCTTATCTGTTTGATTCTTGGTTTGGCTATTTCTATCGAAAGAATTATCACCCTGAATCTTGCTACAACCAATACCAAGAAGCTTTTAGGACAAATTGAAGATGCGCTTGCAAAAGGCGGAGCGAACGCTGCGTTGGATGTAACCCGCAACACAAGAGGCCCCGTGGCGTCTATCTTTACACAAGGTCTGATGCGTTACCACGAAGGTGTGGATATGGTTGAAAAATCAATCGTGTCATATGGTGGTGTTGAAATGGGTCGCCTGGAAAGAGGGTTAATCTGGATTTCCCTGATGATTTCCCTTGGTCCTATGCTTGGATTCTTCGGAACGGTAATCGGGATGGTGCAAGCCTTCGATGATATTCAGAAAGCCGGTGATATCTCCCCGAACATTGTGGCGGGTGGTATGAAAGTGGCCTTGATCACAACCGTAGGGGGTCTTATTGTGGGTATGATCCTGCAGATTTTGTATAACTATTGTGTTTCTAAGATCGATTCATTGGTGAACAACATGGAAGATGCTTCCATTTCGCTTGTGGATATCCTGGTTAAGCACAAGTTGGTATCAGGTAAATAATAATTCTGTATGGGATTAATTGATATCGGATTGATCGTTTGCTACATAGCAGCCTTTGTAGCAGCGGGCGCGGCCATAGTACTGCCGCTGATAAACGCACTGAAAAACCCGGCCGGACTACTAAAGTCATTGATCTTTGTAGTCGTAGCGCTGGTTGTTTTTGGAATTGCGTATGCAATTAGTGATTCTGCCAGGTCGGTCTCAGCTATATCGATGGGAGTATCCGAAACCGGAGTTAAACTTATCGGTGCCGGGTTAATTACCTTCTACATCGCCTTGGTTGTTGCAGCCCTTGGATTGATTTATTCAGAAGTAAGTAAATCTTTTAAATAATTATGGCACGTACAACACCAGAAATACCGAATGCATCAATGGCTGATATAGCCTTCTTGTTGCTTACATTCTTCCTGGTTACCACTACGATGCCGAATACAAGAGGTTTGTACATTCAGCTGCCGCCTCCACCGGAGGCTCAGCCACCCGAAGATGTTCAGATTCAGGAGCGCAATCTGTTTAAAGTACAGGTAAACTCGTTTGATAATGTATTGGTAGAAGGTGAACCTTGGATGGGCTCGGAACGGGAATTAACGGATAAGATAAAGGAGTTTATTCTTAATTACGGTAAAGATCCAGCATCATCTGATAATCCGGAGAAAGCGATCGTATCGTACAAAACAGACCGTGGTACCTCGTATAAAAAATTCATCCAGATGCTGGATGCTATGCAGGCGGCATACTACGAAATCTATGCCGAGCGCGCTGGGATTACTCCCGAACGCTGGAGAGAAATTGCATCGGATCCTGATCTGGAGAATAATGCGGAGATGAAGGAGATATATAACAAAGGAAGGGGGGTTCGCCCGGATGGAACAATTGAAATTCCGCTGGCACTTTCCATTGCAGAACCCACTCGAATTGGTAGCTAAAAGGAGAAACTATTACTATGTCAAAGTTTAAGAAAAAAGCAGACGTAAAGCAGGAGATTCCAACCTCTTCCATGCCCGATGTGGTGTTCATGCTCCTGTTCTTCTTCATGGTGACTACCGAACTTCGCGAGACCTCCATCAACGTGAAGCAGCGTATTCCGGAAGCAACCCAGTTGCGTAAACTGGCCAAGAAGTCGCTCATTGCTTACTTGTATATGGGTGAACCACAGAAGTCTGAAGACCTTGGTAAGGAAGCAAAAATTCAGGCCAACGATGCCTTCATTGAACCTAAGGATGTTATTCAATGGGTAAACAATGAGAAGGCAAAGCTGGATGAATTTGAGCGCGATCAGATTACCATCTCGTTCAAAGTCGATGAGGAAACCAAGCGTGGTTTGATTGCCGATGTTGAAACCGAGCTACGGAAAGCTAACGCCAGAAAGCTGATGTACTCCACTAAAATCAAGATGGAAAAAGAGTAGCGATTGCTACGACTTTCAATACTTACTAAGCCCGTTCTTATAATTTAAGAACGGGCTTTTTTAATTATCTTTTTGACATGAATAAAAACACTTCCGCTTCAACGCTAAACAACCCCAGGAACGTGCGCGCCTGGTACATGTACGATTGGGCAAATTCTGTTTACTCGCTGGTGATCTCCACCGCTATTTTTCCTATTTATTTTAAGAGTGTGACCACCGTTAATGGCAATGACAAAGTTCAGTTTCTCGGCTTCACCCTAGTGAATTCAAACTTGCTTTCATACGCGCTTTCGTTTTCCTTTTTAATTGTAGCCGCCATGTTGCCGTTACTTTCCGGTGCAGCCGATTACTCAGGAAACAAAAAAGCATTCATGAAATTTTTTGTCGTGCTAGGCAGCTTGTCGTGTATGGGCCTTTTCTTTTTTGATGATGCGAACGGGCTGGGGTGGGGGATTGCCTGTGCAATTCTTGCCAGTATTGGTTATTCTGGAAGCCTGGTTTTTTATGATGCGTTTCTGCCGGAGATTGTTACACCCGATCGGTATGATACGACCAGTGCGCGGGGGTATTCATTGGGATACTACGGCAGTATTATTCTGATGGTGATCTGTCTTGTGATGATCATGAAGTACCCGGTATTTGGGTTTACTGGAGAGGGGCAGGCTACGCGTGTTTCATTTTTATTGGTGGGCATTTGGTGGATTGGTTTTTCCATCATTCCCTTTCGAATTCTTCCTGAAAATCCCTACAACAGAAAGCCATCCGGAAATATCTGGACAAAAGGTTATGAAGAGATTATGAAAGTATGGAATAGTCTCAAGGATCAACACGATTTAAAACGCTACCTCGTTTCGTTCTTCTTTTCAAACATGGGCGTACAAACGGTGATGTATCTCGCTGCGCTGTTTGGTACCGATGTTTTGCATCTTGAAAGTACAAGTTTGATTCTCACCATTTTGATTATTCAGGTTGTTGGCGCGATCGGTGCCTGGTTATTTGCCCGTTTTTCAAAAGTCACGGGAAACCGATTTTCATTGGCCACCATGATCATCATCTGGATTGGCGTTTGCGTGGGCGCTTACTTCGTGATGAATGAAACACAATTCTATGGATTAGCCTTTGTAGTGGGCCTGGTGATGGGAGGCATTCAGGCTCTTTCGCGGGCTACGTATTCAAAATTAATTCCGGCTGATACGATCGATCACACCTCGTACTTCAGTTTTTACGATGTTACCTACAATCTTTCGATTGTGGTGGGTACATTCTCGTATGGCTTCATTAATCAGCTTACGGGTAGTATGCGGTATAGTGCCCTTGCGCTCGCGGTTTATTTCATAATTGCCTTACTGATTTTAGTTTCAGTAAAGGCCCCGCAGATTCAGAAGCAGTGAGTACGTTAGGAAGATCGATTTATTAGTATTGAAGATGCTTCACCGTCATGCCATTGTTAATGAGCTGCTTCAGCGATTCAATTCCAATTTTAAGGTGAAGGTCCACGTAGTTTTTAGTTACGGAGTGATCGCTTGCTTCTGTCTTCACACCTTCGGGCACCATAGGTTGATCGGATACTAACAGCAAAGCACCTGTTGGAATTTTGTTGTAGAATGCTGTTGAGAAAATAGTAGCAGTCTCCATGTCGATGGCTTGTGCGCGGATCTTTCGCAGGTAGGCCTTAAAGTCTTCGTCCCATTCCCACACTCTTCGGTTGGTGGTATATACCGTGCCGGTCCAGTAGTCTTGCCCGAAATCGCGGATGGTAGTGGAGATTGCTTTTTGAAGGGCAAATGCCGGAAGTGCCGGCACCTCTGGGGGAAAGTAATCGTTGGAAGTACCTTCACCACGAATGGCTGCAATCGGTAAGATGAGATCGCCAATGTCATTTTTTTGTTTTAGACCGCCACACTTACCCAGAAACAGGGCTGCTTTCGGTTTGATGGCGCTGAGGCAGTCCATAATCGTAGCGGCATTCGGGCTACCCATACCAAAGTTGATGATTGTTATACCTTGTGCGGTGGCGCTGCGCATGGCGCGGTCTTGCCCGGTTATGGGTACATTGTTCCACTCGGCAAACATCTTCACGTAGTTGTCGAAGTTTGTTAGCAGAATGTATTCTCCAAATTGATTTAACGCCTGGCCGGTGTAGCGTGGCAGCCAGTTTTCTACGATGTCTTGTTTTGTCTTCATCTTGTTTCTAATTACCAATAAATTTAGTGCATTCGCCTGAAATGGATAAGCGAATGTGATTTTATACTTTTGTTGCAGTTCTGTAACGCTATGCATCCGCTCAACCTTCCATCGTTCGATCATCAACTAAAAAAGGAGGATGGCGTTCTTTTTATTTTTGATATCATCCGAAAGAAGCACATTGTGTTAACACCCGAAGAATGGGTTCGGCAGCACATTATTCATTATCTCGTCACCGAGTTACAGTATCCGAAATCGTTAATTAAAGTGGAAGGAGGATTGATTGTAAATCAATTGCAAAAACGTTCGGATATAGTTGTATTCAATCGTGATGGTAAACCATGGATGGTAGTTGAATGCAAAGCGCCAGATCAACCCATTAATGAAAGCACCTTGAAGCAAGCATCTGCTTATAATACGAAATTGAAAGCCAGGTACCTGGTGGTAACAAACGGCATGAAGCATTTTGTGTATGAAACTAACTGGGAAACTTCCACGACCACGGCATTGGCAAGTATGCCCGTTTACCAATAAAAGAGAGACTGTCTCAAAAGACAGTCTCTCTCATTTTTTTTCTGTTTCTACCGTAGCTGATTTAGAGTTATGGAAGGTAAAATATTCCCGCGGCACTTATTCCGCTGATGCTGTAGCTTAATTTACGATAATAATTTTCTTACGCGCTAACTCACCTTTTTCGGATTTGATTTGCAACACGTAAACACCTGCTGCAAAGTCAAGGGTAGTAATAACTTTCGATTGTTCACCTGTCTTAAAGGTATTGGTGTGTACTTCTCTTCCAAAACCATCGATCAGCACGAAGGGTAAGGCTTTGTTCGATTTGGCCGGTAGCTGAATGTGGAATGCCCCAGCAGCCGGATTGGGATAAATTTTGATCTGACTTTCAAACGTTTCTTCTGTTGCAGTAATGTCGTCTTCTGCCGGTAAATTTCCGGGATTCTCGAGGTACTGTGCCTGATGTACTTCTTTTGTTACTTCATCCTGAACAAAAACGACCACCGCCATTTCGGCTATTACGCTTACATTGGCTACTTGCCAGTTTTGGGTTAGGGTATACGTTGAATCCGGCAGTGAAAGAATATTAGCAGGTAATAACGTTCCGGTAGCGTTGGGTAAAAATTTACGCACTACAAATTGATTGTCACCAACAGATTTCTCAACAATAACCGTATGTACCTTAGGGTTTCCGATCAGGGGTCTGTTAGCTTTCACTGCAGTTTGAATGTTGAAATTACCTGGATTAGCCAGATCAATTGGTAATGTAGTAATCGAGATTTCCAAGGGTGAGGATTCTAAGGCACGGAAGAGTGAATTCCGGGTAAACCAATTATTGTCGAGTAAGTTTCCTTCGCTGCTTCCATCGATGTAGACCCTGGGGATGAGCCCACTGCCATTGGAAATTCCATAGAATGCAGTGCGCGCATTTTGATCGGCCGGGTTTTGTTCATTGAGTTCGTCAGCAGCGGGGAAACTGGTGTGGTATTCGAGCTTCACGCGCTCTGTTGTAGGAAGCCCATAGAAATCAGTGTTATTGGTTGTTGCGGAGGGCGCAGCATCGTTTGTGAAATTTTCCACCAGCATCATACGATTACGCGATTCAATCGAAAAATTGCGAAAGGCAAATCCTTCCGCCTCACCTTCCTGGCCGGTAAGAAAAGCCATCCGAAATCTAATTTTAGTACGGGGGGTAATGTCATCCAGAATTCGCCTGGCTTCAGTCCAGGTGGTATCGCCTTCCCAGAGATTACCCGACCAACCTTGATTATTTCCACCACCAAATGGAATACCCAGATCGTTGAACCAATTTTTCCCGCTATTCATATTGCCTACATTGCTCCAGGTTACGCCACCATTGGTGGAGTATTGAAGTGCGGCACCATCGCCTTCATCAATGTTGGAAAGGAAATTAAACGAAACAACCGGCCGTGCAATCGCAGCGATATTCAAACAAGGGCTGTTCAGTACCGCGAATGTATTTGGAAAATAGTTTTCTTCTGCGTTAGTAACCCATGCCGACTCTGTGAAGTTGAGGATGGTATCTTGTTTGGTACCAAACTCCCAGGTAATGGAATCGCCCCGTAGATTTTCACCAATCCAGAAACCTTTTCCGCCATCTTCATTGACCATGATGTATGGATTAGAAGACGTGTAGGTCAGCACGGGAAGAATGTTAAGTGTTCTGGCAAGGGTATCAAAGCATCCGGTAATGGTAGTAGCTCTAACGACAACCCGGTATTCACCAACGCCATCGGTAAAGGTGTGTTGAGGTGATTTAAAGGTTCCTCCACCAGGGGCCGCGTTATTTGAGTTTCCGGGCCCGATTATGGTGCCGTCACCAAAATCCCACTGGTATTGTTGCACCGGAATGTCGGTGTCGCCAGCAAAATTGGTAGCATCGCCATCACAGATATTATTGAAATCAAAGGTGGGTTTGGGGTTAAGCCCCACAATGATGTTACGTGTTTCAAGGGCTTCACAGTTTTCGGTTGAGGTAACACGCAAGCCAATCTTGTATTGGTTGATGGCGGTGTACATGTAGTCTACGGTTTGGCCGTAAGAAATGGAGTCACCATCGCCAAATGTCCACTCATAGCTATCAATATCATAGTCAGGATCATTTTCCGTTGGCCCAACCAATGTAAAAGGACGGTTTACGCAAATACTGGGTGGTGTAAAATCCGCATCGGGTGCTTTCTTGATTTCAATGACAACTTCGGTGGAGTTACTTTCACAGCCATTGAAAAGCTGCGTTGCAAAGAAACTTTTTTGGTGTGAAGTGGCACCACTCTCTCCGGTAAGGAATGTTTCTCCTTTTCCAACGAACGTAGTCAGTGCTCCATCATCATACCATAACACATCGGTTGCTCCGTTGTTCACCTTGGCCGTTAGGGTAAGTTCTTTATCCGGTGTGCCCTCACAATACTCCGCATCCGTTCCGGTAGGTGGGCCGATTTGTTTTACCATTACGATGTTTCGGGAGGTTGTATCGCGGCAGCCTGTACGATCAGTATAAACGTGTGTAATCGTTACGTTACGTGTTGTGGTAACACCTGGAAAAGTTATTTCAGAAGGATCAAACTGGTAGTCGCCACTTACCAGCGTAATGAGTGCGGAAATGCCAGAGTTGTCATCATAATTTATGGTAGAGTAACCGGCCCGATCCAGCGAGGAGTAAAGATTAGTCACGGCACCTGTTTCGCAAACGGGTTGTCCATCTGTAAAGGGAAGTATATCGGGCTGAGGACCCGGTTCGAATACCTGCACAAATTGGTATGTGGAATAGTACGGATCGATGATTAACCCTGTGGCTGCGTCTGCCAAAAAAACATCCATGTACAGGTAGTTGTATTGATAGCCGTTATAGTTTAGAAAGGCCAGAGCTTTTTGAGGATTGTACCGGTACACAGGTCCATTGGTTGGATGAACAGATGTTTGCTCTAGCGGATAATTTGGCGATGTAGGAAGACTATACCCATACGCAGGGTGATACACTTTAATGACACCAACTTTTTTTCCCGGAGGAGGTGTATAGAATGAGGGATTAACAAAAATACCAGTAATCATTCCTTCATTGGAACACACCAGGTTATCCAGATTGGTTAACAATACATTGACGCTGTAAACACTGAAGGTTGTTTGAATGGTTGAGATACAGCCATTGGCTGCAGTGTGTGTGTAAATGATGGGAATACCGGATGTTGGTAACGAAAATGCTTTTGGGTTGAAGTAATAATTTCCTCCGGGTGAGTTGGGTATTCTTACGATACCTTGTCCGCTGAAATCTCCGCTGCCTCCGGATGGTGTTATAATAACTTTATCGGAAAGCAGGTATAAGGTATCATTTGTACTGAAGGCTGTTCGTAAGGTATCAACAAAACTTAGCGATGTAGTCGGGTTAACAGTGATGGTGATGTCATCGGTTTCAGGCGCTCCGGAAGGAGAGTCCTTCACGCTTACCCGGTAGGTTGTTGTAGACGTTGGCTTGACTAACGGGTTGGAGGCCGTGCTAAAGTTTGAGGTGGGCGGTACAGTGTTCCAGGTTATACTATAGTAGGCTGTACCACCAGATGCTGTTGGATTTCCACCCAGTATTACACTGTCGCCATTACAAATTGTCTTGTTAGATCCTGCGTTTGCAGCAAGCGCGGCAATGATAACGCTGTAAGGTCCGTAGGTTTGTTGCGTACATCCTGTGGAAGTAGCTCTGATTTCATACTGGTATGTACCATCCGTTCCTTTGTTATACGAACCGAAGCTAATGGTGCCACCGGTTCCGGCCGTTGTTCCACCAAATCCACCGGGTAGCTCACGAATCGCATAGTTAACATTGTTTTGCGTATTGGCTACCTGGATGTCATAATTCTGCCCAATGGCCGGGGTTGTCGGGTTGGAAGCGATCGGCAGGCTGGCGGCAATTGCTGGCTTTAAAGTAAGAGTATTGTCGTTGCCGCTTAATCCATTGTTATTGTTTGTTACAATCACAACTCCACTGGTGGTGTTTGGTACCACAATGGAAATGGTTGTGAGGGTATGTGAGTTTACGGTAGCGGCCTGTCCGTTAACGGTTACCGTAGGGGTTGCAATGCCGAAGCCTGCACCGTTTATGGTAATCGTTTCACCAACACAGGTAGGATCGGCCGAGTAACTTGTGATGTTCGGACCAGCTTCGGTTTCAAAGTCCCAGTTGGTATCATTGGTTATTCCGGTAAAGGCATTGCCTTCGTTGTCTTCAAATACGGAGTTACCAATACGTATGGCATAATCCGTGTTCTGCGAAAGTGGTGTGAGGAATGTGATGGTAACGACATTGGCCGCTACACTAACATTGGCTACTTCAATAGTATCAATAAATGCATTGGCATCGAGGTCGCGGATGCGGATCATGTTATCGGCATCTGTATTATCGCCAACGTATACCACATCTTCGTTGAAGGTAATCTGTAAGGTGTTTAGAGAAATTGAAACACCGTTGGCACCATCGGCAGGCGTACGTGCGCTAATAGTGGGAGGAGCAATATCTTCAAATGAGTAATCCGTTCCGGTTACAGTAGCGGCCTGCACGGTTCCGGTTGATACGGTAACATCGCTTTCATCAAATGAAAGTTCTAGCTGTGGTGTGCTGGCATTTACTGAAGCATCCACATTGGCTACCACGAAAAAGTAGCTTGCGGAACCTGAAAGACCTTCCGACAGTCCTGTAAATTCGATCGTACTTCCTGTAACCGAAGAGGCTGTTGCAATGCTTACATCGCCACCTCCGTAGGTATTGTTAGCGGAACTGAATAATCGGATATTAGAAATTTTACCCGAAGCTGCTGAAGATGTGTTAATGGTTATGGCTGTAAAGTCTGGGTTGCTGTTTGATGTGAGCGAAAATCCCAACAACGCCAGGTTGGTACTTGCACTACCCAGCGGATCGGGCGCAACACCTCCGGTAATTTGATTAATGGTAACAGTAGCTCCGGCAAATGTATAGGTGCCACCGGTTACGGGGCCACCCGCGATGGTACCACCAGTGGTTATATCGCTTCCGGTCACCTCAGCCTGAATGGATGGGGTTGATCCGTCAACAGAAGCATTAACATCAACTACCAGGAAAAAATGACGATCGGTTTGTGCTGTGTTGTTCCCGAAGTTGGTTAGGGGAGATGCAGCAAACGTGATGGTAGTGGCTCCGAACGTTCCATTATCGGCCAGGGCTTCTGTACCAACGCCATCAAAGGTTGCATCGTTCGACCGGTAGAGCCTGGCGTTACTAAAGCGAGTGGACGGATCTTCACTTCCAAAGTCGACTACCAGTTGGGTGACAGTGGTGGTTGTCGGGTCGTTAGCTTTATCAAGTTCTATTCCAAAGATAACCACGTCTGTAGTGCCTGCTGCCAGGGGAGAAGCCGCAGCACCGCTGGTATTGGCACTTATGGTTATTGTTTGAGCAACGGTGGTTGTACTACCTGAAAAAATAAGCAACCCAATACAGGCTAGTAAACCAACGCGAAGATCTGTATGTAATCGTTTCATCATACCATGATTCGTTATATCCTAAGTCAAAAAAATCAATTTCTTAATTCACCCTTACTATCGGTCTTCAGTAAGAAGATGGAGGATAATCCTCCCAGTGCTTTTGATCCACAGATCAACAAGCTTCCATCGGGCAATTCGCGAATGGAGGAAACACTTTCATCGGTTGAGGCTCCGATCAGTTTGTTCCAGATTGGATTTCCAAATCCATCCACTTTAATGAGCCAGATGTCTCGTTGGCCACTTCCACGCAGCGGTGTGGTTTCCATTGTTCCAGCTAGAACGTATCCTCCATCGCGCGTAGCGGTTATGGCGTTTCCGGTATCTTCGCTGGTTGAACTGGCAGGATCATTCAGAGCTGTATTATTTTGTGAATCAATGCCATCGAAGTATCGTGCGGTTGATTCTCTAAAGTTGCCGTTCTTGTCTACGGTAATAAAGAATACATTGCCTTTGCTACCATCCGGTTGTGAGTACGTTCCAATTACTCCATAACCAGTGCCTGACGGCTGCATATCCTGAATAAGAAAAGATTGGTCACTGATTTCTCCATAGTAATCGCTGTTCACAAAAACAGAACTATCCTTTACAACCGGAACAGACAGGTAAGCGCGGTTAAAATTAGAGACACTGGTTTGTATAGAGGTACCCCATACAATGTTTCCATCCTGGTTGTAGAATACAGACCGGGCGTTTGAATAATCGCGCGCTATGTAATTGTATTTTTTTTGCCATAACGTATCCAGCGTTATAGGGTCAAGGCTGGCGATGTAGGAATACTCATGACCTCCTGGAGATTTGAATGTTCCCAGGGTTAAAAGATTTCCGAGGTCATCGAAGGTTACGGCATCTCCATGGAAGTCTACATGGGTGGTGTCACCCGGCAGAATTACCCGTACGGCATACGAGTTATCAGAATCTTTGTTACCGGTATGGTCCATTTGGATAAGCCTCGACCAGCTGTTGACAAGTTCAGGGATTTGTTCGGAGTTGGGATTGTATTGAATACTATCGCCTATAATGATGTAACCTTGTGGAGTCACTTTCACGCTGCTGGCGGTACCTCCGTCAATTGTTCTTTCCCAAATTCGTTGTCCGTAAAAATCAGTTTTAATAACCACAATTTTGGAATCGATAGTGTTGCCATCGGTGAGGCCGATGTTACCCACAATAATGTAACCGTCATCGGTTACTTCTGCCGCTGAAGCTGTGTAACTGTGTGCGCCTTCGTAGAAGTGCAAAAAGGTATTTCGCTTTTCAAGGGGGGCATCATCCAGATTTGTGCATGCAGAGAGGGTAAGCAACAAAAAGGTTAAAAAGTATAAAATCTTCATGCCGTTTTAGCGCTTAAGTTTTTTTGGATTGAAAACATTGTAAACGTAGCCCACCGTGAAGCTCACGGAGTTAATGGTAAACATGCCGTCTACATAACCATCAGTAGGAATGGATTTGCTAAACGGATCATAGAGTCCTTCTTCTTTGGGCAGTTTACTGAAGCCATACGAAAACCGAACTTGAGTAGTAGCAAATCCGTTAGGCACTTTTATCTTCATGCCTGCCGCTGCAAGGCCGCTGATGTTTAGCCTGTTTCGTTGGTCGATGATGTCGATGGTCTGTTCGTCATACGAGCTTCTGTTTTCTTTCGTACGAAGAAACGTATTGCTGGCGCTGATCATATAACTTGCTGAAAATCCAAGGGCAACATACGGGTTAAGCTTATTGTTTTTAAGCACCTGGTATTGCACCATAACCGGAATAGACAGCCAGGTGTTGCTTTCCTTACCGGTGGTTTTATAGGTTACGTCTTCGCCTGTTAGAAGATCCTCGGTTGTTACAGTACTTTCATAGTTAAAAGCAGTAATCATAAAGTCGATGCCGGGGCTCACAATGAGTTTGTCGAACTTTTGCGTTAACGGAATTTCAGCCACCAGACTAGCCTGAAAACCCAGACCAGTTGCGTATTGGCTTTCGGCATCGTTGTTGGCGGGCAGGTAGCTTTTTACATCGGGGCTGGTAATATTAATACCCAGCTTGGCACCGATACGATAGATGGGTTTTGTACGAAATGACCGATATAGTCCAATGAATTCGGCTGGGTCAGTTCCGGGGTTGATTTCAAAGTAGTGGTCGGTGCGCAGCAGGTTCAACATCGCGTCATCCGCTTTTTCGGGTTCTTCCAGGTAGATGTACGAAAGGCAAAGAAGTTTATACGCTTCTACTTTTTCCTGTTGTGAAAACCCATTGGCAATACACTTCTCCAACAAGGTAGGGATTTCGTGCAGTCGACCTTGCTCATATGTGGAGCGGGCAAGTCGCAGTGTTTGAGCACAGGATGTAAGCTGAGCTAAACTTTTCGATGCGGTGATGAATAAGATAAGGATGAGTAAAATTCTTTTCATAAGCATCAATTATTGTTTGCCGGTAAGTCCGCACAGGTTGATTCGTAGGGCAAGTCATCACCGGCAAAAATTTCCCATTCGTCTTTGGTGATATTTCGTTTTATGTTTCCGCAAAGAATATCCGACATGGTCGGAATTTTAGTGGGCCATGCATGGATAGTGTGTTCAACTCCTTTTACGGTTTCTGTTGAACTGTGCACGCTGGCCAGCACTTGTTCATCATCCGGAGTGAAGGTGGCACTCCACACCCAGTCGGCATGATCGCTCAGTACAATAGGTTGTTCTTTCAATCGGTTAAGATTCCACAGGCGAACGGTTTTGTCTTTGCTGGCAGTAGCCATAAAGTTACCTGCATGATTGAACTTAATTTGTTCGATAGTAGAGGTGTGACCAGAGAGATCGCGTATTACGAATCCGGTTTGTGTGTCGAAGATTTTCACCAGGCCGGTATTGTCGCCTACTACGATTCTTCTTCCTTCGGGAGCAAAGGTTACGGCCGAGAGATGCTGCCCCATATCTTTAATTTCTTTTGCAGCATAGTTGTTTTGAACATCCCAGATGAAAAGACTTCCGTTTTCGCCCGCGCCCGCGAGGTAGTTTCCATCAGCACTTAAATCAATGGCATTAATTTTAGTAGTGGGTTTGATAATTTCCTGGCTTGTATTCAGATCGGAGTAGCGAATGCTCTTGCCGGAATTGTCGCGTGCGAAAAATCCTTTACTATCGGCTGTGAAGTTTAAATTCTCGATCGCAAAGGTAAAGCCACGTATCTTTTTAGGCGCACTGTTCATGCTGTTTAGGTTGTACAACTCCACAAAGTTATTGGCTTCATTAATCGGATGTAATCCGGCAGCCGCGAGCCAGTTTCCATCCGGGCTTACATCGAGGGTGTAGTATTGATACTCCGGATTGGTAATCAATACTTCCGATTGCCACTGACCGTTTGACTCCGACCAGCGAATAATTTTTCCATCGCTGCCTGCCGAGTAAATGTGATTGCTGCTGGTAACGAGTGCCCGTGCAGCACCGCGTTCGTGCGCCTCCAGACTTTTGGTTAGTGGATGATCATATCGTTTCAGGGCAGCGTAAAGACCATTGTAGATATCGTTATCATATACATAGCCTTCATGCTCGGAGTTAAATTTGAATGCCTGCTGTGCAATGAGTGCTTCCTGTTCCGGATCGTTCAACTCTTTTGATTTCACCGCCATGGCTTTTGCCTGCGCGATGTAACGCTGGCGCATGGCTTCTTTGGCATTGCGGATGGCTTCTTGTTCTTTTTCTTTCGCTAAGGTTTCGTTATTGGTTGCCCGTATAGCGTTTTGCCTTGCTTCTTCAGCATTCTTTTCTGCCCGTATCGCATTTCGCTTGGCTAATTCAGCATTGTTGATAGCATCCTGCTTGGCAATTTCAGCCAGCTTTCGTTGTTCAGCTTCTGCTTCCTGAGCCAATTCGGCTTCTTTTCGCTTCTCATCGGCAATTAGCTCTGCAGCTTTTGCAGCAGCAGCATTTTTTTCTGCCTCTTTTTGAGCGCGTTCTGCTTCCAGGCGTTGTGCTTCTGCACGGTTGAACTGTTTATCTGCTTCTGATTTTTGTACGAATGCATACATCAGGAACAGTAAACATACTACCACAGCTCCCCCCATCAGCAGGGCCACAATTCTGGCGGTACGCAGTTTTCGTTTTTGTTCAAGTTCTTTAATTCGCTGCTCGGTTTCCCATTCTTTCTTGGAGTACTCCAGGAAGATAACGGTGCGCTCGAATGCAGGATGGTAGCGTTGTCCCCAGATTAACGTAGGTTTGTGTTTCGCCTGCCAGTTTAACGCGAGTTGTAAATCGGGTGGTCGCCACAAGCCGGCTTTACCTACCTGGTACATGGAGGCGGCTTCGGCCAGGCGCGTATACATTTGTACCGCTTCGGCTTCATCATCAACCCAGTTTTTGAGACGCACCCAAATGCGCATCAAGCTTTCGTGCGAGATGTCGACCATCGACTTGCTGGTAACGGGCGAGCCATGGGCTGGTGTGAGCAACGAACGTCCTTGTTCGCGGAAGCGATCAATCACGGCAATTACTTCTGCTTCCGATACATCGGCAATGGCAGCAATTTCATTCAATCGTGTTGGTCTGCGAATACCAAAGTTCTCACCGCGCTTTTCAGTAATGGCCTTGAACAGCATTTCGCAGATGCGTTTTTCGTCTTCACTGAGCTCATCGTAGGCTTCGTTGGCATGTTGCGACAACGCCTCGGCCATGGTACCAATGGCTTCGTAGTGTTTTAAGTCTACCGGTTCATCTTCATAGTCGCGGTAGTTTGACCAATAACTCCACGTACGCATGAGCGCGTGCTGCAGGATGGGGAGTTGATCGGGGTTATCGCCAAGATCGTTCAGTAGTTGTTGAACAAGGCGAGGTGAAATATCAGCACCACCTACGGCCACCGGGCCTTCAATGGCCTTGCGTTTCTGGTCGCGGGTAAGTTGGGGTATCAGGTAGTGGCTGTCATTGATTTTGCGGGTGAGTTCAGGGAATTGTGCGCAATCTCCAATGAAATCCGATCGCATAGTAATGGCAATGTAGATGGGAGCATCCGGGTAACTTACGGCTTCCATCAACAGGTTTACAAAGGCTAGTGTTTCGTTTACCGAGTTAGCATCGTGGCTGTCTTTAAAGCGGAAGAGTTCTTCAAACTGATCGACCAGTACCAGGTAATTTACTTCTTTGTCTTTGCGCGTTTGCTCAATGGCTTCCACCAAGCCCAGCGAGCTGCTTCGAAGCAGGGTAGAAAAAATGGTTCGCTTGATTTTTCTTTCTTCGGCATCGGCCGCCAGGTATTCTGGATTGTTCTTTAAAAGCGATTCCGCAAGATTATCAATGGGGCCGGCACCGGGGCGTGTTACTACTACTTCCCAGTCAGGACTGGCATCGGTAAGAAATCCACCATACAGTATCGGCATTACACCGCAGTAAATGAAGGAGGACTTACCGGCTCCAGACGGGCCGATAACGCCTACAAATCTGTTCTTGGAAAGTTTGAGCAGCACCTCATCGCTTTGCCCTTCGCGACCGAAGAACAAATGACTTTCCTCGATTTTAAAGGGGCGCAGTCCGGGAAACGGATTGGAAACAAGGCTGTCTACACTTACTTCATTCATGACTAGGCATTAAATTCCTGTAAAAAAGATTTTAACGATTCGATGGATCGTTGCTGATCACCTTCAATTACGCGCAGGTTCTGATTCTTGAAGCTTTCGGCATTCATGGTTGAGCCTGGAGAAGTAACAATGGCTTTTGCAATAATGGGTTTCTTCCGGCCAAAGCCTGGGGCCTTTAACAAGTCGAGGGCTTTCATGCGAACCCACTGTTCGTTTACTTTTCCTTTATAGATAACCGCGGCATCAAGGTTGCGCAGGTTCTCAATATGTTTTTGACGAAGCTCCAACAGTTCGCCTTCAAACTCCGGCATCAATACCGTAAAGCCTGCTTGACGAATCAGGTCGATAAAGGGTTTCGCTTCCTGGTGATCAACCTTGTCGAGCATGAAGTAAATTGATCGGCCACCAGAATCATCCACGATTCTTTTATCGCCTTCTTCCTGCAATTCTTCGCGCATAATATTTTTGAAGTCTTCCAACGGGGTTTGAAGAATTTCAGCACCTTCCTGTGCTTCGACATCGCGTTTGATGTTTTCAATGAAAGCTTTTTGGCGTTCGCTGGCATGCACAAGGTTTGGCGAAATCCAGATGAGCCTTGTAAACTCTTGTTTGTTTTCTTTTGCCCGGAGGCTTTTTTCAGCCGCTAGTTTATTCTGGATATCTACGACAGACTTGTCTGTACCTTCAGGGATTTCACCATATGCGCTTCCGATCAGGTGAATGGAGAGATTGCAATCTTCGAGATCACGTTTTACAATCTGATCGAGTTCGTATTGTGTACCGGGTAATGTTTGGTTGGGTAGTACATTGTAGCCATGGCGTTGCAATTCGCGCTTGATGATGTTTCGTTGCACGGAAAGATCGTGGCCGGTCTCTGCCAGGTAAATGGTTTTTCGCTTGTAAATAGTTTTTACTTCAGATGAGCCGGAATTGTCTTTGAGCAGAAGTAGCGATTCGTAGATATCGTACGTCAGGTCAACCATTTTCATCCAGTATTGGCGTTCGGCTTCTGTACTGAAGTAATCGGTGTATTCCTTGATTTCACCAGAGTCTGGATCGAGCTGATACATTTCATATCCTAACAGCTCGCGGAGGCGTGGTGGTTGCTCTTGCACAGTAAGCGGAGCTTTGAAAACTTTGAATACCCGGTTCCGTCCTTTTATGGACAGCCCGCTGATGGTTTTGTAAAACGTTTCCGTGTGATCGAGGCATTGCCCGGATTGGATGAAATCTTTTGATAAGAGTGTTACCAGGGTGCCAACGTTACTAAGGTTGGGTGCGGTAATGGTATCGTATTCGCCTTTTAGCAAAACATTTGGTTTCTCGCCCAATACCTGGGTGAGCATCAACTCCAGAAATTTTTTGAATTGTGAAACCCAGCCGAGTTCACTTTTTGCTGACTCGTTATCGCGATCAGCAAATACAATCAGTACATCAATATCAAAAGCCATGGTTACGAGTTGTGGTTATGAGAGTTGTGTTTTGTTTTCTTTCGTTATGTTTTTAATCATGCCTTGTACCAGTTCATGATGATTGGCCAGCACGAAATAGAAATCCATCAGACTGATGCGGAAGACCACACTGCGTTGCATGGCAAAAATTTCATCCACCGGGGGCACGGCTCCATCCTGGAAGAATTCTCCATAAACACTGGCTTTACGCAAGGTTACGATCTCGTTTTTTTCGTGACGAAGTTTTACTTCACCGTGCGCAACAATCAGAATGGGGTTATTGTAATCGTCTTTGTTGATGTTAGCCCAGTCGCCAAAGTCAAGATCTACCGGAGTAATCTTATCGGCCAGATCGCAAAGCAATGAGCCGTGGATATTTTTAAAGGCAGGAATCTCTTTGATTTGCATCACCATCTCGATCCATAAAAAGAAACCGTCATTCAAGCCATCCAGCAACCGGTTGTTTTCAATGGATGAATCCAGAAATTTTTTATCGCGTTGTGGTAACCGGTCGGTGATGGTCTCGTAAGCTTTCCGGTCTTTATTATAGATAACCCAGGCGGCTGTTTCCTGAAGCAGTTTGTCTGCGTTGAACATCTGGGCCACCAACCCGCGACTGACCCGGAAATCACTAATAAAAGCTGAAGCATGAATGGCACAAGCTTTCGTCCAGCGATTGTTCATGTTGAAATCGCGGTTCAGAATATAGTTGATAACCTGAATGGGATTATAACTTTCGCGCGGATAGAATATCTGCAGTGCCTTTAGCTTTTCGGCCGTTGGGGTGTCATCCAGCAGCGGCATTAACTTAGGCTTCAGTTCCTGATCGATAAACAAATCCAGCAGTTCCATCGCGAAAGCAATGTTGTCGGGATCTCCTGTTTCAAGATTTTCACGAACCAGTTGTACAGCCTGCGGATCATACAGAATAGACAGCAGCATGCTGATCTGATCATAGTTGTCGGCTACTTCTTCGGTTAAGGATTGTCGCAGGAAGTAAAATTCAGGTGCTTCGGGGAGTTCGTCCAGGGCGGCAAGATTCCAGATGGTTTTGCTCATTTCACCTTCCAGCAAATGAATAACATCACGTACTTCTTTGCCTTGTGCCCGGTAGTTGATGAATCGAAGTGAATACAAAATCTGTTTTACAATTCGCTTGTCGGGGTAGTCAGCTTTTTTCCACAAGAGTTGCAGGGCGTACCGGCCACCGATTTTTCCCATTACTTGCACAATACGAAGCATGACAATATCGCTTTGTCCCGATTTGTGGAATGCTGCTTCCAGTGTAGGGAGTACTGACTCACCTCCGGCTTTTAATGCTGCGGCTGCATGATGGCTAAACGAGGGGGCTCCCAATAATTCAATTAACACCGGCCAGGTTTCCTGCCGTTTTACTTTACGTGCTGTTAGCAATGCCTCGAAGCGAACTTTTGGATCTACATCTCGGAGTAGTTCAAGCAGTACGAAAATAGTTTTCGCGCTGATCAGCTTACGAAGTAATTTGGCGGCCAGCACCCGGTCAGACTGCCGGGTTGATTTACTAAGCTTAAGGAGTTTTTCAGGTTCGATGGATAATAGTTCAGTATCGTCTGCCTGGCCTGCTGCTTTTTCAGCCAATGTGCGGGTTTCAGTTTTGGCCAGTTCCTGCTGAAGATCGAGCGATTCGATTTTTCCCTGTGCGAACGAGCGAATGATTTTGGACGGGCTGTCGGCCAGGCGAATCACGGTGCTTTCAAAGAGCGCAGGGTCTAGTTTCTCCATCAGCTTCATGCCATAAACAACTTTCTCTTCAACCGTGCTGTTTACTTCTTTTTCGAGTACGGTTGTTACGGTGTACTCCTTTTCGGTTTGTTTTGAAGCTTTCTGTTTACTGCGTAGCAAGGTTTGGTGTAATGTATAGCGATAGCTGCGATGCATGCGATTGGCAACAAAATACCACACCACAAAGAGGGGTAAAGTAAAGATGGTGATGTAGAGCAAGTCAAATATCTCCACGCGGTTGATCAGCAAAATCAATCCACCGGCAACCAAACTGGCAAATGCGGTAACCAATCCTTCGATTTTCGTCTGAACATCAATGCGGATGTGACTTTCGATCGGGAGGAGGTAGAGTTTGAACGTAGGGGTGTCAAGCGAATCTTTTAATGATCGCACAAAGAGTTTGCTCAGCGTAATCATTAAGAAGAATACCATAAAGAGTTTTTCATCGGGTGTGTAACCGAATTGCCATCCTAACAGCAGTGCGGCTACGGTAAAAGCACCCACCAGAATAGGGTTAATCAAGAGCGCCACACGCATGCCATATTGATGCACAATACGATCGGCTGCAAATGTTTCGAAGAGAAAACAGAAGATTACGATGGTCATCTCAAAGTAAGCAATGAAACTGGCCAGGTTTAATCCACCCTGATCGGCATAGAGTGTGGTTACGTTCAGAAAAGAATAGTCCACGAAGTTGATGGCGATCATGGAAAAGACCACGAACAACGACATGAACAGAATGTATTTGTTTTGAATAAAGTCGCGGAAGCCAAGTTTTTGCTGCGTTACCTTTTCTTGCGCAAAACTCACGCGCTTATTCAGATGCCTGATCGATAAGTACAGGAAAGTGACTAGGAAAAGGATGATGCTGAACAAGGAAATGGTGTACAGGCTTTCGGTCGTTACACCGTAATCTTTCAGTTTTAAAAACTGTGGAATAGAAAAGAAGGCAATAAACGAAGCCACCATAGCACCCAGGTCAACTGTGCCGACAAGGCGTTTTGATTGACGAAGGTTGAACAGCCGGGTGAATGAACCCCAGAAGATGAGGTAAACTATAAAGGAGAACGGAATGATTTGTGTGAAACCAAAGAAGTAAATGTCATTGCTGTTAGCAAAAAGACTTTCGCCAAATTCCATAAACGCAGTAAGGCCCGTGATAACCGTTAAGCTCAAAATGGCCAGCGCCTGAAACGGAATCCTGTTCTGAAGAAAGTTATAGAGTGAAGTGGCTATAAAACCAAAGGCACCCGAAACAACGAGTGCCAGGGGAAGGTCTTTTTGCTCGTTAAAGTGCTCTAAGAAAAGCGTTTGCGAACCCACACTGAGGGTAGCCAGAAACACCCCCATGAAGAAACTCATGATCAGCAGCAGTGCCACCCGTCCGGCTTCATTCGGTTCGGTGTTAAGAAATCTTAATAAGCCTAGTAGACGATCTTTCATAGAATCCCCCCATTACCATAAAATTGAGGAGATTTCAACGAAATTCCTACAATTCGGCCTATTTTTGGACGTATCCAATTTATTTACATCAACTGCTTTCCAGTGTGTTATCTAAAGTATTGCTTCATGGTTTGAATCTTCCACAGACACTTGTAAGATTCCAGTTGAAAATCAGTACTTTAATCGAGCATAATCTTTGTAGTATTGAAGTTTAAATGAGCATACTATGACCAAGAAGACCATTTATCTACTCCTTTATTTATTTTTTGCTGTTGGATCGTTGCTTGCACAAGGCAATAAATCGCTGGCCGATGCCGAGCGCTACTACAGTGTAAAGAGTTATGATGCAGCCCTTCCCAAGTTTCTCGAAGCTATCCAGGCTGGCGAGAAGGATGCCATGGTGTATTATAAAACGGGTGTGTGTTATCAGAAATCACCCGAAGTAAGTGAGCAAATCAAGGCGATACCCTATTATGAATATGCATTGAGCAATGCGCAAGGGCTTCCTGCCAACTTGTACTATGACCTGGGATCCATTTACCTGAAAGATGAAAACATTCAGAAGGCAGTGGACAACTTCACCAAGTTTAAGGAAGTGAGCAACAAAGCCGATAAGAAAGCGATGACGATGGCCGATGAAGCCATTCAGACCTGTAACAATGCCATCGCCCTGATGTCGGTGCCTCGCAATTTTAAAGTGAATTACTTCAACTCCTTTGTTAATACAAAGTACACCGAATACAACCCCGTAGTTTCGGCCGATGAAAGCGTTATGGCATACACCGCCCTTCGGCCCAATACGGGCAAGACCAGAACGGGCGATAAATTTATTGAAGAGATCTACATCTCGTACAATAACTCCGGTACTTGGTCAGAGCCGAAAGTGGTGCCAATCGCGCACGAATATAATGTAGGTACAGCAGGTATTTCGCCCGATGGACAGAAGATGCTCATCTTCATGGGGGGGGCAACCGATCCAGGTAGTTTGTTTCAGATCAACAAGGCGGGCGAAAGTTGGGGTAGACCAAGTCTCATCACACCAAATCTGAACACACCAAAATTCCTGGAATCAACCGCCAGCATTACGCCTGATGGAAAAACCATCTACTTTGCCAGCGACAGAACGGGTGGTCATGGTGGATTGGATATTTACAAGACAATACAGCAAGCTAACGGAACCTGGAGTAACCCGGTGAATCTTGGTCCGGAAGTAAACACCAAGGCAAATGAAGATGCACCGTTCATTCACCCGAATCAGAAGACGTTGTTCTTTACTTCCGATGGGCACAACTCGATGGGCGGACGCGATATTTTTATGACACAACTGGTGGATACAAAATGGACTTCTCCGGAGAACATGGGCTACCCGGTTAACACTACCGCCAACGACAACTACTTTACCTTGATTGCCGATGGTACTCGCGCCTATTTTTCGTCCGATCGAAAAGGCGGCCAGGGTGGCCAGGATATTTATTTTCTTGATATGCCTGCGGAGTCGGCCAACATACCGCTCACCATGATCAAAGGAAAAATTCTGAATGCTGAAACCGGCAAACCAATGCCTACTAAAATTTATCTGATCGACAACGAAACCGATAAGAAACTTGATTTCGTGTATAACCCCGATCCGGTTACAGGTAATTACCTGGTTATTCTTCCGCCCGCCAAGAACTACGACATGGTGATTGAGAGCGAAGGATTTTTACCATACACACTCAATATTAACATTCCCAATCAAACCTACTTCTACGAGTTGTATCAGCAGATCAACCTGAAGACCATCAAACAATTTGATGTAGTAGTGGGGCAGGAGGTACAGGTAAAGAATGCTTTCTATGATACTGACCAGGACATGAAGAGTGATTTACGTAAAACGCACGAAGCTAAATTGGTGCAGGCCGGCAACATTGATACCTACGACATGATGCTCGACCTGATGGCTGCGGGCGATAAAGAAGGCATTAACTACTTGCTGGATCTTATCCAGATGAAAGACCCTATTGAAGAAATCAACTTTAATGAAAAGGAGAATTCTAAAATTGAAGTGGCGGCCCGTACTTACTATTACGATGAAAGTGACGAGAGCAAATTTGAGAAGAAAGATGTTGATGGTAAAACAATCTTCTCGCTGCCAACCTTTATGGTGAACGAAGAAGCGAAGAAGCAAAAGGAGCAAGTCGCCAAAAAATCTGCAGCGGATAAAGCAGTGTTGGCCAAGTTTGCCAAAATTTATTTTGATGCTGGTAAAAGCGAACTGAAGCCGCAGTACAACGCACAACTTGATGCATTACTGGAAGTCTTGAACAAGTACCCTGAGCTTAGTGTTGAGATCTCAGGTTTTGCTTCCGCAGAAGGATCGGAAGAAATGAACCGCGACATTTCAAACAAACGGGCCATTGCTGTGTTGGATTATATTAATCACCGCGGCATTGTTCGAAGAAGAATTGTGGCAAAAGGGTATGGGGCCACCAAAGATCAAAGTACTTCGAAAGAGGAGGGAAGAAGGGTGGAAGTCAGACTCATCGACCCGAATGCTGAAGCGAAGTAGTCGATACTAAAATCGAAAAAAAGTCACTTATATTAATGAGTGGCTTTTTTTATTGCTGTTTATGAAAGAGTAGAGAGCTATCGCCATAACTCAGAAAGCGGTAGTTGTTTTGTAAAGCTCCCTCATAAATCCGTTTCCAGTCAGTGCCAACAAACGCGGCTACCAGTAAAATTAACGTTGAGGCCGGTTGATGGAAATTCGTAATCAGGGCATTGCAAATCCTGAAGGTGTATCCGGGTTTTATAAAAATGGAGGTTTCGCCCGTTAACACATCACATTGTTTTCGAATCATTAAATCTAGCACCGCTTGAAGCGCTTCATCTTTTGAAAGCAACTGTTGCTTGCTGTAGGGATCGTGTTGGGTAATCCTGAATTCAGCATCGGGTGATGTGTTGAGTTTTACACCATACCAGTACAAACTTTCTAATGTGCGCATGGAAGTAGTACCTACGGGCACTATTATTTTCGTTTCACCGAGTAAGTTCTCAATGTTCTTTCGCGAAATCAGAATTTGTTCCTGGTGCATAACATGGTTGTGCGCATTCTGAACTTTTACCGGTTGAAAGGTGCCGGCACTAACATGCAGTGTGAGAAAATCGGTCTTGATATTTTTACTTTTCAACGCACGCAATACTTCGGGTGTAAAGTGAAGCCCTGCCGTTGGTGCCGCAACCGCGCCTTCAAACTGTGCGTAAACCGTTTGGTACCGATTGCGATCCGATGCTTCTGCTTTTCGCTTCAGGTAGGGAGGAAGCGGAGTTTCGCCTGAGCGATTGATGATTTCAGCAAATGAATGCCCACCGTTCCACCGAAAGGTTACTACTCCGGCTTCGCGGTTGGTGAGCGATGCCTCCAGCGTTATGCTGTCAAGTTGCTTGGTTAATACTAAGCCTTCCGTCCAGCGTTTCAGATTTCCGATGGTACATTGCCACGAACAGGTGGAGGTTGCCAGCATCGCTTCCACCAGCAGCGTTGACGGAACTACCGGGTGCAACAAGAAGATTTCAATTTCGGCTCCGGTATCTTTTTGAAAGTGTAGACGGGCTGGAATTACTTTAGTATCGTTAAAGAATAGTGTGGCGTTTTCAGGTAGAAAGTCAATCAGGTTGTTGAAATTTTGGTGGCTGATTTCACCTTGTTGATACACCAGCAGTTTTGACGAATCGCGCTGCGCCAGCGGATGCAACGCAATGCGATCGGCAGGAAGATCGTACGTGAAATCGTTAATATTCAGTTCTTGCTCCATAAACGTTCAAAGTTAATCCGAAAACAGTATTTTCGATTTTTGTTTTTTGATCGCATGATCGTACAGGCATCGTTTACCCGGAAAGTTTTTCAGTTCGGCTTCAAAGCGCGTACATCACGCGGATTGATGCGCGACAAAACTTCGTGGTTTATTAACCTATGGGATACTACCAATCCGCAAGTTGTTGGTGTGGGCGAATGCGGACCGTTACCCGGTCTAAGTATTGATGCTAAACCCGAATTTGAAACGGTACTTCAGCACGTGCTGGATAAAGTATGCGGTCAGCAGGTTGACGAATCCAGTATCGATACGCTGGTAATGTCTGTTGCTCCGGTTGATTTTCCTTCGATAGTATTTGGTTTGGAAACGGCCTTACGCGACCTCGTTCATGGAGGTAGGCGATTGATCTACCCGAATGAATTCACCAACGGCCAACCCATTCCCATAAACGGGTTGATCTGGATGGGCGATATGGATTTCATGATGGATCAGATCAACAAGAAAATTGCGCAGGGTTTTACGTGTATAAAATTGAAAGTAGGGGGGCTGGATTTTGACCGCGAGTGCGATATTCTGGACTACATCCGAAAGCGTTACTACAAAGATGATATTACCATCAGACTGGACGCGAACGGAGCTTTTAAAATTGACGATGTACTTTACAAACTCACCGCGCTATCGAAGTTTAAAGTACACTCGATTGAGCAACCTATAAAACCAGGCTTACCTGAGATGGAGGAACTTTGCCGGAAGTCGCCCATACCGGTAGCGCTGGATGAAGAACTGATCGGAATTTTTTCGGCCGATGAAAAGAGAACCCTGCTGCAACGGATCAAACCCGCATTCATCATTTTGAAACCAACCCTGCACGGTGGTATGATGGGCTGTCGCGAATGGATTTCAATTGCTGAACGCCTGGGCATTGGTTGGTGGATTACCTCAGCGCTTGAATCTAATATTGGGTTGAATGCTGTGTGCCAGTTTACTGCGAATTATAAAACAGAAATTTCACAGGGCCTTGGTACAGGAATGATTTACGAGAACAATATTCCTTCGCCATTGGAAGTGCGGGATGGAAATATTTTTTACAATGCTTTACTATCGTGGGATATTACTTCCTTTGATAAATGAATCAACCCACTCAAAATATGGATGCCGCTACTGAACATTGTCTGAATTGTGGCCAACCGGTTACGTCACCGTATTGTGGATTTTGTGGCCAAAGCAATCCGCCCAAAAGGCTTAATCTGAAAACGCTTTGGTTTGATTTTCAATCCAGGGTATATGGTTTTGACGGAATGTTTCCACGCACGCTTCGCGATTTAACATTGCGACCTGGTACAGTGGCGCGATCGTACATTAGTGGCAACCGGGTTCTTTACTATGGGCCAGTGGGCTACTTTTTTATCATCATTACGGTGTATATTTTATTGGCCTCCTTGCTCAATGTCGATCTTTCAGAATTTACGATCGCGAGCAGTAACCTTGAAGCCTTGCCGCAAGGTGAAGGGCAACTCGAATTCAGCACCCGCATGAATCATTGGATTGTTGAAAACATGCGCCTGGTCATGTTTGTCTTTGCGCTGTGGTCGGTCTTTTTTACCTGGCTGTTCTTCAGAAAGAGCAAGTACAACATTGTTGAAAGCTCGGTCTTGATTTTCTTGATCAGTGGTCATGTCGTTTGGTTAACGATTATGGCCATGGTGTTTTACAAGATAACGGGGTATGCTATCCCAAGTCATTGGATTTTACTTCTCACTTTCGGCTATAATATTTTTGCCTATGTAGACCTTTATCGATATCAATCCAGGTTCAAAGTATTTCTGAAAAGTATTTTATTGATTTTGGTTAGTTATGTATCGCTCTTCCTGGTGATCGTGTTAATGACGGTGGTTTATATGATGCTGAACCCTGAGTTGTTAGCGAAGTTCAAGCCTTCTGATAAGAGCAAGACAGAAAAGGCGAGGTAAAAATTAGAAAATTCGTTCATACTTTTTTGCAAATGCCTTTAGAGTAACAACCGGCTTACCCAATTCCTCCCATGTTTTTTCGGATTCAAATTTTTCGGGGTACTTGTTTAACGCTTCAATGATGTGTGCGCCATAGTTGATTTTCTGACTGAAGGTGCCCAGAAGTTTCAGAAGTCCTAATGGAGCTTTTGAGATGGTTAGTTTTTCGGAGGTGTGGTGCTTCCTGAATTCTTCGGCAGCTTCATCGGCCGTAAATCCTTCAAGTCCCTGCACAACGTATTCTTTATTTTCTGTTTTCAGAACCTGAAATGAGCGAGCCACTTGCCGCCCATAATCTTCTCCGGAAATGAAATACATTTTGTGTTCTGATTTCCCCGCTAACAAAACACGGTTGCCTGCCCGATACGTGCTCATAAAATTTTCCATGAAGGTAGACGGGTAGAAGATCGTGTAGGGGATACCACTGTTGCGAACAAGACTAACGGCTTCATTCTTCAAGTCGAACACCCACCAGTTAAAATTGTTTGTTTGCTGATAATTTTTTACCAGCGAACTGATAAAGGCAATGCGTTTGATCTTTGCTGCGCCTCCTGGATGATCGCGCGTAATCCTTCGCGCTCGGATTGGTAATCGCCTGGCTTACTATCCTGTTTGAGGTTCAGGTTGATGTAAACAGCATCTTGATTGGCCAGAAGATTTTTCAGATCATCTACGTTTCTTAAATCACCTTTCACAAGATGAATGCCTTTCGGGAGCAATGCTTTTGCTTTGGTATTATTGCGCACCAGCGCGGTAATTTCAAAACCTGCATACAGCAATTCTGTTGCCACGGGTTTACCCAGCATGCCCGTGGCTCCAATAAAGGCAATTTTTTTTATCATGGTTTTGTCTATGTAAACACCGGATGATTATCAGGCTACGCAACGTGTTTTAAAACAATCTTCCAGTGGGCAGAATTTTTAACCATCAAACCCGAAGCCTTTAACCTTGAACATGAAACCTTGAACCTTGAACCTTTGACATGGAACCTTGAACCTAAACATACCGCTTTACATCATCGGCTGAAATTTCATCGCCACTCATAATCACAAGGCGTTCTACTACGTTGCGCAGTTCGCGGATGTTGCCTGTCCAGTTGTGTTCTTTCAATGCGTTAATCGCCTTGGTGTTTATATTTTTTGGCTTGGCTCCGTATTCTTCGGCAATGTCGTTAAGAAATTTGTCGACCAACAGCGCGATGTCTTCTTTGCGTTCATTTAATGAAGGTACTTTAATCACAATCACGCTTAAGCGATGGTAAAGGTCTTCGCGAAATTTATTTTCTTCGATTTCTTTTTTCAGGTCTTTGTTGGTGGCGGCTACCACCCTGACATTTACACTGATTTCCTTATCGCCACCCACACGCGAAATTTTACTTTCCTGCAAGGCGCGAAGTACTTTAGCTTGTGCCGATAAGCTCATGTCGCCAATTTCATCCAGAAACAGTGTGCCGCCTTCGGCCAGTTCAAATTTGCCAAGCCGCTGTTTGATGGCTGAAGTAAAGGATCCTTTTTCATGACCGAACAGTTCGCTCTCAATCAACTCCGATGGAATGGCGGCACAGTTCACTTCAATGAGCGGGCCATCCGCACGTTTACTCTTCTCGTGGATCCATCGTGCTACCAGTTCTTTACCTGATCCGTTCGAACCGGTAATTAACACGCGGGCATCGGTGGGAGCAACCTTTTCAATCATTTCTTTTACCTGTTGGATGGGCGCAGACTCACCAATCATTTCAAATTTCTTTGAAATCTTTTTGCGCAGTGTTTTCGTCTCCTTTACCAGGGTGGTTTTATCGAGCGCGTTTCTCAGGGTGATTTCCAACCGGCCCAGGTCAAATGGTTTTTGGAGAAAATCAAAAGCGCCCTTCTTTACAGCTTCTACGGCTACATCGATGGTGCCATGGGCGGAGATGATGATGAAGTTCGTGGCGATGCCCGCTTCTTTTGTTTTGTCTAACACTTCGAGGCCATCCATCTTTGGCATCTTGATGTCACACAGGCATAAATCAAAACTGCCTTGTTCCAGTTTTTTAAAACCTTCCTGGCCATCGGCAGCTTCCTGCACTTCGTGATCTTTCTCTTCGAGAATTTCTTTCAGGATCGAACGGATTTTATTGTCGTCTTCAATAATGAGTATTTTAGCCATAGTTGTATGAATCGAAGATTAAAAAAGATTATTTGATTTCGCAGATTTTGATTAGTGTGGGCTTGATAAAATAAGTCGTTTAAAAGTTAAGCTTTTACTTCCGAAAGTTATACGTAATCCAACTTCGATTTTATCGACCTTTAAATTTCCACAGTTAAAAAAAATAAACCTGCCATGCAGCAGGTTTAAAATAGCAAGTTTGTAAGCCGGGTTCTGTTCTCCGTGAGGAGCCCTTATCATTTGTCTAGCCGATGCCTTGCGCCATCGGTCAATCAGTCTACCCACTTCGATAGCCGTTCCGATTTGCATCGGGCAGGACTTGAACGAGCCGTTCATGATCGAAGCTTATTTGACCTTTCAACGCGTAAGGTTTACCATGCGCCTGATGTCGCCATCAGCACGGTGAGCTCTTACCTCACCTTTTCACCTTTTCCCTCCCGATAGAAATCGGGAAGGTAGTTTGTTTTCTGTGGCACTGTCTGTTCTCTTCAACTTGAATTGAAAAGACCTTCCGGTTAGGAAGTACGCTTGCCCTATGTTGCCCGGACTTTCCTCTCCGCCCTAGGGGCGCAGCGATAAGGCAACTTGCTTGCGTAAAGGTAAGCTTTATCGGTGAGAGTAACGACTAGTGTATGTCCTTGCCGGTGAGCTTGTACTCGTAATGGTCAGCCAGTTGGGCTACTTCCTGGATCATTTCCTTTACCTGTTCCTTGCTTACGCTGTTGGCCAGGCACGATGATTCTACTTTTAAAAAATCATCTTCGATCATGAACTTGCTGTAATCGAAATTGGCGTTTTGCTCGAGGAGTACTTTCAGATCGAGGTTGTCGTGAAACTCGCAAACCTTCGAGGTGAACAACACCTGATTTCTTCCGGATACAGGGCTCTTTTGTTCAATCACCAACACGGTTTGGTAGCGGCTTCCGTCAATCGGAACGACAATCACGGATTTTTCATGATCGTAGTCGGTGAACTGCCCGCCAATTTGTTCGGCATATTCTGCCACAAATTCCATAATTCGAGTAGTAGTTACTGTGGTCATACTGGATGAGGTTAATGTAAACGGAAGTTAACGGAATAACGAATAATGAACAAGGAATATCGAAGGTAGAATACCGCTTTAAAAGTAGAAGGGGTGAAACCGGGTTCCTTTTTCGGAGAACTCCACCGTGGGGGCTGGAAGCTTAATCATGTTGGCCACGAAGATCAGGCCTTTCAGAAATTTCGACCTTGTTTTAATGGCGGTGAGATCAAAATCAAGGGCAAGGTAGTATTGGCGATATGCTGGCGGGTACCCGTTTTCTGTATTCTGCTCGTCACGGGCGTATACCATGCCTTCGGCTCCGTAGCCTACAGCCAGGTTCAGCCATTTCGGAAATCGCATGAATTTATCCAGATCGGCCGAGAGCCAGTAGGTTTGTCCGTTATAATCCTTGAGCATTTCGCTGGGCATACCATCGCCTAATACTTCGGGGCGGAGGCTGGCATACTCGGTGCGATGAAAAGAGAACTTGGGGTGAATTCGTACTTCTTTCCATAGTAAGGCCTGCCCAAGATAAAAGGAAGAACCTGCGGCATTGGCCAGCAAGTCGCCAGGCGATGCACCGTAAGCCTCTGAAAAGCCATCAAGGATTTCAATGGGCAGTAAAACAGCAAAGCCGGTAAGGGCCCCGATAATGTCTGATTTTTTTGGCGGAACGTTACACCACTTTAGGGCACTGGCCGTTCCATAGCTGAAGTAGAAGGCTGAGTAGAAGTGGCCGAGTTTGTCAACCTGCTTCCATTCTCCGTTGTCGTTGAAGAAGTGAAACGACCCTGTGGAAGAATCTTTATACCACAGTTGGTTCAACCCGACTAATGTTGCACCGTAAGCAACTGATGAACCGATAACAAAACCACGCAGTCGTTTTTTGTTAACCTGCACGGTATCGTTAGGCTGGCTGAAGACCAAGGCAGGCACTAGAACAAAAGCGATCAGGAGCTTACTCACTGCCTTCCTCCTCTTTAATGGCTTCCTGGTTGGCGTCTGGATCAGCCTCGTTCTGCTTCTTCTTTTTTTCGCGCGATGATTTCCAGATGTCGCTCAATTTGTCGAAACTCTGCGTGTGAATAATGCTAGCTCCGGTAGTCATTGTGTTTTGGTTGTTTACGGAACTGAGCACCGAGTTAGTGTTGGTGCGACTGTACATTTTAACACGAAGTTTTCCATCGGGTGTAAGCATGTAGTCAACCGTCCAGTCACCGGCTACGGTGTTGGGATTACTTTGAGCCGTTGAAGGACTATTTGAAGTGTTGTTAAACGTACCATCGCCTGTTACGCGAAGCCGGCCGTTCAGAAACGTATACGACAACCGTAGCTGGAAAGTGTTAAATGCTTCCTGATCCATCGCGCCAATGTCGACATCAATTTGCAAGTCTTCATCCACCTGGCTCATCCAGTTACTTAACTGATTGGAAAGTAGTTCGCTTAAACTGTTTACTACAGATCCGCTGGCATCGAACGATTCGGGTGGCGAGAATTTTCGCAGCACGATCAGGCTAAATACCTGTCGCTTTAATTCCTGCTCGTCCAGTTTGTTTTTGAATGCCGTAAACTGAAGTTCGAGGTTAATGTTGGTGCCATCATCCAGTTGAACATTGGTGGGTAAGTCATTCGCGGTAATATCAAAGTCGATGAGGAAGTTGAGCATGGGGCCATCCAGTTTCAACAATACCTGCACGGGGTACTTTCGTTTAAGTTGGGCCGATTGGGCTACCTTCGAATCGGTTGTGGTTACTAAGGGCGCAAGCGAGGCCATCTGATTGTAGGATGCATCGATGTCCATCACACCCTGGTACGGATCGCCATACCAGGTGATGCGGCTTCCTCTGTTGATGGTAAATTCTTTGTTGATGATATCGTACAAGGTAAAGTTATACCACCCTTCGGTGAACTCAAACGGTCCGAACATGTTGAAGTCACCGTTGGTATTAAGTTCGAGTTTTAGATCGCCATTGCCTCTTCCGCGAATGATATCACCGGCTTTCTGATCGAATATAATTTCGCAGTATGCATCGGGGGTAATGTCGAAATTGAAATCGAGTGTGAGCCCTGTTACATTGGTTTTCTTGCGAATGTCTTTTTGAATTTTTTTAGTGAACGTGGTATCGCTGAAATTTTCGAATGTGATGAACTCTTTTTTCTCGCTGGCCGAAATACCACCGATTGGAATGTACACGCGCGTGTTCCGGTCGGTGCGGGCTGTGGAAGCAATGCGCAGGTTGGAAATCGGTCCGCTGATTTCAAGATCGCCCGTGCCATACGCCTGCCCATAGAACAAACTGTTGTCTTTGATGGTGGTGTTGAGCAGCTGGAAGTTTCTGAAGTTTGCATTGACATGAAGTACCATGCTGTTGAATCCCTTATGGGCGATGGCGCCATTAAGTTTTCCTTTGTTGCGAAAAGCATCGGTCATTTCAATGTCTTTGAAGTAGATGGAGGTTGGTGTTAGCCCAATTTTGCCGGTAAAGCGATACATGGTTTTCAGGTACGTTACCATCAGTTGGCCATCGGTGGTAAGCCCTTCGCCTTTTATCTCCGGGGCATCAAGCGGACCGGTAATTCTGAAATCGCCCGAAACGGTTCCGCCTATCTGGCTGAAGATGCCTTCCAGAAATGGTTCAATGAGTTTGAGGTTAGCTTTTTCTAAACGGGCTGAAATGTTTAGGGGGCTTCGGGCGTTGTCAGGATCGTAATTGCCAGTTAGGTTTACAGTCCGTTGTTCCTGCCGGTCAATAAACAGGTTGATATCAAATTTTCTGTTCACTGTATCCCACTCATTTTTACCAGACACATTCCCGACAAGGAATTCATTAATGGTTAAATCGTGCAGGTCGATGTGGTTCTGGATAAACGGGTCTTTGTAGTAATTGCTCAAATCGAGCTGAGCATTCATGGTGCCTGTAAATTTTTTATCGGTGATTACATTGAGCAGTGACAGGTCGAGATTCGATACTTTCATCGTCAATACCTGCAGCGGGTCTTTGGATAGTTTTCCATTTACGCCAACAGCTTGTGTAGCATTGGTGAGCGCCAGGTTGTAAAAAGCAAAGGTGCTGCCGTTTATAGAAACGAAATTATCAGGAGTAAACGTCCAGTCACGCTCCAGTAATTTTAAGGCTGATGGTTTCATCGAGATCACCGTGCTGTCGCGCATGAAATCAACCATGCCCTTTAAGCGTACATAGTTGTCATCGCCATCGTGGTCGGCATCCAGGGTGAAGTCAATGTGATTCTTGTTCCAGATGGCTTCGGTAAAAAGATTCTTTGTTTTAAGGGTGGGGGTAAATTGCTGGTGTGCAGAGTTTATCGTAAAGATGGAGAGTACGCTGGTACTGTCTGTAATCTTGGAAGTAGTCAGTTCCACTTCCGTATTGGCAAATGCTTTTCCTTCGAACTTCAGCGAATCGAAAGATGAGTACGCGTTAAAGATTGTAGTACGACCACTGGTGAAGCGTCCTTCAATTTTTGTGTTGGGTGTAAGGGAAAGATCGAGGTTAAGCAGGGTGGTAACGGGTACAATGTCTTTGAGGTTTACGTGGATGTTTGCCTCGTAGGTTTTAGGCTTGTATTTTTTTTGCTGATAGTAGCGGGCAATTTCCTGTTTATCGTTTTTGATGTTTAAGGAAATTTCATTGGCCAGAATTTGAATGTCGCGCGAAATATCCGAGAAGTAGTAATCACCCTTGATGTCGGCATCCAACAGCGTGGATTGAATTTTCAGCGATCGGTTGTTTTTGTTTCTCCGCGCTTCCATCCACACGTGGTTAAGGGCTATCCATTCGTCACGATACATCAGGACTAGTTCGGCTACGTCTACGGTTCCCTGTAGGGAGTCAAGGGTTAGTCCGTTCAAGTCGGCATCGATTTTAGCGTGCAGAAATACACTGTCGCGGCTCAGGTTAAGCCGGTGCAAATAAGCCGAGTCAAGCCTTCCGTATATTTTTACCTGGTTGCGCCCATCGCGCAGGTCGATGGATCCGCGAACGCTTGCCTGTAGGTTGGGATCATCAATTTCCAAATCTCCACGAAAACGACTGGAGGCAAAACGGGCATCGGTGGTGATGTTGGTGTAATTGTATTGGTTCAGCCCTATCGAGTTTATTTTTCCGGTTAATTGAAAATCAGCCGTAGACACCGTAAGCCCCGAACCACTTATTTTTCCATCAAGCGTAACGTGTTGAAAGGTGAGGGTATCATTGAGGTACGCGCCCAGATCAAAATCAATTAGCGAAAGTTTTCCGCTGTATTCGGAGCGGTCAATATTTTCAGCATTGATTTTCAAGTTTAAGTCGGACTTGATGGTGCCAATAGTCCCGGTGAAACTTCCGTTGGCCACAAAGTCGTTGGGGTATCCTAAAAACTGTCCTTCCATTTTTAGTTTTCCCATGGGTTGGAGACGGCTCAATGCATTTTCGTTCATGACGAAAGCCAAATCGTTAGGATCGAGGATGGAGTTTTTCAGGTTGGCGATGATGAATGTTTCGTTGATGTTGGGCAATCCATCCATATCAAGCGACCCGGTTAGTACGCTGTTACCCATTTCGAGTTTCATTTGAGTAAGCTTGAATTTGTTAATGCGTCCGTTAAAGATTCCGTTGAGTGTAATAGGATTTTTCAAGTTTTCAGCACCTGCGGCAAACACAGCCAAGTCGGCTGGATATATTTTGGTGTTGGTAAAGTCAGCGTGGATTTTTACTTCGTTCACAAAGTCATTGAGATCGCGTTGTGTTTTATAGCTGAAGACAAGCGTATCCGAAATTTCTGACGATCCGACTTTTACATCAAGGCCGAGAAATTGCATGTACTGCTGCGACATCAGAAAGGAAGTAGAAAGGTGATGCACCCGCAGCTTTGATTCCAGATCCTGCGCAATGAGGGTTTGCACCTCAAAGGCCGTAGTGTCGCCCAGAATGTAAAAACTTTTGAGTTGCCCTTCGTCTACGGCTAACGAGAAGTGATTGTAATCGAAAGCGGTGGTGATGCTGTCGTGATCCTGATTATTGTAGGTAAACTGGCTTTGATTTAGAAATGCTTCCCCGATGTTTACGCGCTGTGATCGCCCCGTACCGCCTGATCCGGAAGAAAAACTTTTGTTGATGTTGTTGATGAATACATTGATGTTGAGATCGCGCAACGAATCCACCCGGATATTAAGCTCACGCAGGGAATCTACCTCGTTGATTTTGGTAAGATAAACATGGGCACTGTCAATGTAGATACCATCAATGTCGATGTCGCGGCCGCCCAGTAATCCGGATATTTTGAAATTGATGAGTATCTCTTTGGCGCCAATCATCCGGTTGCCTTCCGGATCGTAAATGTTGATATGGTTAAGTTCAAGACGGTCGAACCAAAGCATGCGAAAACTCTGCACCGAACTGCGAAAGCCTGTTATTTGCGAGAAGTTTCGCAGAAAGCGGCCAATTAACATGTTTTGAACGGGCGGAATCTGGATGATCAAAAAAAGGCTGATAAGCAAGAAGAGTATGCTAACAACGGTGTAAGCAGATATTTTCCGAATCCTATTTTTGATAACTTGCCGATTCATTTTTCAAACACATGCGTCCCGTTATCCTTGCCATTGAGTCTTCGTGCGATGAGACATCCGCTTCTGTTATACGAAAC
>Ga0315910_10000606_pt1 | contig 35306 bp, 25 predicted proteins | sample EdamamesoilMG_FD_204470 | JGI IMG/M metagenome (GOLD analysis project Ga0315910, IMG submission 204470) | Garden soil microbial communities collected in Santa Monica, California, United States - Edamame soil | ecosystem: Environmental > Terrestrial > Soil > Garden | place: USA: California...
GACGAGCGGCAGCGCGCATGCGTGGAAGTCACGAAAGTCGTCCGCGCCCCCGGTTCCTGGCGCTGATGCCCCGGGGCGGCCCGGGGCGACGGCACGCTTTATGATCCGCGGCCCCCTCATGCCGACGTCGGCGACACTCCCGCCTCCCGCCGTTCCGTCGCCTGCGCCGCCCGCGCCGGCGCCCACGGCGCGTCGCCCGCGAACGGTCCGCTGGTACGGCCGGCTCGAGCGCCGGCTCGTCGCGTCGCTCCACGGTTTCGTCGCGCGCCATTACCTCCGCAAGCCGGAGCTCGCCGAACTGCTGGCGATCAAGCTCCCCGACCTCGCGTCGGTCGGCTGGGCGGCGGTGAACGAGCTCTGCTACCGCCTCCGCCTCGAGCGGACCGCGCGCGTCCTCTCGCTCAACGTCGAGACGACCAACTACTGCAACCTCAAGTGCACCATCTGTCCGGTCAACAACGGGATGGCGCGCACGAAGCGGTGGCTCGATCCGGCCGTCTTCGAGGCGCTGCTCGACCGGTCGCCGACGGTGAAGTTCGTGCTGCCGTTCCAATGGGGCGAGCCGCTCCTCCATCCCGAGATCGACCGGATGATCGCGGCGGCGCGCGACCGCTCGATCCGCACGATGCTGACGACCAACGGGACGCTCCTCGACGACGCGATGGCGCAGCGCCTCTTCGCGGCCGGCCTCGACCGCCTCACGATCTCGATCGACGGCGACGAGCGGACCCACGAGCGGATCCGCGGCGTGCCGCTCGCCGACGTCCGCGAGCGCGTGGTCGCGCTGCGCCGACTGCGCGACCGGCAGGGCGCGGCGATGCGGATCGACGTCTCGATGGTGCTCGACGACGTGACGAAGCCGGCGCTCGACCACTACCGCGCCGGCTGGGTCGGCGTCGCCGACCGGATCCAGGTGATCCCGCGCCTCGCGACGGCGACGCGGACGAAGGCGTGCCGCGAAGCGTGGCGCGGCAGCCTCGTGGTCCTGGTCGACGGCACCGTCACGGCGTGCTGCGCCGACAGCGAGGGCGAACTCGGCCTCGGCAACGGTCACGTCGACTCGCCGGCCGAGCTGATCAACAACGTCGCCTTCCGGGCTTTGCGGCGCGCCCACGGCTGCGGGCAGTTCCCGAAGGTCTGCGCGAAGTGCGGCGAGTTCGACGGCCGCGACGTCGGCGTGAACGCGAGGTTCTCATGAGCGGCGGCGCGACGCGACACGGGTCGCACCCGCCGGCGCGCGCGACGTCGAGCGCCGCGCTCGAGTGGAAGAAGCGGCTCGACGCGCTCGTCGGCGTGCCGCTCGCCGCGCTGCGGGGAGCGTGGCGCGCGGCGTTCGGCTCGCGCCGCGCGCCGCCGGACGAGGCGCGCCACGTGGTCGTCGCGAAGCTCTGGGGCATCGGCAACCTCGCGATGGTGCTGCCGCTCGTCGGCGCGTTGCGCCGGCGCCATCCGCGCGCGCGGATCACCTTCCTCACGCTCGAACGGAACCGGCCGCTGCTGGCCGGGCAGCCGGGCATCGACGCGCTCGTGACGCTGCGTGACCACGGCCTCTTCGCGCCGCTGCGCGACCTGCTCCGCGCGATGCGCGCGCTGCGACGCGACCCGGTCGACCTCTTCCTCGACTGCGAGCAGTTCCTGCGCGCGGCGGGCCTCGTCGCGTGGGGTGCCGGCGCGCGCTGCGTCGCCGGCTTCGACACGCCGCACCAGCGCCGCGCTCCGCTCTACGACGTGACGGCGCCTTGCCGCGGCGACCGTCACATGGCGCTCGGCTTCGCGGAGCTCTTCCGTGCCGCGGGCGTCGCGACCGACGGCGTCGCCTCGCACGAGATCGCGATCGAGCCGGCCGCCGCGCGCGCCGTCGCGGCTCGTTTCGCGGCGACGCTTCCGCGGCCGTGGGTCGTCCTCCATCCCGGCAGCGGCGACAACTTCCCCGGCCGCCGCTGGCCGCTCGAGCGCTTCGCGGCGCTCGGCCGCCAGATCGACGCCACCTTCGGCGGCACGCTCTTCCTGACCGGCGCCGACGCGGAGCGGCCGCTCCTCGCCGAGCTCGAGGAGGCGCTGGCGACGGACGGCGTGGCGTCGCGCTCGCTCGCCGGCGCGCTCGAGCTGCCGCAGCTCGTCGCCTTCCTGGCGCGCGCCGACCTCGTCGTCTCGAACGACACGGGGCCGGTCCATCTCGCGGCGGCGGTGCGGACGCCCGTCGTCGCCTTCTACGGCCCCAACTCGCCCCACCTCTACGGGCCGCTCGGCGACGACCATCGCCCGCTCTATCGGCCGCTGCCCTGCAGCCCCTGCCTCACCAACCAGAACGGCAAGTCGAGCCGCTGCACCTTGCCGCTCTGCATCCGCGGGATCGCCGTCGACGAGGCGTGGAGCGCCGCGCACGAGCTGCTCGCCCGCCGCTTCGCGCCGGCGGTCGCCGCGACGCTGCGCCGCGAACAGCACGCCGCGCATCCGGCATGAACGCGTGGCGGTCGCGCGCGCGGCTCGCGGCGGCGCTCTTCCGTGCGCCGAAGCCGGGTCAGCCGCCGAAGATCACCGCGATCCTCACGGAGCGCTGCCACCTCCGCTGCGCCTTCTGCCGGCTCTGGGAAGCGCCGGTCTCCGGCGCCGCGAGCGACGAGTGGCTGCGTCTCTTCGCGGCCAACCCGTTCCTGCGCTGGGTCAACCTCTCGGGCGGCGAGCTCTTCGCGAAGGAGCGGCTGCGCGAGCTCCTGACCGGGATCGTCGCCGCGCTGCCGCGTCTCGAGCTGCTCGACTTCCCGACCGCCGGCCAGCGGCCCGACGAGGTCGAGGCGGCGGTCGACGCGCTCCTCGCGACGCGCCTGCCGCAACTCGCGGTCACGGTGAGCCTCGACGGCCCGCCCGCGTTGCATGACGAGCTGCGCGGCGTGGAGGGCGCCTTCGAGCGCGCGCTCGACTGCTTCGCGCGGCTGCGCACGCGCCGCAATTCTCGGTTCGTCGTGGTCGCCGGCTGCACGCTGACGGAACGCGCGGCGCTGCAGGCCGAGCCGCTCGCCGCCGAACTGGCGCGACGGCTGCCCGGCTTCGATCCCCGCGAGCTCCACTTCAACCTCGCCCACCACTCTTCGCATTACTACCGCAACGCCGCGTTCGGCGAGCTGCCGGGACAAGCCGCGCTCGACGTGCTGGCGCGCTGGCCGCGGCGGCGCGGGCTGCTCGGCTTCCTCGAGCACGGCTACGCCCGGCTCGCGCCGCGCGCGCTGCGCGAAGGCCATCCGCCGATCGGCTGCGAGGCGCTGCGCCGCACTGTCTTCGTCGGTCCCGACCTCGAGGTCCATCCCTGCACCATCTGGGAACGGCCGCTCGGCAACCTGCGCGACTTCGGCCTCTCGCTGACGCGCCTGCTGACGCAGCCGCAGAGCCGCGAGGCGCGCGCGCTCGTCGAGCGACGCGCCTGTCCCGGCTGCTTCAGCCCGTGCGAGGCGCTGCCGGCGATGGCGGCGCGGCCGTTCGCGACGGCATTGGCGCGCGCGTGACGCCGAGGACTCCGCTCCCGCGGTCGCGCGCGCGCCGCAGCCATCGCGCCGTCGTCACGAGCGCGGTGGCGAAGGGCGAATGGGGCTGGCTCGCGCGCGCCGGCTGGCGGACGCTGAAGAGCCGGCTCGGGTTGCCGGGCGGGCCGCTCTTCGCGACGCTCGCGGTCACGTACCGCTGCAACTACCGCTGCGCCTTCTGCGACCTGCCCGACCGCGCGCGCGGCGATCCCGACCTCGCGACGCTGGTCGCACGGCTCGAGCACGTCGCGCGGCGCGGCGCGCTGGCGGTCGGCCTCACCGGCGGCGAGCCGCTGCTCCATCCGCGGCTCTTCGAGCTGATCGCGGCGGCGCGCAAGCTCGGGCTGCTGGTCCACGTGAACAGCAACGGCTCGCGCGCGACCGCGGCCAAGGTCGACGCGCTCCTCGGCGCCGGGATCCACTCGCTGAACGTCAGCCTCGACGGCGCGACCGCGGCGACGCACGACCGGCTGCGGCGCATGCCGGGCTCCTTCGCGCAGATCGAGGAGACCGTGCGCGCGCTCCTCGCGAAGCGGCGCGGCGCGACGCCGCGGCTCGGGCTCGTGATGGCGATCACGCCCGAGAACGCGGGCGAAGTGCTCCCCTTCGCGCGGCTGGCCGCGAGCTGGGGCGTCGACGCGGCCGGCTGGCTCCCCCACCACGAATTCGTCGAGTCGCGCGCGCGCCTCGCCGCCGCCGCGGCGGCGCGCCTCGCGGCCGACCTCGACGCGGCGCAGCGCGAGGTCGCGGTCGTCGACAATTCGCCGCGCTACCTCGCGCAGGTCGCCCCGTTCTTGTCGGGCCGCGCGATGGCCGTCGAGTGCAGCGCGCCGCGCAACCACGTCGCGATCGCCCCGGACGGACAGCGCTACCCTTGCGTGCCGCTGATGACGCTGGAGCGGGGCGGCGTTCCGCTCGACGGCGACGCCGCGCCGGCGCCGCCGTCGGCCCGTGACCGAGAGGAGGTCTGCCGCCAGTGCTGGTGGAACTGCCACCGCGAGCTCGACCTCTCGCTTCGCACGCTCGCCGCGCCGCGCTGATCGCGTGGCTTACGGCGGCGCTGGCGCTGCTGCCCCACCTGCGCGGCCTCGCGAACGGCTTCGTCTACGACGACTTCCGCTTCGTCGCGGAGAACCGCGGGATCCAGACGCTCGACGCTCCGGCGGGACTGCTGATCGACATCGACCGGATGGCGACGCCGCGCGACGACGACATCTGGCGGCCGCTGCGCACGCTCGGATTCGCGCTCGAGCACGCGGTCGGTTGCAGGCAGGGGAGCGGTCCGCACGTCTGCACGTCGGCCTTCGCCTTCCACGCGACGAGCCTCCTCCTCTTCCTGCTGCTGGTGCGCGGGCTGATCGCGCTGGCGCAGCGCGTCGCCGGCTTCCCGCTCGGCGCCGCGTGCGCCGGCGCGCTCCTCTTCGGCCTCCATCCGCTGACCGTCGAGTCGGTCGCCTGGATCTCGTCGCAGGGCGACCTGCTCGCAGCGCTCGGCGTCGTCGGCTGCCTGCTCGTCGCCGCGGAGCGGCCGCTGCTGGCGGCGGGATTCGCGTTCGCGGCGCTGCTGGGCAAGGAATCGGCGCTGCCGCTCGTCGGCGTGCTGGCGCTCGAGGCGTGGCGCGGGCGGCGGTTCCGTGCGCTGCCGCCGGCGCTGCGGCCGCCGGGACGCGAGGCGACCGTGGCGCCGCTGCTGGTCGTGGCGGTCGCGATCGGGACGGGGATCTACCTGCTCGCGCGCCAGCACCTCCTGTCGCGCGCCTTCGACTTCGGCGCGATCGGCTTCTCGCAGGAGGACGCGCCGTGGACGGCGCGCGCGCTCACGGCGCTGAAGAACGGCCTCTTCGCGCTGCGCCTCCTCTTCGTCCCCCACCCGCTCTCGATCGACTACGACGCCACGAGCTACGAGCCCGCGGAATTCTTCGGCTCGACCGGTCTCGTGCTGAGCGCGCATGCCCTCCTGCTGGCCGGTCTCTGCGTGGTGGCGAGCCGCCCCGCCGCGACGCGCGATCGGTTGCTGCCGCCGCTGCTCTTCGCGCTCCTCTTCTTCGCGCCGACCTGCGGGCTGCTGGTCGTGATGAAGAACCCGATGGCCGATCGCTACCTGCTGCTGCCGGCGGCGGGTGGCGCCTTCTTCCTCGCGGGCGCCGTCTCGTTGCTGATGGAGCGGCTCGGCGGCGGCCGCGCGACGCGCGTGGCTGGCGGCGTGCTGCTGGCGGCGGCGAGCGCGGGACTCGGGACGCTCACGTACGGCCGGACCGCGCTGTTCCGCGACGACGCGACGCTCTGGCACGACGAGCTCGCGCGGCGGCCGGCGTCGCCGAACGCGCTGCTCGGCTCCTTGCGCGCCGCGGACGACCGCGGCGACGAGGCGACGAGCCGCGTGCTCGCTGCCGAGCTCGCCCGCGTCGTCGCGCCGACGGACGCGCGCGCCTGCCTCGCCCACCTGCGGCTCGGGCAGCTCGCCGCGGCGCGCGGCGAGGACGAGGCGGCCGAGTCGGAGTTCGCGACGGTGCGCGCGGCGCTGATCGCCCGCGGTTCCGCGCGCGGGCTCGACGCGGAGCTGCACGTCGTCTTCGTCGGGCTCGCGAACGCGGCGCGCGCGCGCGGCGACATCGCGTCGGCCGAGGCGCGCGCGAAGGAGGGCGTCGGCTGGTTCGGCCGGCAGCCGCGCCTGCTCGAGTCGTGGGGCGTCGCGCGCGACCTCTCGGGCGATCCGGCGGGCGCGGCCGCGCTCTACCAGGAGGCCCTGGCGCAGCGATGGGAAACGGCTTCGCTCCGCTACCACTTCGCGCTGGCGGAGCTCCACCGCGGCGACCGCGATCGGGCGCGGGCGGAGGCGCGACGCGCGCTGGCGCTCGACCCGCAACACCGGCTCGCCCGCCAGCTTCTCGATCAGCTCACGCCGTGATTAGATGGCCGCGCCCCTCGGGAGTCGGGACGCCGGGAGTCGCTCCGTGATCCTCTTGTCGCTGCTCTGGGTCGCCGCGGCGGCCCTCGAAGGCCCGCAGGCGCGCTTCTCGGTCGACCGTTTCGACTTCGGGACGGTGATCGCGGGCACGTCGCCGTCGGGCGAGCTCGCGATCGAGAACGTCGGCGACGCGCCGCTCGCGATCAAGCGGATCGGCGTGACCTGCGAGTGCGCGAAGCTCCAGCTCTCGACGCCGACGCGCCTCAACGTGCCGATCGACCAGGCCGACGAGGGGCGCGTGAACCTCACGCTGGCGGCGGGCGGCAAGGCGACGCTCAAGATCACCGTCGACACCTCGCGCCTCGCCGCCGGCGCGTTCGAGAAGCGACTCCTCGTCGTCTGCACCGACCCGAAGAACGGCGCGCTCTCGCTCCCCTTCAAGGTCGTGATCGAGAAGCCCGCGCCGCCGCCCAAGCCGGCGGAGGGCGCGACGATGGGCGCGGCGCGCCCGAGCGAGGAGGGCGCGGGCGCCCACCCGGCCGGCCGCGAGGCCCCGCCCGTCGATCCGGCGCTGGCGCCGAAGCTCGAGATCGATCCCTACGCGGTCGACTTCGGGACGGTCTTCCGCGGCGAGAAGCTGCGGAAGTCGTTCACGCTGAAGAACGGCGGCAAGTCCGACCTGACGATCAGCGAGATCCGCAACTCCTGCTCGTGCGCCGCGTCGAAGCTGACGATCGACGGCCGGACGATCGAGGAGCAGGAGCTCAAGGAGAGCCGGCGACTCGGCGTCCTCTCGCCGGGCGAGGAGGCGACGCTCGAGGTCGAGCTGAAGACGGCGTCGGCGAGCACGCCCGGCAAGGACGCCGATCTCAGCAAGCCGATCCGCATCCACAGCAACGACCCCGCGACGCCGGTCGCGACGGTCACGCTCGCGGCGACGATGATCTCGCCCTTCACGGTCGAGCCGCCGCGCCTCGACTTCGGCGTCCTGCGCAAGGGCGCCGGCGCGAAGCGGTCGGCCGTCGTCTGGTCGGACCAGCTCGGCGACTTCCTCGTGACGGGCGCGACGTCGCCCAATCCCGAGCTGCTGACCGTCTCCGTCACGCGCGTCGAGACCGAGGCGGGCAAGCCGCCGACCTGGCGGATCGACGCCGAGGTCTCGCCCGCCGCCGCGCTCGGCGCCTTCGCGAGCCACGTCGAGCTGCAGGTGGCGCACGATCGCGTCAAGGAGATCGTGATCCCGATCGGGCTCAGCGTCGAGCCGAACGTGACCTTCGCCGACAACAAGCCCGACACGGTCGAGCTGCTCGACTTCGGCTACATGACGCCGGGCGAGGGCAAGACGGTCGAGCTCAACGTCGAGAACGGCGACGCGGCGATCCCCTACCTGCTGCACGGCGCCGCGATCGGGACGTGCCGGCCGAGCTCCGAGGGCTTCAAGGTCGAGACGACCGAGATCGAGAAGGGGATGAAGTACCGAGTGAAGGTCTCGGCGCCGCCCGAGCTCGGCAAGGCGACCTACTTCCAGGGCGACATCGTCCTGACCGCCGACCATCCCGACGTGCCGGTGAAGAAGCTGCGCTTCCGCGGCTGGTACCAGGCCCAGTCCAAGGGGGAGTCGGGCAAGGAGCCGCAGTGATCGGGCGCATCGCCGCGACGCTCGCGGCGGCCGCGGGCGTGCTGATCGCATGCTCGCTGCGGTCGGAGCCGCCGGCGCAGGACGCGGGCGCGCCGACCGCGAAGGCGCGCGACGGCGGCGACGCCCGGTCGTCGCGGCGTCCGCTGCGCCTCTTTCTCACTGGCAGCGACGACGGCTACCTCGATGCCTGCGGCTGCGACGACGGGCTGCTTGGCGGGCTGCCGCGACGCGCGGAACTGCTGAAGACCCTCGGCGCCCGCGACGACGGCGCGTTGGTCCTCTCGAACGGCGGGCTCGTCACCGGCGCGGGCGAGCTCGACCTGCTGAAGGTGCGAGTGCTCGTGCAGGCGATGGCTTCGATGCAGTACGTGGCGGTGGCGATCACGGAGCGCGAGCTCGCGCTGGGTCGTGAGGTCCTGTCGGAACTGGCCGCGTTGCTGGGCGATGGCGTGTTGCTCGCGACCAACCTCGTCGAGAAGCCGCAGGACGGCGCGGAACCACTGCCAGCGGCGCGGGCCGTCGAGCGGAGCTTCGGCGGTGAGACGACGGTGGTGATGTCCGCCGTCGCGCCGACGCGCGCGGCGCTCTACCGCAACGCCGATCCGCGGGTCGACGTCGCGGATCCGATCGCGGCGCTGCGCGAAGCGCTGGCCCGGAACGCCGGCGCGCGGCGACGGGTCGTGCTGGCGCAGATGGAGCTCGAGGAGGCGACGGCGCTGGCCAAGGCGCTCCCCGAGATCGACCTGATCATCCTCCCGAGCGCGGACGAGGAGGACTCGCCGCGCGATGCGGCCGTCGAGGTCGGCCGGACCTGGATCGTCGACACCGGCCGCAAGGGGAAGTTCCTCGGCGAGTTCCGCTTCGGGACGGGCGAGGAGCTCCCCGACTACCGACGCCATCCCGTCGTCGATCGGATCGTGAAGGACGAGGGCATCGAGAACCTCCTCCACCAGAACTACCGCGAGGCGCTCTTCGACCTCAAGGTGATCGAGAGCTACTACCAGGTCCGCGCCACCGCCAGCGGCGCCAGCTACGTCGGCGCCGAGGAGGGAAGCTGCGCGTCGTGCCACCCGAAGGCGTGGGCGACGTGGGCCGCGAGCAAGCACGCGCACGCGTGGCAGACGCTGGTCGACCAGGACCTGCCGCCTTCGCCCGACGACCCGAAGAGTCGCCAGCCGCGCGCGGTGTGGGATCCCGACTGCGTGCGCTGCCACGTCACGGGCTTCGGCGAGAAGAGCGGCTATGCCGGCCTCGAGCACGAGCGGCCCGAGGCGCGGTTGATCGACGTCGGCTGCGAGGCGTGCCATGGTCCGGCGGGAGACCACGCGCAGCGGGCGTCGGAAGGCGATCCGCGCTGGCCCAACGCGCACTTGCCGAAGGTCCCGTCGCTCGAGGCGCACGAGCTCTGCGCGCGCTGCCACGACCCCGACAACTCGCCGCACTTCGTGCTCGGCGAGTACTGGAAGGGCATCGTCCGCGGCGAGCAGCGCGCGACCATCGAGCACGGCCGCGAGGGCGACTGAGCGTCGCGTCGCTCCACGCCGTGAGCTGCCGCGCGGCGCGTCTCACTTCCCGGCCGGCTTCCCCTCCAGCACGCCCGGCGTCGTCAGCCACTCCTGCGCGGCGTCGAACTGCGCCGCGGCCGCCTCGAAGTCGACCCTCATCGTCTTGAGGTCGCCGATCCGCCGCACCCACGGCGGCGCATCGACGTCGGTGCGCACCGGGATCTGCGCCGAGCCGCCGAACGCGAGCTTGCGCTCCGTCTCGCGCGACAGGACGTAGTCGACGAACTTGCGGCCCGCGTCGGGATGGGGTCCGCCCTTCACCAGCGAGATGGTGTTCGGGATCACGAGGCAGCCGAGCTGCCCGTCGCCCTGGTCGGGGTAGACGCAGGTGACCGGGTAGCCGTCCTGCTCGGCGACGCGGTAGTCATCGGTGTCGGTGAAGCCGTAGGCGAACTCGCCGGCGCGCACCGCCTTCATCACGTGGCCGTTGCCGGTGAGGAGGCCCGCCTGGTTCGCGTGGAGGCCGAGCCACCACTCCTTCGCCTTCGCCTCGCCGAGCACCTGGAAGAGCACCGCGAGGTGGCTCGCCGTCGTGCCGGCGACCGGCTTCGCGATCGCCCACTGCCCCTTGCGCGCGGGATCGAGGTAGTCGGCGTAGCTCGAAGGCGCCTGCGCGGCGGGGCACTCCTCCTTGTTCACGATGAAGACGCGGGCGCGCGCGGCGAAGCCGGTCCAGAAGCCCGCGGCGTCCTTCCACTGCGGCGGGATGTCGGCGGCCGAGGGGCTCGCGTAGGGCTCGAGGCAGCCGGCCGACTTGAGGCGGATCGTGTTGACGATCTCGTTGTTCCAGAAGACGTCGGCCTTCGGGTGCTCCTTCTCGAGCTTGATCAGGTTGGCGAGCCCGACCGTCTTCGTGATCTCGTTGTCGAAGACGGGACGGACGGGGATGCCGGTCGCCGCGGTGAAGTCGGCGACGATCGTGTCGGCGTACTCCTGGTCGAGCGCGCAGTAGACGACGACCTCGTTCGCGCGCTCCTCCGCGCAGCCGGAAGGGAGCAGCGACGTCACGGCAACGAGCAGAGTCGCCAGCGCCGCGCGGACGCGGCGCGCGCCGAGCCAATCGCTCCCGCCAGGTGACGATCGCGGTAAAGGACGACCCATCGCTGCGCTCCTCCACCGGGGACCGATCCCGTCGGGATCGGAAGTCGCGGACCGCCGCAAACGCGGAGCCGCGGCGACGGTCGCGCGCGGCGAGCGGTCGCCCGGCTCAGCCGCCGCTGCCGCCGTCGTTCGGCTTCGCCGGATCGCTCACGGGCAGCGAAGCGCCGTCCGCGTTCGCGGGCGCGGCGCCGTCGGCGGGCTTCGCGGCGTCGTCGCCCTTCGCCGGCTCGGCGGGCGGCTCCTTCGGCTCCTCCTTCGGCGCGGCGGGCGGCGGCGCGTCGAGGAGGTCGTCGACGCTCTTCGTCAGGTAGTCGCCCTTCCACCCCTCGATCCAGGAGATCTGCTCCTCGCCCGGCACCTTGCAGGCGTACTTCCCGTCCTTGCCCTTGTTGCCGAGCAGCAAGACGTCCTTGCTGGCGCCCTCGCCCTCGAAGCGGACGCGCAGCGTGTACTGCGGCGGATCGAGCCCGAGGTCGGCCGCCTTCTCCGTCCCGGAATGGAACTCGCTGCACTCGAGCTTCGCCGCGTAGCCGGCGAGGCTGTCGCAGAGCCACTTCTTCGCGCGCCCTTCCTTCGGCGCGACGAGGTTCCAGACGACTTCCTTCACTTCCTTCGCCGCGGCCGGGTCGGCGGGCTTCGCCTCGCCCTCCGCGGTCGCGCTCTCGGCGGGCGCCTTCTCGCCCATCACCTTCTCGCGCTTGAGCACGATCACGCCGTTCGGGCCGGCGACCTCGACCTGCTCGACCTTCTCGGTCTCGCCGTGCGCGTAGAGCGTCTTGTCGCGCCACGTGTCGCCCGTCGTCGGGCCGAAGTCGCCGACGTTCGCCTCGACGCTGCGGATCGACGACTCGCCGGGCAGCTTGAGGAAGCAGTTGCGCCAGTCGTTCTCCGCCTTGCCCAGCGCGAACTTCGCGACGGGCGCCGAGCTCGGCCCGCCCGCGCCCCACGCGGTCACGACGATCGCCTTCGGGCCGTCGACCGAGTAGGCGACCGGATCGCCGCTGCTCGAGACGACGCGTCCCTGCTTCAGCTTCTCGAGCGCGCCGAGCGCCTTGTCGACGAGCGCCTGGTCGGCCTTGCCGCCCGACTCCGTCGCGACGGTCCAGTGGCCGTCCGCCTTGGCGAGCTCCGCCTTCTTTCCGTCGGGGCCCTCGATCAGGAGGCGCGTGACGTCGTCCTTCTTGAACGTCGCGAAGAGCGGCGCGCTGGCGTTGACCGTGTCGGTGTCGCCGTAGCGCGACCCCATCGCCAGCTTGGCGCCGGCGAGGGCGCCGAGGACGACGACGACGATCCCGAGCTTCGCGTTCGTGTTGAGCTTGCTCATCGAGTGGATTCCCTCTGCGTTCCGCGCTGCGGTTCCTGCGGCGGCGCGGACGCCGTCAGCTCCGGCCCATCGCCGCCATGCGGCGGCGCGCCGCGGCCGGCCGGATCGTGCGGCGCCAGACGAAGGTGAAGAAGCCCAGCGCCGCCAGCAGCAGCGGCGCCGTGAACCAGCCGAGCGCCAACGCCATCGACTTCGCGAAGTCGCTGGGGACCTCGAAGCTCGCCGAGGCGACGCGACGCGCGCGAAGGTCGGAGAGCCCCTCCGAGACGAGGAAGTCGACCGAGTTCAGCACGAAGACGCCGTTGCTGAAGTTGCCGCCGACGAGGTCGTTGCGCGCGAAGTCGCTGGTCCCGATGACGACGATCTTCGCGGGCGCGCTGCTGTTCTTGACCCAGTCGATCTCCTTCTTCGGCGGCTCGACCGCCGGCGCGGGCGGCGCGACGGCCGGCGCCTGCGCGTCGGGAGCCGTCGGCTTGGCGTCGCCGGCCGGCGGCGGAACCGGCGCGTCCTGCAGCGGGTCGAGGCGCGGACCGCCGCGCGACTCGCCGCTGCCGGCGCCACCGTCGTTCCCCTCGCTGCCGCCCCTCGGGCCGCCGCCGTTCGCGTCCTCGCCCGGATCGATGAGGTCGCCGAAGGGCGAACCCTCGCCGTGGTCGTGGCCGGCGTGGTCGTCGCCCGCGTGGTCGGGCTCGCTGAGCTCGCTCGGCAGCGAACGGGCGGTGAAGAACGACGGGAAGTTGGCGTCGACCTCGACGAGGCCGGCCAGCGTGAACTGGCCGTCGAACGCCGCGACGTCGGCCTCGGTCTTGATCGTGTCGACGATCTTCTCGAACGAGAGGTCGATGAAGCCGTCGACCTTCTTCGCGCGCTTGCTGGTCTTGACGAGGTCGGTGTGGCGCGTCAGCGGCTTGCCGAGGAAGCTCACCTGCGACGGGAAGAGGAAGAGCAGGTCGCTCATCCGCGCCGACATCGGGTGGTCCTGGTCGATCGAGTCCGACACGACCAGCGGGAAGCCCGGGTAGGGCGAGTAGGCCGTGAAGGGCGAGTCGGCGTTGGGCCGGCGGATCGTCATGCACTGGAGGTCGATGACCGAGTTCTTCTCGATCTTGAAGCCGTAGTGCTCGAAGAAGGCGTCGGGCAGCTTCTGCGCGCCCGAACGCATCGTCGGCGAGCCGCCGCCGCCGCCCATGCCGCCGAAGTTCATCGGCTCGCTGCCCTCGGCCATGACGACGAGGTTGCCGCCGCGCATCAGGTACTGGTCGAGGTGGAACTGCTGGACGTCGCTCAGCCCGCCGCCGGCGTTGCAGAGGAGGACGACGTCGACGTCGTCCGGGACCTTCGACTTGAGGTCGACGGTCGTCGTCTCGAACTCGGTCTTGAGCCCCTGGTCGATCCCCTGGAGGTCGCCCTGCGGCGAGTGGCGGTCCTGCTGCGGCGGGCGCGGCATGTTCGGGATCTGCATGCCGCCGAACGGGTCGTTCAGCTGCCAGGCGACCTTCACCGCATGCGTCCGGGACATCCGCGCGATGCGGCTGATGAGGTCGTACTCGAGCATGTCGGTGCCGCCGACGAAGGGCAGCTTCTCCTTCTTGCCGGAGTACTCGACCATGATCCCGAGGAAGGCCTTCTTGATCTCGAGCTTGTCCGAGTCGGCGGCGTTGAGCTCCGCCTCGATCATCCCGGCCGTCTTCGCCTGCTCCTTCAGCTCGGCGTTCTTGCTCGGGTCGAGGACCTCGACGCGCAGCCGGCTCTTCGCGTTCGACTCGAACTCGCGCACGAGGTCCTCGACGTCGCGCCGCGTGTTGCTGAACTGCGCGGGGACGTCGGACGAGAGGAAAGCGGTGATGCGCAGGTCGTCCTTGAGTCCCGCGAGGACCCGCTTCGTGTCGGCCGAGAGCGTGTAGCGGGAGTCGTCGGTGAGGTCGATGCGGAAGAAGTGGCCGACGGCGAGGTAGTTCACCAGCAGCGCGATCGGCAGCGCGAGCACGACCGTCAGCCCCTTGCCCTTCTCGCGGCGCACGGCCCAGACGTTGATCACCAGGAAGAAGGCGATGAACGAGAGGTAGTAGAGGAGGTCGCGCGAGTCGAGGATGCCGCGCGAGATCGAGCGGAAGTGGGTGTCGAGCGAGAGGTTGAAGAGGAAGCCGCCGATCGCCTCGGGGAAGAGGCCGACGAAGAGGTCGAAGCCGATCGCGTAGCAGACGAAGGAGCCGACGAGGCTGATGACGAACGCGACGATCTGGTTCTCGGTGAACGCCGACGCGGCGACGCCGATGGCGGCGTAGGCGCCGCCGAGGAAGAGCGCGCCGAGGAAGCCGCCGAGCACCGGTCCCATGTCGGGATCGCCGAACCAGCCGACCACCAGCGCGAGCGGCGAGAGGCAGAGCAGCCAGACGGCGATCAGGCCGACCGCCGCCAGGTACTTGCCGACGACGATCTCCCAGTCCTTGAGCGGCAGCGTCAGCAGCGTCTCGACCGTGCCGGCGCGCCGCTCCTCGGCCCAGAGCCGCATCGTGATCGCGGGGGCGTAGAAGAGGAAGAGGATCGGCAGCCACTCGAAGAGGCCGCGCAGCGAGGCGTCGCGCTGCACGAAGAAGCGGCCGGCGACGAAGAAGAGGAGGCCGCCGATGAGGGTGAAGAAGAAGAGGATCACCCAGCCGATGGGCGTCTGGAAGAAGGTCCGGAATTCCTTCCAGGCGACCGTGAGCGAGTTGCGCATGGACCCGGTCTCCGTCAGTTGGCCGACGCGCTGGTGCGCGTCAGCTGCGCGAACACGTCCTCGAGCGACTCGCGCCGCGCGACGAGCTCGGTGAGGACGAGGCCGCTCTTCACGGCGTGGTCGAAGAGGCGCTCGCCCCCCACCGCGCCCTGGTCGGCGCGCGTGGCGATCTCGAGGCGCGTCGCGCCGTCGGGGCCGCCCTGCAGCTCGACCGAGGAGACGAAGGGCGCGCGCCGGAACGCGGCGGCGGCCGCCTCGATCGGCCCGACGACGCCGACCGTGAAGGTCGCGCCGCCCTGCTTGCGCGCGGTGAGCCCGCGCGCGGTGTCGTTCGCCACGACGCGGCCGAACGCGATGATCACGACGCGGTCGCAGGTCGACTCGACCTCGGGCAGGATGTGGGTCGAGAGGAGGATCGTCTTCTTCTCGGCGATCCGCTTGATGAGGTTGCGGATCTCGACGATCTGGTTGGGGTCGAGACCGGACGTCGGCTCGTCGAGCACGATGAAGTCGGGGTCGTGCAGCAGCGTCGCCGCGAGGCCGACGCGCTGGCGGTAGCCCTTCGAGAGCTGGCCGATCTCGCGGTCGAGGACGTCGGTGAGCCCGCACTGCTCGACCATCTCGCCGATCTTCTGGCGGCGCGCGCTGCGCTCGAGCGCGCGGATCTGGCCGACGTAGTCGAGGTAGGGCTCGATCGTCATCTCGGGGTAGAGCGGCGCCGACTCGGGGAGGTAGCCGATCTTGCGGCGGACCTCGATCGGGTTGCCGCGCACGCTCTCGCCGTCGATCGTCGCGTCGCCGGCGTCGGGCGCGAGGTAGGTCGTCAGCATGCGCATCGTCGTCGTCTTGCCGGCGCCGTTGGGGCCGAGGAAGCCGACGATCTCGCCGCGCGCGATCTCGAACGACACGTCGTCGACGACGCGCCGTTCGTTGAACGTCTTCACCAGGCTCTGGACTTGGATCAAGGGTTCCTCCCGCTCGACGGCGGTCGCTCGGTCGCGCTCGACCGTGCGGCACCTCGCACAAGGAGGGGGTGCCACCCGGGGACGACCTCGTCGCGGTCGATGCCGACCGCGGCCCGTTCAGGGCCTCTGGCCGCAAGCCCACTCCATACTGCTCGGACGCCGTCGAGTTGGGAGATCCTAGCGGTTCCCGCGCGACGACTCGAACGAGCGGAGTCGAGGCGGCCGGACCGTCAGCTCGACGTGACCCGGGCGTCGCCGACGACGACGCGGTTGCCGCCGGCGGCGAGCGCTTGGGAGAGCGCGGCCTCGGCCGACTTGAAGAGCGAGTCGAAGAAGAGGGTCTTGCGCGACTCGAGGAGCGCGACGCCGGCGGAGGCGGTGAGCGTGCGCGGCGGGCCGCCGAAGTGGAACTGCTCGCCGCGAACGACTTGCACGAATCGTTCGGCAACCGCTCGGGCCCCATCGAGCGGAGCATGCGGCAAGAGGAGCGCGAGCCGGTCCTGGTAGTGGCCGAGCAGGTCGCTCGCGCGCGCTTGCGTCTTCAGCCGCGTGATCCAGCGCGAGAGCACTTGGTCGCGCGCGCCGACGCCATGGCACTCGCGGATCGCCTCGATGCCATCGGGCGTGAGGATCACGCAGCTCAGCGGGAAGCCATGACGTCGGGCGCGCCCGAACTCGATCCGCAGCGCTTGCTGGAATTGCGAGTAGGTCAGCAGCGTCAACGCGGCGCCCGCGGCGTCCATGGCGAGTCGTCCCTTCCCATCCACGGCGGGTTCAGGCGACTCGCCAGGTCCGACATCGACCGCCCAGACCAAAAAAAAGAGTTTCCCCCGCGGACGGGGGAAACTCTCTTGCATCTCGACTTCTACGCGATCGGAGATGGCGGTTGGGGAGGGGAAAGACTCCGACCGGCAGAACGATGCGAGAAGCAATGAATCTTGGTTGTCGGGATCGGGCGCCGCGTCGCGACGTCCTTCCGTCCAGTACCACGCTGGAAGGACTTCGCCACTCGTATGCCCGAACTTTCGCCTCCTCCTCGGCTCAGCCACTACGACATGCACGCGTTTCCGTAGAACCGGTGCGTTACTCGTCGATGAGCCAGGGAAGAAGCGAACGCGCAAAAAGGTAGCTTCGAGTCAGGCAGCCGGAAAGGCTCCAGTTTCGACGGAGTTCTTCTTCCGAACTCGGTTGGGGTCGTCGATTGTTCGGATTTAGATCCGCCCGGAAACGGCGACGTCGAGCCGCGCGCTACCGCGCCCTCGCCACCCTGCTCGGCGGAGGGATCCCTCTCCCGGCCGCCCTCGCACGCCTGGCGACGACGCCTCTGCCGCGCCACACCCCCGCCTCGAAGAGCGCCGCGGCGCTCCTCCTCGACTTCCTCGAGGCCGACGGCTGCGCGCCCGAGGAGACGGTCGAGCCGCGCATCGTCGAGGCGGCGGACCGGACCGGCGACCTCGCGATGACGCTCCAGCAGCTCGCGGCCGACCTCGACGTCGCGCTCGCGGCGCGCGCCGAGGTGCTGCGCCGCTCCGCCTACCCGCTCTTCCTGCTCCATGCGACGGTGCCGGCCGCGACGCTCGGGACGATCGTCGAGCATCCGGGTCGCTTCTTCGCGACGCTGCTCGGCGCCTACGGGTTCCTCTGGACCTTCCTGCTCGTCGCCGCGTTCGCGTGGAGCGCGATCACGCGATCGCCGGCCTGCGCGCGCGCGCTCGATCGCGTGCCGATCCTCGGCGCGCCGCGCCGCCTCGCCGCGCGCGCGCGCTGGCTCCGGCTCGTCGCGACGCTCCACGGCGTCGGCATCAACCCGATCGAGGCGCTCGCCACCGCGACGCGCTCGCTCGGCGACGCGGCACCGAGCGACGAGTACGCGGCCGCGGCCGCGAGGGTCGATGCGGGCAGCTCGCTCGAGGAGGCGCTGTCGGAGTTGCGCGGGCTCGGGATCGAGGAGCGTTCCGAGCTGATCTCCGCCGCCGCGGTCGGCGATCTCGAGCGCGCGCTCCGCCGCGTCGCCGAGCGCGTGACGGAGCAGTGGCACGCGGCGACGCGGCTGATGGGGCGCATCGCCTCCGCCACCGTCTACGCGATCGCCGCCACCATCGTCGCGATCACCGTCCTCTCGTACTACGCGAACTACATGTCGCAGCTCTCCGGCGGGCGTCGCTGACGTCGCGACGCCGCACGCGGCGCGCGACCGTCAGCGCGACTCGACCAGCTCCGCGAGGAACGGCCGCTGCGCCGCCGGCGCCTCGTCGAGCAGCCGCTGCCGCTCCGCGGCCGAGAGCTCCGAGCGCGCGACGGACCAGACCGCCGCCTGCTTCGCGGGATCGAGCTCGAAGAAGCTCTCGACGCCCGGCGGCAGGAAGCGCCGCAGCCGGCGGCTCCAGCCCAGCCCCGCGTCGTCGGCGAGGCCCAGCGACGCCAGCTCGACCAGCTCGAGGAACTTCGGGTCGGCGCGCAGCGACGCGAAATCACCGTCCTCGAGCAGCCACTTGCGGTCGTTGAAGCCGCGCTCGATCGCCTTGCGCAGGTGGTCGAGCGCCTGCTCGCGCTTGCCCTGGATCGCGCTGATGCAGGCGAGGTTGTAGTGGGCGTTCTCGCAGGCGCGCGACTCGGGGAAGCGGCCCAGCACCTCGCGGTAGCAGCGCTCCGCCGTCTCGTAGTCGTCGAACTGCTGGTAGTAGTAGCCGATCTCGAAGAGCAGCCCGCGCAGGTACTCGGTGTAGAGCCAGCTGCCCGGATCGCTCTCCCGCTCGCCGCGCAGCGCGATCATCTGCTGCTGGCGCGGCATCGCGAGGAAGCGCTCCATGCCGTGGATCATGCGGAGGATCGGCCCCGTCATCCCCGCCTTCGCGAGCGAGAAGCGGACGTAGCGCGAGAGCTCGAAGCGGCGGTGCTGGTAGTCCTCCCACAGCGTCGGGCTGCGGTCGCGCCACTGGTCCCACCCGTCCTCGCGCTCCTCGTTCTCGTCGAGGATCAACGCCGCGAGCTGCTTCTCGAGCGCCGGATCGCGCGTCTCGTGCAGCGCCATCACGGCGAGCTCGCGCAGCACGAGATGGAGCCCCTCGTCGTGGGCGATCGTGCGCAGCTCGTCGGCGATGCGCGGGTGGAGCTTCCAGACATGGCTCCACTGGCCGTCGTAGAAGCCGGGCATGCCGCCGTCGCGCATCTTCTGCGTCAGCGCGTCGAGCGCGACGGCGCGCAGCAGCCGCGAGACGCGACCGCGCGCCGCGGCGTCGCCCGTCCGCTCCGCGACCGCCGCCACCGGCGCGAGCTCCTCGGGTCGCCGCGACAGCGCGGCCAGCAGCGCTTCGGCGACCCCCGCGTCGCGCTCCGACAGCAGCGCGGCGCGCAGCTCCTCCCCCGCCGGCAGCGTCGGATCGCGCGCGAGCAGCAGCGCCGCCGCGCGCCGCGCGACGGGAGACGGATCGCGCAGCCACTCGCGCCAAGGCGCCTCGGCACGCGCCGCGGTCGCCGCGGCCGAGAGCTGGCGCAGCGCCGCCTCGCGCTCGTCGAGCCACGGGCTCTGGAAGCGCGGCAGCAGTTCGCCAAGCACGTCGGGACGGGCGTCGCCCTGCCGCTCGCACGGCGTCGCCGCACCGGCCGCGTCCGGCGCCATCGACGCGAAGGCGAGCAGCCACGCCAGCGCGACCACGCGCAGCGTCCGACGCTCAGCCGCCCCGCACGACGCGGGCGAAGCGCCGCTTGCCGGCCTGGACGAGCACCTCGCGCCGGAGATCGACCTCGAGCTTGTCGTCCGCGACCACCGCCCCATCCAGCTTCACTCCACGCCCCGCCACCAGCCGCCGCGCCTCGCCGTTGCTGGCGGCGAAGCCGAGCCGCACCAGGAGCTTCACGATCGAGAGCCTACCGTCGACCAGCTCCGCGTCCGGCAGCGTCGTCTGCTCGACGTCGTCGGGCACTTCCTTGTCGCGGAACAGCCGATCGAAACGCGCGCGCGCCTCGCCGCCGGCCGGCGCGCCGTGGAGCCAATCGGTCAACCGCACCGCGAGGCGCGCCTTCGCCTCGCGCGGGTCGCGCGCCGCGAGGCCGGCCCACTCCTCGTCGGCCAGATCGGTGAGCAAGGTGTACCACGTGCCCATCAGCGCGTCGGGAACCGACATCACCTTCCCGAACACCTCGTCGGGCGCGAACGCGAGCCCGACGTAGTTGCCGAGGCTCTTGCTCATCTTCTGCACGCCGTCGAGGCCGGGCAGCACCTTGGTCGTCATGCAGATCTGCGGCGCCTGGCCCGCGTCGGATTGGAGGTCGCGGCCGACGAGCAGGTTGAAGAGCTGGTCGGTCCCGCCGAGCTCGACGTCGGCCTTCACCTCGACCGAGTCCTGCCCCTGCAGCAGCGGATAGAGGAACTCGTGGATCCCGATCGGAGCGCCTTCCTTCATCCGCTTGGTGAAGTTGTCGCGCTCGACCATCCGCGCGACGGTCATCTTCGACGCGAGCCGGATGAAGTCGGCGAAGCCCTGCTTCTGGAACCAGTCGGCGTTGTTGCGGATCTCGAGGCGCCCCGCGCCGCCGCCGATCCACCGCTCCTCCTCCGCGACGACCTTCGTCGCCTGCGCGAGGTAGGTGCGCGCGTTCGCCTCGACCTGCTCGGCCGAGAGCTGCGGCCGCGTCTTGTCCTTGCCCGACGGGTCGCCCAGCATCGCCGTCGCGCCGCCGACGATGAAGACCGCGTGGTGGCCGAGCTCCTGGAACTGCCGCAGCTTGCGCAGCACGACCGCGTGGCCGAGATGGAGATCCGCCGAGGTCGGATCGAAGCCGAGCTTCACCCGCAGCGGCCGGCCGGCGCGCACCGCCGCGGCGATCCGCTTCTTCAGCTCCTCGGCCTGCACGCAATCGACGACGCCGCGCATCAGCAGCGCGACCTGCCGCTCCGCCTCGCGCAGGCTCGCGCCGTCGTCCCCCGCCATCGCGCTCATCGTCCGCCGTTCCCCGTCGCGCCGCGGTTGCCTTCCGCCTCCCACCAACTGCGCCACCGCTCGACGCTGTCGCCAAGCCGCCGGTCGGTCAACCACTCGAGCGCGACGCAGCGCGCACGACGCGCCGCCGCGTCGGGACCCGGCAGCGAGACGATCAGCCGGTCGACCGTCTCCGCGCGCCCGCTCTCGGCGCGGCGCAGCGCGGCCGCGACCACGTGGGCCGGGACCTCGGCCAGCGCCCGCTCGAACGGCGCCGGATCGTCGGCCGCGGCCAGCACCACCGCCGCCGGCCCGAAGCGCACCTCGATCGCCGGGAAGCGCAGCGCGATCATCCGCTCCGGCTCCTCGCCGCAGCGGATCGCCAGCGGATGGAGCGTCGGCTGCACCCGCGCGACGAGCGCCTCGCCGTCGGTCGGCAGCTTCAGCTCGAGCGGCACGCGCAGCTCGGCGTCGCCGCCCGGCGCGATCTCGAGGTCGCCCGGCAGGTCGAGGCGCAGCCGGTCCTCCAACGTCTGGACCCCGGTCCGCAGCGACGCCCACTTCGCCGCGACGTCGAAGCGGACGCAGCCGTGCTCGACCGAGTCGAACGGCCAGAACCCCTCGTCGCGCTCCAGCACCAGCGTGATCGGCAGCGCGCCGCGGTTGCGGAACGTCAGCACCACCGTCGCTTGCTGGTCGAGCGCGACCCAGCCCGACTCGAACGCCGCGCTGAACGAGCAGCCGCGCTGCTCGAAGTAGGCGGCGACGATCGACGCGCGCGTCGGCCCCTCGTCGGAGAAGGGGTTCTCGCCGAGCGGCAAGGCGCCTTCCGCCGGCTCGTCCCCGATCCCCTTCGCAGGAGCCGGGGACGAGCCGCACGACGGGCACGTCGAGAACACAGCGATCCCGCCGACCACGACCGCCCCTGCGGCCCGCCGCCGTAGCTCGCGCATGAATGAACCGGCGAGAGCCATCGTCGTCCTCCGCAGGGGCGATCGGGCCGTCAGGCCGAAGGCGCGCTGCCCTCGGCCGGCGGAGCGGCAGGAGCCGCCTCGGCCGCGGGCGCCGGCGGATTCGCATCCGGCGGCGGCAGCGGCGCGCGCTCCTCGACCTGGATCAGCGTGAGGCCGATCTTCCGCTCCTCGGGATCGACCTTGAGGATGCGGACCTGCACCTTGTCGCCGACCCGCACCACCTCCTCGGGGCTGTGGACCTTCTTCGGCCCGAGCTCGCTGATGTGCAGCAAGCCCTCGAGCCCGTCCTCGAGCTCGACGAAGACGCCGAAGTTGGTGCTCTTCGTCACGGCGCCCGAGAGGCAGTCGCCGACCGAGAAGCGCCGCGGGATCGCGTGCTTCCACGGATCCTCCTGGAGCTGCTTCAGGCCGAGCGCGACGCGCTTCTTGTCGGCGTCGACCGAGAGCACCACCGAGCGGACCGTGTCGGCGATCTTCAGCATCTCGGACGGATGGTTGATCTTCTTCGTCCACGACATGTCGGAGACGTGGAGCAGGCCGTCGATGCCTTCCTCGAGCTCGATGAAGGCGCCGTAGTTGGTCAGGTTGCGGACCTGGCCCTCGATCACCGTGCCGACCGGGTACTTGCCCTCGACCATCGACCACGGGTTGGCCTCGGTCTGCTTCATCCCGAGGCTGATCTCCTGCTTGTTGTGGTTGATGTCGAGGACCACGACCTCGACCGGGTCGCCGATGTTCACCACCTCGGACGGGTGGTTCACGCGGCGCGTCCACGACATCTCGGAGACGTGCACCAGGCCCTCGACGCCGTCCTCGAGCTTGACGAAGGCGCCGTACGGCATGAGGTTGACGACCTGGCCCTTGTGGCGGGACGCCACCGGGTAGCGCGTCTCGATGCCCTCCCACGGCGACGGCGTGAGCTGCTTGAGGCCGAGCGCGATGCGGTTGCGCTCGCGGTCGAAGCGGAGCACCTTGACCTCGATCTCCTGCTCGATCTTCAGCATCTCCGACGGGTGCTGGATGCGGCCCCAGCTCATGTCGGTGATGTGGAGCAGGCCGTCGATGCCGCCGAGGTCGACGAACGCGCCGAAGTCGGCGAGGTTCTTCACGACGCCCTTGCGCACCTGGCCGACCTCGAGCTTCTGCAGCAGGTCGGTGCGGGCGCGCTCACGCTGCTCCTCGATGAGCTTGCGGCGCGACACGACGATGTTCATGCGCGCTTCGTCGATCTTGATGATCTTGCACTCGATCTCCTTGCCGATGAGCTCGCCGATGTCGCCCGTGCGGCGGATCGAGACCTGCGAGGCCGGCAGGAAGACGGGCACGCCGATGTCGACGAGGAGCCCGCCCTTGATCTTGCGCGAGACGTAGCCCTTGACGACGTCGCCCTCCTTGTAGGTGGAGATGACGCGTTCCCAGCCGCGCTGGCGGTCCGCCTTGCGCTTGCTGAGGATCATCAGGCCGGTGTCGTCCTCGATCAGCTCGAGGAGCACCTCGATCGCCTGGCCCGGCTCGAGCTTGCCCGGATCCTCGAACTCGTCGACCGGGATGACGCCTTCCGACTTGTAGCCGATGTCGATCACGACCTCGGTCCCGATGACGCGCAGGATGCGTCCCGAGATGATCGTGTCGGCCTGGAACGTCTTGACCGAATCCTCGTAGCGCTTGTCGAGCACTTCCTTGGAAGTGTCGGTCAGCACGCGGGCGACCTCGGCGTCGACCTCGCCCGCGTCGGCGTCGAAGCGCCGCACCAGATCCTTCACCATTCGCTCACCTTCGCCGCTCGGCCTCGCGGCCGCGCAGCCCGTCTGCTTGCAACAACATCGGCACGAGCACGTTGTTGGGTCCTCCGCGTCGCTGCGCGCTCCGGCCCTCCCGCACGGGAGGTGATGCCGGGGCGCGTCGGGGCGACGCGTCAGGCAGTCGCGGGCGCCGTCACTCGCGCGCCCAGTTCACGCAACGCCTGCTCGACGCAGGCGATCGCTTCCTTCCGGTCCATCTCCTTCACGTCGAGCGGCGCGCCCACGCGCACCGCGATGCGCCCCGAGAGCCTGGGCCGCGACATCCCGCGCGGCCACGCCTCGAACGCGCCGTCGATCACCACCGGCAGCACCGGCACGCCGGCCTGCCGCGCCAGCAGCGCGAAGCCGGGCGTCAGCGGCTGGAGCCGTCCGTCCGCGCTGCGCGTCTGCTCGGGGAAGAGCGCCACCGCGTCGCCGTCGCGCAGCCGCGCGATCAGCCGGCGCGTCACGCCGACGTCGCGGCCGTCGCGCTCCACGTGCTCGAGGTCGAGCAACGCCGTGAAGGCGCGGTAGATCCAGCTCTTCTTCAGCGTTCGCCGCGGCGTGTAGACCAGCGGCCGCGGCAGCGAGCTGCCGAGCAGCGGCGGATCGAAGAGCGACACGTGGTTCGCCACCACGATCACGCCGCCCTTCCGCGGGCAGCGCTCGGCGCCCTCGACGCGCAGCCGGAAGCACGCCTTGAAGAAGCTCCAGGTCACGACCTTGAACGCGTTGTTCGCGACGACGCCCCACCACTTCACGGCGCGCCCCCGCGACCCGGCTCGACCGACTTGCAGATCGCCGAGACCACTTCGTCGAGCGTGAGGTGCGTCGTGTCGAGCACTGTCGCGCCGTCCGGGACGCACAACGGCGCCACCGTCCGCTCGCGATCGATGCGGTCGCGCTGCGCGAGCCCTTCCATCGTGGCGGTCAGCTGGTGCGGCTCCTCGGCCGGGACCGCCTGCGGCCGCGCATCCTGCTTCAGCCGCCGGCGCGCCCGCTCCAGCAGCGAGGCGTCGAGGTAGAAGCGCCAGCGCGCGTGCGGAAAGATGTACGAGCCCGCGTCGCGTCCCTCGACGACGACGCCGCCCGCCCGCGCGGCCTCGGCCAGCGCGATCTCGCGCTGCCACTCGACCAGGAGCGCCCGCACCGACGGCAAGGCCGAGACGGGGCTCACCAGCGCGGTCACCGCCGCGCTGCGCGCCTCGTCCGAGACCTCCTCGTCGTCGAGCCAAACCCTGCCTCCTGCGCCGACGCGCATGCGCCGGCTCACCACCCACCGCTCCAGCACCGGCGCCAGGCGCGCCGCATCGACCGCCTCGGCCGACGCGACGCCCGCCCGCGACGCGGCGAGCGTCACGGTCCGGTACATCGCCCCGGTGTCGAGATGGAAGAAGCGCAGCCGCTCGGCGACTCGCCGCGCGACCGAGCTCTTCCCCACGCCCGCGGGGCCGTCGATCGTGACGACGTTCGAGCGGCGGTCCTCGGCTGCCATGCGAAACCGCGAGACGATACGGCCCGGCCGCCCGGGCGCAACCTGGGGGCCGGCCGCCGCCTCACGCCAGGGGCGCCTCCGCGGGCGGCGGCAGGGGGGCGAGCGACCCGTCGGGCCGGCCGAGCCATAGTGCCGCGCCGCCCGGGCCGTCGGCGTCGACGACGAACTCGCCGTCGTCGCAGAAGGGCGGCAGGACGAGGAGCTCGCCGCCGCCGGCGACGATCCGGCGATCGAGATGGTGGACGTGGCCGCAGATCACCTGCGTCGCGCCGGCCGCGATCCGCGCCGCCACCGCCGCCGGGACGATTCGCAGCACGTAGGCGCGCTTGCCCGGCACGTGGCGGTCGGAGTAGCTCCGGATCCTCCGCCCGATCCAGAACACCACCTTCGTCGGCAGGTGCTTCGCCAGCCAGAGGAAGAGGCCGCTGCGCAGCACCCTTTTCAGCAGCTGGTAGCCACGGTCGTCGGTGAGCAGCTGGTCGCCATGGAGCAGCCGCACGCGCCGGCCGGCGAGCGTCGCGTCGACCTCCTCGCCGCCGACCACGTCGATCCCGATCGCGGCGCCCTCGTCGCGCGTGAGGTTGAAGTCGCGGTTGCCCGGAAGGAAGGCGACCTCGACGCCTGCCGCGCGTGCGGCGCGGAACGCGGCGAAGAGCTCGGCGAACTCGGGCAGCGCGCGCTCGTCGCCGGTGAGCCAGAGATCGAAGACGTCGCCGAGCAGCCAGACCTTGCGCGCCCGCTCGGTCGCGAGGCGCAGCAGCGCGACCATGCGCGCGAGGCCGGTCGCGTCGCGCGGCGTGAGGTGGAGGTCGGCCACCACCACCGCGCGCCACGGGCGCGCCGCCGGCTCCGCCGTCACACGTCCTCCATCCCGTAGTCGCGCAGCTTCTCCCAGAGGTTCTTGCGGCTGATGCCGAGCGACTTCGCCGCCTGCGCGCGATGGCCGCGGGTCAGCTTGAGCACGTGCTTGATGTGCTCCTTCTCGGCGTCCTCCACCACCTCCTTCAGCGAAGCGACGCGCGTCGTGATGCGCGCGCCCGAGCGGAACTCGTCGGCCGGCGGGATCAGGTGCTCGCGCTTGAGCCAGCGCCCCTCGCCCGCCAGCGCGATGGCCCGCTCGACCGCGTGGCGCAGCTCGCGGACGTTGCCCGGCCACGGGTAGCGCAGCAGCTCGTCCATCACCTCGGGCTTCACCTCGTAGGGACGGCCGCCGCCGTGCGCGCGCATGAAGTGCTCGACCAGCAACGGCACGTCCTCGGCGCGGTCGCGCAGCGGCGGCAGCTTGATCGTCACGACGTTCAGCCGGAAGAAGAGGTCCTGGCGGAACTCGCCGGCCTCCACCATCTGGCGCAGCTCCTTCTTCGTCGCGCAGAGAAGCCGGATGTCGACGTCGACGAGGCGCTCCGAGCCGACGCGCTCGATCTTGCGCGTCTCGATCGCGCGCAGGAGCTTCACCTGCACCTCGAGCTTCAAGTCGTCGATGTCGTCGAGGAAGAGCGTGCCGCCCTGGGCGAGCTCGAAGCGGCCGCGCCGCTGTCGCTTCGCGTCGGTGAAGCTGCCCGCCTCGTGGCCGAAGAGCTCCGCCTCGATCAGCGTCTCCGGCAGCGACGCGCAGGAGAGCGGGATGAACGGCCCGCTCGCGCGGCCGCTCGCGTCGTGGATCGCGCGCGCGATCACCTCCTTGCCGGTGCCGCTCTCCCCCTCGATCAGGACGCTCGCGTCGCTCTTCGCGACGGTGCGCACCGTCTTCACGACCTCCTGCATCACGCGCGAACGGCCGATCACGCTCCCGAACCCCTCGCGCTCGGCGCGCTCGCGCAGGCGCGCGTTGTCGTCGGAGAGCGCCCGCATCTGCGCGATGCGCGCGACGTGCGCGACGATGTCGTCGTTGAGGAACGGCTTCACCACGTAGTGGTAGGCGCCGGCGCGCAGCGCCTCGACGGCCGACTCGATCGTGCCGAAGCCGGTCATCAGGATCACTTCGGTCGCCGGCCGCTGCCGCTTCACGCGCGCCAGCAACTCGGTCCCCTCGACGCCCGGCATCCGGATGTCGCTGACGACGACGTCGAAGACGCGCGACTCGACCAGCTTCACCGCCTCGGAGCCGTCGCCGAGCGCCGTGACGCGATGGCCCGCCGCGACGAGGTCGTCGGCGAGCGTGACGCGGATCGTCTCCTCGTCGTCGACCAGCAGCACCTCGAGCGGGAGGACGGCGCCGACGGCCCCGCCGGCGGCCGGAGTGGTGCTGCTCTTGGTCACGGGTTCCCTCGCCGACGCGCGGCCCCCGCCGACGCGACATGTCGCGCGGCATTGTACGGCGGCGTTCGCGACCCTAGGGCACGAGCCTCATCAACAGCGGCCCCGCCGCGCGCGCGAGCGACTGCGGCAACGCCGCGATCACCTTGCGCGGCAGGTCGAACTTCGCGTTGCCCGGATTGACCTCGGGCACCACCTCGCCCGGACCGAGCAGCCAGCGGTAGGGCAACGGCGCCGGCTCGAAGCCCATGTTGCGCTTGAAGTGGAACGGTCCGGTGCCGGCGCGGCTGCGGCCGAAGTCGAAGCGGCGGAATCCCTCGAGCGACGCTTGGCGCATCAGCTGCCAGTAGGCGAAGTTGCTGGCGCCGAGCCGGTCGGCCTCGGGCAGCGAGCCCGAGTAGTAGGGGTTCCACGTCCCGCCCCACAGGAACGAGAGGACGGCGACGACGACCTTGCCTTCCTTCGTCACGACGTGGAGCCGCGCGCGCCGGCGCCCCATCCGCAACGCGTCGGCGAACCAGTCGCGCGAGAAGGCGGGCGAGCCGAGCCGCTGCTTGTTCAGCACGAACAGCCGATGGAACGCGGCGAGCGCCTCGGGCGCCTCGCCGAAGTCGAGCCCGTGCTTGTCGCGCGCCTGGCGCGTCGTCGCGCGCGACTTGCGCGGGATCACGGCGAGGCACTCCTCGGGATCGGACGGCAGCTCGCGCACGAAGGTCGCGTAGAGGTCGGAGCCGGGGAGCGCCGCGAAGCCGCCGTCGGCGGGCGGCGTGGGGAGCGCGGCGCAGCGCAGCTCGGCGAAGCGGAGCTTCCCGTCGGCCACCATCGCCGCGAGCTTCGCGAGCAGCGCTGCGTGCGCCTCGCCGTCGGCCGCGAGCGGCCCGCCGTAGACCGCGTAGGGCGACGAGACGAGCGCCGGCCCCGACAGCGGCGAGCGCGTCTCGAAGAGCGGCAGCACGCCGACGATCCGCCCGCCGCGCCGCGCGACGAGCGTGCGCGGCCGGTGCGGGAAGTGGCGCGCGACGAGGTCGCGCCACGCGCTCGCGTGGAAGAGCGTGCCGGCCGGGTCGCGCTCGACGAACTCGTCGACGCCGTGCGGCGCCGCGTCGCGCGCGAGCTCGACGACGTCGACGCTCCCGCCGGTCAGCGGCCGCCCTCGCCCGCGCGCGGCTTGCGCCGCAGCTCCTTCGCCTCCGGGCCGAGCAGCACCGAGCTCTCGTCGGGCTTGCCGGTCGAGAGCCGCGGCCGGCGCGCCTCGCTCGGGGCGGGCGGCGGCGTCGGGTTCGGATCGGGCGGCGGCGCCTCCTGCGGCGGCGCGCCCGGCTCGTCGTCGCGGCCGCCGCCGCCTTCCGAGAGCCGGCCGATCTTGTAGTCCCTGAGGTGGCGCGCCTGCGTGAAGATCACGATCTCGGCGACGAGCCCGATGAAGAAGGTCTGCACGCCAAGCACGATCATCAGCGCGCCGAAGATCAGCCACGCGCGGTTCTTGAGGCGCGTGCTGTCGTTGTCGCCGCCGAGCAGGAACTCGACGAACAGGACGAGGCAGGTCAGCAGCCCGACGAAGAAGATCGCGCTGCCGGCGAGCCCGAAGAAACGCAGCGGCTTGCGCGTGAAGCGGGTGAGGAAGATCAGCGCCGCGATGTCGAGCATGCGGCGCAGGTAGACGCCCGCCCCGAACAGCGAGCCCAGCATCCGCGCGCCGCCCACCTCCTTCAGGTGGCGCACGCGCACCTCGGCCACCTCGTAGCCGGCGCGGAACGCCAGCACGGGGAGGAAGCGGTACATGTCGCCCTGGACCGAGACCTCCTCGAAGACGCGCCGCACCATCGCCCGCATCAGGCAGTTGAGGTCGTGCACCTTCGTGCGCGTCATCAGCCGCATCACGGAGTTGAAGACCGACGACTGCACGCGGTTGAGCCACGGGTCGATGCGCGGCACGCGCCAGCAGGTGACGACGTCGGCGCCGCCGTCGAGCGCGTCGAGCACGCGCTGCACGTCGGCGGGGTCGGTCTGGATGTACTGCGGCAGCGAGAGCACGGCGCGGCCGCGCGCCACCTTGAATCCGGCGGCCAGGGCGATCGACTCGCCGAACGGCTGGTTGAACTTGATGAGGCGGACCGAGACGCCCTTCGGCCGGCGCGCGGCGAGCTGCTCGAAGAGGCGCTCCGGGGCGCCGTCGAGCACGAAGACGAACTCGTAGCTGATCCGCCGCTTGTCGAACTCGCGGCCGTACTGCTGGAGGATCGCCTCGAACTCGACGCGGTCGTCGTGGACCGGCACGACGACCGTGAGGTCGCGCTCGTCCTCGTCGCCAGCCGCGGGCGCGGGCGGCATCGTCGCGAGCGCGCTCACGCGATCCCCTCCGCGTGACGGTCCTCGACGTAGAGCTGCTCCATGCCGGCCTCGCCGACGCGGTTCAGCAGCTCGCAGAGGAAGCCGAGCGAGAGGAGCGTCACGCCGAGGTAGACGCCGAGCGCGCTCAGGCCCGGGAAGATCACCGTGGAGAGGAGGCCGTCCTCGCCCGACGAGCGCTGCTCGCCGAAGAGCGCGCCGAAGAGGATCCCGGCCACGAGCAGGAAGACCCAGATCGACGCGCGCCCGAACCAGTGGAGCGGGCGCAACGCGAAGTGGACCAGCAGCTGCAGCACGAGGATGTCGAGCAGCACGCGGTAGATGCGGTTGATGCCGTACTTCGACTTCCCGAAGCGGCGCGGGTGGTGCTGGACGACGACCTCGGTCACCTTCGCGCCGAGCGCGGCCGCGAAGGCCGGCACGTAGCGGTGCATGTCGGAGTAGAGCGGCACGCGCCGCAGGAACTCCGCGCGGTAGCCCTTCAGCGTGCAGCCGAAGTCGTGGAGGCGCACGCCCGAGACGCGCGAGAGGAGCGCGTTGGCGACGCGCGACGGGAGCCGGCGGCTGAAGAAGACGTCCTTGCGGTCGCGCCGCCAGCCCGAGACGACGTCGTAGCCCTTGTCGAGCTCCGCGACGAGGTTCGGGATGTCCTGCGGGTCGTTCTGCAGGTCGGCGTCGAGCGCTACGACGTAGCGGCCGCGCGCCTGGTCGATCCCGGCGCAGAGCGCCGCGGTCTGCCCCGCGTTCGACTCGAGCGTGACCACGCGCATCCGCGGCCAGCGCGAGACGATCGTGTCGAGGCGCGCGGGCGTCGCGTCGGTCGAGCCGTCGTCGACGAAGATCACCTCGAACCCGCGGCCCATCCCCGACAGCGCCCGATGGAGCCCGTCGGCGAGCAGCAACAACGAGTCCTCCTCGTTGAAGCACGGGATGACGACCGATAGCTCGGGCACGGCCTGGATCATCCTGCGTGGATCTCTCGTCCCAGCTGCGTGACGGCGGGAGCCGCCTCGGATCGAGGCGGCTATCGACCCCCTGGCGGGCTGCGCTCCACGGCTCCTCCGGCGGCAGCGCCGGAAGGGAACGGAAGTCGCAATGAATAGCGCCCGCCCGCGGCGGAACAATCGGGGCGACTCCCTGCCGTTGCGCTTCCGGGAGGGTGCGTTAGAAAGGCCGGGCCTTTCCTGATCTGCAACCGGGGTCGACGCCGAGCGCCTGCGCGCGCTCGAAGCGCAGGGTGCCGCGCATCGCATGGCGAAGGCGTTGGTCGTCACTCGCCGTGAACGTCTGCTGCCGCTGGTGCTCCAAGCGCTCGCGGGTGGCGAGCTCGTCGTCCTCACGGCGCCCGATCCGGCGGCGGCCGCCTCGCAGCTCGCGCGCACCCCCGTCGACCTGCTGCTGCTCGACTTCGCGTCGCTGCCGAGCGGCGCCCAGTCGCGGTCGCGCACGCTGGCCGCCGACCGCAACGGCGCGCAGCTCGCCGCGCTGGTAACGGCCGAGGACACCGCCGCGTTGCGCCGCGCGACGGCGCTCCCGCTCGACGCGCTGCTGCTCGACCCGCTCGACCTCGACGCGGGCGCGACGACCATCGCGCGCCTCCTCGCGCGACGCGTCGCGGCGGCGCGCGAGGCCGATCCGCTCGACGGGCTGTCGAGCTTCCTGAAGGGGCTCGCGCACGAGATCTTGAACCCCCTCACGCCGATCACCGCGTTCCTCCAGATCCTGAAGCGCGACCCCGCGCTCACGCCGGAGCTCAAGGACCGCTACGAGAAGATGCTCGAGGGGAGCCGCCGCATCGAGAAGACGGTGCGCGACCTCGAGTGCTTCGCGCGCGTCCGCAAGCCGCAGCGCGCGCTGTTCGACCTCGTCCCGTTCCTGCGCGAGCAGGAGGAGCGGTGGCGCCAGCTCGAGCCGGCGCTGATCACGACGCTCGACGCGCCGGCCGAGGCGCCGCTGGTGCTCGGCGACCGCGAGCAGCTCGCGATCGCGCTGCGCCACCTCGCCGGCTTCGCGTCGGGCGCCGATCGCGCCGCGCCGGTCGCGCTGGCGCTGCGGCCTGCGCCGCGCCACGTCGAGCTCTCGATCCTCGGCGACGCGCCGGTGAAGCTGCCGCCGCGTCCGGTCGACGCGCTCCTCCCCTACCACGACATGCAGGGCAGCGGCCGGCCTGGCACGCTCGAGCTCGCGTCGGCGTGGGGCATCCTCCGCAGCCATCGCGCGACGCTCGAAGTCGAGCCGCGGCCGTCGGGCGGCGTCCGCTTCGCCGTCTCCTTCCCCAACGCCCCGCTCGCCCACGACGCGGCCGGCGAGGAGTAGTCCGTTCCCGCGGGCCGGCATGGTCGCGCCGCCCGCGGCCGCGTCTCCAGTCGCGGCGCCTGAAGTCGCGGGGCCGCGGCGGTCGATGGTTCCCCGAGTGCGCCCCGGGGAGCCCCGGACGCAGGGGCGTATAAGGACAACCGCTCCGGACGACGGCTAGCAGGGAAGCGCCGGCGAAGGCACGACGGAGCGACGGAGCGACGATGGCGCGGCGGCGGGTGAACCTGATCACGAGCGCGATCTGGATCGTGCTCGGCGGCGGCCTGATCGCGGGCGCCGGCCTCCTCGCCCTCCGCCCGACCGACGTCGACTCCTGCGTCGCGCGCGCGGTCGCGGCGGCGGACGCCGGCCACTACGACGTCGCGCTCCGCGAGTACGACGCCGCGATCGACCAGGTCTCGCCCGACCGCAGCGACCTCCGCGCCCGACGCGCCCAGCTCCTGCGCGACCGCGGCGACCTCAACATGGTCCTGCGCCGGCCCAACCACGCGCGCGAGGACTACGACAGCGCGCAGCAGATCGCCACCACCGACTGGGTCTCGTGGGACCGCCTCGGACGCGCCTACCTCGCGCTCGAGCAGTTCGACAAGGCGGCGCTCCAGTTCGAGTCGGCGGCCGAGGCGTTCCCCGACCGCGCCCGCTGGTTCCGCCACGCGGCCGGCGGCGCCCACTACCGCGTCGCGCGACTCAAGCTCGAGACCGCGGAGGCGGAGATCGAGGCGCGCGCGCTGCCGGGCCGCCGCGTCCCGCTGGTCCACGCGCTCGAGCGGTTCGCCTCGACCGCGGTCGCGCCGCCCGACCGCCCGCGCATCGAGCGCGAGCTGCTCGATCCCGCCATCAGCCCCGCGCTCGTCGACTCCGCCTTCGCCAAGCTCCTCGCCGCGCGCGCCCACTTCGAGCGCGCCGACGCGGCGCTGGCCGACTACGACACCGCGCCGGAGCTCGACCTCGGTTACGGCGTCGTCCGCAGCGAGATGCACCTGCAAGCCGGCCGCTACTACGAGCTGCGCCGCCTCGTCGAGCTCCTGCTGCAACTCCCTGAAGCGCGGACGAGCGAGCACCTGCCGCGACTGCAGGCGACGCTCGCCAACGCGCTCGACGAGATCGGCCTGACCGGCGAAGCCTCCGACGCCTTCCTCGCGCTGCGCCAGACACAAGCGGCGCGCGCCGCGGCCGAGCGCAACGACACCGAGGCGAAGCTACTCGGCGAGGCGGCCACGCGCAGCTGGCTGCTCGCGATCGAGGCGCGCCTCAAGACGCGGCAGGGCAAGGCGGCGCAGCGGCTGCTCGGCAACGCCGCCGCGCCGACGCCCACGAACCTCCTGCTCCACTTCTTCCTCGGCTACTCCGACTGGCTGAACGGCGAGAAGGAGCGCGCCGTCCCGATGCTGGAGAAGGCGGCGGGGATCTTCCTCCAGTTCAACGGCCGCCACTCGCAGCTGCGCACGCCGGAGCAGTGGCGCTTCGTCGTCGAGGGGCTGATCGACGCGCTCGCCGCCTGCGACCGGCCCGAGCTCGCGGCGCAGCTGATCGAGTTCGCGCTGCAGGGATCGCCCGCGCCCGCGGCGCTGCTGGCGAAGCGGATCGAGCTGCTCCGGCCGCTGCGCGACCGCATCGAGTCGGTCGTCGCCGACGGCTTCCGGCTCCTCGCGTACGACCGCGCCGGCGGCCGCAACCTCGAGACGTGGCAGGCCGACTGGCTGCGCGCGCAGCCGAAGAGCCCGCCGATCGCCGCGGTCGTCGCCGACCAGGCCGACCGCATCCGCCGCGTCTTCCGGACCGGCGATCCCGGCATCAACCCGGCCGTGCAGCAGCTCGCGCTGATGGCGCTGGGCAACCGCAAGCGCAAGGAGCTGCCGGCCGGCGCGCTCAAGGGCGCCGCCAACGTGCTGCTCGGCGACCTCCAGAGCTCGCCCGGTCTCGTCGTGCAGATCTACCGCAAGCTGGTCGCGTCGGGCGACCGGACGCAGGGCTACCTCCTCCTCTACGGGCTGGTCGCGGCCCATCCCGACATCGCCGACTTCCGCCTCCTCCTCGCGCGCCACGAGCTCTCCGACGGCCGCCTCGCCGACGCGGCGGAGAGCCTCCGCGTGCTCCACGAGACGCTCCCCGACGACGCCGAGATCGCGCTCCTCACGCTGCGCGTCGCGCGCCAGCAGGGCGACGTCGAGTCGACGCGCGCGCTCGAACGCGAGGCGCTCGCGGCCGGGCCGACGCAGCAGGCGCGCCTGATCGCCGCCACCAACGCGGTCGAGCGCGGCCAGCTCGCGATCGCCGTGACCGCGGCCGCCGGCAGCGATCCGACCACGCCGACGGGCCGCGCGCTCTCCGGCATCGCCGCGCTCGCCCACGCGCGCGCCGGCGACGACGCCGCGGCCGAGGCGCTCGCCGCGCCGGTGCTGGCCGCCGACGCGACGCAGGCGCAGGCGCTCGAGGCGATGCTGGTCGTCCTGGCGCGACGCACCGACGAGGAGGGGCGCAACGCCTGCGACGCCGAGGTCGCGCGCCGCGCCTCCGAGCTCGGCACGCTCGACCAGGAGACGCTGACCGTGCTGGCGACCGCCGCGCGCGACGCGGGCGCATGGGCCGCCACCGAGACGCTCGCGCGCGCGGTGCTGGCGACCACGCCGCAGGACGCCGCCTGCGAGCTGCTGCTCGCCGACGCGCTGCTCGGCCAGGGCCGCTTTGGCGACGTCGCGACGCTGCTCGACAAGGAGCGGCCGGGTCCGGCGCAGCTCGAGCGGACGCGCCGCGCCGCGCTCGCCCACGCGGCGCGCGACGGCTCCACGGCGGCGTGGGAGTGGCTGCGGGAGCGGGTCGTCGCCGGCGAGCCGGAGCAGGAGCTCGCGCGCTGGCTCGCGCTCGTCGGTGGCGCCGCCGGACGCGCGCAGCCGGCGCTCGACGTGCTCCATCGATCGCCGGCGCCGCTCGACGACGACGACGAGCGCTTCCTCGCGCTCTGCGTCGCCACCTTCGACACGCCGCTCTCCGAGCGCGAGCCGCTCGAGGCGGTCGCCCGGCGCGTCACGGAGCTCCGCGGCCACGCGCCCGACGCCGACCGCGAGCTCGCGCGCTGGGTCAGCCTCGAGCTCACGACGCCGGCGCACGCCTTCCTCGCCGAGCTGTGCGAGATCCTGCTGCTGCGCGACCTCCCCGAGCTCGCCGTGCTGCGCGAGTCGCGCGAGCGGCAGCTCGAGTCGCGCTACGCGGCGATCGGCTCGCTCGCGCGCGCCCGCGCCGCGGAGCACGAGCGGCGCGGCCGCGACGCCGACGCGATCGCGCTCCTCGTCGCGCAGCTGAAGGGCGACCGCGCCGACGTCGAGACGATGCGCGCGCTGCTGCCGTGGCTGCCGCGCCTCGACGCGGAGACGCTCGGCTTCGCGGCCGAGTCGCCCGCCGCGGCCGGCCTCGGCCCGGCGGAACGGAAGCTGGTCGCGGCCGAGCTCTCCGCGCGCGCGGACGAGAGCGGCGAGGGGC
>Ga0315910_10000607_pt1 | contig 35304 bp, 28 predicted proteins | sample EdamamesoilMG_FD_204470 | JGI IMG/M metagenome (GOLD analysis project Ga0315910, IMG submission 204470) | Garden soil microbial communities collected in Santa Monica, California, United States - Edamame soil | ecosystem: Environmental > Terrestrial > Soil > Garden | place: USA: California...
AAGAAGAAGGCTGCGCGGCGGTGGGTTTGCACGCGCGCACGGCCGCTCAACTGTATGATGGGACAGCGCGTTGGGAGTACATCGCCGAGCTCAAGGCGGGCCTTACGATCCCAGTGCTGGGCAACGGCGACATTTGGGAGGCGGAAGATGCGCTGCGCATGATGCGTCAAACGGGCTGCGACGGTGTGATCGTCGGCCGCGGCTGTTTGGGGCGGCCGTGGTTGTTCCGCGATTTGGCCAGCGTGTTTCGCGGTGAGGCGCCCCCCAACCCGCCCCGTTTGGGAGAGGTTTGTGCGACCATGCGCAGGCACGCGGTGCTGTTGTGCGAGTGGATGGGGGAGGGCTCGGCCATTCGCTCCTTTCGTCGTCACACCTCCTGGTACACCAAGGGCTTTCGGGGCAGCGCCGTGGCGCGCAGTCGCTTCATGCAGGTGCGCACCCTTGCGGAGCTGGACGAGGTCATCGCAACGCTTGACCCATCGGAGGCGTTTCCGCCACAGTCCATGCGCGTGCCCCGGGGCAAAACCGCGGGCACGCAGGTGGTCAGTTTGCCTGACGGCTACCTGGACGATTTGGACGATGCTACGCCTCCGCTCGAAGAGGATCACGTCGAGGGCGGCTGAGGAACCGGGGCGCGGCTGAGTTCCTGCTCGCATTCCCCCACGCGCACCGCGCGTCAGGGGGAATCGCACTAATCGAGGGCGCCACCATGGCCACCTGCCGCGTAATAGTCGGCTTCATCCGGATCAAGGCCAGGCCAACACACCAAATCAGGATGCGACGAGTTGGGTGCGGTGTGTGGCAGAGATCGCGGGCGCGCGAGGTAGTCATTGTTCTTGGGATTGTTCGCATCCGTAAAACACGTCAGCTCACCAGAATCGGCCATGACGGCACACCAGTCCGGCCTCTCCACGGCTGGAGAAAGCTCATTGGGGTTGACCTTGAACTCATAGTCAACGAAGACAGCCTCACAGTCCCGCGACGCGTGCCGAACTTCTCCGATGATGCTGACCTTTTCTTTGCAGCTCAGCACAAGCAGCAGGATGAGCGGAAAGCATCCTAACGATCGGACCGAAAGCAGACCTTTGGTTTGAATTTCCATGTGCTGCATCTCAACCTCCCATGTCGTGACTTGCTCTAGGGTTGCTGTAATAATAGTCGGCGGCCCAGATCGTCACGGTAGCGTTGGGTAAATGCTCGGCCGTCGCGCGGATCCAGAGGCATCGGCCGTGATACTTCTCCTCCATCTCATCGGCGGAAGACATACGCATGCGGGCCTTCAGCGGAGCCTCTCGCGCCGTCTTGACGACCTGCTCCCCCCCACCAGCGGGACATCGATCCACCAACTCGAAGCGGATGTCCGGCCCACCATCGTAGTAGTCGTAGTCAATCAGGGCAGCGAATTTCCAACCCTTGATGCTAGATGACTCCGCGCTGGTATTACCTACCGGCCATTGGCGCATTTCCCCTTCTGTGAGCACGAGCGGGCTTCCGCCCCCGAACCCCCAGGTGCCCAAAGACCCTACTTCTTGCTCCAAATCGACAAAGCGCAAGTGACCGAAACCGGTGGTCGTGTCTACCGTGTACGAATTTTGTCCGCCCCCGGAGGCCCCGGCAGCTCCGTCGCCCATTACGGAAAGAAATGCGCGCAACGCGTACGGTACAGATCCATAGTCATCTTCGAGAAAATAATTATCGAGCCAAGTCTTGAGCATGACCGCAGCACCCGCCACTTGAGGGGCAGCGTAGCTGGTGCCCGTACTCCCGGTGCTGCCATACGTATCTGCGCCATCAGCCCACAGATGGATTTTGCCGTTGACTACGAGGTCAATGATTCGAGCTGACACCTCACTGCCTCCGTCCAGCACCGCGGTGAAGGTGCCCCGCGACGACTTAGACCAGACTCCGACAGTCTCCAACCCGGCCAAGGTTGTAACATCATCTGTGGCCCCCACCGCAACAGTATCTGGAATGGTAGCATGACTGCTAACGCTGCAACCTGAGACTTCCTCCCCATTATTTCCGCTAGCCACGATCACAAGCATGCCAGCATTTTCGGCAGCACGGATCGCGCTCCTGACTCCAGCGTAATCTTCATTCGAGCACAAGCGATCGGAAGTAGCTGGTTCGCTCAAAGACATTGTGACGATGTCCACCTCGTCATCGAAGGTAGCAGCTTCAATGGCCGTGGCGACATTTGCGTAAGAGTCCTGCCGGGACACCAAGTAGTAAGTCATCTCCGCGCTTCGGGCGATACCGCTCCGCTTGACCCTCTCAGCTGAAGAAGAATAGTTCGGATCCTGTCCTAGCGTTAAGTCAGCCAAGAGCGTTGAGGCAACTTTGGTTCCATGACTGCCAATCGTGCCCACCGCTGAGTTTGTGCACTTACGCTCAAAGGCACGCAGCTTGCACATCTCGGTGTCGCGAACTCGATTGTTTCCAAGGCCGTCCTCGAAAGCTGGATGTGACAGATTGAGTCGATTGGGATCGCCGTTGTCATCGTCCTCAACTTCGACAACCCCGACATGTACGGCACCACTTCCACGGGTACCGCCAACCGCGCCTTCTTGATTGCCGTACAGTATGGCGCCCGCATCAGGCAGCCCCAGCGCCAATCGTCGCTGGTTTCCGTCAGCAGCGACCACAAGCGTGCTCTCATCAACTTTCAATGCCCAATACCTCTGGCTGGGTTAGCAAACGTGCTGCCAAGCTAGGCGCAATGGCCACCTCCAAGATATTGGCGGATGTGCGTCGCGCTGTGACAACGCCACCGATGGACTCAATTCTTTCGCTGACTTTCTTGTTCTTGGTCAGCAGCTGGCTTCGCCGTTCGGCTACGATCGCATTGAACCTCAAGCGAGCTTCGCTCGCCTGCTGTTGGCTGCTGGCACGGCCGTCCACAGCGCTTTGGGCGCGAGCTTTGCGCAACCGTTCAAAATCGAAATCTTCGTCCTCAAGGTGAACGAATATCTGCATGAACTCACCGTCACGAGCCAACGCAGCCCGCTCATTGATTCGTTGCAGGGCCTTTTCAGTATGACGGAGAATCATCTCGTGGTCCTCTGCCAGGCGCTTTGCTCGCTCTTGGTGGTCCTTGCTAGCGTGGGCCTCAATGCGCGCTCGACGCTCTGCCTCGGACAAGTTGGAGAACACGGGACGACTTTCGGTTTGACACCCTCCGTTCAAACAGTCGACCAGAGGAACATCTGCCACCAAATGGAGTTCAACCTCAGCATAGAGTGGCGCGGTGACGGAACCGAGGGGATTTTCGGGTTCAATTGGCTCGTCTTTTGCGCCCAATGGATCGCTCTCACCTACGCGCGATCCTTCATCCTCCAATTTGAGTGGTAACTTTTTGCTGAAAGTATCGCCATGATGGTTGTCGGGTACTTGAGCACAACCAACTGTGCACAGGACTACCAATAACGCTTTCCACCGAATCTTCAGCCGTGCATTCAATCCTCGTTGTATAGATCCGGCCATTTGTTGGTGTTTGTTCCCCTTTACGTTGACGCAAGACGCTGTGCTAAACCTATCAGCGGGCACGCAAGGACACCCATCAGACGTAGGTTGGTGCATTTAGCCAATTATCTTGAACCCAGTCAACGGCCTTCGGCTACGAGCAACATCACATACTGCTCGCGTAAGCCACTCCACCGCGTCATTCAACTTGTGCGTTGGACAATGCTAGCTGATGCGCAGGCACCACGTGCCATGCTCAAAAACCACCGCGAAAACGCTCCATCTTGCGGCGGTCGGACTTGGTCGGACGCCCCATACCGCGATCGCGCAAACCAAATTCTTCCTCCTTGGGCGGTGGCGGGGGCGAGTGATCTTCATAGAGTTCGCGCGCGAGCACGGGCGATAGGCGCTTTTCCGCCAGCGCCGTCACCACGAGCACCACTTGTCCACGCGGGGCGCGCGCGATGATGCGATCGCCCACCTTGACGGATTGGCTGGCGCGCACGTTCTTGTCGTTGATCTTGACGTGGGACGCCGCACACGCTTCCTGCGCGGAGGTGCGCGATTTGTAGATCCGCGCGGCGCACAACCAACGATCGATGCGCACCGAGCCAGAAGAAGAGGGATCTTGGGTCATGTTGGCTCGCTTAAATCAGTACCCTTCAGAGAAAATGGCCGAGGAGTCGACGCCCAGCTTGGCTAGCCCAGCCGTCACGTCGTCCACCATAGCGAGCTTGCCACAAATACAAAAATACGTGCCTGTATGGGGGAGATCCGCCACATGGTCCTGCACGTAGCCCCGACGTCCCGACCACGGAGCGCCTGGCTGAGACAGCACGGGGCGATAATCAAATCCTGGCGCGTGAAGCGCCGCAAATTCGTCGAAAAACAAACACTCGCTTTGCGTTCTGGCTCCCTGAATCAGCGTCAGCAAACCCGACCCAGGCGCACGTCCCAGACGCGCTTGAGAGAGCGCGCGCAATGGTGCGATGCCGGTGCCCATACCGATCAAGATCAAGTGTTGAGCCCCGAGCGCTGCGCCGGGAGGACCTCCACTGGGCGCCGAGAGGAAGAATTCTTGCCCCATCCGCAAGGGGAGCGGCCACTTGATGGATGACTCACGCATGGCCAACTCGATCACCCGCGGGGAGCCGACGCGCGTCACGTCGGCCGAAGCGATGGAGTAATACGAGGGGCTCCCTGATGGGCTAGCCGCGACGGCCACATGCTGACCGGGCGACCAGGAAAAACCGGCCGGAGCGCTGCAGGTCACCTGGAGAACATCCATCGACAACCGTCGAATTCCGACGATCTTGGTGCTAGAAGGCGGGTCGGCCAGAACGCCGTTCATTTCTTGTTCATAGCTAGCCCCCCAGCAAAGAAAAAGCCCTTCGGGTCAGCCGCATCTTTAGACCACCATGAATTACTTTGGACATGCAGCCCTCGCCTGCCACCGCTCGGTCGCACCGCCGTTCGTGCTCGGCGCCATGCTGCCTGATCTGTGCGGCATGGTAGGCGTGACGGCTCCATCCAAGGCCAGCGTCTCTGGTCTGGGGCAAGATGAGCTGGCGGAGGGGCTCGACTTTCACGTGCGTACCGACGCGGTCTTTCACCAAACCGCCATGTTCATCTCCCACAACCAGCGTGCTGTGGTGGCCCTGCGCGCGCTGGGCGTCAGTCGCGGTCCCGCACGCGCCGCCGGCCACATGGGTGTGGAGATGTTGATCGACGCCGAGCTCGTGGCCGACACGCGCTACGTGACCGCGTACCAAGCAGCGCTCAGTTGGGGCGCCCGGGCCCTGGGTCACCACACGGGCCTGGGCTGGTTCTCACGCACCAAGCTGGCCGGGTTGTGCACGCTCCTTTTGGATCGCGGAGCCGCGACGTTTGACGCCAGCGCACATCGCATCGCCGACCGCATACAAGGGGCCTTGGGCGGGCGACGTTTGCTTGCACCCACCGCCCAGGAGCTGTCGGTCATCTCCACCTGGCTCGCCCAAAATCAGGAGGTGGGCGCCGATGTGCCGCGGCTGCTCGTGGAGCTGCAGTGTCTGAGCGGGCCACATCCCCATCCTTCCGAGTTGCCCAATGGGTCGGGCGCGGGTGCGCGCCAGACAGCCTAAGAGTGCAGGAGTTTTCAACCGCTACGCGCACCCGAGGTTCTTCTTGTACAATCGTAAGGCCGCCATTCACCCGGCCCAATACGGGATATGCCCAGCCCACAGCGCTCGGGCCGCTTGAGAAAAACTTATGAGCAAGACCAACGATAGCCAAAACATCGCCAAGAAAGTCTATGAAGATCTGCGTAGACAAATCCTCGCCGGAACCTTAGCCCCCGGTGAACGCTTGCCTGGCGAACGTGAATTGGCGGCGCGTTATGGAACGAATCGCAATACGTTGCGTGAGGCCGTGCGGCGCTTGGAACAAATGCGCTTGGTTACCGTGCGTCACGGCCAAGGTGTGACCGTGGCTGATTTCCGTCGCACGGGCACGATGGACTTGTTGGCCCCCTTGTTCGAGGCCTCTTCGGATTTTAGCGAGCTGGGGCAAATCGTCCACGACATCCTGCCTGCGCGGCTCATGGTCCTCGAGTTTGCCGGACGTCTTGCCGTACAGCGCGCGGATCGGACGGACATCGAGCGCATGCGCGACATCACCGACCTCATCATCTCGGCTACTGAGACGGGGAGCGCGGTGATCATTGCGCGGGGTTTCCAACGTTGGCTGGAGGCGCTGATCGACGCCGGCCATTCGGTGGCCATGCGTTGGGTCGCCAATCCGTTCCTGGCGTCATTTCGCGAGCTCTTGGACCGCTTTCCCGAGGTGTGGGTGATGGACCAAGGCTTCCCCGAACACTTGCGCAGTTTCCTCGACGCACTGGAAAACGGCGACGAAGAGAAGGCTGTGTCGAGCTTGCGCAACTATTACCACCGCATTGATGGACAGGTCCGCGAGGGCTTCCACGCCATCACGCAACTCACCGCACAAGGCATGGCACAAGGACGCATCACCCAACTCGAGCGGGACGGCGTACAGCGCGAGACCATGCCGGATCTGCCGTCCAATGTGACGCCCATCTTTGGCGCCCGCTAACGAAACGCGATGATCCTAGCCGATCCGAACAAGGTGTTGATTGTTGGTTTCGGCTACGTGGGACAGTGTCTCGCGGAGCGTTTGCAGCGGACGGGGCGCGGCGTGTACGCCATGCGCCGCAGCCGCGTCGAAGCAGCGCCAAGCGCTCGGGTCACGTTCATTCAAGGTGACGCCAGACACATCTCCGCGCACAGCGGCGTGCCCGCAGATCTGGGCCAGGTGGTGTGCGCCGTGGCGCCCGACGAGCGCAGTGAAGCCGCGTACCGCGCGGCCTATCCCGAGGTCGTCTCCGCCGTGCAACGTCAGTTTCCGGGCGCCCGCATCATCTTGGTATCTAGCACGGCGGTGTACGGGCAAGCTGCAGGGCAGCTGGTGGATGAACGCGCCCCTGCGGACGCTGCGCAGCCCACCGCGCAGCAGCTCAAGCGCGCGGAAGATCTGCTCCTTCACCCGAGCCAAGAGCAAATGACAAGGTCATCGCGTCCGCCGGCGCATGTGGTGATTCGCGCCAGTGGGATCTACGGTCCCGGACGCACCAGGCTGATCGCATCACTGCTCAATCACGATCTATCAGCAGAGGATGAAGGCGCGTTCAGCTCCCGCATCCACCGCGATGACTTAGCGGGGATCCTGGAATTCCTGCTCGATCGGCCTGAGCTATTGGGCATCTTCAACGCCAGTGATCCCAATCCAGCTCGTTTGGGTGAGCTGGCGCACTGGGTCCGCCAGCTGCTGCCCCGGGGCAAATTGCCGGGTTCTGCGAGCACGCGGGCGCACCGAGACCGTAAGATCGTGCCTGCGCGCTTACTCGAGCTGGGGTATCGCTTTCAATTTCCAAGCTTCGTCGAAGGGTACGGTCAGGTCTTACGAGCCGACGGCGTCCTTTGACCATCCGGACGCGCTCAACTCACCGTCTATCTGCCCAGGATTTCGTCCAGCGCACTGACCAGGACATCGGCGTGAGCTCGCGTATTGTAATAGTGGGGAGCTAATCTCAGCACGCCGTCCGGGATGCTCACGCGCACACCGCGCGCCTCCAGACCCTCGAACAAGGCGCACACGTCCACGCCGTCGGGCGGTCGAAACGACAGAATGCATGAGCGCAGGTCAACATCCGGCGACCGCAGTGAGACAAACCTCCGCTCAATCAGCAGCGGTTCGATGTAATCGTGGAGGCGTTGCACGTAGGCATAAATGTGGGCAGGCCCCAGGTGCATCAAGATGTCGACACCCGCTTCGAGCGCAGCGAGCCCTGCAGCATTGGCCGTGCTTCCTTCGAAGACGCGGGGCGCGGGCAGGTAGGGCTGATCATAGCGGAGCAGGCCCGGGCCTTTGAACAAGAAATCGGCGCCGCATTCTCGACTCAGCCACCCCGCGGTGCGCGGGGCAAGACGGTGCGCAAGATCTTGCGACAAGACACTCGCCCCTGCGCCTTCCACACCGAGCAGCCATTTGTGCGCGCCGGTAAAGAACGCATCCACACCTAGCTCAGCTAAATTGAGGGGAAGCACACCACACGCTTGAATGCCGTCGACCAAAAACGTCACGTCGTAGCGGTCACACAGCTCACCCAGGCCGGCGAGGGGCATACGCAAACCCGTTTGAAACTGCACGGCGCTCACGGCAAGGTGAGCCACCCGCTCATACGGCGACTGCAGCGCATCTTCAACCGCCTGCAAGATGTCCTCGGCAGCAGAGGGCGAGTCAGCGGGGGGCATCGGTAACAACCGCACATGTCCGCCCGCTGCGTGCGCCGCTTGCTGGTAGGGGACTACATTGGCAGGAAACTCTCCCTCGAAGCTCAGTAAGACTTGTCCCGACGACCACGGGAGCGCCAAGGCGACGTCGGTGATGGAGTGCGAGCAGCCAGAAGACAATCCAACCTGATGAGGCTGGACACCCAACATGCGCGCCAGCGTTTCGCGCAAGCGCTCACGCTGCGCCATCCACATCGGAAAGGCACCGTTGCCCCATTGCCCGAGCGAGACCGCATAGTGGTCCATGGCGCGACGGCCCAGTTCATTGAGCGGCGCGATGGCCGCGTGGGCAAAGAACGCACGGTAAGCGAGGTGAGGAAACAGGCTCGCGTCGCCCCATTGCGGGACGACCCCGCTGGACAGGGGTGCCGGAGGCAGGGAGGGAGCAGCCATGAACTTGAGCAGAGCATGCAGGGGCGGGTAGGCCAATCATTGCGTGGCCTCGCCTTTTCCTCAGGCCGCGCAAATGTTCACTGTTTTTTTGTTCCCTTCGCCCCTGCCCTTTGGTAGCACCAGGCTGTTGACTCCGTCGCCAGACAAGATGCTTGTGCCACCGCAAATAGCTGGTGAATTCGCGCGCTTGGTTCAGAGGCCTCCCACCGCCTTGGAGACCCGCTTGGTTGAATTTCTCCAAGCAGGGCCAGTTCCTACTGAACGAACTGCAGGTGCTGAACGAGCTGCAGTTACTGAACGAGCGCTGTCCACTGAACGCAAGGCGGGTGGTTCTGCGTTGTGGATCGACGGCTTGCTCGCGGATGCCTTGGTTCCTTTGGCGGTCGCCAGCGCTGCAGCAGGCATGCGCGTGCTCATTGTCAGCCCACTGCGCGATCATCTGCAGCTCTGTCAGGTAAAACTGCAACGGCGCGGTCCCCTCTCTCCATTGGTCGAGGCGGTGCGGAGCGCTGGTGAGCGCCGCCCCCTCGCAGCGTGGGCAACACCCGATGAATTGGACACGGCTCTGGTGTCGCGCGTCTTTGGCAGTCAGGGGCCCGACTACGTGTTTGTCGAAGAGATCGCCGCAGCGTCATCGCTCCACAGTACCTACCGTCCCAGCTTCAAGAAGCTAGCTCCCATTCTACGACGCTTTCCCGGGTCCCTGCTCATCGGGAGCGCGCACGCGAGCCCTGCGCATTTGCGACAAGACGTGGCGCGGCGACTGGAGCGTCCTGAGCTGGGCCATGACTCCCAGCTGTGGATTGAACGCGCTGTGCTGTCCAGCCCGACACTCAAGCTGCGGGTCGCACGTCTCGCCGATGAAAACAGCGACGATCTGCGTCCGGAAATGCAGCCTTCCGTCAGTCGGGCCATTGCTGAGCTCCCACGCCCGGCGCTCGTCTTGTGCGCGACCAACGCGCAAGCCGACGCGGTCCACCAGTCGCTCTTGGCTCATCAACTGCCGGTCCATCGCTATCATTCCGGACTTTCAGACGCCGAGCGCGCGCGAGAACTGCTCCAGTTCGCCCTACCCGGTCGACGCGCAGTGATGGTGGCAGTCAGTGGTCTCGTTCCCGGTTCTGGGTTCGCTGGGGATCGTTCAGCGGACCTGCCAGAAAACTTCGGGCCGGGCTACTGCCGGCGTGATCTGCGCAGCCTCATCCACTTGACGGCACCAACCTCGCTGGAACAATACGCTTCAGAGCTCAAGCTACTCGAGCCAGGGCCTCGCCCCACTGCCTCCGTTCCCTCCGCAGACGGTCTAGGTGCCTCAGACCGCGCGCAGGATGAGCCCGACGCTCAGGAGGTGGAGTCGGACGCGGATGAGGAGGAACTTTCGGAGCAGGATGGCTCGGAGCGACGCATTGCTTCAGTGATGGGCAGCGGCACGGCCGGGCGCGGCGAGCGCAGTTCGGTGGCGCTGCTTTTTTACCACCCCAGCCAGCTGGGTCTTGGCCATGAGCTGCTCGAGCGCAAGCGCCCTCGAGGAGATGAGGTGATGTCCGTCGTGAATGCGCTCGTGAAGCACGGGGCGCAGCCTTGCCCGGAGCAACAGCTGTGCAGCGATGGCCTCAAATCGCAGCGCCAGGTGCACAACGTCCTCAAATTTCTGACGGATGCGGGTTTGATTGCACGCAGTCCAGGCAACCTGGCCACGGGTGCTCACATCACTATCACGACGCCGGGTCAGTTCGTGGATGGTGCTCATTTGCTCTGCGCGGATCTCGAACAGCTGCGCGACCTGGACCCCGAGCGCCTCGAGCAGGTCGCCCTGTACGCGGAGAGCACCACCTGCCGGCAAACCGTTCTGGATCATTTGCTCGGGCGTGGCGGAGCCGTCATCGGCGGCGAAGCTTTCGCCAGTAGCGAGGCTTCGGCGGGCAACTGTGGCGTGTGCGATGTATGCGGCCAAACTCCCGGGGTCTTGGCCCCAGCCGTTGCGTCTGCTTCGACCGCTGTTGCCTCTGCTTCAACCGCTGTTGCCTCTGCTTCAACCGCAGTTGCGTCTGCTTCAACTGCAGTTGCATCCAGCGACGCAGTTGCATCCAGCACGGTGTCCCTACGACGACGCCTGTCTCGCTCGATGTCGTCAGCGCAAGCGGTAGCACCCGAACCCGCCCGCCCCGCCCGCCGCGCCCGGTCCTCCCGCTGACGCGGGATCTGGTCGCCAGGCCGCGCGTCAGCGGTCGTCACCGTGCGGCTTCCCAGATTTGCAGGCGGATTGGGCTCGCCTTCGCTTGGCATGAAACGTGGTTCATGGGTTCGCGTGGTCAAGCACACCGATCGACTCGAGCCGTCTCCCTTGTTTCAAGAGCGCCCCCTGGGACTCTGCGCCGTGCATACCGGTGGGCTGATCGGTCTCACTTTCCAGCCCATCGTGGTTGAAGTTTGTTTGCGGCGCGGCCCTTCCCACTTTCAACTGGCCGGTCTGGCTGAAACGGCAGTGCGCGAAGCACGCATCCGCTTGGGCAGCGCCTTGATGGGCCTCGGACTCAACTTGGACGAGTACGCGCTCATCGTGAACCTCGCGCCGGCCAATGTGCGCAAGTCAGGTTCTGGTCTCGATCTCGCCCTCGCCCTCGCCATCCTCAAGGCAGTGGGCAAAGTAAACGTCCAGGCACTTGAGCACGCGGTCTTTTTTGGAGAGGTGGCGCTCGACGGTTCCCTGCGCGGGATCCCGGGCATCCTGCCTCTCTTGGATGGGGCCAAGAGTCGCGGCGTTACAAGTGCAGTGGTCCCCTACGACAATCACAAGGAAGCGGCCCACCTCACGGGCATGCAGGTGCAGGCGGTGCGCCACCTCGGCGAGTTGCTCGATCGCCTTTCAAGCCATGTTTTGCCGCCAAGCCTCGAGCCTGCGCCCTACCGTGCCCAGAATGAGGACCGCTATGACTTGCTGGATGTACGTGGGCAAGCTGCCGCCAAACGTGCGCTCACGGTCGCAGCTGCCGGAGGTCACCACGTGCTCATGGTTGGCCCCCCCGGTGCAGGAAAGAGCTTGCTCGCGCGGCGACTACCGGGGCTCTTGCCCGCGCTCACCCTAGAGCAAGCGGTCGAAACCACGAAGATCCATTCGATCGCTGGGATCCTCGATCAGCAAGCTGGCATCATCTCTGCCCCACCGTTTCGCGCGCCGCACCACTCTGTCAGTGAGGTGGGTCTGGTGGGCGGGGGTAGCTATCCGCGCCCCGGCGAAATCAGTCTTGCTCACCACGGCGTCCTGTTCCTCGACGAACTTCCGGAGTTTCGGCGTGGCGCGCTGGAGTCCCTCCGTCAGCCACTCGAGGATCATGAGGTGCACATCGTGCGCGCCCAGTTCCGCGCGAGTTTTCCTAGCCGGCCGTTGTTGGTCGCGGCGATGAACCCGTGTGCGTGCGGCAATTGGGGTAACCCCCGTGCCAGTTGCCGCTGCACGACCGACGCACGTCTGCGCTATTTGGCCCGTATTTCCGGCCCACTGCTCGACCGCATCGACCTGCACGTAGTGGTCCCGCCCGCCGACCTCAAAGCCTGGCAGCGGCCGGCCACACCCGGCGACTGGAATACGGAGACGGCCCGACTCAAGGTGAACGCGGCCCGAGCGCGGCAGGCCGCCCGACAAGCCGCAGCGGGGCTGTGCGCTGCCACCAACTCCAGTCTCACTTTGCCAGAGCTCGAAAGCGTGGCCGCACCGGAAGCCCAAGGCCGCGCCCTGCTCGACCTCGCCATCGATCGTCAACAGCTTTCGGCGCGCAGCTACGTGCGTGTGCTGCGCATCGCGCGCACTTTAGCCGACTTAGACGACAGCGCCCACGTGCGAGCGCTCCACGTGGGCGAGGCTCTGCGCTACCGCATCAACGACTTAGCCAATTGTTAACCCCAAAACCCCACCATAAAAAGCTCAGAAAGTCTCGACAATGACCACGAAAACAGCAAACAAAGTCCCCACCCAAGACAAGGTTGAGTCCAAAGGTCTCGATGACCGCATCAGTCAGATCGCCCTGGACATCAACAAGCGCTACGGCGAGGGTGCCTTGATGGCCCTCGGTGACGGACCACTCGCGCAGATAGACGCAACCTCCACCGGGTCACTCACCTTGGATCGCGCGCTGGGCACTGGGGGCTACCCTCGCGGACGGATCGTTGAGATTTTTGGGCCTGAATCAAGCGGCAAAACGACGCTCACCCTGCACGCCATCGCCGAGGTGCAGGCGCGCGGCGGCACCGCCGCCTTCATCGACGCCGAGCATGCGTTCGACATCCGCTATGCCAAGGCGCTGGGGGTGGATCTCACACGCTTGTTGGTTGCTCAACCAGATTGCGGCGAGCAGGGCTTGGACATCGCCGGGACTCTGGTTGAGTCAGGCAAGGTGGACCTGATTGTTGTCGATTCGGTGGCCGCGCTCGTGCCCAAAGCGGAGATAGACGGTGACATGGGTGATCAACACATCGGCCTGCATGCACGCCTGATGAGCCGCGGGGTGAGAAAAATGACCGCGGACGCGTCCCGTACCAAGACGACAGTCATCTTCATCAACCAGCTGCGGCAAAAGATTGGAGTCACATTCGGTAGTACGGAGACCACGACGGGAGGTAATGCCTTGCGCTTTTTTGCCTCAGTGCGTCTGGATGTACGTCGCATTGGTAAGGTCAGCGCCGGAGAGGACACCGTGGGGAACCGCACCCGCGTCAAGGTCGTCAAGAATAAACTGGCCCCACCCTTTCAAGAGGCGGAGTTCGATATTCGCTGGGGACATGGCATCGACAGCGTGGGGGAGCTCTTGGACCTAGGGCAGGAGCACGGCCATGTCTCCAAGGCGGGCGCCTACCTTGCCCTCGATGGCCAAAACTTGGGTCAAGGCCGAGAAAAGGCTCGAGCGCATCTGCTCGAGCACGCCGATACGTTGAAGCGGCTGGTGGGACTCCTTCGCAACGAGGCCGCCCAGAACGCGGCATGAACCAGGCGGTAACGAACCGGAGGGCGACCTGTGAGAGCGGGTCGCACACTTCAAGCTTTGGGTTCAGCGGGCGTCCGATCCGCGCACTTTGCCGCCGGCTAGGTTCGACGGATTTTGTCTGCTGTACCCCTGGAGCACGTGGGGCGCTTTAGCTACACCACGCACCAACATGCGCGTCGAACCACGACTGATCCTCATCCCTCTTCTCACTACCTTCTTGGCTGCCTGCGGCGGCAGCCAGAAGAAAGCAGCACAATCCACGACCCCCGTCCACGTCGATGACGAGGAAGAGACTGAAGACGACATGGAGATGATGCAGGAGTTTGGTGGGATGAATGAAGAGAAGGTGACGAAGGTGTTCAAAGGCCTCGCGCCGCGCCTGGCTGACTGCCTGACCAGCCAGAGCGCAGACGAGCCCTACCTCGCGGGCGACGTTGCATTCTTGGTCAAGGTGGATCGCAGCGGACACGCCATCGCTGCCCACGCCGAGAAATCCAACTTGGGCAGCTACGCTGCAGAGAGCTGTATGCTCGAGATCTTGAAAGGCGCACATTGGCCCAAGCCCGTGGGCGGCCTGATCGGCCTTGCACGTTGGTCGATCGGTTTTGACGCGCCGTCTGACGTGCGACCTCCAGTCGACTGGAGCGAGAGCGACGCCAGCAGCAGCCTGTCCGAGGACAAGAATCAAAGCGCGCTGCAGCAATGCGGCAGCGGTGGGCCCTTCGAGATCACCGCTTATGTAGCCCCCAGTGGAAAGGTGCTCTCGGCCGGCATTGCTCACGTCGACGACCAAGGACAGTCGACGGCAGAGTGTCTCGTGGAGGCCGTCCGCAACATGACCTTCACCTCACCCGGTAGCTGGCGCGCTAAAGTCACGTTTGCGCGCTGACGCTAGCTCGGTCACCTCACGTCATTCCGACGGCAAGACTTCTTCGGGCGCATCAACCGGCTCGCCGTCTGTCTCGTCTGCTGCGGGCTCTTCCGAAGCCTCGGCCTCGATCGGCGCGTCGGGTGCATCTGACTCGGCGCTGTCCTCGGCCGGCGCATCGTCGCTCGCCCGCGGTTCCTCAGCTGCCTGCGGTTCCTCGGCTGCTTGCGGTTCCTCAGCTGCCCTATCCGCCATCTGGCCTTGCAAAGCGGACAACTCGGCGAGCGCGTCGTTCAGCTGGTTCGTGGTCTGCGTAGATTCATCGACCGTGGCCGAAAGTCCGCTCACCTCGCCTTCCAACGTCGAGATGCGCTGCTCGCGCGCGGTCAACGCCAGCTGAGTCTGTTCTAGCTGCAGCTCGAGTTCAGATTTTTGTCCGGCGTAGGTCTTCATGTGTTCGCCAACGCGCGCCAGCTCCCCTCGCAATTGGGTCACCAGTTCTTGCTGCTGCTCGGTTTCTTTGCGGCCCGTTTCAACGTCAAGTGATGCCTGAGCCAGCTGCGATTGCTCCTCCTGCAAGCGACGGCTGAGCTCCGCCTTTTCGCGCAAGAGTCGATCCTGCTCGCTACGCAGGCCATCCAATTCACGTTGCGCAGCAAGCAACCGATCTTGAGCCCGACGATGTCCTTCACGTTCGACATCTGCCGCGGAAGACGCTTGTTCATAAGCCGTAGCGGGAACACATCCCGAAAGTCCGCAAGCCAGCCCCACAAAACGCAGGAGGACAAACCGGCAAACGACAGGATGGGACAGAAGAGCGTGAAAATTTTTCATAAATTAGAGTGTTGCCTGTAAGTGATCTGTGACAGCGATGGACGCATGGTCGTTCAGTGGAGCAAAGCTCCGCGGCGATGGAGCACGTCGATGTGTTCGGCCAGGGTCAGACGATCCACATCCGCAATCTCAATGAAGCGCAGGGCCTCTTGATAGCCGTAGGTGCGCACCGACCGCGCCAAGGCAAAGATGGGGCGCTTGCGTTCTGGCAACTGGATCCGTAGCTTGACGACCAGTGGCCGAAGCGTGCCTTCGAGCGGCAGACGATCGCTCACGACCAGCCCCGTTCCGGAGACTTCGATGGCGCGCAGCCGCTGCACGAACAGGCCCCCGCTGCTCATCACTGAAAAATCTGTTCGTGCGCGTACTCCAATGCGTCGTTCCACAGCGGCTGGCCTCCTTGTGCGTCAAATGCTCTGCCCAGCTGTTTGTTCTGGGCAAGTTTTTGTACACTTTATGCGACATGTAGGTCAATGCAATACACTGTGAGTTTTCTTGGCCGTGAGGACCCAGGGAGGTTAGGTATGGTCCATGCGGCGCCCCGTGACTCAGCGAAAGTGGCTGGCTTTAGCTGCGGCCCTCCTCGCAGCGGGTCTTCCGGCCGTCTGGGCAAGCTCCGAGACGCCCGGTGACTTCATTAAGTTTTCGACCGTGAAATGGGAGCGTGGTCAGTCCCGCGCCCAGACCCAAAGCGGTGAAACGGTGCAGCTCGGGCTCGTGGAACGCTACCAGCACCTGCTGCAAGACGTGCTCGTGCAAGCCAAACCCATCGCCGCCGCGGCCACCATGATCGACGCGACCTCCGGGCAGATCCTGGCCGCCGCCGAGTTGGGACGCGATGCGCGGGGGAGTCTCCTGTTTGAGCCCGTCGCCCCTGCCGCGAGCTTGTTCAAGCTCGTCACCACGGTAGCACTTTATGAGCGCTCCGACGTGACCCCCAGCACACAGGTGTGCACACACGGCGGGTTGCGCGGAATCGAACGGGAGCATTTGGCACCCGCCCAAGGTCCCGGGACCGTGTGTACCAAGTTTGCCCAAGCGCTGGGCGTCAGTCGTAATGCCGTGTTTGCTCAGCTCGCCACCCAGCGCCTGATGCGTTCCGACCTAGAAGCGGTGGCCGCATCATTCGGGTTTGGACGCCAAGTGCAACTGGATGCCCCTGCACATCTGGGCACACTGGACATCCCCTACAACGATCTGGAATTTGCGCGCACCGCTGCAGGTTTTCAAAATTCACGGCTATCGGTGATGGGAGCCGCACAAATCGTGCTCAGCATTGCGCGGGGAGGTGAACTCACCCCCATGCATTTTGGCCCGGCCTCGCCCAATCAAAAACCCACTAGGATCATGAGTCCACGCACCGCTCGTCGCTTGCGCGAAGCCATGGAAGTCACCATTCACAGCGGGACCGCCAGTTCATCTTTTGTGGACGAGCACGGGCTCAGCACCGTGGGGCCGGTGCAAGTCGCTGGCAAGACCGGAACCTTGCAGGAGAAGTCAGGTGGCCCCACCAGCAGTTGGTTCGTTGGGTTTGCTCCCAGCGAATCACCGCGCGTGGTGATCAGCATCGTGCTGCAAAACCCGGTGAAATGGCACCGCCGCGGCCACGAGGTCGCCCGCGACGTCCTGCAAGCTTATCTTGCGGACGCCGGGGTCTCGATCCCCAAGCAAGACTGACGATGCGGCGTCGCGCACCTCAGCGCTCGGTGCGCGGAGTGCGCCGCGCGCGGACCAACACGGCCAAAAGCGGCATCGTCCACCACCAGACCCTGCTGGGAGTGGGCGCTCCGTTGTGGGAGCTGCATCCCCCCTCCTTCTTTTCCGGAGCCGCGGGGGCAGGCGCCACCACCTGCGGTTGCTTGACCACTTCACCAGCCAACGCCAACTCGGGAACCACAGAGAGCACTGCTTGCTCCAGATTGACCCGCGTCCGGTTGCGCCGCGTCAGGTCTTCAGCCACCCAAATCTTGCGCAGGCCCATGTAAGAGCGCGGCGGCTTGCCCCAACGCTGCGGCTTGGGACTTTCGCATTTGACCACGACTTTGCTGGGGAACACGCCATTGTAACGGCTCTGAAAGGCGTTCTTGTCGGACGTCTTGATAGCCAAATCAGACTCGCCCTTTTCGCCCTGAGGCAGCGCGTTGCCACCTTCGAGCGCCGGCGCCGCGCCCAGCTCCACGTCCTTGGGCATGCCCGCTGGGGCATAACGGTAGTGCAAGCGCGATAGAACGTATTGGTTGCGCTCGAGAAGTGCCTTGCGTGCGGCCAATTCTTCTCGATCGGCTTGCCACATGGTCTTCACGTCCTTCTTCTCCTTGGCTGTCGTTTTCTCTGCCAGCGCAGCCTTGAGCTTCTCCTCGTCTTCCGGCGTCGGCTCGGGCGGCTTGGGGCGCCGCACGTCTTCGGGTAGGTCTGCCTCAAACACGTCCGCGCCCAGGCTCAGGATCTCATGAGGCAAGAGCGGCTCGGTGGTACACGGCTGGCCACAGGTGTCGGCCGGGAACGCGTATTCGATCAAGAACGACCCAGGGTGCTTCTGCAAAAATCGATCATGCAGCGCGCCGTAAAACTCGCCCATCTTTTCCTTCAGGTTGAATTTGGAGCCGGGCTTTTCTTCATACTCATTGACGACCCGCAGGTTGGTGGCGATGGGCAGCGTCGGGTAATTGGTCACCTGGTAGCGTTGCTCCGGGATCAGCGTGTAGATGAGCATCTCCTGCTCTTTTGCGGCCGAGGGTAAGCCAAAGCGTGTCGGCAGTGACTTGAGATCCTCAGCTGTCCAATAGCGAATGGGCGACAGCTGGGCGCGATCACCACCGACCAATTCAATGCGGTTGACGTCAACGTCGAGCGCCAAAAACTTGTAGCCTTGGCCCTCATAGCTGCTCAGGTTCTGCTCACCACCCGCCGGCAAGCTGTACTCTTTGCCCGTGAGCCAAGTTTTCAATTCTTCAGCCGAGCCCAAAAAGACTTCCTTGTACTCACCCTCTTTGGTCTTGGCTTTCATGTCGAGCAGCAGCTCTTTGGCCACTTTCTTGGTCGGCTCCGTCTGCATAACACCCAAGAAACCGGTGTTGGCCTTGGCCGTCAGGTCGCGCTCCCAGTCTTGCTCCAACTCCTCGGTGTCGCATGGATCCATTTCCCAAAACTCAGCGAACTTGGGCGCCGAGACCCGGGACACCCGGTCCACGAACTCGCGCTTGAGTGTGGTCACGTGGTCGGCCGAAACATCCTTGGGCACCGGAATGATGACCGCAAACCCCGACAGCGGTCCCTGGTAGTCGGGCAAGATGCTGACCACCGACTTTCCGGCCTTCTTCATCAGAGTCACCTCCGTGGAGTGCACTTTCTCGCTCCCGCTTCCGGCGATCAGCACCGGTGAAGCCGACACCTGAGGTGCCCACGCCGTGGCCAGGCCCGCGGCGAGAGCGATTGACGAAAGAAGAGGCAGACGAGGTGAACGTTTGAACATGGCGGCGGAGGCTAGCGCGCACCATCAATGGTTTCTAGACTTGTCCGCCCCCCGCGCTAGCGGAGTCGGTGTGACGTCGCAAAGTCCACGACTCACCCTCAACGGCAAATCACAGAATGAGTGCAACAGAACGGGAAGCCCTGCTCAAGACTGGCCTTTTGCCAGTAGCTCCAACTCCCGAGCGGGAGGGCGATCGCAAGGCGGCCGTGGCCATCGTGCTCACCGACTCGTCCCACGAGATCTTGTTCATCAAGCGACCTATCCATCCCGCCGACCCGTGGTCGGGCCACGTGGCCTTGCCCGGCGGTCGCCATGAGCCATTGGATCCGCACCTCGAAGCTACCGCGCGCCGCGAAACCTGGGAAGAGGTGGGGCTGGAGCTCTCACCCGAGTCGTTCTGGGGCGCGCTAGCGCCTATCTTGGCCACCGCGCGCGTCACCATCCACCCGATGTGGGTGACCCCGCACGTGTATCGGATCCGCGGGGGTGTACCAGCGCTCCAACTCAAGCCAGATGAAGCGGCGTCGGCGCGTTGGATCCCGCTCACGCAGCTGCTCGATCCGCGCCATCAGAGTCAGGTGCAAGTGCGTCGCGACGGATTGGACCTGAAGTTTCCCAGTTGGGAGATCGACGACTACACCATCTGGGGGCTCACCTACTTGATCATGCGCACATTCTTGCGCCCCCTGATCGAGCCCGTCAGATGAGCGACTTGGGCTATTTCTGAAAGACCTGCGCCGCGGCCACCCCTTGCCCTTGTTCCACGAAGAGCACCAGGGAAACGGAGCCGGTCTGTGTCGCTTGGTAACATTGCTCCCTACTGCCAACCACGGCCTGCGCACCCGTCGTTTCATCGCGCAACAGCACGTGGTTGTCTTGAGGGTCCACCAGGAGCAAATTGACCTCGGTGATGGGCGGGAGCCCCATGCCAACAATCGTATAACATTTGCCAGCGGTCAGCTGGACCTTCTTGATGAGGCCCTGTCCCGCCTGAAACTGCCCGGCAAAGGGCGCACCCAATGGCCGAGACCCAGCTGGCAGATGCGAGCTGGCAAAATACTGCATCACCGGGGCCGCTTGGGCCGCCATGGCATAATCCACGGGCGCAGCCGCTGGGGGCGCGACGAAGATCTGGGCGCTCGTGGGCTCGACAGGCGTCACTTCACCCACGGCTTCTGTGGGGCCAGGCTCGGTCGAGCCTGGTTCAGCCGGGACTTGTTCGGCGGGTGCGGCCGAGCCAGCGGGAGCAGCCGAGCCAGCCGGGGTGGTGGCGCCGGGTGCGGCGTCCGGCGGCGGAGCAGTCGACCCGGCGGGCAGTGGCTGCTCCACGGTGGCCACGGTTTGGTCCACCTTGCAAAACTGCCCATCAAAGGTCTGTCCCGGGGGACATTGCACGTTCGAGCTGGACTGGGCCGGCTTTGGTCCAGCGCACGAGAACAAAACAGCGCTCGCCAAGCACAGTGCAGCACGAACCGCCCCACGCTCGGTGAACCGCGCGCTCGCCCCCGGCGCCTCAAGCCCCCACTGCCGCCGACCTAGAACCGTCATGGCCGGTGGTTTTGCCCAAACGGCGCGCTGTTTGCAATCGTGAAACGAGAACGGCCGACCTCACCAGGTCCGGCCGTCGTTCCTCGCCCATCAAGCACGGCTCAACCCGCGCAGAATCCCTCGTAATCGATGTACTTGGTGATGGTGGGGTGCTCGCCGCAGGCCGGGCACGTAGCGTCGCGCCGCAGCTTGAGGTTGCGGAAGGTCATGCGCAATGAATCGTAAGTGAGCAAGCGCCCGGACAGGGTGTCGCCCAAGCCCAAGATCAACTTGACCGCCTCAGTGGCCTGGAGAACCCCAATCATGCCCGGCAAGATGCCAAGCACGCCCGCCTCGGCGCAAGAGGGCGCAAGGTGGGCCGGCGGCGGCTCGGGGTACAAGCAACGATAACAGGGCCCCTGCTTGGGAATGAACGTCGTGACTTGACCGTCAAAACGGAAGATGGAGCCGTGCACGACGGGGATATTGTGAAAGATGGAGGCGTCGTTGACCAAGTAGCGCGTGGGAAAGTTGTCGCAGCCATCCACGACGGCGTCCCAGCCGTGACCAAAAATTCGGTCGACGTTTTCGCTGTTGAGGCGCTCCTTGTAACTGACCACCTTCACGTCCGGATTGAGGTCACGCAGGGCAATCTCAGCGCTCTCCACCTTCGGCATGTTGAGGCGCGAGGTGGCGTGCAAAATCTGCCGTTGCAGGTTGGATGCATCCACCGTGTCAGCGTCCACCAAACCAATGGTCCCCACGCCAGCAGCGGCCAAATACAAGGCAGCTGGTGAACCCAGGCCGCCGGCTCCGAGCAACAGAACGCGCCCTTTGAGCAATTTCTCCTGACCCTTTTCGCCCACCTCGGGCAAGAGCAAATGACGGCTGTAACGATCGCGTTGTGCGTCGGTCAGCTGGGGCGGCAGTTCCACCGGGTAGCGCAGGTCCTTCCAGCGTACGAAGCCAGGGTTGGCACTCACAACGTTCTCATACCCTAGCTCGGCCAGGCTCTTGGCAGCAAAGGCGCTACGCGTACCGCCGGCGCAGTACACCACGATCTCGGCCGACTTGCTCGGCAGCTTTTGTTCGGCCTGCATCTCCAAGAAGCCGCGCGGAACGTGAATGGCCCCAGGGATGTACCCGGCCCGAAACTCATCCTTTTCGCGGACGTCCACCAGGGTGGGGACGGGCTGAGCGCGGTTCTCTAACCGGGCCTTGAGGTCCTCCAGACTGATGATGCGGACGGAATTGCGGACGTCGGAGAATAAGTCGCTGTAGGTTTTTGCCATTCTTTTTGGATCCGTGAACGAATTGTCACCCTTTTCCGATGTAACAATTACCGACGTAATATTGGCCCCCGGCCACAAAGGTCAAGGATAAATCCGAGACCCCCTCTACGTGGCCCATCCAAACCCTCCCCACCCGTCCCGACACGAGCCCACAAGTCCCTGAATTTCGACCACTTTCACCGGCCAACCGGCGCTGCTACTTTCTCGTCATGTCCTCGAACCGACTTGGCGAACTTCTGGTGCGCGAGAAGCTAATCAGTCTGCAACAGCTCCGCCAAGCTCAAGAAGAACAAAAGAAAACGGGACAAAATCTCGGCTACGCGCTCGCGCGCCTAGGCTTCGTCAACGACGACGAAATCACTAACTTTCTCTCCAATCAGTACCGCCTGCCCGCGGTCAATCTCGACGAGTACGAGATTGATGCCGAAGTGCTCAAGATCGTCAGCAAAGAGGTGTGTGAAAAACACGGCATTGTCCCCGTTTCACGCTCAGGCTCATCGCTGATCGTCGCCATGAGCGATCCGACGAACTTCCATGCCATCGACGACATCAAGTTTCTGAGCGGCTACAACGTCGAGCCGGTTGTGAGCTCGGAGGCGGCCATTCAGTCCGCAATTGAGCGCTATTACAACGCCGGCCCCAGCTACGAAGAGGTGCTGGAAGACTTCAACCTCGACGATGAGGACATCGACTTCGACACGGACGTCGAGGAAGAAGGCAGCGCGCTGGCGCTCGCGCGGGAGAGCGAAGACGCACCCGTAGTGCGCCTGGTGAACATGCTGCTGCTCAACGCCATCAAAAAGAAGGCCAGCGATATCCATGTCGAGCCCTATGAGAAGCGCCTGCGCATTCGCTACCGCATCGACGGCGTGCTCACCGAGGAGATGTCGCCCCCCATCAAGCTCAAGAACGCCCTGGCCAGCCGCCTGAAGATCATGAGTCAGCTCGACATCGCCGAGCGCCGTCTGCCCCAAGACGGCCGCATCAAGCTCAAGCTCGGTCGCGGTCGCGAGATGGACTTTCGTGTCTCGACCCTGCCCACGATGTGGGGCGAGAAGATCGTGCTGCGCTTGCTCGACAAGGGCAACCTGCAGCTGGACATGGAGAAGTTGGGGTTTGAGCCCAAAGCCAAGGGGGATTTCGAGTGGGCCATCGCTCAACCCTGGGGCATGGTGCTGGTGACCGGTCCCACCGGCTCCGGAAAAACCACCACGCTCTACTCGGCGCTCAGCACGCTCAATCAACCCGACGTCAACATCTCCACCGCAGAGGACCCGGTCGAGTACAACCTGCACGGCATCAACCAGTGTCAGATGCACGATGACGTGGGCCTCAACTTCGCCGCAGCTCTCCGCTCGTTTCTACGCCAAGACCCAGACGTGATCATGGTGGGCGAGATCCGTGACTTTGAAACCGCAGAAATTGCGGTCAAAGCTGCACTCACCGGGCACATGGTGCTCTCCACCCTACACACTAACGACGCGCCGGCCACCATCTCGCGTCTGCTCAACATGGGCGTGGAGCCGTTCCTGATCACGGCCAGCGTCAACCTCGTGCTGGCACAACGCCTGGCGCGCCGCAATTGCGCCGAGTGCAAAGTGGAGATCCCGACTGATCTCCAGGCCCTGCTCGACTTGGGTTGCACGGAAGAACGAGCCAAAACCGCCAAGATGATGAAGGGCAAAGGCTGCCCCACCTGCAACAACACGGGCTACAAAGGCCGCATCGCCCTGTACGAAGTCATGCGCTTCAACGAAACACTCAAGGAGCTGGTGCTCCAAGGTGCCTCCAGCGTGGAGCTCAAAATGGCAGCGATCAAAGGTGGGATGTCCAGTCTGCGCATGAGCGGCATCAACAAGGTGCTCGACGGCACCACAACCCCCGAAGAGGTGGGCCGCGTCACGATGGCGGACTGACCCCGTGCACCACCTCTGTCGCAGTTCGTGATTTTTGTTTGGAGACCCCCCCCATGGACCAAGGCGTAAAAGTAAACCTGCACCAGCTGCTCAGGGCGATGATCGAGAAAGGTGCGAGCGACATGCACATCACCACGGGCTCGCCGCCCCTGCTTCGCATCGACGGACAAGTGGTCCCGCTCAAGCTTCAGCCCCTCACCCCCGTCGACACCAAGCAGCTGTGTTACTCAGTGCTCACCGAAGAGCAGAAGATCGATTTTGAGAAGAACAAAGAGCTCGATCTGTCGTTCGGCGTAAAAAATCTATCGCGCTTTCGCGCCAACATTTTCATGCAGCGCGGCGCCGTATCAGGGGCATTTCGCTCCATTCCGTTCAAGATCTTGAGCTTTGAGGAGCTTGGCCTGCCCGCCGTCGTCTCCACCTTGGCCAAACGTCCGCGCGGCTTGGTGCTCGTCACTGGTCCCACTGGGTCCGGTAAGAGCACCACACTGGCCAGCATCATCGACAAGATCAACGGCGAGACGCGCCAGCACATCATGACGATCGAAGATCCGATCGAGTATCTGCATCCCCACAAGAAATCCGTCATCAATCAGCGCGAAGTCGGCGCTGACACCAACGCATTCAAGGTCGCCCTCAAATACGTACTGCGCCAAGACCCCGACGTGGTGCTCGTGGGTGAGATGCGAGACTTGGAAACCATCGAGGCCGCGCTCACCATCGCTGAAACGGGTCACTTGGTGTTCGCTACTCTGCACACCAACTCGGCTCTGCAGAGCATCAACCGCATCATCGACGTGTTCCCCCCCCATCAACAGGCCCAGGTCCGCGCGCAATTGTCGTTCGTGCTGGAGGGCATCATCAGCCAGTTGCTGTTGCCGCGGGCGGGCGCACCCGGTCGCGTGCTCGCCCAGGAGATCCTCATCCCCAACGCGGCCATCCGCAACCTGATCCGCGAAGACAAAGTCCATCAAATCTACTCCCAGATGCAGATGGGCCAGGGTGAACACGGCATGCAAACCATGAATCAGTCGCTGTTTTCCTTGTACGCGCGGCGCCTGATCTCGATGGAAGAAGCGCTCGGGCGCTCCAACGACGCCGACGAACTGAAAATGATGATCGAACAGCGCGCTGGGCGCTGATGCCCCACGCTGATTCCAGTAGTACCGCCGTCGCGATTGCAATCGACCGGCGGAGGAGCTCACCCATCCGGCGGGGCTGACCCCTATTCCCCGCGGCGGGGCGCCCGGGCACGCTCTTGCCGTTGCGGGATTCCCCGATTGCGGTATGGAGTCGCCCACGGCTGCCCCGGCCTTCTCCTAGAACCCTGCTGAATCAATCATGTGCGGTGTATTCGGAATCTTCGGCCACGATGAGGCCGCCAAGTTGGTTTACCTCGGCATTCATGCGCTGCAGCATCGCGGGCAGGAGAGCACGGGCATCGTCACCAGCGACGGGCGCCAGTTGTTTGCTCACCGCGGCATGGGACACGTCATCGACGTCTATTCGGAAAATCAACTGAGCAGCCTCAAGGGTATGCACGGCATTGGTCACGTGCGGTATTCCACGTCGGGCGCCTCGGCCATCCGCAACGCACAGCCCATCGCCATCAACTACTCGCGTGGTTCACTCGCCCTCGCGCACAATGGCAATCTGACCAACGCCGAACAACTCAAGCAGCAGCTCGAGGAGCGAGGCTCTATCTTTCAAACCAGCAGCGACACCGAGGTGATCGTGCACTTGATCGCCAAGAGCGATCAATCGTCCGTGGTCGACCGCATCGCCGATGCCTTGCATCAGGTGCGCGGCGCCTACTCTCTGGTTTGTCTCACCGAGACCGCACTCATCGCGGTGCGCGACCCGATGGGCATCCGCCCACTGTGTCTGGGCAAGTTGGGTGACACCTACGTGATCGCCAGTGAGCCCGCCAGCTTCGAGCTCATCGACGCGCGCTTCGTACGCGACATCGCCCCGGGGGAAATGCTGGTGATCACGGGCGAAGGCCTGACCAGTGAATTTCCCTTCACTGAAGCGCCTCGGCACAGCTGTATCTTCGAGATGGTGTACTTTGCGCGCCCCGACGCCACCATCGACGGCATCAACGTGTATGAGGCGCGCAAGAATTTGGGGCGCGCCTTGGCGCGTGAGTCAGGCGTCCCCGCCGACATGGTGATCCCGGTGCCAGACAGCGGAGTACCGGCGACCATCGGCTACGCCGAGGCGGCAGGCATCCCTTTTGAGATGGGCCTGGTGCGCAGTCACTACGTGGGACGCACCTTCATCGAGCCAGAGCAAAGCATCCGTCACTTTGGCGTACGTCTCAAGCTCAGCCCCATTGCGGACGTGATCCGCGGCAAGCGCATCGTGGTCGTGGATGACTCCATCGTGCGCGGCACCACCAGCCGCAAGATCGTCAAGATGTTGCGCAGCGCAGGCGCCAGCGAAGTGCACATGCGCATCGCCAGCCCGCCCACGCAATGGCCGTGTTTCTATGGGGTCGACACCCCCACGCGCAGTGAACTCATCGCCGCCACGCACTCCCTGGAAGAGGTCAATCAGTACATCACCTCCGACACGCTTGCGTACCTGTCGCTGGATTCACTCACCAGTTCGGTCATCGCCGCGCGCCGCACGCAGGAAAACATCGACAGCGACGAGCGCGACTCTACTCAACCAGACAGCCGTAGCAATCCTGACAGCCGCCCTTCACGGCGACGCCTGCCGACCCTCCGCCCGGAACTCACCAAGAAGAGTTTCTGTCACGCGTGCTGGAGCGGGCAGTACCCCATTGAGTTTACGCCCCACGAGCGCAAGGCGCAGCTGCCCCTACTCCATGTTTGATCGCAGCGCAGTGTTTGATTTTCGCTGCCGCGTTTGATCTCCACCGCAGTGTCTGATTTCCACCGCAGTGTTTGATCTCCACCGCAGTGTCTGATTTTCGCTGCAGTGTTTGATTTTCGCTGCTCCGTCTGATCTCTGCTGCAGTGTCTGGTTTCGACGGACGGAAATAAGCGTGCCCTACAATCGGTTGTCTCCTGCAGTCGGCTGGGTCAGTTGCAGCCGCAGGGTGGTGGGCCTCGTCGGTGTCTTGCCCCCAAGGACGTGAGGCACGCTGGGCAGGGTGGTGGCCCCGCAGTCAGGGTGAATGAACAAGGGCGCTCTGCTTTTTTGCTCACTTTGCGCAACGGGCGCGGTGACGGTCCGACAAGTCCTCTACCTGACGCGCAACCCTCGGAAACCCCAGGGGGCGCGCGCGGAAACCATTGAGGACCCCATGACCCAACCCACCACAGTTCTTTCCCATTTCATCGCCTCCGCTCGCCCTTGCCGCTTCGGCCTGCTCCTTCCAACCGCCGTGCTCCTGCTCGCCGTGGGCTGTGGGGCGCAGACGGCGGATCAAGCCGTTTCCAGCGAGACCGCCCTCCCCGCCATCGCAAGCAACTCCTTCACCTGGGGCCCCATCGACTACACCGTGCGCTCTGCCAGCCTGGGCGAGTCCGCGCAGGGACCGGCCGTTCAGCTCGATCTCGACGCGACCAACCGCATTCCTTATGGCACCAGCTCGCTGCTCGATTGGGACCTGGTCCTCGCGGATGGTTCTTTGCTCACGCAAGCGCAGAGCAGTTGGTTCAACTTGGAGGTGGGGCAAAGCCGAGCATTTGCGCTGCAGTTTCCCAGCGCTGGGGCGGTGAACCTCACGGGTGCCCAGCTCGTCGCCCATCAAGCCGAGCTTCACTACGTCCCCGCCCACATTCCATTGGACCGCGCCATCACGGATGCGCCCCGGGTCCTGCGCGAGTTGGTGGGTAAGGTCTTCACCACCCAAGGCGCAGCTGACCAAACGTGGCGCGTCAGCATCGCCTCCGCGCAGGTGGGCCCCAACAGCGACGTCGATGGGGGCGAGCGGGCACTCTTCGGACACCAGTTGGTCGACGTCGTGTTTGAGGTCAATTACCCCGCTACCAACACCCACGAGGCGTACTTTGGCGCGGATCTGGCGGCGGTCGAGGTCGAAGGGGCTCCTGCTTATGAGCTGTTCGATTCGGCCACCCTGCAACCCAACCAAACGGGTTGGGTGCATTTCGCGTTCGAAATCGCAGAGGAGACGACCAACTTCGTGCTCAACGTAAGCACCAATGACCCCACCCCTCAAGGGTTGACTATCCAGCTGGGTGACGTCCTGCGCTGAGCGCTCAGCACTGAGCATCGAGCGCTCAGCGCGCCCCTCATGGCTGGGGCGTCAGCCAAATGTCATCGACGCAGACTTCGCCGCCCGACGCAAACAGATGCAGCACGATCCCCGCCGAACTCGTGGGCTCGTGCATGGTGAAGCCAAAGACATGTTCTTGCTCACCCGTGGGGAGCTGATTCATCTCTTCAGAAAAAAACTCCGTATACGGCGCGCTGGGTCCGCCCACCTTCACGTCCACCGCATTGATGACGAGGTCCGTGTCGCTGGAAACACGTGTGATGAACTTGAGCAGATAACTTCGCTCATACTCCAAGAGCGCCGCGTCGCCGACATCAACCGGCCACCCGAGCTCCATGTAGTCCCCGCTGCTGGTGCAGTACGCCCCGTCCACCGTAGGCGCGGGGGTGGCTTCGTATTCTTTCCAGCCCACGCCCCCGGCGGCAAAATCGCCGTTTTGATTGAGCGCTCCTTTGGGTTGCTCGCTTTTTGGATAATCACAGCCCGCCACGCCCGCGTCGTACTTGCATCCAAAGCCATCACAGCTCTCTGGGGCGTCATAGCCTGACCCTAGCGCATTGCACTCAGCAACTCCGTCTTCCGCGCACGCAGTCGCACCTGGTTCGCACACCTTCGGTACGCACGACCAGCCGTCACAGTACTGGTCGTCGCTGCAGCCGACGTCGTCGTAACATTCGACACAAAATCCGCCGTCCAAGCGGCACACTTCGTCGCCCCGCGCGCAATCCTTGTCGGAATCACAGCCGGTGACACACACATTGCTCACACACAACTCGTCGCTGTCGCAGTCCTCCGTCCGCGCACACTCCAAGCAAATTCCACCCAAAAGCTCATTGTCGACACAAACATGGTCGGGGTTTTCACAATCTTTGGAAGAGCCGCACGTCTCCGCCGCCACACAGCTGCCCAGCTCGCACAGCTCGCCATCTCCACAATCCTCATAACCGACGCACTGTACACAAATGCGCTTGTCCAGATCGCACACCTTGTCTTCGGCGCGGCACGCTTTGTCTGAGTCACAGGTCACGGGAGCGTCGGGGATTTCGTCAGGATCTCCCGTTTCATTCCCCTGGCCACCCTCACCCAACGTGGTTCCGCCGCCACCTTCGCCGCCAGCCGAGGTCGACCCATCGCCGTCACCCGCTTCACCGTCACCATCACCCGCGTCGGTCGACGACGAGGTCGTCGTGCCACCGCTCCCAGCAGCGGGCGTGCCCGGGTCATCATCTCCTCCCGAACAACTCACCACCGCGATACTCAATGAAGAAAGGGAGCAAAGAATAAGTGCAGAATATTTCATAGGCCCGCGAGTTTAGCTCGATCAGCAGCTCGGCGCACTTCCTTCGCGCCTAGCTCTCGCTCACTCAGCCGCCAAACCCACCGCTTTTCAAGAACTCTAATTCTTCCGCGGTGGAGAGACGCCCCAAGATGGCATTGCGATGCGGAAACCGACCGAATCGTTCCACGACTTGCTGATGATGCCGAGCATACTCGGTGAATCCACATTTCTCGTGCAAGGCCACCGAGCGCGCCTGATCGGCCCGGTCCTCCGAGTGCTCGAAGGGTAGATAGAAGAACATCCGGAGCTTCTGCTCCACGCGATCATCAAAGCCACGTTCAATCGCGGCGTTCGCCACACTGCGCGCCAACGCATCGCTTTCGTACATGCGCGGTGTTCCCCGAAACGCATTGCGCGGAAACTGATCCAACAAGAGCACCAACCCCAGCGACCACAACGGCTGCTCGAGCCAGTGCTTCAACTTCCCAGCGCTTGCCTCATTGTGCTTTTCCAAGAATTGGGCGCGGAAGCGCTCGTCGAAAGCAGGATCATGAGAAAACCAGGCAGTTTGGCCAGCGTCGCGCCAAAACGTAACGATGAACGGCTCCACTGCTGAGGGATGGGTACTCATGGCCCAACCAGGGTAGCGCCAAACCGGCGGAAGGTCGCGCTCAGGCCCCAACCAGCTGCGTAGCCGCGGCCGCAGACTCCGTCGCCGAAGTGGCTTGCACGCGTGACGCTGCCGTCTGACGGGCGGCGCGGGCGCGCTGAACTGCCACCAGGACGACAGGTGCGAGCAGGAGCGAGCCGGGAACGAGGATGAGTACGGCTCCGAACAACAACTTCCACCACAAAGACTGGGTCACGATAAATTTAGTTAAGCACACGCTATGCCAAAGACAACTTCTTGTACGACTGAATACGCGGGGCCGTTCGAGGTGGGCAGCGATGAGTCGTCCGGAGCGCGCCATGCGGTCGGCCAATTTGTGGCGGCCAATTTTGGCCGCGCGCCGTAGCCGCACACGACTGACTTCTGCGCCCGACCATCGGACAACTGGGCGCCCCAATCGGGGGGTGTGCAGCAAGTGACTCAGCAGTGTGACAGGTTTGTCGTGGTGAGCCGCCCACCGCTCACGACACCGCGGGAGCTGGGTCAAACTGGGGGGGCCGCTCGGGCCCGAGGCTGTAGGCGCCGCTCGTTCGGCGGCGGAGGGACCCAATGCGCGCTCCACACCCGCCACGCGTCGGACTGAAACATGGGGGGCACCTCCGAGACGCTGACCTGGGACCGAGACCCCCGTCGCCATGTGTGAGCGATCGAACAGAACGCCCCCCGGCGTCGGGGCTCGATTTCACGGGCAAGAGGCGAAAGCAAGAGTGAGGCAAAACGCCTCGGCCAAACAGTCAACCGATCACGAGCGCCTATCCCGACGAACCCGCATTCGCCAAGCGCGCGGTCTCTGATAGGAATCCCATGTGAGTAGGCCCACGCGCACTCGTGGTGAAGCTCGTGACGTGAGCCCTTGGACGACCAGAGTGTTGGCGATTGCCCTGGCTTGCGCTCACGGCGCCTGCGCCCACCACGAGACTGGTCGCTATCAGATCGCAAAGCTGGACCTTCGGGGACAGACGCGTTTAGCGGAGCGCCCCGCGCTGGGCTGCCTGATCAGCCGCGAGCGGCCGCGCGTGAGCCTCACGCTCGGCTTGGGGGATGCAGTGTGCGGCAAGCCACCGTTTGATAGCCAAGCGCCGCAGCTCAATTTGTGGCGTTGGTGGTGGACCGACTGGCCTGCCTTCAACCATGCGGTATTTGACGAGGATTTGCAGCGCATCGTGCGCTGGTATCGAGCGCGCGGGTACTACGACGCCAAGGTAGTCGGGGTGGATTTCGATCCCCCGGAGGCCGCAGATCCGACGCTGGACCCCCCATGCGATCTCGACAAGAAGGTGTGCAAAGTACGCATCATCGTCACCATCGAGGAGGGGCAACCCAGCTTGGTCCGCTCCGTGGACTATGAAGGTCTAGATGGCCTCACGCCTGAGCTGGCTGAAACAGTCAGGCACGTAGGTCAGCTAAAATTGGGGAAACCCATCGACGAGACCGAGTATGAGAATGCAAAGAAGGCCATGGCGGACAAGCTCCGTTCCAAAGGCTACGCGCAGCCTCGCATCACGGGACGCGTGGATGTGGACACCGCGCAGCGCCGCGCCCGGGTCCACTTCGAGGTTGCGCCGGGCAGCATCTACACGTTTGGCCAGCTGACGTTGAAAGGCCAGGGGCAGCTCCCGCAAAAGCCCATCGTCGCCGCTGCAAACCTCCCGACCGGTGAACGCTACGACCCGCTGGTGCTCGAAGAGCTGCAATCCGAGGTGTACGCCCTGGGGGCGTTTTCGTCCGTACAACTCCATGAATCGTACCGACCCGATGAGCGTAAGGTCGACATCCTGCTCGAGGTAGCCCCCCACGCGCCCCACGCATTTCGTGCTGGCGTGGGACTACTCAGTGGCGCGCAGCAACGCACCTCCACCGGTGAGCTCACCAGCATTCCGCAGTGGGACATCCACCTGTTCGGTCGCTACGAGCGGCGCCATGTCTTGAACACTCTGGGACGCCTCACGGTGGAAGACCGTCCGCGCATGATCTTCTCCGAAGATTTTCCGCGCACCACCTTCCCCAAGTTTGGCAACTTGCTCTCCGTCAAACTCAACCAACCTGGCTTGATTGAAAAGCGGACAGACCTGTTCACGGAGAATGCATGGGACTACGGACCTGACGCATTTTTGGGTTTCTTTCGCCACGACATCTACTTCCGCGTGGGAGCACGTCGTGGATTTTGGAACCGAAAGCTTGTGACCACCCTCAGCGTTCAGCAAGATTTGTACTTGGTGAATCAGGACGCGGACAACATGACGAGCGATGGGAGTGAACTACCTTCCACGTACGGCTACACCTTCACCGAACAAGACATCCGCGTCGACTTGCGCAATGACCCAGGGCGTCCGCGGCACGGCGCCTACTTTGGGCTCAACACCACGCAGGCTCCGCGCTGGCCGGGCTCAGACTGGACGGCTTTTCGCGTGGGACCAGAGGTCCGTGGTTATGTGCCGCTCTTTTTCGATATCGTTTGGGCCAGTCGCTTTGCTATCGCTGGCCTGTTCATCACCGACGCCAGCGAGCATCTCGACGAAACCTCGCGCGCTCTTGGACCCAACGCGTACCGACTGCGTGGCGGTGGAGCCAACAGCAACCGGGGGTTCTTGGCCGGGCAGTTGGGTGCCGGGCTACAAGGCGGCATCCGCCGCTGGGAGGCCAGCACCGAGCTGCGCATCCCGCTCGGTGAAAATTTTGTCATCGCTGGGTTTGCGGACCTGGGTGACGTCAACGATCAAGCCTATTTTCGCTTTGACCACCTGAACTTTACCCTGGGCTGGGGGTTTCGCTTCTACACCATTTTGGGAGCTATTCGTTTGGACACCGGCTTGCGTGTGCTCCCTTTGCAGCGCGCGGATGGTTCAAACGGCGTAGCCGAAGATGACTCACGGCTGTTCGGCGCACCCGGCGCTCTGCACCTCACCATTGGAGATGCGTTTTGAGCCACGCAGATCCCGCCCCAGCACCCAACGCCAATGCACCGTGGGTCCGTCGGCTCGGACGTGGTGCACTGCGCTGGCTGTTGCGACTGCTTGCTGGGCTCGTGGTACTGCTGTTGCTCATCGTGGGGGCCCTGGGCGCGCTCCAGCTCACATCGGCAGGGAGAGCGCTCGTGCTAAACGTCACCCTCGATCAGGTCAATCCAATCATCCCAGGGAGCATCGAGGTGAAGCGGTTGGGCTGGCTCACGCTCAGCAAGATCGAATTGTGGGGTGCAGTGATCCGCGATCCGGAGGGCAGCGTCGTTGCGCGGGTGGGCCATGTCGCCGTCTACCCTGATCTCGTGGGCCTCATTTCAGGAAAAATTGCGATCAAACGCGGGGTCGTGCACGACGCTTGGGGTGATTTGCGGGTGCTGGAGCCGCGGCGTGGCCTCGTCGCGGCGTTCGTGGATCCCGACACTCCTCCGTCGCCACCCAGCCCTGGCCCGCCACCAGATGTGTTGATTGGGAAGGTCAGCATCCACGCGCTCGAGGCACGTCTCCCTGATCTGCCCCAAGTAGGGCAACTGGATGCGCACGTCGACGAGTTGCTTTCTGATTTTTCGTTGATCGCTGGAGAACCGGGGGCCAGGCTGCAGCGGCTCAAGCTGCGCGCCACCCGGAGCAACGACCTCTTGTTGGACGCGAACCTGGCCGGACGATTGGGGCGCGGCAACCAATCGACTCAGCTGGAGCTCTTGGCGCACAGTGGCCCAAGTCAGCTGAAACTCAACGCGGAGATGGTACTCCCGCTGGTTCCGACTTGGCGCGAGCAACCGGCCTCGTGTGAGCTCGAGGTGCAGGATCTGAGCGCCGAGCATCTGGCGCATGTGCTGCGTGATCCCAGCCTTTCCGAGGCATTCTTGGGCAAGGTGAACCTGGAGCTCAGCGCCCGGGGCACGCCCAGGGTCGCGCAAGCAACGGGCAGCCTCACCACCGCCGGAGGCTCGCTCCAGTTCGAAGAACTCAGCATGAACGGCTCTCAGCTCCGTGCCCGCTTGAATACGGACGGCATCGATTTGAAGCGAGTCAGAGCTGATCTGCCTCCCCACCGCTTGGGGCTAAGCCTCAAGGTCGACAGCGCCGGTCTCCCTCCAGAACCGATGCACACAACCCTCAGTGTCAGACGAGCGACCCTCGATGGTGAAGCCCTGCTCGATCTCGACGCCCAAGGCACGTGGGATCAAACACGTGTGGTGGGCATCCAACTCAGCGGGTCCAAAGACGACAGTCGCCTGCACGCCGAGGGCGATTTTGACAGCGCGGGCGTGACCAACGTCAAGGCGCAAGTCGATCTCAGACCCCCGCTGGTTGCGCGACTCGGCAAGCTTTTAGAGCAAAACCTCAACGGTCGTGTGAAAACGACGGTTCAGCTCACGCGTCATGCTGACGGTCGCATCGACACGCGCGGCACACTTTCGGTCGATGACTTTGTGTTCGTCCCCCCCCCAGCCGACGCAAAAGGTCCCGCCCCACCGCTCGAAGTCGCGCATCTCGGCGCGCAATTTTCCGCACACGGTCAGCCCCAAGCTCTCAACTTCGCGATCGCCACAGACATCACGGCTGTACGCTACGACAAGTATCGACTGGACCAGGCACAGCTCAGCGCTGGCGGGGACGTCAAGCACATCCAAGCCCAGCTGCAAGCCCAAGGCGGGCTGGGTGATCGTCCCGAAGGTGCCGCGCGTGATCCAAAGAACGCAGCCGAACTCAAGCTTGACCTTGAACTCACACGCGCTCAGCAGTCCACAGAAATGGTGGCCGACGCGCAAGGTCGCGTTGCCGGTCATCCGCTCTTGCTCAAAGTCGAGCCCACAGCGGTCACGGACGACGGCGGCATAAGTACCCGAGGTATCGAGCTGACCGTGGGAAGTGAACGACTGCGCATCGATGGCGCGCTCGGCGCCCGCGGTCGTTCCACGGGCCTTACCGTGCAGCTTGGCCCGCTGCACCTGCAAGAATTCGCGCGCTGGACCAAGGACCCATCTCTGGTGGGCGAGGTGGAGGCCAGGCTCCGCGCAACAGGGAATGTAGCTGTGCCCATCGTGTCCTTTGAACTCAAAGGGCGTGGCCTGGGACGCCGGGACCACCCGCTCATCGACGTGACGACACGCGGCGACTTCAATGCTGAGCGTGGACAATCCGAACTGAAGCTGAGCGTGGCGAGCGGTGAGGACCTCAAGGCGCAGCTGGAGGCAGCGTGGGAATTTCGCCCAGGTCCTGGCTACGTTCATGTTCTCCCCCAGGGACAGGGTCAAGCCTCCTTGCAATTGGACAGGCTGAGCTCGGCGTTGCTCGATGCTTATCTTGCGCCCCAAACCATTCCCGTTGAGGCACGCGCGCGCGCCGAGATCCTCTTGAGCGGCTCTCTTTCGGATCCGTCCCTCGACTCGACCATCACGGTGACCGCACGGCACAAGAGTCCCCAAGCGGTCACCGCACATCATGTGCTCAAGTACAGCACCGGCGAGGCCCAAACCCAGCTCACGGTGTCCGACCGCGCGGGGGTGTGGGCTGATGTTGCAGGACGTCTCGATTTGGCAGCGCCCAAGACCCCTCGAGCGCAGGACCTCCCGCAGCTGCTGTCTC